>Ga0208725_1000071_pt1 | contig 21760 bp, 23 predicted proteins | sample MicForSoSWNH13_O_FD_188004 | JGI IMG/M metagenome (GOLD analysis project Ga0208725, IMG submission 188004) | Forest soil microbial communities from Harvard Forest Long Term Ecological Research site in Petersham, Massachusetts, USA - MetaG HF011... | ecosystem: Environmental > Terrestrial > Soil... | reverse complement strand
CGCTACGGCGACCAGGAGATCTCGCAGTTCCGGTCCGCGGAGATGATCGCCGAGAAGTGGGACATCAGCCGCGAGGAGATGGAACGGTTCGCCGTCACGTCACACGAGCGAGCGCTGCGCGCAGCTGCAGAGGGCCGTTTTGGCCGGGAGATCGCGCCGGTGTTCGGCCTCACCGCGGACGAGCCGCCGCGCCAGCCGGACTGGGCGAAGATCCGGTCGCTGCCGGCCCTTGTCGAGGGCGGACGGCTCACCGCCGCGGTGTCCAGTTCCATCGCCGACGCTGCCGCCGCGCTGCTCGTGGTGAACGAGGCCGGGCTGCGGGCGCATGGGCTGACGCCTCGCGCCCGGATCCACCACATGTCCGTCCGCGGCGCCGATCCGGTGTGGATGCTGACGGCGCCGATACCGGCCACGGCGAACGCGCTGGCCAAGACCGGGATGACGCTGGCCGACATCGACCTGGTCGAGATCAACGAGGCATTCGCGTCGGTGGTGCTCGCCTGGGCCGCCGAGACCGGCGCTGACCTGGACCGGGTGAACGTGAACGGGGGCGCGATCGCGCTCGGCCATCCACTCGGCGCCACCGGGGCCCGGCTGATGACGACGCTGCTGTTCGAACTCGACCGCACCGGCGGCCGCTACGGCCTGCAGGTCATGTGCGAGGGCGGCGGGCAGGCCAACGTCACGATCATCGAACGCCTCGGCTGAGATGGGTGGTCCCGCTGAGCCCGGCGGGTACGGCGGGCCGGTCGACTTCACCGGCCGGGCGGTCATCGTCACCGGCGGCACGCGCGGCATCGGCCGGGTCATCGCGGAGACCTTCCTCGCCGCCGGGGCCGGCGTCCTGGTCTGCGGGCGCGGCGAGCCCGAGCGGCTGCCCGCCGCCGGCGGGCGCTGCGCGGTGTTCATCGCTGCCGACGTCCGCGACGCGGCACAGGCGCCGGTCGTGACCGGCGCGGCGGTCGACGCGTTCGGGCGGCTGGACGTGCTGGTCAACAACGCCGGCGGGTCACCGAACGCGGACGCGGCCACGGTCTCGCCGCGGTTCGTGGAGCGGATCGTCGCGCTGAACCTGCTCGCACCGTGCTACCTGTCCCAGCCGGCCAACGCCGTCATGCAGCAGCAGGACGTCGGCGGCTCGATCATCAACATCGGCAGCGTGTCGGCGCACCAGGCGGCGCCGCTGAGCGCCGCGTACTCCGCCGCCAAGGCCGGCCTGGTGCAGCTGACCCGGTCGCTGGCGCTGGAATGGGCGCCGAAGGTCCGGGTCAACCACATCACGGCCGGGCTGGTCCTGACCGAGGACGCGGCACAGCATTACGGCCAGGACGGCGGTGCGTCGGTCGCGCGGGCGATTCCCATGGGCCGGATGGCGGAGCCGGCCGACGTGGCGTCGGCCTGCCTGTTCCTGGCCTCTCCGCTGGCCTCCTATGTCACCGGCGCCGATCTGGCCGTGCACGGCGGCGGCGAGTTCCCGGCGCGGTTCCTCGCCGCGCGGGACGCGGGCGCGGCCCGGGACTAGCCGCCAGGTGCGGCGGGCAGCAGCGCTTGCGAGGCAAACCCTTGCGATGAGTTTCGGGGCTCTTCGCCGTCTCATCCAGCACCAAGCCCAGACCAGGCAACGCCAGGAGAACGACGATGGGCACGATCGGAACGGCACTGTCGATGTCCCTCGACGGGTTCATCGCGGGTCCCGGCGAAGGCGCGGCAGCAGCCGGGCTCCATGACTGGCTTACCGCCGGTCAGATGACCTACCGGGTCATCAGATAACGCGCGGCGACAGACCGGCGCCCTGACAGCTCCGGGCGGGATTGGACAAAGAGAACTCACATAGAGTTCGAGCGGTAGGCCAAGTAGTCCGCTCTAAGGTGCCTGTAATGAGCGCATCCTCGACGACCCCGTCACCCGTGGCGACTCCACGCCGGGCGCGCGTCGCGGGCCGGACAAAGCTGGACTTCTGGTTTGACGTGGTCATCCTCGCCGCGTACACGGTCGCCTATAGCTACGGATTCACCGGAGTGGTAATCCACGAGTGGCTTGGCATCGGAATCGGGATCGCTTTGCTCCTCCACCTGACCCTGCATTGGGACTGGGTGGTCCGCACGACGAAACGGCTCGTTAGCCCGCGCGGCCACGACAAGGTGATCTGGCTGGTCAACCTGGCGCTGTTGTTCGCCATGACGCTGTGCGTGGCATCCGGGATCGCCATCTCCCGGGTTGCGCTGCCCGAACTTGGCATCACTACCCTGCAGACCCCGTTCTGGCTCCGCCTGCACGTGCTCACCGCGGAGGTGACGGTCGGTCTCGTCCCGGTCCACGTGGCACTGCGGTGGAGATGGATCGCCGGGGTCGCCCGCCGGATGCTGGCGTGGCGTCCGCGAGCGCGGTCGCGGTGAAGTTTCTCCGGCAGTTCGCCGCCGTCGTGGCGGTCGTTGCGGTCGTGGTGCTGCTCGGCCTGGCCTGGAACCGGTTCTCCCCCAGTCTCCCGGGAGAAGGCCCGACCGGTGAGGGGTTCGCCGTACGGGGCAATGTTGCTAACGTCAAGGCGCCACCCGGCGCGCGTGGCGTGCTGCGCATAAACGGTGGCGGGACGCCGGGCCTGGATATCGGGGACCTGCTCCAGCCAGAGAATCTGGCCGTGCTGCGGTACACCGCCGAACTCGAGGCCGCCGTGATCGCGGCCGTGGTGATCGTCAATGCCAGCTACCGGAGCCTGCGTCGCCATCGGCGCGCGAAAACCGGCATGCCCCCACCCGTGGATACCGATTCGAGCTGACCGCCCGCCCAGGCTTAGCTGCCGGGCGCGGCGGGCAGCAGCCCGGCCGCCAGGCCGATCTCTGCGCGCAGCTCGCTGGCCGGGCCCAGCAGCAGCTGGGTGGACTTGGCGCGCTTGAAGTACAGGTGCGCCTCGTGCTCCCAGGTGAACCCGATCCCGCCGTGCAGCTGGATCATCTCGCCGGTCACCTGCACGAACGTGCGCGCGCAGTGCAGCGCCGCCAGCGGGGCCAGCGCGGCAAGGGCGGCCGGGTCGCTGGCCGCCGTCCACACCGCGGCCCGGGCGGTCGCGTGCGCCGAGGACACCGCCACCGCCAGGTCGGCGGCGCGATGCTTCAGGGCCTGGAATGAGCCGATGGGCCGGCCGAACTGCCTGCGCGTCATCAGGTAACCCACCGTCACGTCGAGGCAGTGCTGTGCCGCAGCCGCGCACTCGGCGGCGAGCAGCACCCGCTGCAGCGCGACCGCGGGCATCGCGGGCCCGGCCGGAACGGCCGGGGCGCGGTCGAACCGGACGGCCGCCTGCCCCCGGGTCTGGTCCAGCGTCCCCAGCGGCTCGACGGCAGCGTCGCTCGCCGCCACGGCCAGCAGCTGGTCACCGGCCCGGACCAGCAGCAGGCCGGCCGCCGCGCCGTCCACGACGTTGCGTGCCACGCCCGTGATGGTTCCGCCGGCCGCCGTGGCGTCGGCGTCCAGCGCCAGTGCGCCGATCACGGACCCGTCGGCGAGGCCGGGCAGGTACCGCTGCGCGGCGTCCGGGCACCCGGCCGCGGCGCCGCCCAGCGCGAGTGCCGCCACGGCACTGGACAGGTACGGCGACGGCAGCAGCACCCGGCCGAACTCCTCGGCCGCGACCGCGACCTCGCCGGGTCCGGCCCCGGCGCCGCCGAAGCTCTCCGGCACCGCGAGCGCGATCAGGCCGAGCTCGGCCGACAGGCGTTCCCAGATTTTTGGGTCGTAGCCGTCCGGGCCGGCCATGGTCGCCCGCACCTGCCCGGGCGTGGCATGCCGCTGCGCGAAGGCGCGGACAACGGAGCGCAGGTCGGCCTGGTCGGGAGTGTCGGCGAATTCCATCAGCGCGGCTCCCGCGGCAGGCCAAGCAGGCGCTCGGCGATCACGTTGCGCTGGATCTCGTTCGAGCCGCCGTAGATGGTGTCGGCCCTGGTGTACAGGAACAGCCGCTGCGCGTTGCCGAGGTCGTAGCCTGGCCCGGCGAGGGTGGCGGCACCGCCGGCAACGTCGACCGCGAGCTCGCCGAGCCGCTGGTGCCACTGCGCCCAGATCAGCTTGTTGATGTTGGCCTCGGTGCCCGGGACATCACCGGCGGACCGCGTGAGCGTGGCCAGCGCCGTGTAGCGCATCACCTGAAGCCCGGCCCAGGCCTCGACGATCCGCGCGCCGATCTCCGGGTCGCCGATGGCACCGGTTGCCCGCGCGGTCGCGAGCACCGCCTCGAACTCGCGCTGGAAACCTAGCTGCTGGCCCAGCGTGGACACGCCGCGCTCGACCGCCAGCGTGCCCATCGCCACCCGCCAGCCGTCGCCGGGCGCCCCGACGATGTCGGCGGCCGCCGCCCTGGCGTCGTCGAAGAACACCTCGTTGAACTCCGACGTGCCGGTGAGCTGCACGATCGGTCGCACCTCCACGCCGGGCTGGCGCATCGGGACCAGCAGGTACGACAGCCCGTGATGGCGCTCGGCGGCCGGGTCGGTGCGGGCCAGCACGAAGCACCAGTCGGCGAACTGGGCCAGCGACGTCCATACCTTCTGGCCGTCGAGGTGCCACTCCCCGGCTTCCAGCCGGCCCCGCGTCGACACCGCGGCCAGGTCGGACCCGGCGCCGGGCTCGGAGTAGCCCTGGCACCACAGCTCGGTCCCGGCGAGGATGCCGGGCAGGAACCTGGCCCGCTGCCCGGCGGTGCCGAACATCAGCAGCGTCGGCCCGAGCAGCTGCTCGCCGATGTGGCCGACCCGGGCCGGCCCGCCTGCCCGGGCGTACTCCTCGTAGAAGATCACCTCGTGACGCCACGGCAGGCCGCGGCCGCCGTCGCCTTCCGGCCAGCCGAGCCCGATCCAGCCGTCCGCACCCAGCAGCCGTTCCCAGGCCATCCGCTCCGGCACGAACTCGTGCTCGCGGCCCGGGCCGCCGCTGCAGGCCAGCGGGGCGAAGTCGCCGGCCAGGTTGGCGGCCAGCCAGCCCCGCACGTCGGCGCGGAAGGTCTCCTCGTCCGGTACCGGCACGGGTCAGCTCCCGCCGCCGGGTTCAGCGGCCGGCCGCTCGTCGCTCCGTCGCGCTTCCCGCATCGACCGGGCGTCCTGGCCGGCCAGCGCGTCGGCACCGACCTCGGCGTTGTGCGCGTGCGCGAGGTGGTGCAGGCCGAACACCGAGTCCATGCCGACCTGCAGGCCCATGGCGTCCTCGGCCTGGTTCACGGCCTTCTTCGTCAGCGCGAGGCCGAAGCGGGGCATCCGTGCGATCTTGCCGGCCAGCGTCGTCACCTCCTCCGCGAGCCGCTCGCGCGGTACCACCCGGTTGATCATGCCGAGTTCGTAAGCACGCGCGGCGCTGATCCGCTCGCCGAGGAACAGGAACTCCTTGGCCTGCCGCGGTCCCATCACCCACGGGTGGGCGAAGTACTCGACGCCGGGGATGCCCATCCGCACCACCGGGTCGGCGAAAAACGCGTCGTCGGCGGCGACGATCAGGTCGCACACCCAGGCGAGCATGAGGCCGCCCGCGATGCACGCGCCATGCACCTGTGCGATCACCGGTTTGGGCAGCTCCCGCCATCGCCGGCACATGCCGAGGTAGACATCCTGCTCACGGGCGTACCGGCTCTCCCCGCCGAGCTTGCCCACGTGGTCCCACCAGAGCCCGGCGCGCCGTTCGAACGAGCTGTCGATGTCCCGGCCCGGCGTCCCGATGTCGTGGCCGCCGGAGAAGTGCTTGCCCGCCCCGGCCAGCACGACAACCGCAACGTCGTCGTCCGCGGCGGCCCGGTAGAAGGCGTCGTCGAGTGCGTACGTCATGGCCGAGTTCTGCGCGTTGCCGTACTCCGGCCGGTTCATCGTCACCCGCGCGATCGGGCCGTCGACCTCGTAGCGGACTACCTCATCAGCCACCGGGCTCACCCCTCTCTTTCGTCAGGCACAGCCTCCGTCAGGCCCAGCCCAGCAGCGAGGCGTCGGCGGTGCCAGCTCGCCGAACCCCAGCTCGGGGCCAGCGCCCAGGCACGCTTGGCGAACAGGTGCAGGTCGTACTCGGTCGTGTAACCGATGGCCCCGTGGCACTGGATCGCGGCCCTGGCGACTGTGGTCGCGGCGTCCGACGCGAGGACCTTCGCGACCGACGTCTGCTGGGCGGCGTCGGCGGCGGCGCAGGCCTGCGCCCACCCGGCGGCGAGCACGGCCGGGCGGGCGAACTCCACCGCAACGAGGGAGTCAGCCAGCCGGTGCTTGACCGCCTGGAAGCTGCCGATCGGCACGCCGAACTGCCACCGGCTGGCGACGTAGTCCACGGTCATGGACAGCATCCGCTCGGCGAGGCCCACCAGGACCGCCGCGGCGGCGAGCACGCCGCGCTCCCAGGCGGCCGCGGCGTCGGCCGGCCCGGCAACCGGCACTCCCCCGGCCGGCCGGGCCCGCAGCCTGGCCAGCTGCCGCGAGCCGTCGACCGCGGGCACCGGAGAGGTCTCCAGCTCACCGCGCTCGTAAAGGCGCAGCTCGCCGTTGTCCCCGCGCAGCAGCACGTAATCCGCGGTCTGGCCGAACGGAATGGGCAATTCCGCCGCCGCGGCCGCCGCAAGCTGCGCGGTGACCAGCGCCGCGCCGGACAGCACGTCCGGCAGCGCCGGGTGGCCGGCCGCGGCCAGCAGCGGCGCGGTGACCGCGACCGTCTCGCCGGCGGGCACCGGCAGGCCGCTGTGGCCGATCCGGCTCAGCACCGGCGGCAGCGCGTTCTCGTCGAGGCCGAGCCCGCCGTGCGCCTCGGCCACCAGTGCCCCGGTCACGCCGATGTCCGCGAGCCCGCGCCAGACGGCGCGCACTTGCGCGGGAAGGGCGGGCTGGGCAGGCCCGGGATCCGGTCCGGCGGGCCACGCGGAGCGGATCAGCGCCGGTGTCGCTCGCGCGTCCAGCAGCGGCTGCGCGGCGTCGCGCAGCGCGGCGGCGTCCTCGGCGACGGCGAAGCGCATCCCGCCCGCTCCCTCCTGGTCAGGCGCGCGGCAGGCCGAGCAGCCGCTCGGCGACGATGTTGCGCTGGATCTCGTTGGTGCCCGCGTAGATCGGTCCGGCCAGCGAGAACAGGAAGCCACGGCTCCACGGCCCGTCCGCCTCGGCGTCCGCGCCGAGCAGTTCCATCGCCGTCTCGTGCAGCCGGACGTCGAACTCGGACCAGTACAGCTTGTTCAGGCTGGACCGCGCGCCGGGCTTGTCTCCGGCCACGATGCCGGTGACCTGCTCCAGGGTGAAAAGCTGATACGCCCGGGCCTCGATCCAGGACTGGACGACCCGGTCCCGCAGTCCCCCGTCCAGGCCGGCCGAGCGGCCGAGTTCGACCAGCCGGCTGGCCGCCGTCATAAACCGGCTGGGCGAACGCAAGGTCAGGCCGCGCTCCGAGCCTGTCGTGGCCATCGCGACCGGCCATCCACGATTGACCCCGCCGAGCACATCCCGTTCCGGCACGAATGCCCCATCGAAGAACACGTCGGCGAATCCCTCGTCACCGTCGAGGCGCTCGAATCCGCGTACCTCAATCCCGGGCGAGCGCAGGTCGACAAGGAAATAGGTCAGCCCCCGGTGCCGGTCCGCCGCCGGGTCGGTGCGGAACAGCCCGAACAGGTGGGTGCAGAACGCGCCGCGGGTGGTCCACGTCTTCTGGCCGTACAGCCGCCAGCCGCCGGCCTGCTCGTCCCGCTCGGCGCGGCTGGTGATCCCGGCGAGGTCGCTGCCGGCCGACGGCTCGGACCAGCCCTGCGCCCATAGTTCCTGCGCCGCGGCCATCCGGGGCAGGATGCGGTCCTGCTGCTCGGGCGTGCCGAACTCGAAGAGGCTGGGCGCGAGCAGGAAGATCCCGTTCTGGGTCACCCGCTGCGGCGCACCGGCCCGGTAGTACTCCTCCTCGAAGATCAGCCACTCCCACAGCGACGCGTCCCGGCCGCCGTACCGCTGCGGCCAGGAGACCACCGACCAGCGTGCTTCGAATAGCGCGCGCTCCCAGTCCAGGTGGGCGGCGAAGCCGGCCTTGGTGTCGCCGGAGGGCAGCGGCGGGCGGGGCACATTCGCTTCCAGCCAGGCGCGGGCCTCACGGCGGAACGCCTGCTCCGCGGGTGACGAGGTCAGGTCCATGTCAATCGCCGCGGGCCGGCGGATCCTGCCCGAACGACGTCCGCAGCCGGTCGGACACGCCGGAGAGGTTCAGCTCGAACGTGTAGCCCTGCTCGTAGCGGTAGCTGCGCTTGACGTCCCAGGGGTCGATGCCGTTGAACGCCTCCTTCGCCAGCCGGATGACCGCGGGGTCCTTGGCGGCGATCTCGGCGGCGACCTCGAGCGCGGCCGGGCGCAGCTGCTCGCGCGGGACGACCCGCAGCACCGACCCGAACGCGTGCAGCTCGGCCGCGGTCGCGGTCGCCGACGTGTACATCATGGCCCTGGCCTTGTGCTGCGGCACCAGCCGGGACAGATGGGTGGCCGCGCCCAGCGCTCCGCGGTCCACCTCCGGCAGCCCGAACGTCGCGTCCTCGCTCGCGACGATCACGTCGGAGTTGCCGACTAGCCCGATGCCGCCGCCGAGACAGAAGCCGTGCACGGCCGAGATTACCGGCACGGCGCATTCGTAGACGGCGGCGAACGCGGCGAAGCAGCTGCGGTTGGCGCCGATCAGCGCCGTGAACCCGGGGTCAGCCTGGATCTCCTTGATGTCGACGCCGGCGTTGAAGCCCCGGCCCTCGGCGCGCAGCACGACCACGCGGACGCTGCGATCCGCGCCGGCCGCCCGGACCGCGTCGGCCAGCTCGAACCAGCCGGCCACCGGCAGCGCGTTCACCGGAGGATGATCGACGACGATCTCCACCACGGTGCCGGTCAGCGTGCTGGTGATCATGGGTCCGGCCATTCCCACCTCCGTCACGGGTGCTGACTGGAGACCGAGACGACCTCCCCGGTCATGTAAGACGAATAATCGCTGGCGAGGAACACGATGACGTCGGCGACCTCCCACGGCTCCGCCGCGCGGCCGAACGCCTCGCGCGCCGACAGCTCGGAAAGCAGCTCCTCGCTGGACACCTTCGCCAGGTGCGGATGCATGGCGATGCTTGGGGACACCGCGTTGACCCGGACTCCGGCCGGGGCCGCTTCGATCGCCGCGCACCGGGTCAGCGCCATCACCCCTGCCTTGGCGGCGGCGTAGTGGGCCTGCCCCGCCTGCGCCCGCCAGCCGATCACCGACGCGTTGTTGACCACCACGCCGCCGCCGCGCGGGATCATGTGCCGGAGCGCGGCCCTGGTGCACCGGAAGGTCCCGTTGAGCGTCACGTCGAGGACCGCGCCCCACTGCTCGTCGGTCATCTCGACCAGCGGCGTATCGCCGCCGAGCCCGGCGTTGTTCACGACCACGTCGAGGTGGCCGTGCTTGGCGATCGCGGCCTCGAACAGGTGCTCCACCTGCGTCTGCGACGTCACGTCGCAGACCACGGCGAGCGGCGGCTCCCGGTCGGCGTCGGCCAGCAGCACCGCGGCTTCGCCGAGCCGGCGCTCATGCCGGTCGCTGATGACGACCGTGGCGCCCTCCTCGGCGCAGCGCCGCGCCGTGGCAAACCCGATGCCGGTTCCGGCCGCGGCGGTCACCAGCACGGTGCGGCCGGCCAGCAGGCCGTGGCTCGGATGCGGCTTCGGCGCCGGCCCGGTCACTGCGCGACCTCGCGTGCTGGCGCGCCGAGCCGCTCCAGGACCTCGCTCGCCTGCGCCATGATCCGCTGCACCAGCTCCGCGCAGCTGGGCAGGTCGTCGATGACGCCCGCGACCTGGCCGCTGGCCAGCGTGCCGAGGTCGGTGCGGCCGTCGACCATGCTGGCCCGCAGCATCATGGGGGTGTTCGCCGCCATGATCACCTGCGTCCAGGTGAGATCGTGGCTGCGCTTCATCGCCAGGCCCTCGGCGACGATGTCGCGCCAGGAGCTGCCGGACATCTTCTGGAACGCGATGGCGTGGCCGACCGAGCGACGCAGCCTGCCCAGCGGGCGGCCGGCGATGAGCTGGTCCGCCAGCGGGGTGCGCAGCACCCGCTGTGGCACGCCGTCCAGCACCGACGTGACCACGGTGTCCGTCACGGTCCGCTTCAGGTACTCGGCCTTGACCGAGTCCGGCACCGGGCTGTCGCTGGTCAGCAGGAACCGGGTGCCCATCGCGATGCCCGCGGCGCCGTAGGCGAGCGCAGCGACCAGGCCGCGCCCGTCGCTGAACCCGCCCGCGCCGATGACCGGCAGGCCGACCGCGCCGGTCACCTGGGGCAGCAGAATCGACGTCGGGACGCTCCCGGTGTGCCCGCCGCCCTCCCCGCCCTGCGCGATCACGGCGTCGACGCCCCACGCGGCGACCTTCTCCGCGTGCCGCCGGGCACCGATCGACGGCACGACCACCAGGCCGTCGTCCTTCAGCGACCGGATCACCCGCTCGTTCGGCGCCAGCGCGAACGAGGCAACCCGGACTCCGTGCTTGACCAGCAGCGCGGCCCGCTCGGCCACGTCCGGGGCGTCACCGCGAAGGTTCACGCCGAACGGCCTGCCGGTGAGCTCGGTGGTCCGGCCGATCGCCGCGTCGGTCTCGGCGAGGGTCAGCGTGCCGCTGGCCAGGATGCCGAGCGCGCCCGCGTTCGCCGTGGCCGCGGTCAGCTCCGACGTGGACACCCAGCCCATGCCGGTCTGCACGATCGGGTAGTCCACGCCGAACAGATCGCAGATCGCGGTCCGCAGCGCCGGATGCGGGGGCGGCGGATGCGGCGAACTCACCCCCGCACCTCGCCGTCGCGGAGCCTTGCGGGGTCGATGACGTCGCGGATCAGCGTCAGCTCGGCCGCTGCCGGCAGCCGGGTCTGCGGCACGTCGCCGTCGATCGCCAGCTCGAACCCGGTGCCGGCGACGACGTCGTCAACGGTGACCCCGGGGTGCACCGACACCAGCCGCATGCTGCGGTCCGGGCCGCCGAAGTCGAGCACGGCCAGGTTCGTCACCACCCGCCGCAGGTCGAGGAACTCGGCGGCCTCGGGGCCCGCCGCGCTGGCACTGTCGTAGCCGACGCCGGAGACCATGTCGACCCGCGGCACGAACACCCGCGGCAGGTGGCGTGGCACCCAGTAGCTGGTCGGATGGTTCACGGTGTTGCCGGGAGCGCCGCGCACGCCGAGAAGCTGGCGGACCGGGCGAGCGTAGTCGCCGATCGCGGAGATGTTCGCGTTCCCGTACCGGTCGATCTGGGCCGGGCTCATCATGACGTGCCGCGAACCGTGCCAGGCCAGATCGAACACCGACCGGAACGGGATCCAGCCCTCGACCGGGCCAGGCGGCGGCTGGCCGAGCGCCCAGGTGCCGCTGACGAAGCGCGCCTCGCCGTCGGACAGCAGCAGGTCGGGCTCGAACGTGGCCCTGGCCAGCCGGGCGCCGGCGGTCGGGATCAGCCCCATCGGGCTCGCGGCGATCTCGCCGTCGCCGCGCCACGCCTCCGCGCACGCCACGATGCACACCTCGGCCGTGCTCACGGGCGCGCCGACCAGCTGGCCGGCTGCCTGCTGCAGCCCGGTCACGCGCTCGCCTCCGCGCCCAGCGCCGTCACCGCAGCCTGGTAGGAGGCCTCGTCGCCGCCGAGGTAGGTCGCTGCGAACAGCGCCCACCGCTCCGGATCCTTGGCGGCGGCGGCGTAGCGGCGCTGGAACGCCTCGTCGCGGCCGTAGTCGGGTGCGCACGAGGTGAAGTGTGCCCCGTTTGGCGCCTCGACCACACCCGCGACCATCCAGCGGTGCACCCGCAGCCGGGTCAGCCCGCCGGCCTCCAGCTCGGAGGTGGGCACGATCCGCTCGCACGACACGTACGCCTGCTCGGCCGCGGTGCAGAACAGATCGTCGAAGTACAGGTCGTCGCCGAGAAACTGGGCGTTTCCGGCCGCGTCGGCCCGGTTCAGGTGCACCAGCGCCGCGTCGAGCGGCAGCGCGGGGACCGCGACCAGTTCGGCGGCGTCTTCGTAGGGCGAGCGGACCGTGCGCAGCTGCGGGTTGACCGCCAGCACATCCGAGCCGAGGCCGGCCCTGGTGGGCAGGAACGGAAGCCGGCACGCCGCCGCATACAGCGCCCACTGCAGCATGCCCTCGTCGTACTCCGTCACCTCGATGGCCCCGCGCTGCCTGGCGGCCTGGAAATGCGGCTCGAGCGGTATCGAGTCGAGCGACACGAACCCGAACACCAGCCGGCGGATCTTGCCGGCCGCGCACAGCAGTCCGACGTCCGGGCCGCCGTACGACACCACGGTGAGGTCCCGCAGGTCGCTGCGGAGGATCGCCCGGACGACAGACATCGGCTTGCGCCGCGAGCCCCAGCCGCCGATGCCGATCGTCATCCCGGACCGCAGCCGGGCGACCACGTCGTCCTCCGACATGCGCTTATCAGCCAAGACGTCTCGCTTTCGTGGTCATCGCCGGGCAGGCTTCACTCATGGTAGCAAGCGCTTGTTAACAGCCCCTGCCGCGCCCGCTCGCGCAGTGCTCGCTTGAGCACCTTCCCGCCTGCGTTGCGCGGCAGCTGGCCGACGAACGCGACCTCGCGCGGCACCTTGAAGTTGGCCAGCCGTTCCCGGCAGTGCGCTATCACGTCCCCCTCGCTCAGGTGGTGACCCGGACGCGTGACAACGTAGGCAAGCCCGACTTCGCCGAGCCGCCCGTCCGGCTTTCCCACGACCGCGCAGTCGGCCACCTCTTCCAGCCGCATGATCGCGTTCTCGACCTCGGCCGGGTACACGTTGAAGCCGCCAACCGTGAACATGTCTTTCAGGCGGTCCGTGATCGTCAGGTACCCGCGGTCGTCGAGGTGGCCGATGTCGCCCGTATGCAGCCATCCGTCGGGCTCGACCGCGGCACGGGTCGCCTCGGGGTCATCGAGGTAGCCCACCATGACGTTCGGGCCCCGCAGCTGGACCTCGCCGTCATCGCCGGGGCCGAGCTCCTGGCCGTCGGAGCCGGCGATCCGGATCTCGAAGTCCGCCGCCGCGCACCCGCACGTGCCCGAGATCGTCTCCGCGTCATCCCCGGGGAGGCACATGGTGACCACCACCGCCTCGGTGAGCCCGTAAGCGGTCAGAATCGTCTCGATGGCCAGTTCGGTCCACATCCGCTCGATCAGCGCGACCGGGACCATCGCGGCGCCGGTCACGACCAGCCGCAGCGAGGAGAGGTCATGCTGGTCACGGCGGGGGTGCGCGAGCAGTTCCTGGAAGATCGTCGGCGGGCCCGGCAGCATGGTCACCCGCTCCCGCTCGATCTGCTCGAGGACCCGGTCGATGCTGAACGTCAGCTGCGGCACGATCGTGCCGCCGCACAGCAGCGCTACCACCCAGCCCGCCTTGTAGCCGAAGGTGTGAAAGAACGGCGCAATGATCATGTACACGTCGCGGTCGGTGACCTGAGCCCGCTCGGCCCATGCCGCGGCAACCGCGATGGTCTGGCGGTGCGTTGACACCGCGCCCTTGGGCGCCCCGGTCGTTCCCGAGGTGAAGATGATGTCGGCAACATCGTCGGCCTGCACCTGCGCGGCCCGGGCCAGGGCAGACTGCTCGCTGGTTTCGGCCGCCCGGGCGAGCATGTGCTCCCAGCTCACCACGCCGTGCGCCGGTGTTTGCCGCTCGCCGCCTGGCTGACCCTGGTCCCCGTCCTCGAGCGGCACCCGGACCGCAAGCGCGAGCTGATCAAGCCCGCCGACCGGGCCCGATGCGGAGGCACCCGGCGCGGCTTCGCTGAGCGCCGCCAGGTAATCCAGCCCGAGGAACCGGTCCGGCAGGAACACGATGCGGGCGCCGGTGCGCTGCAGCACGTCGGCGGCCTCGTAGCCGGTGTAGCGCGTGTTCATCGGAACGAGGTTCGCGCCGACGCTGTGTGCGCCCAGGGCTGCGACCAGCCAGTGCGCCGTGTTGGGCAGCCAGACTGCCACCCGGTCACCGGCCTGGACACCAGCCGCCATGAGTGCGCGCGCCATCGTGCGGGCCTCGGCCGCAAGCCCTGAGTACGACAATCGCAGGGGTCCGTCGATCACCGCGATGTGGTCGCCGTACCGCTTCGAAGACTCTTCCAGCAGGGCGCACAGAGTCTGCGGAGGGTTGATCACGATGCTCGCCTCGGCCTCGGGAATCAAGCAAGTGCTTGGTAGCGTACGCCAGCGGCGCGGGCAGCCTGGGCACCTCCGCCAGCCGGACCTGAGCCGGCCGTCATGCGTGGCAGGCGATCCCGTCGAGGATGGTGCTGAGCCCGAACCGGAAGGCGTCGTCGGCGAAGTCGGCCGGCGGGTCGGCCGCCTGCTGGGTCATGGCGGCTGTCAGGCGGGGGAAGCGCTCGGGGCCAGCAAGGCCCAGTAGCATCCGGGCGTACTGCGGGCCCGGGTTGTCGCCGGGCCGGACGCCGCGGGCCAGCCCGGTCGCGAGCTGAGTCTGGCCGCGGACGTAGACATTGACCAGCAGCAGCGCCGACAGCTTCTCGGTCTCGGCCAGGCGCGTCGGCTGCAGAGCCTCGAGCCCGCGCTCGGTCCACTGGATCTGGTACGGGAGTGCGGGCGGATCCGGCATGGACGCGCCCAGCACCCAGGGGTGGGCCTCGAGCCTGGAGCGCGCGGCGTAGGCCCAGGCAGACAGCCGGTCGCGCCAGCACGCCTGGCCGTAGGCAGGGAAGTCCGGCGGCCCAATGGCCTCGTCGATCATGAGCGCGAGCAGCTCGTCCTTGGCCTGAACGTAGCGGTACAGGCCCATCGAGGTCATGCCGAGCCGCGCTCCGACGGCCCGCATGGACACCCGGCTGAGACCGCCCTCGTCAGCCAGCTCTACGCCAGCCGCAGCGATTGTGCGCATGTGCAGGCTGCGCCGCGGCCCTGGCCGCCTGCCGTCATCTCCATGCCAGGCCAGGTCCACGTAGTCCGGAACGCTCATGATGTTGGCCTCATCCAGGTGTCCTGCCGGGCCGACCGTACTGCTTGCAGTGTACACAGTTGAGCGCCTACTATCTGCTTACACCGATATCAGTTTCCATTGTAAGCAGATAGTATCAAGGAGGCGCTGTGCGAAACAGAGACGTGCTCATCTCGGGGGCGGGCGTGGCCGGGCAGACGCTGGCCTACTGGCTCCGACGGCTCGGATTCACTCCGGTTGTGGTGGAACGGGCGCCCGCGCCGCGCGACGGCGGCCAGGCCGTCGACCTGCGCGGAGCGGCGATCGAAGTGGCCCGGCGGACGGGAATCCTGGACGCGGCCCGGGCAGCGCGCACCCGCACCCGCGGGATGTCCTACGTGAACTCCGCCGGGAAGCGGCTGGCCAGCCTCAACGGCGCGTTCGGGGTCATCGACGCACGGGACGTCGAGATCGTCCGGGGTGACCTGGTGAGCATCCTGTACGAGGCCACCAGGAACGACGTCGAGTACATCTTCGACGATTCCATCTCGAGCCTGACCGACGGAGCCGACGGCGTCTCGGTGACCTTCGAGCGATCGGCGCCGCGCACCTTCCAGCTTGTGGTGGGTGCGGACGGACTGCATTCCCGGGTACGCGGCCTGGTCTTTGGCCCGGAATCGCAGTTCATCGATCATCTGGGCCTGTACCTTGCGGTGTTCACCATCCCCAACGACCTTGAGCTGGATTACTGGCAACTCATCTACGCGACCCCCGGCAAGTCGGTGACCGTCACCAGCGCGCGAGGCAATCGCGAGGCGCGGGCAATCTTCTTCTTCGCCTCCAAGCCGCTGGATTACAACTACCGCGACCCCGGCCAGCAGCAGAAACTCCTCGCCGCCGCGTTCGCCGGGGAGGGCTGGGAGGTGCCCAGGCTGCTCACGGCCATGCCGGAGGCCCCGGACTTCTACTTTGACTCGGTCAGCCAGGTCCGCATGGACAGCTGGTCGGCCGGGCGGGTCACTCTGGTCGGCGACGCTGGCTACTGCCCGTCGCCGCTATCCGGCCAGGGCAGCAGCCTCGCCCTGACCGGCGCCTACGTCCTGGCCAGCGAGCTGCGCGCCGCGGACGGTGATCATCGTGACGCCTTCGCGCGCTACCAGCAGCGCATGCAGGATTTCGTCGCGCGCAATCAGCAGATAGCCAACGGCAACGCCAAACGGTTCACGCCCACAAGCCGCCGGCAGATCTGGCTGCAGAATCAAGGCATCAGGGCCCTGCCGTACATGCCCGGCAAGAGCTGGGTCCTCAGCCTCGCGACCAAAGGCGTCAAAGAGGCCGCGAACGCCATCACGCTGCCCAGCCCAGCATCATGAACCGCGCCGTTGGGCGGTGGGTATCTGGCCAGGGCCCGGCAAAGTCGGGTAATACTGCATGATCGTCTGGGGGGGATCGGCTGGGCTACTGTGGCCCGCGCCGGTGACTCGCAGCGCATGACGCTCAGCGGCCAGGCAATGGCGATGACTCCGGGTCCGGCGGATCGTCCTCACTGGGGGCGGCACGCGGCAATGGTCCCGCTAGCCGTGAAGCAACGTGTCAGGAGGTCACTGTGTCGCAGGTCCGGGTGCACAACTTCTCAGTGTCGCTGGATGGGTTCGGCACCGGCGAGGGGCAAAGCCTGGAAGCCCCGTTCGGGCACGCGGGAACCCGGCTGCACGAGTGGTTTTTCGCGACCCGCACGTTCCACGCCATGCAAGGCCAGCCCGGCGGCAGTACCGGCATCGACGACGCCTTTGCCAGCGCCTGGTACCCGGGCATCGGCGCCGAGATCATGGGCCGGGGCAAGTTCGGCCCCTACCGCGGCCCCTGGCCGGACCAGGAGTGGAACGGATGGTGGGGAGACAACCCGCCGTTCCACACCCCGGTTTTTGTACTCACCCACCATCTGCGGCCCCCGGTCCAGATGAACGGCGGCACCACGTTTGAATTCCTCGACGCCAGCCCTGCCGAGGCGCTTACGCAGGCGCGCCAGGCCGCCGCTGGCCGGGACATCCGCATCGGCGGCGGCCCGTCCACTATCCGCGAGTTCCTGGCCGCCGGCCTGATCGACTACGCGCACATCGTCGTGGTGCCCATCGTGCTGGGCCGCGGGGAGCGGCTCTGGGATGGGCTGGAGGCGCTCGAAGGCCGCTTCCGCATTGAGGCCGCCAGCAGCCCCAGCGGCGTCACCCACGTCACCCTCAGCCGGCGGTAACAGGCGCCGGCACGGCGGCCATGCTAACCGTGTTGCCGCCGGCAAGGCCGTGCGCTGCAGATGCGGGTGGTATATAGCAACGACCGGGATTACGTCGCGGGAGGGCGTAGATGAGCAATCTAGACGTGCGCTGGGTCGCCGGGCTCGTCGGGCCGTTGCGGGTCAAGCCGGGGTCGGACGTCAAGCTGCCGGGTGACTTTGACCCGGGCGCCCGGTTCGGCGTCCGCAAGAAGAATGACGGTGCACGGCTGCTCACGCGGGGCGTGGAGTTGCTGGCGGAATATCAGGCGCGGCTGGCAGCGCAGGACACTTACGGGGTCCTGGTCGTGCTCCAGGGGATGGACGCCGCTGGCAAGGACAGCACGATCAGGCACGTGATGAGCGGCGTGAACCCGCAAGGTGTGCACGTATCAAGTTTCAAGGTGCCGTCCGCGGAGGAACTCGGCCACGACTACCTGTGGCGGCTGGACCGGCGGCTGCCGGCCCGGGGGGAGATCGGGATCTTCAACAGGTCCCACTACGAGGAAGTCCTCGCCGTCCGGGTGCACCCGGAGGATCTGGGCCGGGAGAAGCTCCCGCCCGAGTCACAAGACCACGGCGTATGGCAGCGGCGGTTCCGGGAAATCAACGATTGGGAGCATTACCTGACCGACAACGGGATCCGGCTCGTCAAACTGTTCCTCAACGTGTCGAAGGAGGAACAGCGGGCCCGCTTCCTGCAGCGGATTGACCAGCCGGAGAAGAACTGGAAATTCTCCGCGGCCGATATACGGGAGCGGCAGTACTGGGATGAGTACCAGCATGCCTATGCGCAGATGCTCACCCATACCAGCACCCAGTGGGCTCCGTGGCATGTCCTGCCTGCCGACCGCAAATGGCTCACCCGGATCTGTGCCGCAGCTGTCATCGCGCAGGCGCTCATCGACATCGACCCTCGATATCCGGTCTCCGATGCAGCCACCCGCCAGGAGCTGATGCAGGCGCGAGCCGAGCTTGAGGCCGAGGCATCGTGACTTCCCGGCCCGGGACGCATCCGCTCCCGGACCGGTTACGTCCCTTGTCGGCTAGGCCTCGAGCATGGCCAGGATCCGGGACCACGCGTCATCGCGAGACTGCTGGCTGAAGGCGGGCGTGCCGGGCCAGAAAAACGCGTGTGCGGTATCGGGGTAGGTCACGAATTCGTGGTCGGTGCCGGCGGCCTGCAGGGCGTCGCGGATCTGGCCGCGCTGGGCTGCGTCGATCAGGACGTCGTCTTCGCCGACCAGGTAGAGGATCCGGCCGCGGATCCCGGCGGTGAGCTCCAGCGTCGGTGACGGCTGGCTCATCGGGATGTCGGTCGTGGGCAGCCAGCCGCCGTACAGGACGGCCGCCTGGCTGATCGGAAGCTGGCAGGCCGCGAGATAGCTCAGATGGCCACCGGCGCTGAAGCCGATCATCGCGATCTGCTCGATCGCTGGCTGTGATCTCAGCCACCCGATGCCTGCTGCCGTGTCGTCCAGCGCCTGCTGGCGGGTCAGCCGGTTCAGGTATGCGAAACTCTCCTGGCGCCCGGTGTCGTCGCGTCCGAGCCAGCGGCCCGGTGGCGCGTCACGGTGGTAGAACTCAGGCGCGATCGTGAGGTACCCGGCTGCGGCGAGATCATCGGCTACGCGGCGGATATCCGGGTTCACGCCGAAGAGCTCATGTGCCACGATCACCCCGGCCGGGGCCGGGCCGGCTCCCGGCCGCGCGAGGTATGCCTGCAGGGTGGTGCCGTCAGCGACCGGGATCTGGATCAGTTCGCTCGTAATCGTCATGCCCTCAGCTTGCGCACGGGACAACACTGGTAACCAGAGCAGGCTGTTACTGGTACCAGCATGAGTAGGCTAACGATGTGGCGGTTTCCGGAGACCCGCAGGCACTGGGGCAACTGCTCCGGTCACGGCGTGAGCGGCTCGTCCCTGGTGATGTCGGCTTGCCCGCAGGCGGGCGGCGGCGGGCGGCTGGGCTGCGCCGCGAGGAAGTCGCGATGCTGGCGAACCTGTCCGCCACTTACTACACCTTTCTCGAGCAGGGACGGCCGGTGCGGCCCTCGCCGCAGGTGCTGGACGCCCTGGCGGCGGCCCTGCGGATGTCGGCCGCCGAACGCGACTACCTGCACGTCCTCGCCTACGGACCGGACGGAGCCCGCACCGCCGCCGTGGCAGTAGCGCCCCCCGAGCAGATCGATCGCGGCGTCGCTGACCTGGTCCAGCGCCTTGACCCCTCCCCCACTCTCGTCAAAGGACGCCGCTGGGACGTACTGGTCTCAAATCCTGCCGCGCGGGAACTGTTCACCGACTGGGAAGCGCTGCCCGCCGGCCAGCGCAACCTTGTGCGCTGGATGTTCACCACAGACCGCGCCCGGGAGGTGTACCTGGACTGGGAGGCGGAGGCGAGGGCGATGCTCGGCCGGTTCCGGCTCGCCGCCGCCCGCCATCCACACGATCCGGACTTCACGGCACTGATCGCGGAACTACGCCGTGACAGCGATCATGTCCGGGACTGGTGGCCCCGCCATGACGTGACCGCGGTAGGCAGCGGATCGAAGAAGCTGCTCCACCCAAGACTCGGACCGGTCGAGTATTCGCACGTGGTGCTGCAAATAGCGGACAATCCCGACCAGACGCTCGTCACCTACTCCCCAGCCGGGCAGTAAGGACGCCGACCGCTTTCAGACGGAGACCAGGTCACACACAAAGATGAGGGTCTCGCCCGGTGCGATCACGCGCCCGGCGCCGCGGTCCCCGTAGGCCAGACCCGGGGGAATGACCAGCTGGCGGCGGCCGCCGACCTTCATGCCCTGCACGCCCTGGTCCCAGCCGGCGATGACCCGCCCAGCGCCGAGCTCGAACTGCAGGGGGTCGCCCCGGTCCCAGCTCGCGTCGAATTCTTCACCGGTCGAGAACGCGACCCCAACGTAGTGAACCTTGACCACGTCACCAGGGTTCGCCACGGGGCCATCGCCTTCCCAGATGTCCGTGATCTCCAGCTCGGCCGGCGGCTCGCCGCCGGGAAAATCGACCTCAGGCTTGCCGACACTCATACTCGCCCCTCTCTGTAGTTCTTCGACCGGAGCGCATAGGTTACGCGGCCCCGGGTCCGCCCCGTCCGAACCTTAGGGAACCAGGTCCGAGGCCCCGCACCTGCCCCAGCAGGCCACGGCCCCCTGGCGCCAGGAGGGACGCCGCCGTCATACTAACCATCGATGGCCGAGCCGGTGATACTGGAACTGGCGGTCAACGGCGCAACCCCCCGTCACCGCAACCGGCACGTGCCCCGCACGCCCGCCGAGATCACCGAGGCCGCCCTGGCAGGAATCGAGTCGGGCGCCTCGATCGTGCACAACCACAACGACGAGCCGATGTTCACCGCCCATGGGGTGCACGCCGTCGAGCCGTACCTCGCGGCGTGGCGACCGGTGCTGGAACGCCACCCGGACGTGCTGCTGTACCCGACGATGGCCGCGGGAGCGCGGGGAATCCCGGTGGCACGGCGCTGGGCGCACGTGGAGGAGCTGGCCCGCCGCGGGATGGGCGGCATGACCCTGGTGGACCCCGGGTCGGTGAATCTCGGGCTGACCAGCACCGCCGCCGTCGCCGCGGATGCGGCCGCCGGCCCCTACGCCAACTCGCTCGCCGACGTCGAGTACATGTTCGCTCGCAGCCTGGAGCTGGGGGCCGCGCCCAGTATCTCGGTCTTCGAGCCGGGGTTCCTGCGGGCCACCCTGGCCTGGCAGCGCAGCGGCCGGCTCCCGCCAGGGGCGATGGTCAAGCTGTACTTCGGCGGCGAGATGGAGTTCGGGCTGCGGCCGACCGCGAGCGCCCTGGAGGCCTACCTGGAGTTGCTCGAGCCGTCCGGCCTGCCATGGTCAGTCGCGGTGCTCGGCGGCGATGTGGTGGGGTGCGGGCTGGCCGAGCTGGCTATCCGCCGCGGCGGGCACGTCCGGGTCGGGCTGGAGGACTATGCGGGGCCGGACGAGCCGTCCAACCTCGACCTGCTGCGCGCAGCGGTCGCCGTCGCGGAGGGTCTCGGCCGCGCCCCGGCCACGGCCGCGCAGGCCCGCCGGATCCTCGGCGTCCCGTCGGCAAAGTAGTTCTCCGGACCCATCGCCGGGATCTTGGTCAGCCAGGAGTCCCGTTCAGCCGGCGGCTCGTTTGAGAATGTCGGCGGGGAAGGCGCCGGCCGCGATGCACCGCTCGCTCCAGCCGTCGAGCCGGTTGCACACCTCGTCCAGCTGGCCGCCCAGCGCGGCGACGATCGCCTGCTCCGCTGCGTCGGTGCGGTCCTCGATGCCGGCCCTGGCGGTGCGGCCCGCTTCGGTCAGCGCGCCGTCCCGCAGCCAGCCGCGGGCTTCCAGCCCGTCCACCGCGGCACGCATCGCCGCCTCCGGCCAGCCGCGGGTGGCGGTGTAGGACAGCAACGGCATGCCGAGCCAGCACTCGGTGAGCACATTCATCTCGACCGGCCCGAGCCCGGCCGCGTTCGCCACCGCGACGTGCGAGTCGCCGCGGTGCTCGCGCACCAGGTCGCAGGCCCACCACAGGCGCTGGAAGGGGTCGGCGGGCCGGCCGCGCCCGCGCAGCCCGCT
>Ga0208725_1000070_pt1 | contig 21832 bp, 15 predicted proteins | sample MicForSoSWNH13_O_FD_188004 | JGI IMG/M metagenome (GOLD analysis project Ga0208725, IMG submission 188004) | Forest soil microbial communities from Harvard Forest Long Term Ecological Research site in Petersham, Massachusetts, USA - MetaG HF011... | ecosystem: Environmental > Terrestrial > Soil... | reverse complement strand
AGCTGCGGATACTGATTGGCGGATTCGCCGATCGCGAAAAATGCGGCCGGGGCATGTTTCTGTTCAAGGATATCGAGGATTTTCGGCGTCCAGGTCTCGTCGGGGCCGTCGTCGAAAGTCAGCGCTACTTTGTGCGGCGCGGCGCCCATCTGCTCGATGCGCCAGGAAAGCGGATAGCTCTGATACGATTCGTCGTCGAAGACGTCGCTTGAGGCATCGTAATCGAATGTGCGCCGGCCACTCTGCGGCGTCGCGGTGATGCGCCAGATGTCTCCCGCGCCCTCCAGAATCAAATCGTAGCCCGGTGGAACTTCCTCGAGTTTTGCGCGAATCGCGTCGGTGGAGTGTGTGGCGTCCCAGATGGACCAGATCGAAGGATCTTCCATGCCCAGGCGCCACAGCGCGGTGCCGCGCACGCCGGCGCGTTCAGCGGCGCGCAGCTCGTTGTACGCGGTGATGCCATCGAGCATCCAGACGTTATGGACCTGATTCTGTTCGTCTTCATAGGAATAGTGCGGATTCAGCGAATCGGGATCGAAGGTCACGTCCGATTCCGATTCGACCGCGGTGATAATTCCCTGCTGAAAAGTAAGTGCCTGCGCGATAGGGTGCGGAACTTGTTTTGTTTTCGCCGGCCAGTCGTAGCCGTAGTTCGCGATACCCATGACGATTTTGTCGGCCGGCACAATTTTCACGATGTTGTCTATGTTGCGTTCGAACCAGTCTTGCGGCGCGATGGGTCCGGCGTCCGAGGTCGGATAATGCAGGTCGTAATTCATCAAGATGACGGCGTCGGCCTGCGCCGCCAGATATTTGTAGTCGTAGCTCCAATCCGCTGCGGGCAGCGCGACCATCAGTTTCAGGTTGGTAGCGTGCATGGCGATCGCGAGATCATGGATGAAGCGCGCGAAATCCGGCTGGCTGCTTTGCGGCACCAGCTCAAAATCCACCACGATGCCGGACTGGTGCTGGGCGCTGGCAAAGTCCGCGAGCGACTTTGACAAATGTTCGCGCGCCGTGGGGCTGGCCAGCATTTCCGCCATCTCTTTGGTGACCCAGGTTTTCCCGTCGTAATTATTCACCATGGACATGACCGGCAGCTCGATCGTGTTGGTCTGCATCCACGTCAGCAGCTTCGGATCCTGCTCGATGTCCAGACGGCCATCCGCCGAAGAAGCGTGCAGAGCTTCGGGAATCAGCAAATCAATATCGTGGTAATGCAGCTTCAGCGAAGCGAGGCTGGTGGGATCGTCGGCCACGTAAAATGCCGCGCGCAGCGGATCGTAATTCTGCGGCAGCTTGCCGAGCGCAGCCACTTTACGTTTACGGCCGCGCAGGGCGATTTTGGATTTCAGTTTTGCGGGAACCGCGTGAATATTCCAGTGCGTAGCCGCGGCAAGAATGTCTGGCAGCTCGGGCTTGCGAAAGACGTTGACCACGAACACGACCAAGATGAGCGTGAAAAGCCCACCCGTGATTTCCAGCACGCGCCTTGTGCGGCGCCAGCGGCGGCGTTCCTGATCGTAGAAAATTGGCTTGCGTTCAGGCATTCAGACAATCCAAGCTAGCTGGCCCTTGAGACGGTGTCAATGACTGCAACCAATAAGATGCGCGCAAATGTCGCTGCAGCAGTATGTGCTGGACTGGCACTGCGGGTGTACCTGGTGCTGAAATTTCCGGTAACTGATACGGGCGACGGTCCATTTTACATCGAGTTGGCGTGGAATTGGCTGAAGAACGGGGTGTACGGGTTCGCGGTGCACGGGCAGTTGACGGCTGTGGATATGCGGGTTCCAGGGTACCCGGCGTTTCTGGCTGCGGTGTTTGCAGTGGCGGGACAGTCACCGCGGGCAGCGATGCTGGCGCAGGTGGTGGTGGATTTGGCTACGTGCTTTGTGATCGCGCTGATTGCGGCGCGGCTGGCGCCGGAAAAATCGCGGCGGCGCGTGGCGCTGGCGGGATTGTGGCTGGCGGCGCTGTGTCCTTTCACCGCGAATTACACGGCGGTGGTACTGACTGAGACGTTGGTGATATTTCTCACGGCGCTTGCGATTTTGGTGCTGCTGCAGACGGATGTTGGCGGGGCGCACGTGGCGCGTGCTACGGCGTTTCTGGCGAATCCGTGGTTGCTGGCCGGGAGTGTGGTGGGATTTGGGACTTTGGTGCGGCCGGAAACTCCGTTGGTGTTGTTTGCGGCGGGATTGGTGCTGGTGGCGAAGTGGTGGCGACCAGCGGATTGGATGAAGCTGATCCGCGCGGGGCTGCTGATGGGGCTCGGACTGCTGATTCCGCTGGTCCCTTGGGCTGCGCGCAATTGGAACACGCTGCATGATGTGCAGTTTCTCGCGCCGCGGTACAGCGAGTTGCCGGGTGAATACACGCCACTGGGATTTACCGCGTGGACGAACACTTGGATGTGGCGTTTTCGCGATGTGTACCTGACGCAGTGGAAAGTGAACGAAGAAGAGATCGCGATTGACGAGCTTCCGGCGTATGCGTTCGACTCGCAGGACGAGAAAGAGCGCATGGCGGACTTGCTCGACGAATACAACGAGGCGCTGACGATTGATCCACCACTGGACCAGGGCTTTCGCGAGATTGCGCGCGAACGAACCGCGCGGCATCCGTTGCGGACGTACGTGACGGTGCCGCTGCTGCGCACTTTGACGCTGTGGTTTACGCCGCGCGTCGAGTTACTGCCTTCGTCGGGACACCTGTGGCCGCTGCGCGAGGAATGGCAGGACGACCGGCCGGATTTTCTGGTGACGCTGGGACTGAGCGTTGTGAACGTTATGTATATCGCTCTCGCGCTGGCTGGAACTTGGCTGGCACGGCGGCGGCCGGGTTGGGCGCTGCTGATTTTATTCTGCGTGGTGCGCACGCTATTTTTCGTGAAGTTTGTGGAAACGCCGGAGCCGCGGTATGTACTGGAATGTTTTCCCGCGATGATCGCGCTCGCGGCGCAGGTTTTTGCATCGCGCGCCTGATTCGCACATCAACTCTCCTCCACTGGCTCCGGATGGATGGTTAGGCGGAAAATCTGGGGGAAGCGTTCCTTCACGCGGTCTTCCAGGGCAGCGGTGATGTCGTGGACTTCGGTGATGGGCAGGCTGCCGTCCATGGCGCAGTGGCAGGAGACCAGGATTTTGTGATCCACGCTGCGGACGTGCACTTCGTGGCAGTCGGTCAGTTCGTGGTATTCCGACTGCAGTGAATTCAGAAAATCCTGCACGGTGCGCGCGAGTTCTTTCATTTCTTCGGCACCGCCGATTTTCACGCCCAGCGGCTCGATGTGAATATTCACCAGCGCGCGCGGATCGGTTTCCTTCAGGATGTCCTCTTCGAGCTCTGAAGCGCGGCGGTGCGCTTCGCGCAGGCTGGAGCCTTCGTCCACTTCCAGATGCAACTCGATGAACAGGCGATGATCGAACTGGTGCGCGGAAAGCTCGTGGACGGCAAGGCCGCGGCGCTGCGCGATCGCGCGAATGGTTTCAAATAAATTTTCATCCGTTTTTGCGCGCGGCTCCACGTGCACCACCACATCCGCCGGCACAATCTGGGCGATGCGTTTTTCCACGGCGTTGCTGGCAGAGTGCGCTTGCTCCAGGCTCGCGGTACGCGGCACACTGATAGTCACATCCACGAAATAGCGCTGGCCCGCGCGGCGCACGCGCACGCGTTCGGACTGCAGCACGCCTTCGGTTTTGTCCACGGCGGATTCGATGCGTTCGCGCAGGCCGTGCGGCGCTACGTCCAGCAGCGCGTCCGCGGTGCGTTTTCCGAGCTGCGAGCCGATCCAGATGATCAGGCCGGCGACGCCAAGTGCCGCGACGGCATCCAGCGTGCCGAGCCAGGGAATTCCGTAACGCTCGCCAAGCCACGCCCCCGAAATGCCCAGGATTACGACGAAGGTGCTCCATACGTCGGTGGAAAAATGCAGCGCGTCCGCTTCCAGTGCTTCGCTGGGATATTTTTGCGCCACGCGATTCAAACCGCGCGCGCGGACGAAATCAATGCACATGCACAGCCCGAGAACCAGGATCGCCTGAAAGCTGGGGCGCATGTGCACGGTGTGAAAGAGCAGCCGCTGAAATGCTTCCCAGATAATGTACACGGCGGTTAACAGCAGCAACGCGGTCTCAACGAATGCGGAGAAACTTTCCACCTTTCCGTGGCCGTAGAGATGATCCGCATCGGCGGGCTTGTCTGCGACGCGCACCGAAAGATAAGTGATGACCGCCGCTACAAAATCCAGGCTGGAATGAAGCGCTTCGGACAAAACGCCCAGGCTGCCCGTTCGGACCACCAGAAATATTTTCAGTGAGATCAGTAGTACGGCCGAGCCGACGGAGGCAAGCGCCGCCAGCCGCTTTTCGTGGGATGCGCGTTCCAGTGCGTCCAAAGCCATCGGGGGATTATACGCTGCGGGGATGATTTGGCCGCGCATGCAACTATGCATTTTGCGTCGATCAGGAGGAAGCGCGGTGATTTGCTTTGAACGAGCGGCGGGATTCGCGGTGGCGCCCGCCAGGAGTGTTGACAAGCAGCCGCCCGCCCTGTAGCTTTGCCAGCACTTTATTGCTTGGGAACTACAGTCCGCGTCGAAGTTTGTCCAGCGGGAAGATTCGGGCTACTAATTTGCCTCTAACGAAAGGATGTGCACCGATGAATCGAAGCCGCGCGTTGGTCCTTAGTCTGTCGGTCATCGTCGTGACGCTTTGGCTTTCATTCGCCAAAGCCATTCCGGCTGGCGACGACTGGCTGCCGATACCGCCAGAAGATCTCGCACTGAAGGACAATCCCGCCAGCCCGGGTGCGAACGCCATGATTCTCTATCGCCGCAGCCATGTGAACGCCCAGCGTGCCGTCGTTGATGGAGATGTGGACGAAGAGTACATCCGGATCAAGATTTTTACCGAGGCAGGCGTCAAAGCGGAGTCCAATCCCGCCATTCGATTTTTGAAGGAAGATTCCGACATACACGACATCCGCGCCCGAACTATCCGGCCGGACGGGAGCATCGTCAATTTTGACGGAAAAGTGTACGAGAAGGTCGTCGAGCGGACCGGTGAGAGCAGTTATCTGACGAAAACGTTCGCCTTTTCCAACGTGGAACCGGGCTGCATCGTTGAATATAAGTATCGGGAGCAATTCAAACCGCGCCACCTATACAACGAGCGTTGGATCATATCGGGCCCATTGTTCATGCGCGACGCGAGCTTTTCCATCATCCCGTTCGTACCCAGAAGCGATCTCGATCCCACTCTTTACTTTCGCACCAAGGGCCTGCCGCCGGGCTCTCTGCCGCAGCGACAGAGCGACAAATCCTATGCCATGGAGGTGCACAACATCCCCCCGGTGAAGGAGGAACCGCTGATGCCGCCGCTGCGCGCTTTGGAAGCGCGGGTGGATTTCTTCTATCGCGATCGGGACGAACCCTTCGGCGAAACCGGCGAGCAATTCTGGAATCGCATGGGGAAAAAGTGGAGTGGCGATCTGGATAAGTTTTTGAACAAGAAAAGCGTGCTGGAACAGGAACTTTCGCAAACGGTTGCCGCCGGCGATTCGCCGGAGGTGAAGCTGCGGAAAATATATGCCAGAGTGCAAAAAATTCGCGACTTGAGTTACGAACCAGCAAAAACAGCCAGCGAGAAAAAAGCAGAGGACATCAAGCCTGATGAAAACGCGGAAGATGTGCTGAAGCGGAACTACGCGACCGGGCGGCAGCTCAACTGGCTATTCATCGGCCTGGCGCGAACTGCGGGTTTTGACGCGACAGAGGTTTACCTGGTGCCGCGTAACAGGGACGTTTTCGTCCCGGCGGGGCAGGATACCTCTGGGCTGACTGGCGATGTGGTATGGGCGCAGGCTGGTGGCAAGGAATATTGGCTCGACCCGGCTGCGCTGTACTACCCCTTCGGCCTGATCCCCTGGGCTGAAACGGAATCGCAGGGTGTACGCGTAACCAAGCAAGGGGCCGAGTTTATCAAATCCCCCGCTGCCGCCACTTCGGATGCAACCGTCCTGCGTTCCGCTGAGCTCGAACTGAAGGACGACGGGAGCGCCGTCGGAAAACTGCAGATGGAGTTCAGCGGGGTTCCAGGGGCGGCTCAGCGAACGTTGCTGCGTAGAGAAGACGAGGAGGGACGACGGAAGGTGCTGAAAAACGAGATCCAAAGGGCGCTGCCGGCGGGTTCAACTTTCGAGATTACCAAAGTGGCGAATTGGGATGATTCCGTTGCCGCGCTGCGAGTTGAGGGAAACGTAACGGTTCCAGAGTTCGGCTCATCGGTAGGGCATCGCATACTGGTGCCCATCGCGCTCTTTCGGTCGAGTTACGAAGCGTCGTTCGATGCGGAGCACCGCGTCAATCCGATCCGTTTCAGTTACCGCTTCCAGCAGCTGGACGACATCAAGATACACGGACCAGCCGGCTTCAAGTTCGCGGCTCTTCCGTCTAAGAAGACAATTAACACCGGAAGCATGATGTCCTACGAGATTTCGGCCACGGAGCTGGGAGACGCGGTGGAAGTAAAACGCAATTTCACTTTGAGTGAAATCGGATTTACTGCGGATTCCTACGTTCCGCTGCGTTCATTTTTTGGGAATATGAAATCGAATGACGCCATACAGCTCGTGCTGGAAAATGCCGGCGCCGCAAAGAGCGACTAGCTTCGTCACGGCAGGCATCGAGAAGTTTCTTTTCAGGCTGGGTGCTCGGCCGGGGCGCGGAGGTCGCAGCGCACAAAAATGTCGTTGGGTTCCAGGCGTTTCCAGAGCGCGTATCCTTTTTTCGCAAAATAATCCACGTAGGTTGCGTCCAGGAATAGGTTTTCGACGATCAGCACTTTTGGTTGGTGCAGCTCGAACGAAAAACCCGAGAGCACTTCGAGTTCCCAGCCTTCCACGTCAATGCAGACGACGTCTACTTCGCCCAGATCCGCCGCGTGTTCGCGCAAGATGGTGTCGAGGCGGCGGAGCTTGACCTTTATTTCGTCCACTGAAGTGGGCACCGATTTCATCATCTCGGCATACTGGCCGCGGACGCCTAGCGACGAAAAACTTTCGTTGGTGACTGGCTCCCCCTGGTAGGTGGCGTCGGTGCGCACGACGAAAAAACTGACGTCGTCCTGGTCGGTGTCGCCGCAAGCATATTGCAGCACGTCGTTGCCCTGACGGCGCTGCATTTCGCAGAAATAGGGGTTGGGCTCGATGGAGACTACGCGCCAGGCGCGCGAGCGGAACGTGGCGCTTACCGAGAGATAGTCGGGCTTCGCGGCGCCGACTTCAATCATGGTGCCGCGGTAGGCGGGGTCGGGGAAAAAAGCGTCTTGGACGACGAGGTCAACGTCGCCTTCGACGGCGGGATTCCGCTTCGCGCAGTGGGCGGGAGCCGTGGAGGCTGGCGTTGCGGTGGCGCCGCTCGGATGTGCGCACGCGCTCTGCGAGGATATCTGGGGCTGAGCGTAAACGCGGAGGAGCTTTTCGATGTGGCCGAGCAGTGATCCCCGCGCGGTGAGCTCGGCTTCGCGCAGGAACGATTCGGCTTCCGCGATTTTGCCCATGCTGAAAAGCAGGATGCCGAGGTTCGCCGCGGCGTCGGCGTTCCACGGATCGAGTTCGAAGGCGCGGGCGAAGGCGCGCTCTGCCAGCGCGAGTTGCACGACGGCCCAATCGTTCCAAAGTTCGCTGGATTCGGCTGCTGCGATCGAGTCGCGCAAAAGGTGGGACGCTTCGTCGAGACGACGCTCGGCGAGCAGGTTCGCCGCGGTGCGGAGCGCTTCGGGGTTGGGGACGGATTGGTTGCCGGGCATGACGAGGATCTCCAGTTGCTGGGATGCAACTGCAGGGCCAGAGTGCTGGCGCGAGGATTAGAAAAATCGAAACATTGCGCGGAGCACAGCCCTTCGATCCCGTCCCGCGAAGCGGGACGGGATCTCAGAATCAATCTACCCTGCCAAGATCTCTTACTTTAGCGGTGGGGCTGGGACCAGGGGAAGGCGGCGCGGTTCGCCGTGGAAGCCGCGGAATTCGATTTCGTCTAGCAGCAGGGATGGCGTGACTACAGTGCTGGGGATGCCGCCATTGGCTGAGCCGAATTCGCCTAGCGCGGTGCCGGCAAATCCGCCCTGGGTATTTTGCATGTAGGGGAAGACGGTTTCATCTTCGCCGATGCCGAGGATATTGCGGATGGCGCGCAGCTGCAGGCCTTCGATATGCCCGCCGCGGACCATTTCTTCGTGACCGTCCGAAACGTACACGCGATAGACGACGAGCGGAATGCGCAAGCCGCTGGCGACGCCGCCGGCGATGCCACCGAGAAAATCGCTGAAATCTTCCTGGCGAATGGACGAGAGCGCGGGATTATCCATGCTCTTCACTTCCAGGCACCATTCGTGGCCGTCGTCGCGGCAGGCATCGAGAAATTTCTTTTTCAGCGCGGCTTGGTTCAGGCCGCCATTGGATTGCAGGAACAAATTGCTGGCAAGCGGGCGCGTATCTGAAAGCAAGGCGGAGCGCGCGTGGCCGTTGGATGCGGAAAAATCGGAGCCGGGGCGACGCGACATCAGCAAATTCTTCAGCGTGCCATTTTCCACTAGTTCGACGCGCTGAGCTTTTACGCCTTCGTCATCAACATCGTAATTTCCCAGCAGCGGCTGGCCGTTGAACTCTTTCAGCGTCGGATCATCCACGAGTGAAACGTTGGCGGGCAGCACGCGCGTATTGACGCGGCCGGACCATTCGCTGCGGCCGCCCATACGTTCGATGATTTCATCGAAAGCGGGCATGGTGGAAAGCGGCGGACGCGCTCCGGAGAGCGAAGGCGCGAGAGCTTGGGCGAGCAGGGAGCCGGCGGCCGGCGGATCAAACAGCACGGGGCCCGTGAAATCCTGCATGAGCGGGCTTTGACGCATAGTCATCAATTCGGTGCCGGTCTGCGTGAGCGCAGCGCCGACTGCAGACGGATCAGGAAGATCGGCGGGCTTGTTGACGTACACGGCGTAATAGTCGTGCAGAGCCATGCCGTCGTCAGCGGTGGTGTCTAGCGCGGCTTCGACGGCGGCGAGATTGCGCGAGCTGCGAATGGTGGTGCCTTCGCTGTTCATCAGATAGTAGGTGACGTAAATCATGTAGTAATTCACGCGCGCGCCGCTGAGGTGCGGGAAATTCGTCAGTGCCAGCGACGCTGCGCGGGATTCGTCTTCCCAATTGCGGCTGGTCCACTCCGGCTCGGCGTGCGGATCAATTTTCACTAGCGGCGCGGCTTGAGAGAAGTCGTCAATTTCGGGCGGCTTGGTGAGGCTGCGCAGGAAAGATTGCTTCAGCGACATTTGCGTGACGGCTTGCTTGTAAGCCTGATCGGTGGCCAGCCACAAATCCTGGCGCAGCGAATTGTAATCGCGGTCAATGCCCACTTCGCCGGTGGAACCCAGGAAACCCTGGAAGCCGTCTTCGCTGATGAAGTTCGAGCTGTCCAGATGATAATCGCCGACGCGCACGTCCACGGACATGAAGCGATTGCGCGTGGTGGAAGTGGAAACCAGCGCACCGAACGTCGAAGTGACGGCGCGGACGTCCAGATCCATCAGGCGGTATTCCAGGTAGAAGGGCTTTTCCACGCCGGGGAGTTGCAAGCGCGTGCGGGCGCGTTCCATTTCGTCGTGCATGGCGTGCAGGGTTTTGTCGCTTTCGGATTCGGGAACGGCTGCCTGCAACGCTGCGGCTGTTGCAGTTGCAGCCGACGGCACCACCGGCACGGCGCCTTTTGGGATCGTGGTGGTGGCGGCGGAAAGCGGAAGCGCGCACGCGCACGCCGCGAGCAATCCAAACGTTACGAAGATCTTCACTGGGCTTGCCCCTTTGCTTGCGGATCGTGCGCGGGCGGCGGCAGGATCGGCGGCTTGTCGGTGGAAGTTTGTTTCTTCTGTACTTCCATTTCAGAAATCAAGATGGCGGGCGCGACGGCGGAAACCGGCACGGAGCCGGATTCCGCGCCGCAGTAACCGTTGAAGATATCCGGCGTGTCGCCCGTGGCGACGATTTTTGTGAGCGAGACGAGCGGCGTGCCGACGATGTCCACGCCGCGGACGAGCTGGTCGGGCCGGCCATCGGGAAACACTTTGTAAACTACCAGCGGCAGAACTTGAAACGCCTGGGGCTGCTGGCGGCCGGTGAAGGTGAAGCCGCCGGCGATGTCGTCAATCAGCAGGCCGAAGGGCTTTCCCTGCTGCTTCACGAGTGCAATGAGCTGCTGGCGAAGCTGGTCGTTGGTTACCGTGTGCGAGCTGGAGACGATCAGGTTTCCCTGGCGCGCTACTGGAACGAAGCCCAGTTGGCGGCGGCCGTGTCCGTTTGATTGCGGAATGGTGACGAGCGGCGAGCGCGACATCAGGAAAGTTTTCAGCACGCCGTGATCTACCAGCTGGACGTTTTCACCTGGAACGCCTTCATCGTCAAACGCGTAATTTCCCAGCAGCATTTGGCCGCCGAAGTCTGCTTCGGTGGGATCGTCCTTGATCGAAATGAAATCAGGCAAAATCTGTTCGCCGACTTTGCTGGTGAACGTTTGGCCTTCGTTGATGTCCTTCTGCCGGAAGCCTTCAGCGCGATGGCCGAAAACTTCATGGAAGAAGACAGCGGCGGCGCGTCCGGTGAGCAACGCGGGACCGGCATAAGGATCCACGAGCGGAGCTTTATCGAGCGCTTCGGTTTCGTGAATCATCACTTGAATGCGATCAAACACGATTTTGTCGGACGGCGCGTCTTTGGGATCCAGCCAATCGAAATTGGCGTAGCGGTTGATGTCCATGCCGTCGGGCGCTTTACTTTGCACATAGAGCTCGAGGCGGTAATGGACCTGGCCGAAAGCTAGCTTGGTGCCTTCGGTGTTTACCTGATACTGATTCATGCTCAGTGCGGTGAAAGTGGCGATGGAATTCAGCACTTCGGGCGATTTGCTGAACTGAGCGGTGTATTTGCGTACCCGCTCTTCCCAGGGCTTGCGGTCAACTTTGATTTCGACGCGCGGGCCGATAGACGTGTGTGGGGCTTCGCGCGAAAAATCGGGCGCGCTGCCTTCGGCGGTTTGCACCTGGACTTCCTGACTCGTCTTAACTTTAATGAGCGCTTGCGTGGCGGCGCGGTATTGGCGGTCGGTCTCACGCCAGATTTCGCGGCGCAGCACAGGGATGTCGTCGTCCACGGTGACGGAGCCGCCCGGGCTGGTCCAGCTGGGCTGGCGGTCGGCGAGCTTGTGCGTGTCGTCCAGTTGGTACGTGCCTACGCGCGTCTGGACTTCGAGCCAGCGCGCGCGTGTCTCACCGCTGGTGAGCAGCGCGCCATTGGAGCCGGAGACTTCCGAATATTGGCGGTCCGCGACGGTGTAGCTGATGAAATAGTCCGGAGGATCGCCCTTGGACATGGCGGCCATCGAGCGGTCGAGCTCGTCCTGCATGGCCGTGAGCACCGCGGGCGTTGGCGCCTGCGTGGGTTTCGCGGCGGCCAACGTAGCAAACGCCGCGGCTAAAATCGTGATGCCGGTAAAGAGGACTCGTGGTCTATGTGTGGTTTTCATCGTTGCGCAAAGTCTAACAGTTTAAGATAGGATGCCTTTGAAACCAAAGTTAAAAGCCTGGAGCGGATGGAGCCTGGGACAGCGGTGCAGCATCAAGAAATTAGAGTGTGACAGGTTCATCGGAAATTGAGCTACATTCGGCAGAGGGGGAGTTAGATGCGCGCGATGGTGGTAAAGAGGTACGGGCCTCCGGATGTATTTGAGGTGCGCGAGGTGCCGGACCCGCAGCCGAAACCCGGCGAAGTGGTGATCCGCGTGAAGGCCGTCGGCGTGAATTTTGCCGACTTGCTGCAGCGTATGGGAATCTATCCCGGCACACCGAAGCCGCCTTTTGTGCCGGGATTCGAAGTCTCCGGCGTGGTGGAAAAAGTTGCCGAGGGAGGCAAGGCCAGCGACGGCGAGCCGCTGCGCGTGGGCGATGCTGTGGCTGCGCTTACTCAATTCAACGCGTACGCCGAGTGGGTGGCGGCGCCGGCGGGGCGCGTTTTTCGTTTGCCGTCGGGCATGCCGTTCGACGACGCTGCGGCTATCCCCGTTAACTACCTCACTGCGTATCATTCGATGTTCGCGATGGGCAATCTGCAGTCCGGCGACCGTATTCTGATTCATGGCGCGGCGGGCGGTGTGGGAATCGCCGCAGTGCAACTGGCGAAGGCGCGGGGCCTGGAAATTTACGGGACGGCCGGGCCGACCAAGCAGGAATATCTGCGCAAGATCGGCGTGGACCACGCGATTGACTACGAGAAAAACAATTTCGTGGACGTGGTGCAGAAATTCGCGCCCGACGGAATTGAAATGGTGATGGACGCGGTCGGCGGGAAATCCTTTGCCGACAGTTATAAGTGCCTGGGACCTACCGGACGATTGGTCGTGTACGGCTTTTCGGCCGCGGCCGGTGCGGACGGGAAGAAAAACGCGATCCGCGGGGCGAAAGCGCTGCTGCAGACGCCGCGATTTCATCCCTTGAAGTTGATGGCGCGGAATATTTCGATCATCGGCGTGAATCTGGGGCGCATGCCGGCGCGCGGGGCGCTGTTGCGCGGAGAGCTCGACGAAATCTTCAAGCTGTACAGCACCGGGAAGGTTAAGCCCGTGATCGGCAAGACGTTTCCGCTGGCCGACGCGGCTTCGGCGCACAAATATATTCATGCGCGGAAAAATATCGGCAAGGTGATCCTGACGGTCAAGTGAGCTGCGCTGGATCATTTGGGCGCAGGGCCGGGAGCAGGCGCGGGCGCAGGGGTTGGAGCTGCTGCAGGCGACGCAGCTTCAGGTGCGATTGCCGGCTTCGCGAAGAGCGCTTCATCAACTTTTGGATTGATTTGCACCGCCTGCACGGTGGATTCGAAAAGTTTTGCGCCGTCGCGATAGGTATCTGTGGCGAAAGCGAACTGGCGGCCTTCCACGTTGCGATAGTCGCTCCAGTGCTGCTCGTTGTCGCTGGAGCCGTGATCGCTGACGGATTGATAGCGCGCCGCCGCGAGTAAATGAGTGGTCGGATCGAAATACAGCTTCACCGCGCCAAATGGACCTGTGATTGCTACGCCTAGCGTTTTCTTCCCGGCGATTTCTTCTTCGCCGATGGCCTGCCCGGTGATTTTTCCGGCTAGCGCTTGCTGATAGATCCCCCAGCCGCCGCCAAAGAGGGTGATGCCGCGCTTGAATTCGCCGATCATGTCCGTGGTGTCGTGGACTCCGTCTGGAAATTTCAGCCAGGATGATTTTCCGTCGCAGACTTGCACGATCGTCGCGGAGCCGAGGTTCACTTCGCCATAAGAACGATTTGGATACGAAACTTGCCAGGTCACGCCCAGCTGCCGGTCGCCGCGCGGATTGTGCAGTGTGCCGTTTTCGCTGAAGCCCAAGGTCGCGACGGACTGCAGCGCATCGCCACCCGCGGCTTGCGCGGCGGCCAGCAGGATTTGCTTGCCCTGTTCGAGCGATTCGGGCGTGGCGGGCGGAGCGGCGGAAGCGGTGGCGGCCTGCTTGGACGCGCGCAACGCCGGCGAAAGAACGTCCACTTCGCCGAAAGGAATCTCGGTGATTTCCGCTCCGCCAAATTGCTTTTTCAGCGCATCGCGAAATACGCTGACGTTTCCCACCAGCACGATGTCCAGATCGCCCGTGGTGAAATATTTGCGCGCAGTGGCTTGCACTTGTCCCAGTGAAGTGGCGCGCACTTTGACGGGGTAGGTCTGATTGTAATCCGCAGGCAGATCGAACGCGGCGACGGTGAGCACGCGATCGACAACTTGCTCGGCGGTTTCTGTTTCGATCGGATACACACCCGCGAGATAGTCGCGCGCGAAATCGAGTTCCTTCTGCGAAATTTTTCCTTGGGACATTCCCGTCAGCAGGTTCATCACCAGCTTGGTGGCGTCCACTGTGGCTTCGGTGCGCGTGTAGGTTTCCACAGCTAGCGAGCCGGTGTAGCGATGCGGAGTGAAAGCGGATGACGCGCCGTAGGTAAGGCCCTTCTTGATGCGCACCTCCGTATTCAAGCGGCTGTTGTAACTTCCACCAAAGATGTGATTGGTCACATCCAGCGGCAGAAAATCGGCATCGGCGCGGCGTATGGCGATTCTGCCGACGCGAATCTGGGTTTGCACGGCGTCGGGCTTGTCGATCAGCCAGACGTGGGTGGCCGTGGCGCTCGGCGGAACCTGCGGTGGAGCGGAGGGGACATCAAGTTTCGGCCAGCCGCCAAAATATTTTTCAGCGATCGCGAAGGCTTCGTCGGGCGTGATGTCCCCCGCAAAACCGAGTACGGCCTGATTCGGCGCGTAGTTCGCGTCGTGAAATTTCACGAAATCTTCGCGCTGCAGTTTTTTTATTGTGGCTGGGGTGCCCTGTTCCGGCAAGCCGTAGGGCGAATCTCCGTAGAGCGTGCGCGCGAACGCCAGCGTCGCCAGATAATTCGGGTCGGAGTATTGCACTTCCAGGTCGGAGAGAAGTTGCTGGCGCTGGCGGTCGAGCTCCTCGGCGCGAAACGATGGATGCAACACGACGTCAGAAAGCAGATCCATCCCTACGCCCAAATCTTTCTTCACAACGTCGAGCGTTACGGTAGTGGCGTCGCGTCCGGCTTTCGCGTCCAGCGTGCCGCCCACGAAATCAATCGCTTCGGCAATTTCCTTGGCGGAACGCTTCGCGGTTCCTTGCGTCAGCAGACCGGCCGTCATTGCCGCGACGCCCGGCATTCCCGCAGGATCTTCAATGGTGCCCGCCGAGAGAATCACCAGGCGCGCGGCGACGGCGGGTTCGCGATGATCGGTGACCACGAAAACGCGCAAGCCGTTGGGCAGTGTTTTGGTGGCGGCTGCGGGAAATTCAAATGGCCTCGGCGCGCCTGGTGCGGGCATTTCCGGCGCGAGCTTCACGCCGGGCGGAACGATTCCGGAAGCTTTCTGGGGCCCCTGCGATGTGGAGGGCTCCGTTTCGCTGCGCGACACCGGCGCCGATGCTTGCGGCCGCGCGATTGCGATTGGTGCGAACGTGGCGGCACCGGCCGCCGCGAAGAAGATTGCTGTAGTCAGAAAACTTGACCGGCTCTTAGCCCGCTTCATCGTTGCTCCTGAAATTTTCTTGCGCATCGCGCCGCAGGGATCATTGTTGCGCGGGTCCAGCAGGCGCCCCGGGCGCCGCCGGAGTGACGATTAGCACCGTGGCGCGCGTGGATTGAAAATAATCTTCGGCGACGCGCTGGATGTCCGCGGGAGTCGCCGTGAGGTAATGATCCAGCTCGGTGTTCGCGAGGCCGGGATCCTTTCCGATTACCGCGGCCGATGCGAGCGCAACCGCTTTTTCCTCATCCGTGTCGCGACCCAGCACGAAACCGGCGATTTCCTGATTCTTGGCTTTTTCCAGTTCGCGCGCTTCCACAGGCGCGGCTTTTAATCCATCCAGAACGGCGACCAGGGATTTTTCGCCCTCTTCCGCGCTGTGGCCCTGATTCATAATTGCGTAGGCCCAGAAAAGATTGGGATCCTCAGAGAACGCGCCGAAACCGGCGGCCTGCACCGCAATCTGCTCCTTGTACACCAGCGTCTGGTACAGACGGCTACTCTCGCCTCCGGCCAAAATATTCGAAGCGAGGTCCAGCGAGTACGAATCTGGAGCATAGCGCGCGGGAATTTTGTAACCAATCACCACGGCGGGCAGCGGCGTATTGGAATAGGATTTTTTTGCGACGCGCTCGGCGGTCTGCGGCGGCTCGGGATTATTCAGACGCGGAATCGGTTTCGCCGAAGCGGGGATGCCGTCGAAATATTTATTGGTCCATGCCAGGGCCTGTGTGGAATCGAAATCGCCGACGATCACCAACGTCGCGTTATTTGGTTTGTAGAATGTATTGAAGAAATCGCGCACGTCCTGAATGGTGGCCTTGTCCAGATCCGCCATGCTGCCGATGGGCGTGTGATGGTATCCGTGCACCGTGAACGCAGCCGCGCGTAAATCTTCCTGCAGGTAGCCGTACGGCTGGTTCTCGATGCGCACGCGGCGCTCTTCTTTCACCACTTCGCGCTCGGACTTAAAATTTTCCTCGCTAACGTTGAGGCTGCCCATGCGGTCCGCCTCGAGCCACAAGACGCGCTCGAGATAATTGCTGGGGAAAGTTTCGAAGAAATTGGTGGTGTCGTCGGAAGTTTCGGCGTTGTCGAATCCGCCGACGGCTTCGATGATGCGCGAATGTTCCTCGGCGGGAACGTGGGCCGAGCCTTTGAACATCAGGTGCTCAAACAGGTGCGCGAAGCCCGTGCGTCCGGGGCGCTCGTCTTTCCCGCCAACGTGATACCAGACTTGCAGGTTGATGATGGGGACTTCGTGGTCTTCGAGCAGAATCACTTGCAGGCCGTTCGGCAGAGTGTGCGTGGTGTAGTTGAGCTTCGGCGGGCGAACCTGGGCGCTATTTGCTTGGGCGGCATTTTCCTGTGCAAAGACCGGCGCGCCGCAGATCGTGAGGCTCAGCGCAACGCACATTGCCACAGCTGCGAGCGCCCGCACGTTCACACGGAAATTACGGCGTATCGTCATTCTCAATTGCTCCCGTCGAGGGAATTTACCGCGCGAAGCCCGGCCGGTTGGCAGCGAAGATTAGTATCAATGACCCTGCGCATGAGAGTCAAACCGGCGGCCCGGCAAATTCGCGTTGCTTCGTTTTCCATTTGCTGTGGTTCAGGCGGTGCAAAAAACCCGGGGATTCCGAAGGCTTTCGCTCGCACTTCAACACGCACCCCGGTTAGACGCACGCCGTAGCAAAAGGATTACACGCGGTTGCGGGACCCCTTGCCTGGATGTAAGCTGATTTTCAGCAGGCAAAATCGAGGTGCAGCATGAAAAGTCTGGCCGGGCTTCTGATCGTCGCGCTGCTGGCGGCGCTGGTTTACAAATATTATTTTTCGAGCCTGCAGTCCGCGGGAACCGGGACGCCGGCGCAGACGATTGACATCGTCGGCGTGAAAAATGATTTGGTGGGAATCGCGCAGGCCGAGCGCGCGCACCAGGCCATGCACGGCTCCTATACTTCGCTGGATGAACTGATTTCCAGCGGCGAGCTGACCATGAAGCAAAGCGGCCGCAACGGCTATACCTATTCCGTCGAAACTACCGACCAGAGTTTTCGCGCCATCGCCCACTGCCCTACCGCGACTTTCCCGGGTTGCAGCAATTATGCCGTGGATCAATCCATGGAAGTGCAACCAACTCCGTAAAGCACTCTTCCTTGCCGGAGAATTCCGACCCACTCCACGAGTCCTTGGGGGCGGGTCCCGTAGCCGCGGGACTCGCCCCTACAACTGCACGAGAGACTCAATCAAACGATGGTCGGCAATATTCCCGGGCCGTGCGTGTGGAACATCTTCACGCCTCCCTGCGTATCTTCAACCGAAGTCGGAAATGAATCTGCGCCGCGCGGTGTTCAAGGCGCTGGATTCACGAGAGGAGAAATACGATGGAGCCTATCGGTTTGGTCGCTGTGATTTTGTCGTTCTCGGTTCCGCTCGCCGCGATTTATGCATGGTACCGCGTGCGCAAATTGCGCACGGAAGAGCGCTTGGCCGCCATCGCCAAGGGAGTGGCCGTGCCCATGGCCGATGAATTGCCGCCGCACGCGCGTTCGCGCAAGTCCGCAATTCTCCTGACCGCCGGAGGCCTGGGGTATCTCATTACGTTCATGTTGCTGGCGCGATACGAATCGGATGCGATGCAGGCAGCGGTGTTCGGCGTGATTCCGATATGCGTGGGGCTCGGGTACTTCCTCGATGCAGTGCTGGTGCGCCGCGACATGCATCCTTCGGCGTAAGCGCCGCGGGACTGCGTAACCGAGGCTGGGCGGGACGATTTGGGGGAACGCGCGCCGCTGGTCTGTAGGGGCTGGTCCCGCAGCCGTGGGACCCGCCCTTACAGCTGCTGAGGAAACCCGACGCGTCGGTAGCCGGAAAGGTTTCCGGCGCACGCCAATGAGCGTTAAGGCGTGCGCTTTTGGTCCGCGACCGTCACGCCAGCCTCGGCGTAATCCGTCGGCGGCAAATCCACAAACGTCACCTGAATATTTTCTCGTTTGGCGCGGCCGTCTTCGATCAACGCCAGCGTGATGCGCTCGGCTAATTTGCGTTTCTGCTCGGGTGTGCGCCCCGCCACCCAGGTCACTTGCACATAAGGCATCGCAATCCTCCTCACAACTCGCAAGCATTCTACCGGGTTACGGCGAGAAGAAAAAATTCCGAGGGTTTCGTCGCGGTTCCGCTACAAATGCGAAAGCTGTTGCTACGCCGCGCGCGGCGCCGGCGACGGCAACTTCGTGCCACAACCCGGGCAGTTCGCCCAGCCCACGTCCACGCCGCGGCCGCAGTTCGGGCAGGTCGGAAGCAGCGAGGTTCCGCAGTGCGGGCAGAACGTGTATCCGGACTTCAGCACTTGCGCACATCCGGGGCAAGGCTTCATCAGCGGATCGCGCAAGATGAAATAAATAATGATCCCGATCGCGTTCGGAATGAAAATCGCCAGCAGGGTCCACATCACGTAGCGCATGCCGCGGCGCTTCGCATCGGCGTACACGTAGCCGATCAGCAGCAGCCAGATCGCCGGCACGATTCCAATGCCCACGATCATCAGAATCTTGCCCGCTTCCGGCGTTCTGGCAAGATCTTGATCGTGTGAAAACATCAAGAACAGAGTGAATGCTGAGGACAGCCCGAGTAAAACAAATGCCACGGCGATCCGCATCGCGCGCGGAATTACCTTCAATTCCTCTCTGAATCGGCTCATGCCAATCTCCTTTCGCGCCGCTGCTGCAGGGAGAGCAGCACCGCCGCCGCGCCTCCTGCCAGCCATACCGTCGTCGTAAACACCCCAAACACGATCCACGCGTGGTTGAATCTTGGGTCCAGCATTCCCAGCACGCCGCCGGTGAACAGGCGCACCAGCGGCCAGCTCATCAGCGTCAAAATCCACGCGAACACCAACAGGCCGATAATTACAGTGCGATTCCAGCGCTGCTCGATTTCTTCTGTCAGGCGAATCTGCGCTTGGGCGCGCGCGCGCTCCACCACGATGGAGCGCGGCTGCGGCGTCGGCAGCCGGCGCAGGCCGCCCGCCAGCAGTTTCCATTTTTCCAGCTCCGCGCCGCAGGAATCGCAGGTGCGCAGATGATCCATCAACTGTTTTTCTTCACCGGTATCGAGCACGTCCGCCGCGGCCAGCGACAGCAACGCCCGGATTTTGTCGTGTTCGTTCATTGCCAATTTTCCCCGGGATAGCTGGTTTCCATAATCACGCGCAGGCGTTCCAGTGCGCGGCGCAAGCGAGTCTTCACCGTGGAAAGCGGCGCGCCCAGCACTTCGGCGATTTCTTCGATCTTCATTTCTTCCTCGAAACGCAGGGTCAGAACTTCGCGCTGCACCACCGGAAGCATTTCCAGCACCACACCGAGCCGTTGCGAGCGCTCGCGCTGCAGAATTCCTTCGATCGGCGGCCGGTCGTGCGACGGCAAACGAGTCGCTGCGGTTTCCCCAGCAGCAGAATCGCCAATCGGCTCGTCCAGGCTTTCAGGGCGCACGCGGCGTAGATGATCGATCGCCAAATTGCGCGCTAGCGTAAACAGCCACGCCTCAAAACTGCGCCGGGGGTCGTAGTGCTGAATTTTTTCGGCCACGCGCAACCAGGTTTGCTGGAACAAGTCTTCAGCTTCGGCTGGCTGGCGCACCATGCGCAGCAGATAACGATAGAGGCGATTCTGATAGCGCGTGAGAAGCGTGGATAGCGCATCCAGGTCGCCGCGCCGAAGTTGCGCTACGTCGCTATCCAGAGCCACCCGCCCCTCCCAGTACGTTGCTGCTGCGTCCGCGCGGCCCGCGCCCGTTCCCGTTATGCCGCGTATCATCGCACCGTAAAGTGTTGCTGCGGCCGTCATATTCATACTACGGATGAGCTGACGGAAAAGACTCAGCGTCGGGCGACGGTGTGCCCATTGAACTTAGGGGCGAGGTTGCCGCAGGTCGAGTCGCGGGTGGCTGAAAATTTACACTACTGCGCAGACGAGTGGGAGCGTCTAACCGGTCGGCTTGAATCTTGAAAGTGCCTGCCAGGAGGCTGACTGCTCATGATCCGCCGCTGCGAAAACCACGATTTCGAGGTAATTTGGACGATCATTAATGATGGCGCGCAAGCTTACAAAGGGATTATTCCCGCAGATCGCTGGACCGAACCGTATATGTCTCGCGAAAAGCTGCGGCACGAGATCGACGACGGCATTGTGTTTTGGGGCTACGAGGGGGCAGGCGGGCTGGCAGGCGTGATGGGCATTCAGGCGGTGCAGGACGTGACCCTCATCCGGCACGCTTATGTTCGCACCAGCAGCCAGAAGCGCGGGATTGGAGCGCATTTGCTGGTTCACTTGCGGACTATGGCAAAAGCTCCGGTGTTGATCGGCACCTGGGCGGATGCTGCTTGGGCGATTCACTTTTACGAGAGATACGGCTTTCAGCTGGTGGGCCGCGAAGAGAAAAATCGGCTGCTTAAGAAGTATTGGACGATTCCGGAACGGCAGGCTGAGACCTCCGTGGTGTTGGCCGATGCGCGCTGGCGAGAACTTAACGATAAGCCGCAGCGCTCTTGCTGATTCGGATTCCTGATTCGCAGGACGACTACCTGAGCGGAGCAACGCGGAGCTTGTGCTATAAATATCTCATGACGGTTCACGGAAGGCGTTCGACGCGTTGAGTGCTTCTCCCGACAGTGCCCCCCGTTTTGACATTTCACCTGATCCTGCATTTGCGGATGAAGATGCGCGCGTATGTGTGCGCGGGCTGCCTGCCTCTGCACTGATTTCCATTCAGGCTGCAGTGGAAGATGACCAGGGGCGGCGCTGGAGTTCGCTGGCCTGCTTTCGCGCTGATTCGGCTGGCGTGATCGACGCTTCGCTGCACGAATCTTTGGGCGGCAACTATCGTGGCGTCGCGCCGATGGGGCTTTTCTGGTCCATGGAGTCTGCGGCGGCAAGCGAAGATGCAAATTCGAGTTTCGCGAAGAATAATAGTTCGCCGGACCGGGTGGATTTCGAAGCGCTGCTCAACGGGCGCGCCATCGCTCGCGCTAGCCTCGCGCGCAATTTTTTGGGGCCGGAAACCGCCACGCGCGATTTGAAAATCCCGAGCGAGGCGCAAGGCTCAAGCGCCAACGAAACAACGGTGGGGAGATTATTTATTCCACCGGGGCCCGGGCCGCATCCTGTCGCGATCGTTCTGAGCGGCTCCGGCGGCGGATTCGATCTGGACAAAGCCGCCGTGCTTTCGCGCCACGGTTTCGCCACGCTCGCGCTGGCATATTTTGGCATCGCGCCGCTGCCCTCATGGCTGCATCGAATCCCGCTGGAATACTTCGAGGCAGCGCTGACCTGGCTTTCCGCGCAGCCAGAGATTGATCCGCAGCGCGTCGGAATTCTGGGAGTGTCGCGCGGCGCGGAATTGGCGCTGCTGCTGGGCTCTACGTTTCCGCAGATTCGCTCGATCGTGGCCTATGCTCCCAGCTGCGTAGCCTGGGCCGCCAGCGGCCGCGACAAATCCACGGGCGAAATTATTCCCTGCTGGACGTTGCGCGGAAAGCCGGTCCCGTTCGCGCCGCTGCCGCTGCGCGGATTTATGTGGCGCTCGGCTGTTCCGGTGGTGGCGCTGAAGCGGCCGGTCATGTTTCGCAATCTGTTCCGCGCCGGCCTGCGCAATCGCGAAGCGGTGGAGCGCGCCGCGATCCCCGTGGAAAAAA
>Ga0208725_1000069_pt1 | contig 22139 bp, 25 predicted proteins | sample MicForSoSWNH13_O_FD_188004 | JGI IMG/M metagenome (GOLD analysis project Ga0208725, IMG submission 188004) | Forest soil microbial communities from Harvard Forest Long Term Ecological Research site in Petersham, Massachusetts, USA - MetaG HF011... | ecosystem: Environmental > Terrestrial > Soil... | reverse complement strand
CGCAAGCATCCTCATCCTGCACGAACGCGCCAGCATCATGACCTGGGCAGGCTCCCTCCTCGTCGTCTCAGGACTGATCATCGTCGTACTCGCCCGGCCGTAACAGACCGCACGCGGACCGGGCCGCGTTAGTGCCTGTTCCTATGACCGCGCGGGGGATGGCGTACCGGAACGGCTCGTCTCCGGCGCTGGCTGCGTTAGCGGTCTGCCGTACTCGGCCCAAAGTATGCTGCCCAGGACGCCGAGCGCGCCCAGGATAAGCAAGCCCGAGCCGATCAATGCGTCTAGGTGCGGCGTAGGCGCGGGCAGGGGGACGAACGGCGTATCCGGGGGCACGGTGAAGAACAGCGTCGAAGCGTGCCAGAAGACCGCCGCCTGACCGCAGATGACGAGCGCCAGGATGACCGAAGCCAGCGCGATCACGATCTTGCGCTCGGCGTAAGCGGGGCGGCCGCGGGCGATTGCCAGCAGGGGGATGCCGACAGCGAGCGGCAACGTGTAACGTCCGAGCCACTCGCCGATCGCGGGATGCATGGAGCCCGCCACGGTGATCGCGAACGGCATGGCGACGATCAGCACCAGGCCCGCAGCGACGACCAGGCCCACCCGCCGGCTGCCGATAAAGCCGATCACCACTACTGCGGCCACGGCGAGGACCCAGCACACCACCGCTACTGCCGGTGGCGGGATCGTGTCCCAGGCGAGGTACCCGAGAGTCTCCCGGAGCTGTATCGGCGCCATCACCAGGCTGTGATGCACCGCCCCGCCCAGGCTCAGCGGCGTCGGGCGCAAAGGGAAGACCTTATAGGCCTTGAAGCGGAGCGACCAGATCTCGGTCACGGCAGCCGACGCGGCGATGATGATGAGCATGGCTCGCGCCACGCGCGACCGAAGGAACGGCAGCCACCGCTCCCTGCCCGCGGTGGCGAGGACCAGGACCATCGCGATCGCCGCCCACAGCCAGTCATATTCGCGGGTCAGGGTCAGCACGACAGTGGCGGCCACTGCCACGGAGACCAGAAGCCGCCGGCTCAGGGCGGAGTTGTTGTGGATCAGGGCAAGCAGCACCGCCCAGTAGCACAGCGCCGCGGCCGTTTCCAGTGCGCTTGAGTTGACGGCCCCCGTCAGCGAGAGAGCGTCGGGGGTCAGCCCCACGAGCATCGCGGCCGCGAGCACCAGCGGCCGTCGCGGCAGCGACATCACCACGACAGCGGCGGTCGCCAGCATCAGCGCACACAGGAAGGCGTTGTCCAGCCGCATCAGGTACCAGCCGGTACGGTCCGCGGACACCAGCGAGGGCCAGCCCACCAGCGCGTAGTAGAACGGGAACATCCGGCCCTCGCCGCTGACCACCGTGACCTCGCCCGGCGGCGCCGAGGCGAACGAGCACCAGGCATTCGGGAACTTGCCGCACGGGCCGGGATAGGCGGGCCGCATGAGGGCCACCGGTACGTTCTCGATCGCTCCCGTCCCGTGGTCATAGGTGACGTTGTCCGGGAAGACCTGGCCGCGAACCACAGCTGCGGCCCGATAGACGTGGTCCGCCTCGTCGGGGACCTGGTCGAGCGGCGCCACCAGCGCCCAGCCCGCCCCGATCAGCAGGAAGGCAGCGAACCAGCCGAGCCAGGCGCGCCATGGCACGGCCGCGCGGCCACGCGGAGGCTGATCCCGGCCGGAACCCTGGTGTGCCCTGCGCGCCTCCTGCCCGACGCGACTGTGCTGCTCATCGGGAGGGGGTAGCGAATGTGAGCCGTCCGTGGGCAGATTGGTGTCGTTCACCACTCCTCCGTGCCCAGTTACCCCGAGTTCGCCAGAGCTTACCGCGGGATGGCGCGGCAGAGGATGGAGTGTAACAGACCGGCATCTAGCCCAATTCCTAACCGGATCGGGCATACAGCAGCAACTCTCCCCGCCTGCGCCGACGGCTGCTGACGGGCCAGAGCGGGGCCGTCCGCGCGTTTCGCCGCGGACGGCCCCGGGTTCATCACGGTTTATGCCGGGACGGTCAGGGACTGATGTCCCATTGCTGGCAGGTGTTGTCGAGTTGGGCCCACTGGCGGACAATCGTCCCGTCGGCGGTTTCGCAGTCCTCCGCGTCCAGCACCATGCCGTTGCCGACGTTGCTGATCGTGTAATGGCTGCCCACCGGGGTGATGTCCCACTCCTGGCAGTTGTTGCCGAGCGAGGACCACAGGTCGGTGAGGGTGCCGTCGAAGATCCCGCAGTCCACCGAGTCGAGGACCTTGCCGCTGTTGACGTTGGTGATGATGTAATGGCCGTTGCCCGCACTGCTGAACGTCCACTGCGGGCAGGTGCCGGCCGAGGACCCCAGCACGATGCCGGTGCCGTTCGCGGTGGCGCAGCCGGATGGCTCCGCGACCTTCCCGCTGTTGACGTTGGTGATCGTGTAGGGGGTGCCGGTCGCCGGGAAGCCGGTGCTGACCTGCTGGTAGCCGGCGGCGACGATGCTGGCCTGGACGGCGTTGTCGGTTGCGTCCGACGGGTAGCCGGCGGTGATGACGCCTTCGAAGAAGGACCCGTCGGATCCGTTGCTGTTGTCGCCGCCGGTGCCCAGGATGACGGCGCCCTCCTGATGCATCGGGGTGTATCCCCCGATGTCCGGGAGCGGCCCGCTGTACTCAGTGGTCAGGCCGCCTGACTGCGCGTTGGCGTCCTTGATCGCGTAAGTGGTCGTGCCGTTGTTTTTCAGCATCGCAGTCACGAACGCGGCGGAGTTGCCCTTGTTGCCGGGGTCGGAACCGTTGCCGCCCGCAAACAGGCCGTTCTCCATATCCGCCTGGACCCAGGGCCCGGACCCGCCGCACGGGGCGAACCAGCACTCAGTGCCGAAGTTGATCGCGTCCATGTGACCGTTGCCGTTGTCGGTGCCGGACGTCTCGGCGTTGCCGAAGTCCATGCAGCACAGGTCGTCCACGTGCAGTCCGCTGGTCACCATGTACGAGCCCTGCGGCTGGCTGCCGACCGGGACGCCGCGGGTGACGTCGTTGCGGTACCCCACGCCGGCTTGCACGCTGACCCCGAAAACCTGGTGACCGCCGACCGTGACCGGCAGCGCGTTGGCGATCGCGGCGGCATCCGGCCCGCCGTTCCCGCCGATCGGCCCGATGCCGAGGTCGTTGTGATACGGGCTCTGGTCGTAGATCCTCGTGATCGTGCAGACCGTGTCCGCGCAGAACGAGATCTGGGCCGCAGCGTCGGCGTAACCGCCCGGCGTGAGCACGCCGATGTCTGCCGTCGCGCCGTCCGAGACACGGGTGACCTGGTACAGCGGGCCGCGGTAATTCCGGTACAGCGCGCGCACCGTGCTGTAGGCCGCCACGCATGGGGTGTGCCCCGCGGCGTAGATATCGCAGGGGCGTACCGAGGAGACGGGGGAAGCGGCCTGCGCCGTTCCCGCCGCCGCAGACATGCCGCTTAACGAGCCCAGGACGAGCACCGCCGCGGTCCCTGCGCACCACAGTGCATTTCTCAGGCTCAGACGCTTCTTCCGGGGCATGGCAAATAAACCCTCCGAACCGGCTCGGGGTCGACGACACCGCGGATGCCGCACCGGGCGCCCCGCGGTCCACGATTGTTAGCGCTAACAATCCCAGGAATCACCAATATCCGGCCGCCCGGCGCGGGTGTCAAGACTCCCCCAAACTGCCCAGCACCTTTGTCCGCGGCGCCGACGGCGCGGACGGTTCTGCCCTACGGTCTAGAGGTATGCCTGCCAGGAAGGGGCCCACGCCCCAGGATGCGGCCACGGCCCGCCGAATCTTGCTCGACGGGATGGCCCGGGACGCCGAGGTATCCGAGTTGTCAGGCGAGCTAGCGCCGCTGCATCCGCGCAACAACACCTTCCCCGGCGAGGTCCTCCTCCAGGTTGCCGCGGACGCGCTGGACTGGTGCCAGGCCAGCCGCGCCGACCCGCTGGCCTTGGAAGGGATGCCGCAGCGGTTCGTGCCGGAGTGCGCCTTCCGCGGCCGGCAGAACAAGAAGCTTCAGTTCGCCGTCCTGGTAGCAGCTGCCCTGCATGGCGGAACAGAGCCTGACCTGCTCGATGAGGTCGCCTGGTGGCAGACCGACGACTTCTGGCAGTACGCCCTCTGCGCGGCGGTCGCCTATATCCGCGCCGCCGCCAGCCGAGCCTGTGTCCCGGTGCGCCAGGTATGCCAGGAACTGGCGCAGCGCGCTGGAGCCGCACCATGACACGGACCTGGTTGTCGATCCAGGTGGACCTGGTCGAGGGCCACGGTGAGCAGTACTGGCCCCGGCCCGGGCGGATCTTCGCCGCGGCGCGCAACCACAGCTTCAAACAGCTGGCCGACGCGATCGACGACGCATTCGCCCGATGGGATCGATCCCACCTGCAGGAGTTCACCCTCACCGGCCAGACCCGGCTGAGCCAGCCGGACCCAGACTGGGAGATCGAGGGCGAGATCACGGAGAACTACCAGCGCGTCAAGCTGTCGCGGCTGGGGCCAGGCGAACAGTTTGTGTATGTGTTCGACCTGGGCGACGACTGGGCACACCTGTGCACGGTCGGCGCGCAGCGGATCGACCCGGTCGAGGTGCTTGGGATCGTGCCAGACCAGCCGCTGCCGTACTGGGGCTGGGGCGACATTCCCGACCAGTACCGCCGCCGGTGGGCCGACGACGGCGAGGCCCCCCAGCCCACGGATCCTGGGCTCGCTGATCTTCCGCCGTTTCGGCCGGACTGGGGCCGCCCGTCGTCAATGACCGGCAGTACGGGGCAGCCGCGTGGTCCTGGTCTCGGTTAATCTTTCTGCCTTATGGAGTTGCTCAGGACAGACCGTCTGCTGCTTCGCCACTGGGATGAGTCTGACCTCGAGGCGTTCTTCGACCTGTACTCGCGGGAAGACGTGGTGCGCTGGCTCGGCGAGCACCCCCGCCGGCCGCTGGGCACGATGGCCGAAGCGCAGGAACGCCTGGGCCGCTGGCATGAGCACGAGCGCGGTCTTTCCCCGCCGTTCGGCTTGTGGGCGATTGTCCCGCGTGTTCCAGGCGGACTGCCTGGCCAGCCAGTGGGGACCCTTCTGCTGCTGCCGCTCAGCGACGACGATGGGCCCACGGGCCTGGTGGAGGTGGGCTGGCACCTGCACCCGCAGCACCAGGGCCGGGGGCTTGCCACCGAGGCGGCACGTGCCGTCCTCGCTCTGGCCGGGAAGGCCGGGATAGGCCAGGTGCTCGCCATCACCGACCTGGCCAACGCCCCCTCGCAGCGGGTGGCCGAGCGCCTGGGCATGACTGACGAAGGCGTGACCGAACGCTGGTTCGGCCTGACGGCACGCCAATACCGCATGGTGATACGGAGCTGATCACACCGTACGTTTGCTGCCGCCACGTACGTACCTCGATGCACCCGCATATCATGCGGGGATTCCTAGGTCGGCTACGCGGCAGGTGGTGACGAGATTGGCGCATGTCCCGCGCATCGAGTCCGGGGACCGGGTGGTCGTCACCGGGGCCACGGGGTTCATCGGCTCCGCGGTCACCCGGGCCGTGCAGGCACGCGGCGCGGAGGTGGTCGCGCTGGTCGCGCCCGGCGTCGACGACCGCAACCTGGACGGCACCGAGGCGAAGCGGGTCGTCGCCGATGTCAGGGACGCGAGCGCCGTCCGGGCCGTCTGCGCGGGCGCCCGCTTCGTGTTCCACCTGGCGGCGATCTACCGCTTCTGGGCGCGGGACCCGCAGGTCATCTACGACGTCAACGTCGGCGGCACGCTCAACGTGCTCGACGCCGCGGCGGCCGCGGGCTGCGAGCGGCTCGTGTACACCTCCACCGTCGGCGTGCTCGGGCTGGACGGGACCAGGCGCGGCCGGCCCGCCGACGAGACCTGCTACGCCGATGTCGCGCACCTGTTCGGCCACTACAAGAGGTCCAAGTTCATCGCCGAGCACGAGGTGCTCAGGGCCGCCGCCCAGGGCCTGGATGTCTGCCTGGCGCTGCCCACGTTCCCGTTGGGGCCCCGCGACGTCGCCCCGACACCGACCGGGAAGGTCGTGCTCGACTTCCTTAACGGGCGGATGCCGGGATTCGTGGATACCTCCCTGAACGTGTCGCACGTGGATGATCTGGCGAACGGTCACCTGGCCGCGCTGGAGCGGGGGCGCAGCGGCCGCAGCTACATCCTGGGTGGCGAGAACCTGTCGATGCGGGACGTGCTGCAGGCACTGGCCGGCTACGCGGGCCTGCCGATGCCACGGCTGGAGATCCCCCGAGGGGTCGTGGTCTCGGCCGGCCTCGCCTCGAACCTGATCGAGGGCAAGCTGCTGCGGCGCGAGCCGCACGTGCCGCTCGAGGCCGCGCGCATGTCAACCACAAGAATGATCTTCAGCGATGCCCGGGCGCGCACCGAGATCGGCTACACCTCACGGCCTGCCCGCGAGGCGATCGAGGAATCGGCACGCTGGTTCGTTGACAACGGATACGTGTCGTCGGGGCGGCGAGGCGCCATCCGGTGGCAGGAGCGTTAATCGTCGCGCGTTCCGAGCGGGACCGCCGGCTGCCCGGCCGTACGGCGCCGGTCCCGGCGGCCGGCCTGCTGCAGCCACTCAGCGTTGCGCGAGCGCAGGCCGACGAGGCGGCGGGCGGCAGACCGTGCCGCGCCCGGCGCGGGTTCGGTCAGCGTCCACGCGCGGTCCTCGCATCTGCTGGCCACGCTTACCAGCGCGACCAGGATGAGCGGCACGCAGACGGCGATCGCGGCGATGACGTACAGGGCGACGATCATGCCTACCTCCCAGCGGCAGTGCCACCCATGCGGTAGGGATAGCCGCCGCTGCGGGGAGCCGACGCCGGAGCGGTCAGGTCAGCGTCGTCGCAGCCGATGATCTCCTCTGGCGCCCGGTGCGGCGGCCGGCGGCGGAAGCCGCTGGCGTCATGGCAGCAGGCGGCTGGCGTGCCGGGCGTAAATGTCCCGCATCCGTTCCGGATCGGGCGGTGACCCGGGCACCAGAGCGGCGCCGATATCGCGCATGAACGCCAGCCCAGGCTGCGGCGGCGCCCAGATCCCGAGTATCAGGGCTTCCTCGGCGAACGGGTTGCTGAAGCCGTGCCGGTCCCCACGAGGAGCAACAAACATTGAGCCCGGCCGGGCTTCCTCCGGCTCATCGTCGCCGACCACCAGCAGCCGGCCGCCGAGCACGTAGATCGCCTCGTCGAATTCGTCGTGCGCGTGCGGGATCGGCCCGGCGAACTGCGCCGGGATCGTCATCTCCATCGCTGCGAAACCCGGGGACCGGCCGTCCTGGCCCGCCAGGATGTGCACCTGGTGGCCGGCATAGCTGAAACCGGGGCCTGCATCCCGGTGGGTCAGTATGGTCATAGCCGGTTTCTACCATCCGCCGCGTGCGCAAGGACCCGGTCCAGCGGCCGGGGTACGCGGCTGGGTTCGAGCGCGCCAACGAGCAGGCGCGCGTACTGGCTCTTGCGGCCGGACCGGGTGCCCATGAACCGCCGCAGCTGCCGCTGCGGGCTGCGTCCCTGCTGCGCCGGCTGTCTCTGGAAGAGGCGGAACGACCGGAGATCGCCCTGCGCCTCGATAACCCGCTCGACCGCGTCCGTGCCGAGGGCGCGGATCAGCTCGTCCTCCAGGTCGGCGGTGCAGATGAAGAAGCCGAGCGCCTCCATGCCCGCGCGGGACAGGCTGGAGCCGAGCCCGGCCCGCTCGAGAGCCCGCCGGAAGTGCCCCTCCTCCGCGGCATCGCACAGGCCGGCCAGCCTGACGCCGAGCCCGTGCGGGCCGAACCGGTCAAGGAAGCGCTCGATATTGGTCGCGCCGCCCATCGCCGCGATCGAGATGCCCTGAGCATCCAGGGCCTGCCCGCGTCGCCCGGCCAGCGCTTCAAGCGCGGCCTGATCGCTCCTCCCCTCAACAAGGATCACCGCCCGCGGCTCGGTGGCACCGGCTCGATCGAGGCTCATGACCGGCGCAGGCTACCCCATGCGGCGGAGGGTGAGGCCGAGAGAAGCGAACTGCTCGAACGGCCGGTGATAGCCGCGCTCGATGTGCTGGATCCCGCGCAGCAAGGAGGGCTGGTCAGCGACGGCGGCGGCCAGCACGGCGGAGAACCCGGCGCGCACGTCGGGCAGCGTGACATCCGCGCCGCGCAGCTTGGACACGCCCCTGATCACGGCGGAGTGGACGGCGTTGGTGTCGTGGAAGCGGCACGCCGGACCGCCCAGGCATGCCGCGAACACCTCGATCTCGCACCCCATCTTCTGCAGCGCCGGGACGTAGACCAGCCGGTTCTCGAACACGGTCTCGTGCAGTACCGACATCCCGTCGGCCTGGGTGAACAGCACCATCAGCGGCTGCTGCCAGTCCGTCATGAATCCGGGATGGGTGTCGGTGTGCACAGCCGCTGCCCGCAGCCCGCTGGGCGCCGACGCGGTGATCCACTCGTCGGTGATATCGAACCGGGCGCCCATCCGGGCCAGCGTCGTGATCGCGGTCACCAGCCGGTCCTGCGGGCACCCATGCACGCGGACCTCTCCCCCGGTGATCAGGCCAGCCACAAGGTAGGAGAACGCCTCAAGCCGGTCGCCGGCCAGCCGGGTGCTGGCGCCACGCAGCCGCTGCACCCCTTCGATCACAATCCGCCGGTCCGGGCTGAGCTCGATGTGCGCCCCCATCCGCTGCAGGAACAGCGCGAGCTCCACCACTTCGGGCTCGGTGGCCGCGTTGCGCAACACGGTCTTTCCCTCGGCCAGCACGGCAGACAGCAGGACTGTCTCGGTCGCGCCCACACTCGGGTATGGCAGGTCGATGCGCGCGCCATACAGCTTCCCGGCGTGCGCGGTAATCCCCTGCTCGCCGATCTCCACCTCGGCGCCCATCGCCCGCAGCGCCGCCACGTGGAAGTCGACCGGCCGACGCCCGATCGGGTCGCCCCCGACCAGCGGCACGAACGCCTCGCCGGTCTGGTGCAGCAGCGGCCCCAGCATGAGGATCGGAATCCGGTTCAGCCCGGTGAATGCCTCAGGGACCCGGGGCTCGACCGCGTCCCCGGCCACGATCGTGATCTCGGCATCGGAGCGGACTACGTGATACCCGATCGACTCCAGCATCGCGGCCGTGATGTCGACATCCCCGACCTCCGGGACGTTGCGAATGGTGCTCGGCGCCTCGGCGAGCATCGCGGCGACCATGTGCTTGGACACCGCGTTCTTCGACCCGCGGACGCGGATATCACCGCGTAGCGGGCCAGAGGGCTCGACTTGCCAAGTTTCGGTCACGCTGATCACTGTACGGGCAAAGCTCGCAGGTCCTGGTCAACTAGACGGAGGGCCGGAACCGAGCCGGCCGGGCGACTCGGCCTGAGCTTTCCGCGCCGCCGCAAGGTGTTCTTGCGCTCGCGGCGAAACGGCTCCTGGCATGAACCAGGTCCCGGGTACCGTGGCCTGGCGACGGGTCTTCCATCCAGGCAAGAAGGGGACGGCGATGCTGGATCCGACCCTGGCCGGCCCGAGCGGGCGCGGCCGACGGCCCAGGCCACTGTTGCGGACGATGCTCGGCGACGTGCTGCGCCGGACCAGGCGGGAGCAGGGCCGGACCCTGGCCGATGTCGCCCGGGCCGCGAAGGTCTCGATGCCGTACCTGTCCGAGGTGGAGCGCGGGCGCAAGGAAGCCTCGTCGGAGGTTCTGGCCGCCATCTGCGAGTCGCTCGGCATCGACCTGTCCGACCTGCTGGCCGATGTTTGGCGCGACCTGGCCGAGCTCCGCACCCGCCGCGGGCGGTTCGAACGCGCCGCGCAGGCCCAGCCCGCTGAACCTTCCCAGCCGGCCCAGTCCGCTCAGCCTGTCCAGCAGGCCGAGCGGGTCATCCAGCTCGACACCATTCGCGGCGGCAGCCTCGCCGTTCCGGCGCCGCAGCGCCAGGGCCCGGTGGCCACACCGCAGTGCCTGGCCGCGTAGGCGTCAGGCGGACGCCAGCTCGGCCTGGGCCGCATTGCGCGTGGTGATCACCTGGTCGGCCAGCCCGTAGTCGACGGCCTGCTGCGCGCTGAGGGTCATGTTCCTGTCGGTGTCGCTGCGGATCTTGGCCACCGGATGGCCGGTGTGCCGGCTCAGGATCTCGTCCATCTCGGCCCGGACCCTGGTTACCTCCTTGGCCTGGATGGCCAGGTCGGGCAAGGTCCCCCGGGCCTGGCTCGACGGCTGGTGCAACAGCACCTTGGCGTGCTGGAGGACCGATCGCCTCCCCGGTGCGCCCGCGGCGAGCAGCACCGCCGCAGCGGACGACGCCTGTCCCATGCAGATCGTGGCCACGTCGGGCTGGACGAACTGCATGGTGTCGTAGATCGCGGTCAGCGCGCTGTAGGTGCCGCCCGGGGAGTTGATGTACAGCGAGATCTCAAGATCCGGGCTGGCTGCCTCGAGATGCAGCAGCTGGGCCATGACGACGTTGGCCACGCCGTCGTCGATCTCGGTGCCGAGAAAGATGATCCGTTCCGAGAGCAGCCGGGAGTAGATGTCGAAGGCCCGCTCGCCCAGCGAGGTCCGCTCGACCACGGTGGGAATCGTGTACTGGCTCATGATCACAACCCCGCCGACTTGCTCGCCGCGGGACGCACGTCGTCGAGCCGCTCCACAATGTGATCGATGATCCCGTAGTCGAGGGCCTCCTCAGCGCTGAACCAGCGGTCCCGCAGGCTGTCGGCCGCGACCTTCTCCTCCGGCTGCCCGGTGTGCTTCGAGATCAGCCTGGTCATCATCTTCCCGGTCCGGTCGAGCTGCTCGGCGTAGATCTCGACATCGGCCGCGGTGCCGCCGAATCCCGCCGAGCCCTGGTGCATCAGCACCTGAGCGTGCGGCAGGCTGAACCGCTTACCGGCGGCGCCGGCGCACAGCAGGAACTGGCCCATGCTCCCGGCCAGGCCCATCGCCAGCGTCCGGACGTCGTTGGGGATCAGCTGCATCGTGTCGTAGATCGCCAGCCCCGCGGTGACCGAGCCGCCGGGAGAGTTGATGTAGAGGCTGACATCGCTGCGCGAATCCTCGGCGGACAACAGCAGCAGCTGGGCACAGAGCCGGTTAGCGATCTTGTCGTCGACCTCGGCGCCGAGGACGATGATGCGCTGGTACAGGAGCCGCCCGGCCAGCTGGTCGTCGAGCAAGCCGGCGGTCAGCGCGGGTTCGGCAACGGCAGTCGTCATGGTCTCCCTTTCCGGTCCGGCGCCGGGAACCCGCCGCCCATCAACCACAATCGCCCCGGCGGCGCGGACCAGCCAAGACAATCTGCCGACGGCAGAGGAACAGGCACATGGCAGGGTGGTGGGCATGGAGAATGACTCAGCGCGCCGGGAAGTGACCATCGAGCGGATCACGAATGGCGTGTTCGTGGCCGTGAACAGCCGGGGCGGCCGGCTCACGTTCGGCACCGGCGGCGGCACCGACTTCACTCCTACGGAGCTGCTGCTGGCCGCGATCGGCGGCTGCACCGCGATCGACGTCGACATCCTGACGTCGCGCCGGGCCGAGCCGGACAGCTTCGAGGTCCGGGTCGGCGCGAACAAGATCCGCGACGCGGACGGCAACCGGCTGACCGACATCGAGGTCACGTTCCGGCTTGCGTTCCCGGCGGGCGACGATGGCGACGCGGCCCGGACGGTCCTGCCCGACGCGGTGAAGAAGTCACATGACCGGCTCTGCACGGTCGGCCGCACGGTCGAGATCGGCACGCCCATCACCGAGCGCGCCGGCTAGCCGGCGCAGCCGGCCAGCCTCACTGGGCCGGGTCGCTGCGCATGAACCAGATTCGCGGCCCGCCGTCCGGCACGGTTCCCTCGTCGACCACCCGGAACCCCAGCGAGGCGTAAAAGCCCAGGTTGCGCTCTCTGGCGGTCTCCAGGAAGGCGGGCAGCCCGGCTGACGCAGCGCGGTCGACGCCGAACCGCACGAGCGCCCGGCCGAGGCCCTCCCCCTGGCGTGACGGATCGACTCCGAGCTGGTCCAGGTACCAGAGCGGCTCGGCGGGCATGTGCTCCTCGATCCAGTCCCATAGCCGGTCATACCGGGCGCCGCCGTCATCGGTCAGCCCGATGATGACGGGCCGGGCCAGGCGCTCGGTCTCCAGCCATGATCCGGCCCGGTCCGGCGGCACCCACACCGCGAATCCCGCCCCGCCGGCCGCCTCGAACACCAGGCCGAGCTCGATGTTCCCGGCATTCCAGGCTCGGAAGCAGATCTGCAGCGCTGCCTCGGGATCGGGCAGGTCAGGGAACGGCCAGCGGATCATCGGATCGTCCGCAAAGGCGCGCGCCAGAACCCTCGACAACGCGCCGAGCTGGCCCGGTGTGGCGCGCCGCACGGCGGGGCCGGGATTGGTCTCGGTCACGGCGCAAACCTAACATCGGCGCCCCGGGCGGCTGGCCGCCGGCGAGGACGCCGTCACGGCGTGCCAGACCATGTTGCCGGGAGCCCACCGGTCCGGGATCCGGGTCCGGGCTACCGCCGGGAAGCCGGCCGGCCAGTGCGCTCGTACTGCTCGACAACGCTGGCCGGGATGCGCCCGCGCTCGCTGAGCTCGATACCGTGTTCGAGCGCCCAGGCCCGGATGGCATGGCTGCGCCGACGGCTGGCCACGGTGCGCACCGGCCGCCGTACTGCCCTTCGCACCGCGCGTGCGTGCTCGACGAACGGCCCAATCTGCTTGCGGAACCGCGTGGCGTTCTTCCGGTTAAGGTCGATCTCATACTCCGAGCCGTCGAGCCCAAATCGCACGGTTTCATCCGCCGGGCCCCCATCAAGGTCGTCTTCTAGAGTGACAAAGGCTTTCTGTGCCATCCAAACCCCCCGTGTCGCGATGGACTAATCGCATTCTTCATCACACCTCAGGTCACATTTCATGCCCCGCCCGGATGATCTCCATGCCAGTTGAAACGACTCAGCATGATCGAAATCGCATCCGAGTGGCACAGCCGGGCCCAGCGGAGGGTCCGGCCAGACGCTGCCGGGCCCGCGAAGCACAGCAGGGGCTGAGGCACGGCCGCCGCATTAGCCCTTCCGGGCCACGCCGCCCCACATGCCCGAGCGGGTCCCGGGCGCGGTCTGCGGCCCTGGCCGCCACTCATGGACCGCCACCACGCCCGGCTCGACCAGGTCCAGGCCATCGAAGAAACGCACGACCTCGTCGTGGCTGCGGTGCCGCTGCGTCTCGTGCGCCAGCCGGTTGTACCGCCGCGCCGCCTCGGCCATCCGATCGGCCTCGATGTCGGACGCCACCTGGGAGAGCGCCAGGTAGCTGCCGGCCGGGACGGCGGCCATCAGGCGGCCAACAATCCCGTACGGGTCGTCGGCGTCCACGATCAGGTGCATGATCGCAATCAGCATCACCGCCACCGGCTGGGAGAAGTCCAGGGTCCTGGCCGCCTCCTGGATGATCTTCGATGGGTCGCGCAAATCCGCGTCGATGTAGTCGGTGGCGCCTTCCGGCGCGCTGGTGAGCAGCGCCCGGGCGTGCGTCAGCACGACGGGGTCGTAGTCCACGTAGACCACGCGGCACTGCGGGGCCGCGGACTGAGCCACCTCATGAGTGTTGCCGGAAGCCGGCACTCCGGTGCCGATGTCGAGGAACTGCCGGATTCCGGCTTCGGCGGTCAGGAACCGCACCGCGCGGGCGAGGAACGCCCGGTTCTCGCGGACCGACATAACGATCCCCGGGTAGGCCTCCATCACGGCGTCGCCGGCGGCACGGTCGGCTGCGAAGTTGTCCTTGCCGCCCAGCCAATAGTCGTGCACCCGGGCGCTGTGCGCCACGCTGGTATCTAAGGCGGGCCGGTCACCCGCCGGGACCGGGCCGCCATGCCGGTCAGCCCCTGCCGCTGGTTCCGTTTCACTGGACATTGCGCGCCTTTCGACTCAATCGCCGATGCCGCGAATAGTAGCGCGGCCGGGATCCGATGGCGCCTGTCAAGTCTCCGGGCTCCGTGGAAGCGAGCCTTGGGTACGCGCCGCCGCCGTACGACGGCCGCGGGTGCGGGCAGGGGCGACGGCCGCGCCGGCGCAGGCGGTGAGCGCGGCTGAGGCGAAGAGGACTGCCGGGATTCCCGCGGCCCCGGCCAGCGCCGCCAGCGGGAAGCCGCTGCCGATCTCGCCAGCGCACTCCGCCTGGGACAGGAATGAGTGCACGGTGGCCCGCACATCGCTGCTGGTGCGCTGGTTCACCCAGATGACGCTGACCGCCCGGGTCACGGTGAACGCGATCCCGCTGGCCAGCAGCACACCGATGCTGCCGACGAGCGCGTCCGGCGCGCAGGCCAGCACGGTCAGGCCGGCGACGCCGACCAGGCAGGAGAACACGTAGGCGCGCCGGGCCACACCCGCGCCGTCGATGCGCGCCTCGACCAGGCGCAGCGCGGCCGCGGCGAGCACGAAGGACAAGATGCCCAGCGCCGTGTACCAGAGCACCGGGTCGCCGGGGAAGCCGCGGTCGATGAGTTGCTTGGCGAACAGCCAGCTCACCATCGACGCGGCGTTGATCAGCGTGGTCGCGGCGAACATGAGCAGGATCTCGCGATCGCTGCGCGCGAGCGCGACTCCCCGGCGCAGGATCACCAGCGAAGCGCCCCAGCGCGGCCCGCGCACCGGCGTGAAGTTGTCCTCGGCGAAGCGGGCCGCCACGAACACCCCGACCAGGACCATGCCAACGCCCGACGCCACGGTCGCTGCCCCGAGTCCCGCCGCCCAGCCGAGAGCACCGAACGCGGCCATGCCGGCGGCGGAGCCGGCGGAGTCCCAGCGGGCCCGCGCGGTCAGCACCCTGGCGATGCGGCCGGGCTGGCCCAGCTCGTCGGTGATCCACGCGACGTCGGCGCCGCTGGAGAATCCCCAGCCGACGCCCCACAGCACCTGCGAGACCAGCAGCAGCGGGAACGCGGTGACCAGGCCGGTCATGGCCATGCCCGCGGCCAGGAACGCGTGCCCGGCCACCAGCGGCCACTTGCGGCTGACCGCGTCGGACCAGACCCCGGTCGGGATGTCGGACACCAGCAGCGTCACGGACAGCACCGTCCCGAGCAAAAGCAGCTGGAACGCGGAAAGGTGCGCGGTGATCACGAAGTAGAGCCCGGAGACCAGGACGTAGCCGCGGTGGAACACCGCGCGCAGAAACGTCCAGCGCAGGAACGTGCCCGCGACGTCGGCGCCGGTCACTCCCCCGCCTCCTGCCGCCCGCCGGCGATCCGGGCCCGCCGGGTGACCCGCTGCAGGTATTCGGTGCGGTCGAGCGGGTTGCTGTCGGTCCGCGGCCGGGCCGGGACGGTGCCGCTCACCGGCTCGTACCGGTCGAACTCGCACTCCAGGACACCCTCGCCGCCGGTCAGCGGCGGCAGCGACTGGCGCAGCTCATGCACCCGGGCCGCGGGGATGTCACCCTCCAGCGTGCACGATGAGCCCCGCAGCTGCTGCTCCCGCGGAACCGCGCGCAGCCGGCTCAGGGCCGGCAGCACCAGCCCGAGCGCGTCGGCGGGCACGTCGAGCCGGAAGTGGTGGACCGGCTCGCACACCACGGTTCCGGCCCGCCGCAGCGCGGCCATCAGCACCAGCGGGGTCAGCCCGCGGTAGTCCTCGCCGGTGCTGGACATGCTCTTGGTGAAGCGCGCGTGCCCGAGGCTGTGCTTGCCGACGTAGCCGGAGTGCGTCATCGTGACCGCGCAATCGGTGACCTCCCACCCGCGCAGGCCCTGCTGCAGCGTCTCCCGCACGGTGTCCTCGACCGCGCGGAAGAAAGCGGGCGGCATCGTGCCCGCGAGATCCGCCCCGGCCTCGAACGCCACGCCAGAGCCAGCCGGCGCCGGCTCGACCCGCAGTCCGATCGTCGCCAGGAACGGGTTGTCCCCCTCGTTCATCCGCTCGACCGCGGCGCCGGTTCCCGACGGCCGCTCCACGCAGATCGTCGTGGACTCGCGGAACCCGACGTCCAGGCCGTAGTCGGCGGCGAGGGTGGCCCCGATGACCTCCTTCTGCACCTCGCCGTAGAGCGAGACCGACAGCTCCTGGCGCACGTCGTCCTGGCGCACGTTGATCAGCGGGTCCTGCTCGGCCAGCTGGCCGAGCGCAGCACGCAGCGCGCCCCGCTCCCCCGGGTCGCACGGGACGACGACGGTCTCCAGGGTCGGCGGGGCGAACCGGTGCAGATCGCCGGGTGGCGGCACGCCGACGGCGTCGCCGACCCTGACCTCGGCAAGACCCCACAGCTTGCCGATCTCCCCGGCGGACACCGAGCCACGCCGCACGGCCGGGCCGTCGGTGAACACGCTGATCGCGGTCACCTTGCGGGCGCCGGACCGGCCGGACCGCACCCGGTCCCTGATGCGCAGTGTCCCGGAGAACATGCGCACATAGGAGATCTTCTCCCCGGCCGGGCCACGCTCGATCTTGAACACCCGCCCGGAAACCGGGCCCGCGGCGTCCCGCCCGGCCGCCGGCAGCAGCCCGGCGATCCCGCTCATCAGCGCGTCCACACCCGCGCCGGTGAGCGCCGAGCCGAAGAACACCGGGTGCACGCAACCCCGCCGCGCCTGCGCGGCGAGTTCCCAGCGCAGCCACCGTGGCGACACCCCGGGCTCCCCGCGGACATACGCGGCCAGGAGCGGATCGCTGTGCTCGGAAAGCACCTCAAGAAGACGGGCCGGTACGCCACGCCCCGCCCCATCCCAAGCCGTGCAGCCCGCTGTGGGAGTGCCGAGGCCGCGCACGGATCCCATCGCGACGATCGCCGGCGTGAGGCGCTCCGCGATGGCCCGCAGCACGCTCTCGTACCCGGCACCGCGACGGTCGATCTTGTTGACGAAGATCAGCGTCGGGACGCCGAGCCGCTGCAGCGCGCGCATCAGGATACGGGTCTGCGGCTGCACGCCCTCGACCGCGGATATGACCAGCACCGCGCCGTCGAGCACGCCGAGAGCGCGCTCCACCTCGGCGATGAAGTCCGGGTGCCCCGGGGTGTCGATCAGGTTGATCGTGACGTCGCCAATCGCGAACGACACCACCGCGGACTTGATCGTGATCCCACGCTGCCGCTCCAGCGTGAGCGAGTCGGTCTGCGTCGTGCCAGCGTCGACGCTGCCGACCTCGTCGATGACACCGGCGGCGAACAGCAGCCGCTCGGTGAGACTTGTCTTACCGGCGTCTACATGCGCCAGGATCCCCAGGTTCAGCGTTCTGCGAGCCAAGCGCCATACCCTCCGACCAGGTCAGGAAGCCCTTTCCGATGGATACGGGCGCTGCTCCCATGTTCTCTCCCTGGTCGTCGGCTGGTACTCGACGTGAATGATGGACCCGCTCGGGGGGCGGCGGCAACCGGATTTTCAGCCGGGCAGCTCGGCAGGCAGGCCGAACCCGGCGAAATCGGCCGCCGCGAACGAGCCGTCCCAGCCCGGCTGCCCGAGCACCTCGGCGGTGAGGAACGCGCGGATCGCCGTGATCCGGTCGCCGTCCAAGGTCAGCACGTCGATGGCCACGGCAAGGTACCGGCCGCGGCCGGGATCCAGCATGTAGCAGCCGACGGCGAGCTGGCCGTTCGCCCGGGTGGCGCGGTGCTGCCAGCGCTGCGGGGCGACGTCATCGCGGATGAATTGCCTGATCGCCGCGTGACCCCGCAGGCAGGTGGGGGACGGCGGCATCGTGTAGGCGACGTCGCTGGCGAGCATGCTGACCAGCAGGTCGGCGTCGCCGCGCTCCATCGCGTCGGCGTAGCGGGCGGCCAGCACGTGGAGCCGCTCGTCGCCCAGCGAGCGCAGCACCGCCTGCTGGCTGCGGGCGGGCAGGCCAGCCCGGGTGGCGGCGCGGGCCCGCTGCAGCGCGCTGGTCACCGCGGGCACCGAGGTGACGAGCGCGCCGGCGGTCTCGCGCGCCGAGAAACCCACGACGTCGCGCAGGATCAGCACGGCCCGCTGCAGCGGCGGCAGCTCCTGCAGCGCGACGATGAACGCCAGCTCCAGGCTCTCCCGCTGCTCATGCCTGGCCTCGGGCGACGGCTCCAGCACGTCGACGAGCAGCAGGTCGGGGTACGGCTCAAGCTCACGGGGCCGACGCCTCGCCAGGTCCAGGGCCGCGTTAGTGACGACCGTGTACAGCCAGGACCGGACCGAGCTGCGGCCCTCGAAGCCGGGCAGGCCCTTCCAGGCGCGCAGCAGCGCGTCCTGGAGGGCGTCCTCGGCGTCGTGCACCGAGCCGAGCATGCGGTAGCAGTGCGCGTGCAGCTCGGCCCGGTACGGCCCAACCAGGTCACCGAACGCGCTGTCGTCGCCGCTGCGCGCGAGCTCAAGCACGCTCTGCTCGCCGACCACCTCCTCATCCCCGTTCAGGGTGAGCTCGCCAGGTCAGTCGGTGAACGTCGGGTCGGCGCCGTGCAGCGCCATGGCCCGCCCCTTGGGCTCCTCCCAGTCCTCGGACCGGCCGAACGCGGTCATGTCCAGCAGCGCGTAGGCCGAGACGGTTTGTTCCGTGCCCCTCGAGTAGGCCGAGTAGGTGTGGAAGATCTCGTCGCCGTCGCGCACGAAGCAGCTGTAGCCCGGCACGTCCTCCGCCCCGTCGTCCTCGAGCTTCTCCGACAGGTCGCGGTAGTTGTACTCCACCGATCCCCTGGACTTGTCCAGCGTGGCATGGAAGTCGTAGTTGAAGTCGCTGTCCGCGGAGGAGTACCACGGCACCACCCAGCCGCGAGCGGCCTTGTACGCCCCGAGCTTGGCCAGCGGGGCCCGGGAAACGAGCACGAACGCGGTGTCGCGAGAGTGCACCTGGTCCAGCAGCCGCTGTGGCACTACATCGATGCTGGCCGTGCAGCCCGGGCAGGCCGCGTCCCACTCGGGCTGGAACATGACGTGCTGGACGACCAGCTGGTTACGCTCGCCGAACAGCTCGGCGAGCGTAACCGGCCCGTCGGGGCCTTCGAACACGTACTTCTTCTCGATCCGGACCATCGGCATGCGGCGGCGCTCCGCGTTCAGGGCGCTAGTCCTGGCAGTCTGCTCCTTTTCCAGGGTGAGCAGCCGCTGCCTTGCCTCAAGCCAATCCTCGCGCGAAACGATCTCCGGCAAAGCCATCGCAACCTCCTCGGGAGTAACGCTGTGCAGGAATAGACCGAGTGAGGCGCGCAAAGTAATCGGTCCGCGGCCAGCCTTCCGCGGTGGTCGCCCTAGCTTGCCGCGAGGAGCTTCTGCTTTTCGCGGTCGAACTCCTCGGCGGTAATGACGCCGCGGTCGCGCAGGTCGGCCAGCTTCGTCAGCTGGTCCGCCGTGCTGGCCGGTGAGCTCTCGGCGGCCTGCTGGACGTAGTGGCGGAACGCCTGGTCCTGCTGGTTGGCCTGCTGCACCGCACGCTCGTGCATGGAGCCGCCGCGGACGATCAGGTAAACCAGCACGCCGACAAGCGGGATTATCAGGACAAACAGGAACCAAAGGGCCTTGGCCCAGCCGGACAGATCGTGGCTGCGGAAGATGTCGATGAAGATCCAGATCAGGAGCCAGATCCAGATCACCCAGAGGAAGAACTCGAATATCGACCAGAAGATATCCAGCACCGGATAGTTCGATGACGAAGCGGCCAGTGACATTCCTGCTCCTTCGCCGGGGAGGCTGCCAGCCAGCGGCCGGCCAACGGGTCCTGCGCCCGGCATTTGCGCCAAGATTCGCCCAGAAGTGGATCACGGTGCATCACCCGCCACGGGTGATGCACGGGCCCGCGGTTGTCACGGCCGTGGCAGCAGCACCACCCCGTCGTCGTCGGCGTGCAGGATGTCACCGGGATGGAACGTGACCCCGCCGAAGGTCACCGGGACGTCCACGGCTCCGGCGCCGGTCTTGGCGCTGGGGCGCGGGTTCGTGCCCAGCGCCTTGATGCCGAGGTCGAGCCCGGACAGGGCCGCGCTGTCGCGGACCGCGCCATTCAGCACCAGGCCGGCCCAGCCGTTGGCCAGCGCCGCGCCGGCGAGCATGTCGCCGACCAGCGCCATGTGCAGAGATCCGGCGCCGTCGACGACCAGGACACTGCCCGCGCCGGGGGTGCCCACAAGCTCGCGCACGAGGCCGTTGTCCTCGTGGCAGGAGACCGTGCGGACCGGGCCGGTGAAGAGCCGGCAGCCGCCAAACTGGCGGAACTGGATGTCGCACACGCGCAGTTCCGGGCCGAACCGGTCGACCAGGTCGGCGGTGGGAACGGGGATGTCGGTCATGGTTCCTTCCACGCGGGGTGTGGCTAGATGGGATCCCAGCTTGCTGATTGGTAGGCCTCGGTCAGCGTTGTCATCAGTTTCGCGTCGGCGGCCAGGGCGTGGTCGTCGATCTGCCCGACCGCGGCGATGCCTCTGGCGTTGGTAACGAACGCGCCGGTGAACGAGCCGACGTCCGGTACGCGCACCCGGGCACGCCGGGACGTCAGGCCGGTTCCGGGGAGCTGGGAGTCGAGCAGCTGCATGGTGATTCCGGCCAGGGCGGGCGCGGCGGGCCAGGTGATGCTGGTGCCGTCGCAGAACCCAATGTTGGTGATGCTGCCCTCGGCGATGACCGCGTCCGGGCCGGTCAGCAGCGCCTCATCGAACCCGTTGCGGCGGGCTAGCCGCTGGTAATAGCCCTGCCCGAAGTCGCCGACATGCTTGATGTGGGCGAGCGCGCGCTGGTACGGGACCGACTGCAGCTTCCACGGGCCTTCTTGCATGCCGCCGGGCGGGCGGACCGTGACGATGACGGACGGCCGGTCTCCCAGCTCGCAGACGTAGACGCGGACCGACGCGTCGCCGGTGTCGCCCAGCGCGTGGCGGATATGGTCACGCACCGCCGCCGCGTCCAGGGCCGCGTCGAAGACCTCCCGGTTCGCCGCGGCGAGGCGGGCCAGGTGCAGGTCCAGGCCACGCGTCCGGTAGTTCCTGACCTGCATCGCCGTGAAGTGGCCGTAGCCGCCGAGCGCGAAAGCGCGCAGCTGTTCCGCGGCCGGGTCACGGCCATCGATCTCGATGCGCGCAGCCATCGCCGTCAAGCCCCGAGCGGAAACGGCTGGCCGCCGATGTCTGCCTGGCGGTTGGCGACCAGCCACGCCAGAGCCTGGTGCAGGGCCTCGAGCGTGCTGTACCGGGGTGCGTAGCCGAGCACCTCCCTGGCCCGGTCGATGCTCGCGGTGACGCTTCGGAAGGTGTGCTCCCGGGTGGTCTCGGCGTGCTCGGGCCCGACCTGGCGGCCGAACTCGTCCCAGTCGACGAAGTCCAGCACCGGATCACGGCCGAACCACTGCGCGACGCCGGTGGCCAGCCCGCGCAAGGTCATCGACTGCTCGGCCACCACGTGGAAGCTGGCCCCAATCGCGGCGGGCCGCGTCAGCGCCCGTTCGAAGGCCTGCGCCACGTCATCGGCGTGCACATGATGCAGCACGCCGAGCCCGTGATCGGGCAGTGCGAGCGACTTGCCGGTGGCCAGGTGCGTCCAGACGCCGGGGTCCAGGTTGCCTGCCGGTGTGATGGCCGGCCAGCCGGGCCCGCTGATGTGGCCCGGGTGCAGCACGACCGAGGGGACGCCGCCGGCCAGCGTCTCGCGGTGCAGCAGCGTCTCGATCTCCGCCTTGCCGGTGCCGTACGCGCCGTAGGCGGTCCGTGGCTCATCCTCGGTGACCGGCACCCGCAACGCGGGACCGTGCACCCAGATCGTCCCGCAGTGCACGAGCAGCGGGCGGGACGGGCGAAGCGCATCGACGAGCTGCTGCGCCGAGGCCGGCGTGAAGCAGACCATGTCGATCACCACGTCGGGGTTCAGCGACGCGACGTGGGCGCCGAAGGCCCCCTCGGCGTCCTCGGCGTCACGGTCGACGCTCATCCTGGTGACCGAGCTCCACTCCGGGCTCGCATGGTAGGGCTCGCGGGTGCCGCGGCTCATCGCGACCACGTCGTGGCCGCCGCGCACCAGCCGCGGCACCAGGTACGTCCCGACGTGGCCGGTGGCCCCGATCACGATCACGCGGCTCATCCCTCGGACCTCTCTTCCCCAGCCGGCAGACCACGCCATCCTCGCACGCGCCGCACGAGGAGCGCGGGGCGGCGGAAGGGGCGGAGGGGGCGGTGCGACGCGAGGCGGGGCGGTGCGACGCGAGGCGGGGGGCGGGGCGGTGCGACGCGAGGCGGGGCGG
>Ga0208725_1000068_pt1 | contig 22174 bp, 24 predicted proteins | sample MicForSoSWNH13_O_FD_188004 | JGI IMG/M metagenome (GOLD analysis project Ga0208725, IMG submission 188004) | Forest soil microbial communities from Harvard Forest Long Term Ecological Research site in Petersham, Massachusetts, USA - MetaG HF011... | ecosystem: Environmental > Terrestrial > Soil... | reverse complement strand
CTGCACGTTGATGGTCGCCTTGATCGGATCCACCACCCGGAAGTAGACCACCGCATCGACCCGCACCGTGACGTTGTCCCTGGTGATGCCGTCCTGGGCCGGGACCGTCATCGCGACGATCTGCATGTTGACCTTCTGCATCCGGTCACCGAACGGCCGGATGACCGTCAGCCCGGCACCGCGCGGCCGGCCCAGCACCCGGCCGAACCGGAAAATGATGCCTTGCTCGTACTGCTGCACAATCTTCAACGACCGGCTGGCGACCACAAGCCCGCCAACGATCAGAATCACCAGGATGACTACCAGGGCAACCATCACCAACGCCTCTTTCTCCGGTGACGCCGTGGCAGCTGGCCGCCCTCGGCCGCTGGCCCCGGTGCCTGCCCGCAGTTTATCTGCGTTGCCAGAAACAAGCAAAATATTTCTAGAAAATTTGGCCGACCCTAAAGGTGGCGAGCTGGAGTTTCCTGACCAGGCACGCCGGGCCGATCGCGGTGTCCGCCCGTGCTCTACGTTCGCAATATAAAACTAGCAATTTTTTTCTAGCATCGGTGGTAAGCTTTAGGTATGGGCAGCTGGACTTTCCTGAGTAACCACGGCCGGGTGCTGCTGTTCCTCGCACGGGACCCTCAAATGCGGCTGCGCGACATCGCGGCCATGGCGGCCATCACCGAGCGGAGCGCGTACGGCATCGTCACCGACCTGGCGGAGGCTGGCTACGTCCTCAAACAGAAGGATGGGCGCCGCAACCGCTACCAGATCCAGACGCACCTCCCGCTCCCCGAGCCCACCAGCCGGGAACGCACCATCGGCGAGATCCTGGCCCTTCTGGCTGGCATCGACGCGACACCGTAACCAGCCGCACGAACGCCCAGAATCCGTCCGCAGCCGGGCTACATCGCTGCTGCAGGCCAGCCGGTGCCGGGAGGTGCCGGGTGGCGTCGCTGCTCAGCTGCTGTCCCTCAGCAGGGGACGGAGTGCTTCGAGGGTCGAGGCGTCCTCGATGGTGGGCGGTACGGGCTCGTCGTTTCCGTCTGCGATGCCGCGCATGGTCTTACGCAGGATCTTGCCCGAGCGGGTCTTGGGCAGCGCGGCGATGATGTCGACCCTGCGCAGCGCGGCGACGGGCCCGATCTGGTCGCGGACCAGCTCGACGAGCTCGGCACTGAGCACGCCGGGATCGGGGTTGATGCCCGCTTTGAGCACGACGAACCCGCGCGGGATCTGGCCCTTGAGCTCGTCGTTGACGCCGATAACGGTGCACTCGGCGACGGCAGGATGGCTGGCGAGGACCTCTTCCATTTCCCCGGTGGACAGGCGGTGGCCCGCCACGTTAATGACGTCGTCGGTGCGGCCCATCACGTAGAGGTATCCGTCGCTGTCCAGGTATCCGCCGTCCCCGGTCAGGTAGGCGCCGGGGTGGCGTGCCAGGTAGGAATCGATGAACCGCTGGTCATCCCCCCACAAGGTCGGCAAGCAGCCAGGCGGCAGTGGCAACCGCACAACTATGTCACCGGTTGTGCCTGGCGGGACGTCGGCGCCGGTAGCGGGGTCGATGACGTGCACGTCGTAACCCGGTACCGGCACGGTTGGTGAGCCGGGCTTGGTGGCCATGGGGTCAAGTCCCATGAGGTCGGCCGCGATCGGCCAGCCGGTCTCGGTCTGCCACCAATGGTCGATGACTGGGATGCCCAGCAGTTCACGTGCCCACCGGTAGGTTTCCGGGTCGAGCCGCTCCCCGGCAAGGAACAGGTACCGCAAAGTGGACACGTCGTACTTGCGAGCCAGGTCACCGGCCGGGTCTTCCTTCTTGATCGCGCGGAACGCGGTGGGCGCGGTGAACAAGGTCTTGACCCGGTGCTCGGCGATCACCCGCCAGAACGCGCCGGCATCGGGGGTGCCGACCGGCTTGCCCTCGTACAGCACGCTGGCGCACCCCGCCAGCAGCGGGCCGTACACGATGTAGGAGTGCCCCACCACCCAGCCGATATCGGAGGCCGCCCAGAACACCTCTCCCGGATCAGTGTCATAGATGTACTCCATGCTCCAGCGCAGCGCGACCGCATGACCCCCGTTGTCGCGGACAACGCCCTTGGGTTTGCCCGTGGTGCCCGACGTGTACAAGATGTACAGCGGGTCGGTGGCGGCGACCGGGACGCAGCCGACCGGCTCAGCCTCGGCCAGCGCCTGATCCCAGTCCAGGTCACGGCCGGCGACCAGCGCCGCAGGTGCCTGCGGACGCTGCAGGATCACGCACGACGACGGTTTGCGGCTCGACAGCGCGATCGCCCGGTTCAAGATCGGCATGTACTCCAGGACCCGGCTCACCTCGATCCCGCAGGACGCCGACACGACGACCCTGGGGGCCGCATCGTCGATACGGGCAGCCAGCTCCGGCGCGGCGAAGCCACCGAACACCACCGAATGCACGGCGCCGATGCGGGCGCAGGCCAGCATGGCGACGACCGCCTCGGGGATCATCGGCATGTAGATCACCACGCGGTCGCCCGCGGCGGTGCCCAGACCCCGCAGCACGCTGGCGAACCGCGCGACCTGATCAAGCAGCTGCCGGTAGGAAAGGGTCTGGGACGCGCCGGTCACCGGGCTGTCGTAGATCAGCGCAGCCTGATCGCCGCGGCCATCGCGCACATGCCGGTCCACCGCGTTAAAGCACGTGTTCAGCACACCGCCGGAGAACCAGCGGTAAAACGGCGGATTGGACCTGTCCAGCACGACCGCCGGCTGGCGGTACCAGTCGATGCCCTGCACAGCGCCGCCCCAGAACCCCACGGGGTCGTCGATGCTCTGGCGGAACGCCTCGGTGTACCGGGTCATAGCCGCCCGCTCCCCACTGCGCGTCCAGGCGCCCTGCTTGTCGTCGAGATGACTGGCTCGAAGAACCCTCGCGGCCGGAGCGATCGAAGAACCCGCAGCCACGTGCACCGCGAGCTTCGCGGCAACCAGCGTCACGCTCAGCATCCTCCGAGCGGACCTGATCAGCAAGGAGAGCGGAAACCTGTGGGTGACCCGGACCAGTCAAACGGTCCCCGCGTGCCGCGCAACCCGTTCACTCTCGATACCGTGCATGCGTGTCCGGCCACAGCAGTGCCAGCCGCACCGGCAGATCCGGTGCGGTCGGAGGGCACCGGGGTGGAGTGCCGGGCGTCACGCCGGGTAGCTGGACATTGTGGTGGCGGGTGAAGTCGTGATGGCGGGTGCAGAGGACGAACCGGCCCCGGTACCGGTCCCGGCGTGAAGGAGGCCGCGCCCGGCGGGATGCTTCCGGCTGGGCCTGACGAGATGCACCCGGCTGGCCCGGCGGACCAGGCCGGCCGGGTGCGCCGCCCGACCGATTTGCTGTTCGCGGTGCTCTCGCTCGCGGTCGTCGCGGTGGTGCTCGGCAATATCCGGGCAGTTCCGCTCGGCAGCACCGAGGTGGCCAACGATGTCTCGGCCTGGCTGCACCACATCCCTCGCTGGCTGTCGTTCGCGGCCGAGGTGGCGTCCGGGGTTGGCTGTTTCGTCCTGGCGGTCGTCGCCCTGGTGGTGATGATCCGTGGACAGTGGCGGGATGCGATCAACGCGGCCATTGCAGGGTTCACCGGCGCCGCGGCGGCCGTCGCCGCGTCGACTGTGTGGCGGGCCGAGAACGGCGCGATCGAACGTGCTGTGCTGCACGGCAGCAATCCCTCGATCTTCGTGGTGGACACCGCGTTCGTCGCGTTCGTGGTGGGGACCGACCTGACCCGGCGTTCGCACTGGTCGCGCTGGTGGCCGTGCGCGGTTGCGGCATTGCTGCTCAGCGGCCTGGCCGTGGACACGCTGACTCCGTTCGCCGTGGTGATCGTGCTCTTCGGCGGGCTGCTGGCCGGGTGGCTGGTGCGGTGGCTTCTCGGCGCGGCGTCGGTTCTGCCGGGCCCGGCCGAACTCGTGGCCTGGCTCAGGAGTCAGGGCGTGGCGGTCCGCGAGCTGGCCACGGACCAGAGCGCGCTGCTGAGCGGCACGCTGACCGATGGCACCCAGATCCAGGTGCGCCTGTACGGCCGTGATATCCGGGGATCGGGCCTGGTGCGGCGGCTGTGGGCGCTGATCCGGCTGCAGCCGGCGGCAGCGGGCCACGTCGCGATCAGCTCACGGGCCCAGCTCGAGCAGCTCGCGCTGGTCTGTGCCCTGGCGCGGCAGGCCAGCGTGCCCTGCCCCTCGGTACTGCTGTTCGGCCAGATGCCCGGCGAGACGCTGGTACTCCTCCTCGCCGTGCCGTCCGGGGCTCCGCTGGACGACACCGTGAGCGTCCCCGACGCGGCATTGCTGTTCACCTCGCTGCGCGCCCTGCACCACACCGGCATCGCCCACCGCGACCTGCGCGCGGAGAACCTGTTCGTGTCGGAGAAGTCGGCGGGTTTCCGCTCGCTCGATGCGGCGGTGCCCGCCGCGAGTGAACTGGCCCGCCGCCTTGACCTGGCGCAGGCACTGGCCACCATGGCCCAGGCAGTCGGTACGACCGGCGCCATCACCGCACTGCGAGAGGGGTACGGGACCGTCGATGAGAGGGCCGTCGCAGCCGTCTTGCAACCGGTCGCCCTCGCGCCCTGGGGATGGCGTGCGATGCGCGCCAACCAGGCATGCCTGAACGAAGTCCGGAACGAGCTTCTCGGACCCGGCGGCGCCGTACCGACGGCCCGGCTCGAGCGCTTCCGCTGGCGCACCGTCGCCAGCGCGGTCGCCCTGACCATCGCCGCCTACCTGCTGATCGGCGAGCTCTCCGGCGCGGACATCCTGGGCACGCTGAGCCACGCCAATCCCGCTTGGTTCGCGGTGGCGGTCCTCGGCTCGGCGATCACCTACCTGGCCGCCGCCGAGAACCTGGCCGCATTCGTGCCCAAGCACCTCTCGCTCATCCGCGGTTTCGCCGTCCAGCTGTCCTCGGCGTTCATCGGCGTGGCGATGCCGCCGACCGTTGGCCACGTGGCGGTCAACGCCCGCTACCTGCACCGCCAGGACGTCGACGAGGGCTCCATCGCTGCGGCGGTCACGATGTCACAGCTGGTGAACATCGCCACGACAGTGCTGCTGCTGCTCGTCCTTGGGCTGCTCACCGGCTCCGGGCTAAGCCGCTTCAAGATCGCACCGGGCACCGACGTGCTCATCGGGCTCGCGGCCATCGTCACCGTCATCATCATCCTGGCGGCCGTGCCGCAGACCCGCGCCAGGCTGGCCGAAATCGTATGGCCGCACCTGCGCAGCGTCGGGCCCAGGCTGCTCGACGCCATCGCCCATCCGCTGCGGCTCGCCCTCAGCGCGGGCGCCAATCTGCTGCTCACCGCCGCTTACCTGGTCGCGTTCATCGCGGCGCTGCGGGCCGTCGGCGTCCATCCGGCCATCCTTCCGGCCGCGATCGTCTACTTGGCGGGCAACGCTGTGGGATCGGCCGCCCCGACGCCCGGCGGGATTGGCGGCGTCGAAGCCGTGCTTGCGGCCGGGCTGACGGCAATCGGGGTTCCCGCGCACGAGGCGATCCCCGCGGTGCTCCTGTTCCGCGTGGCGACGTTCTGGCTGCCGATTCCCGCAGGCTGGGTGGCCTATGTGCTGCTGCAGCGGCGGGGCATCCTTTAGCGCCGGTCAGAGCAGGTTACTTCGCCGACGCTTGCATGAACCGCTCCGGAACGGAGAGTTGGGATAGGCGACAGGAGGGACTCCAGTTGGAACACGACAGAGTTCAGGATGGCGCGGACTGCGGGCCGGACCCGGCGTTCGTGGAGGCTGAGTTCAGTCGGTTGTGGGGCAGGCTGGAGCGCGCGACCGACGAACTCAGCGGCACTGTCCCGGCTAGTCAGCTGCGGGCATTGCTGATCATCGACGATTCCGGTGTCCTGCCGCCAAGCCGGCTCGCCGCGGCGCTGGGCATGTCCCAGTCAGGCGTCGGCAGGCTGTGTGACCGTATGGCGGCGGCCGGGCTGCTAAGGAGGAGTGAACTGGCAGCCGGCACCCGCCGGGAGATCACGCTGGCGGCCACCGCGGCGGGGCAAAGGCTGGCGGGCTGGATCCGGGGACGGCGGCGAGCGGTTCTGGCACGCGAGCTTGGATCGATGAGCGCGGCCGGCCGCCAGGCCCTCGCACGAGGCCTTGGCGAACTCGCGGCAGTCCGGCCCAAGGTCTCCGCCTCCTGACCGTCGCCTTTAACAACGCCGGCGCGAGCCTGCTGAGCCGGCGTACTTGGTGAGTCAGGCGGACTTGGAGGTCAGGGCACTGGTCAGGCCGGTGAGCAGGATGTCGAGGCCGAGTTCGAGTTCGGCGGCACCGTCGTAGGTGGCGAGGCTGGGGGCGAGGCTGCGGAGCAGGGGGAATTCTTTGAGGGGCAGCCGGTGCAGGCCGAGCCGCAGCAGGTCGTCGGTCTCTTCGGGGTTGTCGATGAGTTCCTGCAGTTCGTTGAGGATATGGCCGTGCAGGAAGCCGAACAGCGCGCGGTAGATGTGCAGGGCGTCGGGTCCGCTGAAGCCTGCCCGGGTGAGCAGGGCGAGGACGTCCTCGAGCGGGCGCAGGGTGCCGTGCGGGCGCAGTGCGAGCGGAGTGGCAAGGGGCCTGGTGACCAGCAGCGGCACCACGTGCGGATGGGCCAGCGCCAGGGCGCGGTAGCGGCGGGCGACGGTGCGCAGCTGGGCGTTCCAGTCGGGGTCGGCCGGGTTGACGTCGAGCTGCGCCAGGATGGTCTCCGCGACGCCGTCCAGGACGGCAGCTTTGTTCGAGGCGTGCCGGTAAAGGATCATCGGGTCCCGGTTCAGCGCCGCGGCGAGGCGGCGCATCGACAGCGCGTCCGCGCCGTCCCGGTCGATGATTTCCAGCGCGGCGGCGAGCACCATGTCCCGGGTGAGTTTGCCGCCCTGGTTCGCAGCAGAGTCACCGGCCGGGGGGCCGGCCGCAGGCGGGTTCATCACCGATAACGCCTTCTCTCGTCTTAGCCAGGGCCATCAAAATAGTAACACCGTCTGTGTACATTGTATGTGAACGGCGTTGACAGAACTCTGACCCGGGTGTTGACTGTAGGTCTACAGCGTAGTTCCTCGCAGCGGATCTCGCGATCATTTTGCCGGGCTCGTCGTCCTGGCCGCCCGCGGTATCGCCGCGGTCGCCGGTGTCCTGGCCGACGGCGGTCATCGGCATCTGTTACGCCGTAGCCGGTTCCGCCGCCAAGATCCTCGGCGGCATGGCCCGCGAGCGCAGACCGGCTATCAGCATCCCCGATGCGTGTCACCCGCGTCGCCTCAACCGAGGCTTCCGGTCCCGCCAGCGAAAGAGGCAGCACCATGAGTGCAGAGGACAAGGTCAAGAACACTGCCGAGACGGCCAAGGGCAAAGTCAAAGAAGGCGTCGGCAGAACCACCGGCAATAAGTCCCTCGAAGCTGAGGGCCACGGCGATCAGGCCAAGGGCGATCTCAAGCAGGCCGGCGAGAAGGTCAAGGACGTCTTCAAGAAGTAGCTAGCCCGCGCCTGCCGGGTCGCGCCCCCCCGCGCGGCCCGGCAGTCCGTCATCCCCCCAGGCGCGGCCCTGTGCCTGCCCAGCAGCTTCAAGCGCCGTCCCGCGAGACGGCGCACGCGAGAGGAACCCCATGTTTATTGGCATTGGAACCATCGTGATCATCGTGATCATCGTGTTTGTCGTCTTGATGCTGCGGCGACGCTGAACCACCCGCTGGCCGCTCCCCCGCGCCGCTGCGGCCCGTCTCAGTTCTGGTGGCCTGGGGCAAGGGGACGCTCAGGGCCAGGATGGCTGCGTCGTCGTCGAGGCCGCCGCCGAAGCTTTCCAGCAACGCAGTGACGGCGGCCACGGCCGCGACGGCAGTGGTGGGCGCGAGGTTCCTGGCGAGCGTGCGCAGGGCGCCGTCTCCGTATCGGCCGCCGGCGGAATCGGTGCGCGCCTCTGTCAACCCGTCGGTGTACAGCAGCAGGGCGTCACCTGGGTCCAGCCGGATCGTGGTGGCGATGAACCTGGCATCGCCCCAGGCGCCGATGAGCTGGCCGCCCGGCGTCGGCTGGAAGGCCACGGTGCAGTCCGCGCGTATTAGTAGCGCGGGAGGGTGGCCGCCGCTGGCGAGCGTGAGGGTGAACCCGTTCCCCTGGAGGGTGAGCAGGCCGAAAATCGCGGTGCAGAAGTTGCGGTAGTCACGGAGGTACTCCTGGTGCAGCGCCGCGTTCAGGGCGCCCATGACCGTGACAGGGTCGGGGTCGTACGCGGCGACGGCCCGCAGGGTGTAGCGGATCAGGGAGGTCAGGGCGGCGGCGCGCGCGCCCTTGCCGCATACGTCGCCGAGGAACAGGCCCCACCGGTTCTGGCTGAGCGGGAACAGGTCGTAGAAGTCGCCGCCGACCTCGTCCAGGGAGGCGAAGTGGTAGTGGGCCGCGGTCTCCAGGCCGGGTACGGCCGGCAGCGCCGGCGGCAGCAGGCTGCGCTGCAGGGTGGTGACGAGTGCCTGGAGGCGTGTCCGTTCGAGATCGGCTTCCTGGCGGGCGCGCAGCAACTCGCGCTCGTAAGCGCGACGGTCGCGAGCGTCGAAGATCGTCGTGCGGATCAGCAGCGGCTCCCCGGCGGGGCTGGTCTTGACAGCGGAACTGACGAGCACGGGCAGCCGCGTCCCGTCGGCCGCCTGCAGTTCCAGGGCCACCCCGCCAATCTCGCCCTGCATGCTCAGCAACGGCGCGAAGTGAGTTTCGTGGTAGAGCTTGCCGCCAACCGTCAGCAGGTCGGAGAAAGAACGGCGTCCTACCAGCTCGTCTCGCGTGTAGCCGAGCCAGGCCAGCAGCGTGGCGTTGACCTTCGCGATCTGGCCGTTCAGGAGCGTGGACAGGTAGCCGCAGGGCGCGTTCTCATACAGGTCCTCCGCGCTGTCTTCGAGCAGGGCGCTGAAGGGGGCTGCCTCCCCGTGACCGCCGTGAGGGGCGGCAGGCGAAGAGCCGGGTTCGGCGGTGTTCACGACCGGGGGTCTGCGGCGAAGGCAGTGATCGCCGCGAGGGTTGCTTCGGGGGCGCTGAGCTGGGGGCAGTGACCGGTCGCTGCCAGCGTGACCAGCGAGCTGCCGGGTATCTGGGCGTGCACGAACGCGCCGACCTCAGGGGGTGCGATCGCGTCGGTGGAGCACTGCAGAATCAGCGTCGGTATGGTGACCCTGGCCAGGTCGGCCCGGTTGTCTGACAGGAAAGTGGTGCGGGCGAAGGCTCGCGCAATCCGGGGATCGGTCCGGCAGAAGCTGTTGGCCAGCTCTTCGCCCAGTTCCGGGCGGTCGGGATTGCCCATGATCACCGGGGCCATCGCCGCAGACCAGCCCAGGTAGTTGCTGTCCAGCGCCTCCAGGAGCTCCTCGATGTCGGCCTGGCTGAAACCGCCGCGGTAACCGGCGTCGTCGACATACCGCGGCGAGGGGCACAGCAGGATCAGTTTGCCGAACAGTCCCGGCTGGCTGGCCGCCGCGAGGACGCCGATCATGGCGCTGACCGAGTGCCCGACGAACACCACGTCCCGCAGGTCCAGCTCACGGCAGATCCGTGTAACGTCGTCGGCGTACCCGTTGAGGGTCGCGTACCGCCCCGGCTCCCAGGCTGACAGATCTGACCGGCCCGCACCCACGTGATCGAACAGCACTACCCGGAAGTCGCGGGCCAGCACCGGCGCGACCAGGTGCCAGAGATTCTGATCGCAGCCGAACCCGTGGGCGAGCATCAGCGTCGGCTTGTCCTCGCAACCGGTCACGACCACGTTGTTTCGGGCGAATCGCCCGGTATCACCCATAGTGCACATCATTTTACCCGTGATACTGGCTGCACATCGCGCGGTCAGAATCCGCCGCGGCACCGACCGTCTAGCTGGCCAGCAGCAGGGCAATCGCCACGGCAGCGACGATGATCACTACAGCGATCACGAGGAGCGCAGGGTTGCGCCGCTTCCCGTCGAGGCCACTCATGTCTATCGGGCCGGTCACGTCAATAGCATCAGAATGCCTGCCCACAACTGGCCTCCTGACTCGTGACATCTTGTTAGACGCGCCAGCCACCACTCCGGTTGACACTACAGGCCGCGCTTCGCCTGCTGGCGCCGTCGCCGGTGGCATGGCTGACTCTATGTGTGGCCTGCTGGGGTGTGCGGTAAGCTGCGGGTACACGGTTCTTCGTGAGGCGTCGCCACCCGGGCGCGCCGGTCGTACCTCGCTCCGTGAGCGAGCTGGTTTCCACGGATCTCATGTGGTGGCCTCCGAAAATGCGGCCACCCAGATCTGAGAGAGACTCCTTTGACCGTTGCACCCACCGAAGCTTCGCATGCCCGCCGTCGTCGCCGTGGCAGAGCGAAGCGTGGGTCCTCTGCCCAGGCCGCCGGGCAGGCCAGCCAGCCGCAGTCGGCCCCGGCCCAGCCGGAACGTCCGCACCAGGCCGGGTCCGCCGGCCGTGTGGCTGAGGTAGCCACCATCTATCCAAGCTTCGCCGAACTCGGCGTTCCCGCCCCCCTGGTCGGTGTGCTGGCCGCGGCCGGCATCACCGTGCCCTTCCCGATCCAGGCGGCCGCGCTGCCGGATGCGCTTGCCGGGCGGGACATCCTGGGCCGTGGCCGGACCGGCTCCGGCAAGACGCTCGGGTTCTCGATCCCGCTGGTCGCCGGGCTTGTCGATGGCTACACCAGCGCTGGCCGCCCTCGTGGCCTGGTGCTGGTGCCCACTCGTGAACTGGCCAGCCAGGTCCAGGCCGTGCTCGTACCGCTGGCCCAGGCGATGGACCTGACGGTCGCCACCATCTACGGCGGCATCGGGCAGAATGCGCAGGTGGCAGCCCTGCGCAACCGGGCGGACATCGTCGTGGCCTGCCCCGGACGGCTCGCGGACCTCATCGAGCAGGGGCACTGCCATCTGGGCGATGTGGAGATCAGCGTGCTGGATGAGGCCGACCACATGGCTGACCTGGGATTTCTGCCGGTAGTGCGGCGGCTCCTTGAGGCCACCCCGCCCGACGCCCAGCGGATGCTGTTCTCTGCCACCCTGGACAATGCCGTGGATGTGCTGGTGCGCCGGTTCCTCAGCGACCCGGCCGTGCATTCGGTGGACTCGGCCACCGTCGCTCCCGGCGCCATGGTCCATCACCTGCTCACCGTCGCGCCCGCCGACCGGGTGGGCGTGGTCGCCGCGCTGACGGGCGGCGACAAGAGGTCACTGGTGTTCACCCGTACCAAGCACGGGGCGCAAAAACTTACCCAGCAGCTGGCCCGGGTCGGCGTATCAGTGGCCGAATTGCACGGCAACCTCGGCCAGGGCGCCCGGGAACGGAACCTGACGTCGTTCTCCTCCGGCACAGCCCGGGTCCTGGTGGCCACCGACATCGCTGCCCGCGGCATCCACGTGGACGGCATCGACCTGGTCATCCACGCAGACCCGCCCGCTGAGCACAAGGCCTACCTGCATCGGTCCGGCCGGACCGCCCGGGCTGGCGCGGACGGCGTGGTCATCACCGTGCAGAGCCAGGCCCAGGCGGCTGACGTTCGGGTGCTGATGAACCGCGCGGGCGTGAACCCGCTAGCTTCCAGCGTTCATCCCGCCTCTGCGCTAGTGCGTTCTCTCGCCGGGCCGCCGGCCGCCAAGGTCGTACCGGCCGGGCCACCGGCAGTCACCACGCCACTGACGACCGGGCCGGGCACCGGCCGCGGCGCGGTGGCCATGTCCGCCGGCTACCGGGGGCGGCGCAGGTGACAATCGCGGCCCGCCGCGATGGTCGCCAGGCCGTGTTGCCGTGGATTCTGCCTTGCGGCGGGCAACCAGCAGCTGATCCGCGCGACCGCGCGGATACGGGCTCGTCTTAGAAGGAGACAAGCAGATGGCACAGGGAACTGTGAAGTGGTTCAACTCCGATAAGGGCTTCGGTTTCATCGCCCCCGACGATGGCAGCGCCGACGTCTTCGTTCATCACTCGGCCATCGACATGGGCGGTTTCCGCACCCTGGAAGAGAACCAGAAGGTCGAGTACACCACCCGCCAGGGCCCCAAGGGCTTGCAGGCAGAGCAGGTCCACGCCGTCTGACTGGTGGTTTCCGGCAGGCCGTCGCCGGAATGCGCGTGCCTGCCGGATGTTCGCCCTGCTTCACCGCCGCCCAGCCGGGCGGCGGTGAACTCTCCCGCGACTGACCGCACGCCGCCGAACTCGCGCGGCGGTTCGCGGTGACCGTCAGACTCCGTAGCGGAAGGTGGCCGTGCATCCGCCGTCGACCGTCACGATTGAACCGGTCATGAATGACGCATCGTCAGATGCAAGGAACGTCGCGACGCGGGCCACTTCCCGTGCCTGCGCCTGGCGGCCGATCGGCTGCAGGGCGGCGTTCGCTTCCCGCCGCGCCTGGGCGGCGGCGCGCTCGGCCGGCGGGAGCGATGCCCTGTGGCCGCCCATGTCTGTGTCGATGTATCCAGGGCAGATGGCGTTGACGCGAAGACCGTCGGGGCTGTAGTCGACGGCCAGCTGCCGGGTGAGGTTCACAATGCCGCCCTTGGACGCACAGTACGACGCCGCCAGCGGCGCGCCGATGATGCCGTAGGTGGAGGCGATGTTGACGATGGCGCTTCGCGGGCGCTGCAGGAGGTGCGGGATCGCCGCCCTGGCGCAGAGGAAGGTCCCGCGCAGGTTGACGGCGATCGTCCGGTCCCAGGCGTCGATGTCCAGCTCATGGAGGCGATGTGACCCGCCGGAGATGCCGGCGTCGTTGACCAGCACGTCGAGTTGCCCGAAGCCGGCGACGGCCCCGTCGACCAGGGCGGCGACCTGTTCGGGGTCGGCAACGTCGCATGACCTGAAGGACGCCGTGCCGCCTGCGCTCAGGATCTCGTCAACTGTTCCCTGCCCGCCATCGATGTTCGTGTCGCCGATGGCGACGGCCGCGCCGGCGGCCGCCATGTCCAGGGCGATGGCCCGCCCGATACCTGTCGCCCCGCCTGTCAGGAGCACCACACGGTCGTTCAGGGAGGGCATGAATCCCTACCTCCTCGTCCTCTTTGCGAACTCGTCGATGTTGCCGGCACCGCACCTCAGCAAGATCTCGGCCCAGGAACCATATAGGAAGCCCGGACCCAGCAGGTCAGGCGCCCGTCGGTGTAGATGTGGGCTGTGTTGTCGCTCGTGTCCTCCGGCCGCAGCGCCAGGATCCCACCTGGTGCGCGAAGGAGCCGCCTGGCCTGACGATTCCGGCCGGACCGCAGCGGCAATACTTAACTGCAACCAACCTCTGTGAGGATCAATGAGTAAGTCAGCGAATAAGTCAGCAAGCAAGTCACCGAGCGAGACAATGAATAAGTCACCGATCGCATGGCTAGCTGACGTGGCAGAGCACGATTATGAGGCCGCGTACAACTACCTCTCACTGAAGTTCGATAATGAGCGTGCTGATGAGGTCATAGCTAACCTGAAGAAGGCCAAGCTGACCTCACGCCGCGCTAATGACATCCTGCGTGCTACCGGCTTGCCTGCGCTGCCCCTGACTGACCCTGGCGTCCAGCGCGACCTGCTCAAGCTGCTTAGCGGCGAGAAGCTGTCACCCGTGCTGGTGTCCGATCAGAAACCGGGCGCGGACATAGCGGACGGATATCACCGTGTCAGCCTGGCCTACAGCATTGACCCCTTCATGAGCGTGCCCTTGCGGCTGGGCTAGCAGCGGAACGCGGCGAGGAGGGCACTGAGTGGTCCGGGAAGGAGCCAGGCGATGGCGACGTGGACAAGCGACGAGCTGACGAGGATCGGATCAGCGGAGGAACTGCAGATCGCGCCGAGACGCCGTGATGGCTCGCTGGCCCGCCCGCGGACGATCTGGGTGGTCCGCCACGGCGACGGCCTGTACGTCCGTTCGGTGAACGGGCGCACCTCGGCCTGGTTCCGCGGCACGCAGGTCAACCACCAGGGCCATATCCAGGCCGGCGGCGTCAGCAAAGATGTCACCCTCGCTGATCTCGATGTCGATATCGGCGATGACCTGGACGGTGCCTACCGGGACAAGTACCGCCGCTACGCGGCCAGCATCGTCGACAGCATCACCAGTCCGCAGGCACGTGCCGCAACGCTCAAGGTCGCGCCGCAATAACGCAGCGCACTTGGCTCATCACTGGCGGGCTGAGGCGGGCTCCGGTTGCCGCTTCGCCGTGACCGGGCGGATCATGGGTACAGAGGAATCCGTGCTCAGGCGGGAGGCGGGATGTCCCAGATCGGGCGCCGCGTACGCGCCGCGGTAAATCCGGCATCGACAGCGGCTACCAGATGGTGGTGCCATTCGCGGTTGCGTCACGTGCTGACCGGCTACGGGCCGAAGGCCAGGCAGCGGCACCTCAGGCGCCACAGGATGCTCCACGGCGCCGGCCGCACACCGTCCGCCGAGCAGATGCAAGCGCGTAAGGCGGCGATTGACCGGCTGCTTGCCCGAGACGACCGCAGCTAGCGAACAGCGGTCACCGCCACGGTGGTGTAGTGCATGGTGAATCTGCCGCCAGCCGTGTCGATGGCGGCGCCGATGCCCGCCAGGATCTGTTCCATCGTGTTCGGCTGCAGCCGGGCGGCGAAGCCGGAGGTGGGCACCTGATCCAGCCACTCGTCGCGGGTGTAGGGGCGGTCCCAGCCGAACTCCCACCGCTCCGGGTCGCCGAACGCGCCGGTCTCCCGGATCCCGTCGGCGGCCTTGGCGCACAACCCGGAGTACGCGTCCACGCCGGGCGCGGGGCGCTGGAAGAGCGGCGAATCGGGCAGCACCCGGCGGAAGACCGCGGCAAAGGCCTCCGCCAGGTTGGGCGGGGGCTGGGACGCGTTCCAGAATGCTGCGATCCGGCCGCCGGGCCGCAGCGCCTGTGCCGCCTTGGCCGCGCCGGCGACCGGGTCGATCCAGTGCCAGGCTTGCCCCGCGACGACCGCGTCGAATGCCCGCCCTGCCAGATCCCAGTCTTCGAACCTCGCCACCTCAACCTCGAGCCCGCGCTGCCGGGCCTGGCCGGCCATGCGCGCGTCGGGCTCGACCCCGAGCACACTGCACCCGGCCGCCTGGAACTGCCGGGCGACGATGCCGGTCCCGCAGCCGACGTCGAGTACGTCGCGCCCGGGGCTCGCGGCGATGACCCGGTCGACCAGGGCGGTGGGATAGCTAGGGCGGGCGCGGTCGTAGCGTTCTGGATCCGAACCGAATGACTGCGCCATGTCTCGCGCGTGATGGGACTCGCCGTCAAAACGGAGCGGTTGCTGCGGCGGTAGAGTGACCATGCGCCCACCTTAAGTGGGCACGTGCCCATTTAAAGCTTGGTTTCGCGCACAGCGAAGGAAGAGAAGACGGTGCCGACAGGCGTAGCCCTCCGCGACGCGCGCGAGCAGCTGTTCGACGCTGCCGAGCGCGTCCTGCTCCGGGACGGGCCGGGCGCGCTGACCAGCCGGGCGGTGACCACGGAGGCGGGGGTCGCCAAGGGGGTCCTGCACCGGCACTTCGCCGACTTTGACGCGTTCCTCGCCGAGTTCGTCCTGGACCGCATCGGGCGGATGGACAGCCAGGCCGCCGCCCTGCGTGACGCGGCCGGGACCGGCACGGTCATCGGCAACCTCACCAGCGCGCTGACCGCACTGTTCGGCTCGGCCGCCGTCGCGATGGTCCCCCTGGTCAGCTCGCGCGAGAGCCTGCGCACCCGGCTGCGCGAGGCCTGGCCTGCCGGTGTCCCGGTGCTGACCGAGGCCATGGTCATGGTCTCCTCCTACCTGACCGCAGAGCGCGACCTGGGCCGTCTCACGCCCGATACCGAGGTCGACATGCTCGCGCCCATGCTGATCGGGACGGTCCACCTGCTGTGGGCCGGCCAGGACGGCACCCCGCCGGAAGCCGAAGCGGTCCGCAGAGTGGTGACCACGGCCATCGCCCGCGGCGTGCGGGGGCCAAGGCCATGACCGGGTCCGCTAGCCGGCCAGGGAACCGATCGCGTCGCCGATCAGCTTCGCGGCGATGACCAGGCACAGCACGGTCATGATGACCGCGTTGTGCTGGCTCATCCAGTCCTTCAGCTCGCCGAGCACCTTCTCCGAGCGCTTGCCGAGCACGAAGTAGATCCCCACCGGGATGCCGACGCCCAGCGTGCCGATGAGCGCGAAGACCAGGTACGCGATGGCCTGCTGCCCGCCGGGAATTCCGGTCTGCGCGATCGTCGCGCCGCCGCTGATGGCCAGCAGCAGGTTTTTGGGGTTCGCGCCGGACAGCACCGCCGCGAGGCCGAGCGCGGCGAGCGGGGTGGTCCTGTCCATCGTGGCCATCCATTTGGGCATCTGCGGCTGCTCGTCGCCGCGGGGGCGGCCACGGAACTGCCGCACCGCGACCAGCAGCAGCAGGACCCCGAGCACGATCTTGACCCAGCTCACCCAGGCGGCCGGGGAACCGGACTTGCTGGCCCCGGCGGGCCCGGCAATGGACAGCACGATCGCGCCCACGACACCCAGGCCGATCAGCCAGCCGAGGACGAAGACCGGGCCGTTTACCTTGGCCTTGCGGCTGGTGAGCATCAGTACCACCGCGATGATCGGGATCGGGCTGAGCGCGATCCCGACCGCGAGCGGCAGCGATCCGCCGATGGCCTTGCCCATCACTCCTCCTTGCCTGGTGCTGCAGCGCCGGGTTGCTCATCGCCAGCAAAGATCTCGCAGTCCAGCACCACCGCCCGGGTGCCGCCGGCCGTGGCCGGGAGGCGCGACCACTTCATCGCCTCGGCCCTAAGCCCGCGCCCCGGGCAGCCGTCACGGGGTAACGATCGGGAACGCGGGGTCGGGCTCGTCGAGTACGGCCAGCAGCCTGGTGAGCGCCGCCGGATCGCCGGCGTGCTCGATCCCGGCCAGGCCGCCCCCGCCCAGCAGGCCGAGGAGCTGCGGCTTGGTGAGGGTCAGCGTCAGGTCGGCCTTGACGCTGGTCTTCGGGTTCACGGTCGGGATCAGTGCGCCGTTGGACAGGGTGAGCCGGACGCGCGTGCCGGTGTCGGTGAACAGCCAGTCGATGACGAGCGATTCGGCGGCGGCGCGGGGTCCGTCCACCCGGATGGCCAGCGTGTCAAATAGCTGCTCGATGGTCAGTGCCGCGGCCATCCCGGCGCCGATGTCGCCGAGCGGAGACGCCTTGGGGCCGTGGCGGAGCTCCAGCGCGCCGGTGAGGTAGAAGCTGCGCCAGGTGGCGTTCTCGGATCCGTAGCCGAGCCGCTCATAGACGCCGGCGAGTGCCTCTCGCGCGGCGCTGTCGTCTGGATTGGCGAATACCGCGTGCTTGAGCAGCTCCGCCGCGAACCGGAGGTCACCTGCGTCGGCGTAGGACCTGGCCTTGTCCAGCACGGCCTGCTGGCCGCCGATGACATCGACGTAACGGGTCGCCGCCGCCTGGGGCGGGTGCTCCCACAGCGAGGTCGGGTTCCCGTCGAACCAGCCCATATAGCGCTGGTAGATGGCCTTGACGTTGTGGCTGACGGATCCGTAGTAGCCGTGGGCGTGCCAGGCGGACTCCAGGTGCGGGGGCAGCTGGATTTCCTCGGCGATCTCCATGCCGGTGGCGCCGTTGTTGACCATCCGCAGCGTCTGGTCGTGCAGGTAGGCGTAGAGGTCACGCTGCTCGGACAGGTACTGGATGGCATTCGCCGAGCCCCACGTCGGCCAGTGATGTGAGGCGAACGCGACATCGGTGCCGGCTCCGAACATCTCGATGGCCTCGTCGAGGTAGCGGGACCACACCCGCGGGTCGCGGACCAGGGCGCCGCGCAGGGTCAGCAGGTTATGCAGGTTGTGAGTGGCGTTCTCGGCCATGCACAGCGCCCGCTGCGCGGGGAAGTAGAAGTTCATTTCCGCCGGGGCCTCGGTACCCGGCGTCAGCTGGAAGACGATCCTGACCCCGTCGATGGTCTCTTCCTGGCCGGTACGGACGATGTCCACGGTCGGCGCGATCAGGCTCAGCGACCCTTGCGAGGTAGCGATGCCCAGGCCGACGCTGACCTGCCCGGCCGGGCTCGGGTCCAGGAACGCGCCATACATATAGGTGGCGCGCCGGTTCATCGCCCCGCCGGCGTAGACGTTCTCGGACACGGCATGTTCCAGGAACCCGTGCGGGGCCAGGATCGGCACATCGCCCGCGCCATCGGGCAGCACGCCTTTCACACCGCCGAAGTGATCCCCGTGCGAGTGGGTGTAGATCACGCCGGTCACCGGGCGGTCCCCGCGGTTCTTGCGGTACAGGGCGATGCTGGCAGCCGCGGTCTCGGCCGAGATCAGCGGGTCGATGACGATCACGCCCGCGTCGCCCTCAACGATTGTCATATTGGAGATGTCCATGCCACGGACCTGGTAGATCCCGGTGGTCACCTCGAACAGGCCGTGCTTGGCGCACAGCTGGGCCTGCCGCCACAGGCTGGGGTGCACCGTGTCCGGGCGATCGCCCTCCAGGTATGCGTAGGGCCTCAGGTCCCACACCACGCGGCCGTCGGCCGCCGTCACGACGCACGGGTCTAGCGCGTCAACCAGGCCGCGTTCGGCATTCTCGAAATCGGTCCGGTCTGCAAACGGCAGATCGCTCATCGCGCCCCTCGCTGCACAGCATTCGGAGCGCCGGGCGTCGGCCATCCGCCTCACAAGGCAGGCAAACCCGGCGCTATCTCGCGTACACAGCAAGCATCGGCCGGGGCCCGGCCGGTCGCCTCACCCCGCACGGGTGAGGCGGTACCGGGTCCGGAGCCACGAGGCCATGTCCCAGACCGCGATCACCCAGACGCCGGCGGCCAGCAGCACCCACGTGGCGGCCCCGTCCGTCAAGCGGCTCGCCGAAATGAGGATCACGCCGCAGCAAGTGCGAACCGTCCGCCATTCGCTGCTTGCCGCGCCGCCCCGGCTAGCATGCCGGCCCTTGGCGCGGCGGGCAGGCATCAGGAGCAGCGTGGCAGCCGCGGCGGCCACAGCGAGTGTGATCGTCACCCAGCTCAGGATCTCGAGTAATAGGGACATCACAGTCAACTATCCCCGGGTTCGTCATGACTGGGAAGCACTGGTATTCGGCGATGGCGGGGCATCCGGCCGGCTCGGCACCGCGGCGGGATACTCCTGCTGCAGGAACGTCACGAGCCCCTCCCTGACGTCGCTGCACAGCGTCCCGATGGCGGCACCGTCGACCGCGGTGACCACGGCAGCCAGCCGCACCCACGGGCCGGCCGCGTCCTCGACCCGCACGGTGCCCGGTTGCCCATCCGCCAGTGGGGATGCCTCGAGGATCCGGCAGAGTTCCGCGCGCAGCGCGCCGAGCAGCGGATCGAGCGGCGCGCGGCCGTCAACGCTGATCTCCACGATCCCGCTGATCCGGACAGCCTTGTGAGTCCAGTTCTGGAACGGGGTGGTGGTGAAGTACGTGCACGGCAGAATGTGCGTCGTGTTGTCTGAGGCGCGCACCGCGACGTAGGTGAGCGTGATCTCATCGACTCGGCCCCGCTGCCCCTGCACGACCACGATGTCGTCGATCCGGATCGCGTCGGTGAACGCGATTTGCAGGCCGGCGAACAAGTTGCCGAGGGTGCTCTGTGCGGCGATCCCGACGATCACGCCGACCAGGCCGGCCGACGCGAGAAGGCCGGCGCCGACATCGCGCAAGGCCGGCACCGTCCACAGCATCGCGCCGACGGTGACCGCCACGACCAGGGCCTGGGTCACCCGCGCAACCAGGATGATCTTCGTCCGGACATGACGGGAGCGCCGGTTCTCGAGCCCGGCGTCAGGGTAGCGCGCCAGCAGCCCCCGCTCGATCCCGAGCACCACGACCGTGAGCAGCCACCCAGCGATGGCGATCGCGGCCAGACCGAGGACGTAGCCGACGTGACCGGCCCAGGGGCGTTGCGTATCGGCCCCGAGCAGGACCGCCCGGACTGCCAGCACGACAAACAGCAGCGTGAGCGGCGCCCTCCAGACCGGCCGGCGCGTCACGCGCACGTTGTGACGCTTGGCGAACCTCCTGATCACCGCCGTGGCAGCGACGCCCACGGCGAACGCGAGGACCCCCGCAAGGACGGCGGCCACGACCAGGGTGGCAGTCGACGCGTGGTTCAGGTCCGGCACCGCCGGGTCACCGTGCCTTCCGCTTGAGAGAATGCTTGGTGAGCCGGATGTCCTCTTCCTCGTACCCAAGCTCCCGGTACAGGCTCCGCGCGGTGTGGTTGGCCGCGCCGGTCTCCAGCGTGACGCAGGACAGGCCGCGGTCGATCGCCCAGTTCTCGGCGACGGCCATCAGCGTGCTGCCGATGCCTTGCCGTTCCATCCCGGCCCGCACGGCCAGCCAGCCGACGTAGCCCTCGCGCTGGCCGGTCGAGCTGATGTGCTCGCTGACCGTCACGAGCCCGACGATGTCGTCGCCAACCGCGGCCACGAACACGGCATGACCAGGCACCCGGAACGAGTCGATCGCGCTGCGCACCGCGACCTCGACCGCGCGCAGCGTGTCGGCCGGGTTTCGCCAGGCGGCAGTCCCCTCGGTGAGCCTCGGCGCCAGCAGCATCGCCCGGTCGCGGTCGCCGGGACGATACGCGCGGACGCGGATCTCTTGCCGGGGTGCCATGCGGCGAGTCTGGCACGAAAATCTGCCCGGGATAAATCACCCACCAACGGCAGGTAGAACCCGAAGTCGCCGCGGTCACGGCACGAACAAGACCCGGCGCCCGTCGTCGGTCCGCGACCAGGCCTGCTCGACGTCGGCGAGCGGCACGGGGTCCACCTCCAGGGTGATCTCCCCCGCGGCAAGCCAGGGCTGCGGTCGCAGGCCAGCCACGACATCCCGGGGAACCGCGGCGTGCAGCCCGTTGATCGCGGCGGCTACGGCGTCCAGGTGGCCGGGCGTGACCGCCACGCCGTCCAGCGGCCGCCCGGCGACGCGGGACATCTGGATGCATGACGGGACCGCCGTCAGGTCCGCGCTCAACGGGGTCGGCGCCAGGTCCGGCGCATACCTGGAAAGCAGTGTGAGGGCCTGCCACTCCCGCTGGTGCTCGCCGCGGTCCCAGGAGCGGTATCGCTTGACCACCTGGTCGTCGCCGATGTCGACGACATGCGTGGCGAAGGAGGCTCGCGCCGTCATTCCAGGAGATCGGACTCGTATCTGCGGTAGATCTCGGGGTGCTCGCCGGGCTCGGCCTCATGCAGTTTGGCGATCAGCTCGTCGAGCCGGGCGGGCAGGATGATGAGGTAGCGCGACGGCTCCGGCCCGGCGTTGCCGAACGTGTGTGCGACGCCGGCCGGCACGAGCACGGTCGAGCCAGCTCCGGCGGTGATCACGTCGTCGGCGAACCGGAACCGCAGCGCTCCCGATATGACGTGCCATGCCTCGTCGTCGGCGCGGTGGACGTGCAGCGGCGCGACCTCACGCGCCTCTCCGCCAGCCGACCAGTTCCCGATCACAAGCGCCGCGCCCCGCACGTCTAGGCCGGGTGCCCCGGCGGGCTGGGCCGGAATGATCATCGGTGCCGTTGCCATGTCCCGAACGTACTCCGGCCGCCGGGTCGATCAAGAGTGACCGCCGGGGCGGTCGGGGGCCGAAGCCGGTGCGGGGCTCTGCCCAGCGGACGGCTTGTTATCGGCGCTGTCCGCGTTCTTCCCGTTATTCGCGCCGGCGGCGATCAGCTCGTCGAGGTTGAGCTGCTGGATCACCGGCGCCGCCGCGGACCGGAGTCCTGCGATCGCGTCATTGAGCCGCGCGTCCTGCTTGCCGGGCGCGCCGCGCTCCTTGGCCAGATTCAGCAGCACGCGGGTCATCTCGGCGCCGAGATGCTGGGCCTGCTCCAGGAGGTTCCGGGAGACCCTGCCCTCGATCAGCACCGGCGCGCCGACTAGCAGCATGATCATGTAGGTTCGGACCTCGTCGGACGCGGCATCGCGGTGGCCTGACCCGTCGAGCGCCGCGGACACCGCATTGGCCGAGCGGATGGCCTGGCCCACGATGATGGCCCCCTGGGCCGCAACCGCGCGGGACGTGTCCCGGATCTGGCGCCTCTTGACCACCTGGTTCACCACCAGGAACGTGATCAGCAGCACGAGCAGCCCGGACACGGTGTCGGTGGTCAGCGCGTGACCGGACCACCAGTGCCGCAGCCCAGCGTCGTCGATCTCAGCGATCACCAGCACGGCGGTCACCAGCGTGGCCCCGATCGCCGCGAG
>Ga0208725_1000067_pt1 | contig 22261 bp, 27 predicted proteins | sample MicForSoSWNH13_O_FD_188004 | JGI IMG/M metagenome (GOLD analysis project Ga0208725, IMG submission 188004) | Forest soil microbial communities from Harvard Forest Long Term Ecological Research site in Petersham, Massachusetts, USA - MetaG HF011... | ecosystem: Environmental > Terrestrial > Soil... | reverse complement strand
GCTTGGCTTTCGCCAGCCGCACCCCGAGCACGTCTTACTGCTCGGGTACCAGCGGTCGGCCACCACCAGAGCCGATCCGTACCAGCCACATTTGTAGCCAAGCTGGCGGCGCAGCTCACCGGGCGCGACATCAAGGACCGCCCGGTTGAGCCCGGCAGGCTCACCCCGTTTATCCCGGCCCACTCCAACAGCTTCACGCCCGCCACTATCGCCAACGCGTCTGACAGTCCGGTCCACCTGAGACACAATCACCTGGTCAGGGAGCAGTTCTCAGCCCTCGCCATGGCGCTCGAGGTGGCGGTGCCTGAGCACGACCCGGGTGCGACCCGGTCCCTCCTCGGCGAACGTCACCTCGATCTCACTGGCCTTCGCCGGGTCGGTCTGCAGCTCCCAGCGCGGGTCGATGTCCGATGCTGGCGTCAAGCGGCGCTGGAGTCCCGGGGAAGCCCCGGCGGCGGCCACGCCGCTGCCCGCCCGCCGTCGATGCACCAAAGGGCGCGTCGTAGCCCATCGGTACATCGACGCGGCGGTTTCTGCGGATCCTGAGCCGGCCGGAGCTAGCCCTTTACGTAAGCCAGCTTCTCCGTCACCTTGCCGTCGCTAACGGTGATCACGTCGATGCCCCGCACGTGCCCGCCGGCCCAGTCATAGCGCCAGCGCTGCACGACCCGAGGGCCGGCGGTGAACGAGTCCTCCACGGTGAAGTGGCTCGCGACGTCGTCGAAGATTGGTTTCCATGCGGCCCTGATCGCCGCGTGGCCGACACTGCGCTGACCGTCCGGTGCCGGCGAGGTTGACTCGAACACGCAGTCCGCGCTGGTCAGGGCCAGCGCGGCGGTGAGGTCGTGGTCGTTCCAGGCCGCGTTGAACCGGCCGACGACATCGGCGGCCGGCTCGGCGGCGACCCGGCTCGCGGCGACCTGGCTGTCGGAGGTCATGCCAGCGCGGGCTCGGCGGGCTGCAGGCCGCCGCGGATCATCTCGCGCAGCTCCGGCGTGTCCTCGTGGCCGTGCTTGGCGACGGCGTGCGCCACCGCGGCGTCGAGGACCTCCTCCTCGCCGCCGGCGATCGCGAGCGTGCATCCGATGTCGTTGGGTATCTGACGGCAGTCGATCATCTTGCGGGCCATGGGAACCCTCCCCTCCGTTGCGCCGGGGCGGTCCCGGCGCGCCTTGCTGCCCGATGCGCCTTTGCTGGCGGGCGTTGTCCTCGCCGAACACGCGATGGTGATCGCCGAGGCGGCCACCCGTTAGACTTACTTATCAATAGGTCAGAGTCTGACTTACTAGTAGGTCAGGGGTCAAGCACTGCGGAGGACTTGATGGCGGCGAGGCGCGGGCGTGACGATGACGCGGGCACGGCTTCGCGGATCCTCGACGTCGCCGAGCGCCTGGTCCAGGTCCGCGGGTTCAACGGCTTCAGCTACGCTGACATCGCCGCCGAACTGCAGATCACCAAGGCTGCCCTGCACTACCACTTCGCCGGCAAGGCCGACCTCGGCGAGGCGCTGATCACCCGCTACGCGAGCCGTTTCGCCGCCGCGCTGGCCCAGACCGACACCGGCCTCAGCGCAAGCGGCAAGCTCGCCGCCTACGCGGACCTGTACCTGCAGGTGCTGCGCGACCGCAAGATGTGCCTGTGCGGCATGCTCGCAGCCGAGTACCAGACCCTGCCGCAGCCGATGCGGGACGCCGTGCTCGGCTTCTTTGACCAGAATGAGAGCTGGCTGGAGGCCGTTCTGGTGCAGGGACGTGACGAGGGCAGCCTGCACTTCACCGGTTCCGCCCGGGACACCGCCCGCATGGTCATCAGCGGCCTGGAAGGGGCCATGCTGATCGCGCGGCCCTACGGCGACATCGCGCGGTTCCAGGCCGCGGCCGCAAACCTGCTCGCCGGCCTGGCGCCCGCAGACGGCGTGGCACCCACGGGTGGCCGGGCGCTGGCTGGCCAGACCGCAGCAGGCCAGCTCTGACGACGGCTCTGCCCGGCAACCGGATCACGCTGGTTAGTCGCCGAGCGTCCGGGGGAACCCGAAGGGCGCCAGCACCGCGTTATCGAAGCGGGTAATCGCGCTGATCTGGCGGCCGGCCAGAGTGACCACGAGGAACCCGAAGGCGCGCGACATCCGGGTCATCGGGTCAGGCAGGTAGACGGCAAAGGCCGGCTGGCCGTTGGCCCGGGTCGGGACCAGCCGGTACCGGCGGCCCTGCCGGAACGCCACGGCCGCGAAAAACTCGCCGATCAGCTCCCGGCCCTGGTATTCGAGCGGCACCGGCGGCATCCGCAGCCAGGCGTCCTCGGTCATCAGGGCCACAATGCCGTCCACGTCGGCGGTGTCGAAGGCCTCGACCAGGCGGGCCACGAGTTCCTGCTCGGCTGCGGAGTTCGGCGGCGGAGGAGGCTGCGTGTCCGGGGAGGGCAGCTCCCTGGACACCGTCGCCCGGGCGCGCTTCAGCGCGCTGGTGACGGACTGCTCGGTGGTGTCGAGCATGCCCGCGACCTCGCTGGCCGGGAAGTCGAGGACATCCCGCAGGATCAGGGTCGCGCGCTGCCGCGGTGACAGCAGCTGCAGCGCGGTGACGAAGGCCAGCGACATGGCCTCCCGTGCCTCGTACCGGGCCTCCGGGCCGGCCGCGACGTCGGGCAGGTCCTCGAGGAACAGATCCGGGTACGGTTCCAGCCAGACGACCTCGCTCAGCCGGGAAGGCTCGGGCGGCTGCACATCGATCGACAGGGTCATCGCGGGCCTCCGGCTAGCCGCCCGCAGCATGTTCAGGCAGCGGGTGGTGGCGATCCGGTACATCCAGGTCCGGATCGACGCCCGCCCCTCGAACTGCCGCAGACTCTGCCAGGCCGTGACCAGCGTCTCCTGCAGCGCATCCTCGGCGTCGGCCACCGAGCCCAGGATCCGGTAGCAGTGCACCTGCAGCTCGCGCTGGTACGAGTCCACCAGCTGCCGGAACGCGGCCTCGTCCCCCGACCTGGCCTTGTCGATCAGCTCCGTGCTCACCGCTCCACCCTCGCATCCCATGGCTCCCGATGAGGACATCCCTCAATCGGTACTGACACCGCCGGAGCCGCAAAGTGGGCGGCCGGGCGGCGCCCACTTCGCCGGATGCCCGGTGTCTACCCCGGTGACAGGCCCAGCCACTCCGAACGGCTGCGGCCCGCATGAGAGGAGCTACCGATGCCCACCTTCGTTTTCGCCTACCGCACCGCCGGCAGCAGCAAGTCCACGCCGGAGTCGGCCGCGGCCTGGAAGGCCTGGTTCGAGGGCATGAACGATGACCTCGTCGACCTCGGCAAGCCGGCCGTCGGCGGCGTCGCGGTGGGCAACTGCGGCCCCGGCACGGAACTGGGCGGCTATTCCGTGATCAGCGCGGCGGACCTGGACGCGGCGCTGGCTGTGGCAACGGGCTGCCCGCAGCTGGACCGGAACGGCGGCGTGGAGGTCGCCCAGCTCGTAGAGGTCCCGGCCGGGATCAGCACCGGCCGGCAGGCCGGCTGACACCTTCCCTGGCGCGGCGCCGTCCGCGGCGCCCAGTTCCCCGAATGGAGCACACCATGGCTGCCAGCTCAGCACTAACCACGCGCGCCACGGCGTCGCCGGGTGCAGCCCCGCCGCGGCAGGCGCTGACGATAGCGCTGACCGCCGTGGCGTTCTTCATGGTTGTCCTCGATGCGCTGGTGGTGGTCACCGCCCTGCCGTCGATCCACCGCTCGCTCGGCGGCAGCCTCGGCACGCTGCAGTGGACGGTCAACGCCTACAACATGGCGTTCGGCGCGGGCATCATCACCGCCGCGGCCCTCGGTGACCGGCTCGGCCGCCGGCGCGTGTACACGGCGGGCCTTGCCCTGTTCACCGTGGCGTCGGCGGCCTGCGCGCTGGCACCGGACGTCGGCCTGCTGATCACCGCGCGGGCGGTACAGGGACTGGGCGCCGCGGTCATCACCCCGCTGAGCCTGACGATTCTCACCTCGGCCTTCCCGGCCGAGCGCCGCGGCGCCATCGTCGGCATCTGGGGCGGGATCTCCGGCCTCGGCGTCGCCATCGGCCCGCTCGTCGGCGGGGCGGTCACCCAGGGCCTGTCCTGGCACTGGGTGTTCTGGGTGAACGTGCCCGTGGGCATCGCCGCCGTCGCCGGGGCCCGGCTCCGGCTGGCCGAAAGCCGCGGCCCCAGGACCCGGCTCGACATCCCCGGGCTCGCGCTGGTCTCGGCCGGCTCGGCGGCGTTGATCTGGGCGCTCGTGCAAGGGTCACAGGCGGGCTGGACCGGCACCAGGGTCCTGCTCGGCCTGGCCCTCGGAGCCGTCCTGGTCGCCGTTTTCCTCGCCTGGGAGACCCGGGCTCCGCAGCCGATGATCCCGCTCGTGCTGTTCCGGACGGGCAGTTTCTCCGCCGCCGTCGCCGCGGCCTTCCTGACCGCCGCCGCGATCTACTCTGCGGCATTTCTGACCAGCCAGTTCTTCCAGCTCGGGCTGGGCAGCTCGCCGCTGGGAACCGGGCTGCGGTTCCTGCCGTGGACCGCCGCGCCGCTGCTGGTCGCCCCGCTGGCCGGCGCGCTCTCGGACCGGGTGGGCGCGCGTGCGCTGATGGTGCCCGGCCTGCTGCTGCAGGCGGCCGGCTTCACGTGGATCGCGGCGCTCGCAGGATCGCATGGCAGCTACCCGCAGTACCTGGCGCCGTTCATCATCGCCGGCGTGGGCGTGTCGATGGCCATCCCCACCGCGTCCGCTGCCGCGCTGAACGCGGTCGCGCCCGCCTCGCTCGGCAAGGCCTCCGCGATCTTCAGCACGCTGCGCCAGTTCGGCGCGGTCTTCGGCATCGCGATCGGGACAGCGATCTTCAACTCGAACGGCAGCCTGGCCAGCCCGGCGGCCGTGACCAGCGGGTACCGTCCGGCCATGGCGGCCGCGGCCGGGTTCTCCGTCCTCGGCGCCGCGGCGGCCGTCGCGGTCCGCAGGCGCGCAGCGGCCGTCGGTCCCGGGCTGGGCCGGTGATTACGTCGTACCCGGGTCGCTGGGGTGCCGGCTGAGCGGCGTGGTCGCCGCGTCCATCCAGGCGTACAGCGGCAGCGACTCCAGGATCGCCTGCATCTCGGCGGCGTCCCGGGCGCGGTAGAGGCCCAGCACACGCCCCTCGCCCGGCAGCCTCCACAGCCGCAGCAGGTGTCCCTGGCCGGCCAGCTCACGTGCCCGGTCCGCCTCGCGTGCCTCGGCGTCGGCGACCGCGTCGTCCGGCGTGCCCGCCGGGACAGCAGTCGTGAAGGTGACCAGGAACTCCGCGCCGGTCCCGGCACCGGCTGGCGCTGCTGGCGGGTCGTTCGGGTGCGGCGAGAGCGGCGTGACCTCATCGCTGCGCCATACCCGGAGCGGCATCGAGGCCAGGATATTCTCCAGCTCACTGCCGTCGCGCGCGGCGAAGAGCCCGAGCGTGCGCCACTCGCCCGGCTGCAGCGGCGGGCGCCACAGGCGCAGCAGGTGCCCCTGCGCGGCGAGCTCGAGCGAGTGCGCGGCCTCGCGGGCGCGAACATCGTCGACGGCCTCGGCCGGCGTCCCGTCCGGCACGTGGGTGGTCATCGTCACGAGGTATTCCATGGGGCCAATGGTCGCGCAGCGGGCGGCCGGCGGTGCCCGTGGGGACCCGGTCAGCCTCGGGGCCGGGTCTGGAAAATCGGCCAGCCGATCTCGGTCCGCCAGGCTGACTCCTCCGGTGTGTCGTGCCGGCCGGACAGGTAGTACTCGCGGATGGGTCCCTCGACCGCGAGGGCGTGCTGGGTCACGTGCGTGGCGAGCGCGCCGTAGGCGCGGTCGATGTCGTCGTGGGGGCCCCGGTGGACGATGACCGCGAGCTCGACGGGCGGCACGACCAGAGCCTCGACCCGGCCGACCGGCCGGACCTGCCCGGTGCAGCCGATGAACACGGTTGCCTGGCCGCGCTCGCTGGTGAACAGGTCGGCAGCGTAGATGCCGCCGGGAGCGCCGGTGGCGGACAGCCCCTGCGCGCCGAGGGTGGCCTGGACCTCGCCGAGCGCTCCCTGGTACCAGGCACCGGCGTCAGCGATGTCGATGACGGCGGTGACGGCCGCGGCGCTGGTCGCGGCGACGCTGCGGTGGCTGATACCCGGGCGGGCGGGGTTCCCCGGCTGGTCCAGCAGGTCACGCAGCGTGCTGACCGCGTTCTGGGTGCGGGCCAGGCCCTGCTCGAGCCGGCTGAGGTGCGCGGAGATCAGCTCGTTGCGCGCCGGGACATCGGGCGCGGCGAGCACGCCCCGGATCTGGTCGATCGGCATGTCCAGCTCCCGGAACCTGCGGATGACCTGCGCGGTGGGGATCTGGTCGGTGGTGTAGCGGCGGTGCCCGGAGAACCGGTCTATGTCGGCGGGCTCGAGCAACCCGACGCTGTGGTAGTGCCGCAGCGTCTTGATGCTCATGTGCGTCGCCCGGGAGAAGTCGCCGATCGGCAGCGAAGCGGCCATGCCATCAGTCTCGTACCTCCCCTAAGGGGAGAAACAAGCCGGGTCACGGCCCTTGCACCTCCCCGTGCGGCAGCCGGAAGTGTTCATGGTGTTCCCGCCGGACGGCCCGAGTGCCGGGACGGACGGCTTGCCGATGCAGAGGAGCCACATCATGCAGCCCACCGAGCTGACCGGGGTCGTCGCCGAGCACATCAATGCCGTCAACGCGCTGGACGCCGACGCGATCATGGCGACGTTCGCGCCGGACGCCTACGTCAACGACGCCCGCCGCGAGTTCACCGGCGCCGAGGCCGTCCGGCGCTGGGTGGCCAAGGAGATGGTCGGCGACAAGGTCACCATCGACGTCCGCGAGGTACTTGACCACCACGGCGACACCATCGTGCGCGGAGCCTACGACGGCACGTTCGACCGGACCAACCTGCCCGGCGAGATAGTGCTGTCGAACTACTTCAGCGCCCGCGACGGCAAGATCGTCAGCCTCGTCGTGATCCGGAACACCGAGCCCGACTACTGAGCGATGCTAGCGGGTGAGGGCGCTGTCGGCCGCGCCCGCGTAGAGCTCGGCGGCCCGCCAGCAGTACCAGGCAACGACCGAGCGGTACGGCCGGAACGGGTCGCCGAGCGGTTCCAGCTCCTTTGCGGTTGGCGTGGGGATGCCCCACGCCAGCCCGAAGCCTTTCCTGACGCCCAGGTCGCCGGTGGGCCACGCGTCCAGCCGGCGCAGCTGGAACATCAGGAACATCTCCGCCGTCCACTTGCCGATGCCGCGGACCGTGCTCAGCCGGGCGACGACCTCGGCGTCGCTCTCGGTGCGCAGCCCGGCGGGGTCGAGTACGACGGTCCCGTCGAGCACCTTGGCCGCCAGGTCCCGCAGCGAGGCAACCTTGGCGCCGGACAGTCCGACAGACCGCAGGGTCTCGTCTGACAGCGACAGCACCGGCTCCGGCGCGACCCGGCCACCGAGCGCGGCAATCAGGCGGCCGTGGATGGCGGCCGCGGCCGCGCCGGCCAGCTGCTGGTAGACGATCGCCCGGACCAGGGCCTCAAAGTGGGTCTCGGCCGACGGGCGTACCCGGGCCGGGCCGGCCTCAGCGACGAGGCGGCGCAGCACCGGATCGCGCTCGGCCAGGATGGCGGCCGCCGCCGCGTAGCTGCGCGCGCGGCGCGCCGCCGCCGGTTGGTTACTCATCGGCGATCCGGACCACCTGCCAGCACGATCACGTCTGCCTGGTCCGGCACGGAAAGCTCGGTCGCGCTCATGCGGACTACGTTCCCATTTCGTTCGGCCTGAACAGCCGTCGGGTCACAGTGGTCACTGCTCGATCACGACGGGTCAGCCGGTGGGTGCAACGCCAGGACCGCGGCTGAGACGTCCTCCCGGCCATGCCCGGCGTCGACGGCGGCGTGCCACTGCCGCGACAACGCCACCAGCAGCGGCGGCGGGTTGAGGCCGGCGACCGCGATCGCCAGGTCGACGTCCTTGAGCGCCCACTCCAGCGGGAACTCGGGCGCGAAGTCACCGCGCTCCATCTTGTGCAGCTTGGCATCGGCGATCGGCGCATCCAGCGGACCGCCCTCGATGGCCTCCTCGAGCTGGCCGGCGTCGATGCCGAGGCGGCCGGCCAGCTCGAGCGCCTCGGCGACGCCCTCGATGAGCGTGGACATGTACGCGTTGACGGCCAGCTTCATCCGGCTGCCCTGGCCGGCCGGGCCCAGCCACACGGTCTTGCGGCCGATCGCGGAGAACACCGGGCGCAGGGCCGCCTCGGCCGCATCCGGGCCGGACGCCAGGATGAGCAGCTGGCCGGCCTCGGCGGGCCCCTTGCTGCCCGAGACCGGCGCGTCCACGAACAGCGCGCCGGGCCGGAGCTGGCCCAGCCGGCCGGCGATCTCGGCCGTCGCCGTGACGCCGATCGTGCCCATCTGCGCCCACACGGCACCGTCGGCGAGCGCCCCGGCCGCGCCATCGCCGAACATTACCGAGGTCACCACCTCGGCGGTTGGCAGCATTGTGATCACGACGTTCGCATCGCCGACCGCGTCCCGTGGCGAGGCGGCCACCCGGGCCCCGGCGGCGGCCAGCGGCGCCGTGGCGTCCGGCGACCGGTCCCACACCGTGGTGGGCAGCCCGGCGGCGATAAGGTTGCCGGCCATCGCCGCGCCCATGATGCCGGTCCCGACGACCGCCACCCGCGTGTCCTCGCTGCGGCCAGTTGCTTCAGCCATGTGCGTCCCCTTCAGCGTTGTGGTGGCCCGTCGCGGCCTTCCCTAACCTGGTGACCCAAAGCGGCCCGGCAAAACCGCCGGCGCCGGCCGCGGGCCCTCGTCAAGGTAAAGATTTCCGCACCCGTCCCGGGCATGTCACGAGGGCCGGGTGATCTGGAGCCGGTCAAGCATGCGGGCGATGTCGCTGGGCGAGACGATCCCGGCCAGCCGGCCGTCGCGGAACACGAGCGCGCGCCGGTCGGCGCACGCGGTGAGGCGGGGCAGCAGGTCGGCGACCGAGTCGTCGGGCGCCGCGGTGGCGACGTCGGCGAGCGGGCAGGCGATGTCCGCGAGCTTCGTCCGGTCACGCTCGCCGGGCGGCACCTGCCGGATGCGGCTGATGGTGACAAGACCGGTCGTGCCCTGCCCGTCCTGGATGACCGGAAAGCCCTGGTGGCGAGCGCGGAACAGGTCACCGTCCAGAAACTCGCTGACGGTTGCCGAGCCCGGCACGGTCACCGGGTCCGGTGTCATGATCTGGCTGACCCGGATGCCGCGCAGTTGCCCGGTCACGACCGCCTGCTGTGCCTCGGCGGTGGCCGAGCCGATCAGGAACCAGCCGATGAACGCGAACCACAGCCAGGTCCACTGCCGGGTGGCAAAGGTTGCGTACAGGCCGCCGATGATGAACACCCAGCCAAACGCCTGGCCGGACCGGCTGGCCCACACCGTGGCCTTCACCCGGTCGCCGGTGCGCCACCAGACGACCGCGCGCAGCAGCCTGCCCCCGTCCAGCGGCGCGGCCGGGAGCACGTTGAAGACGGCCAGCAAGATGTTGGTGAGGCCCAGGTAGGCCAGCGCGCTTTCAAATACCCCCGGCACGCTGGACCGGGCCGGCCCGGTCCCCGCGAACAGCGCCGCTGCGCCGAGCAGGATCCCGCCGAGCACCAGGCTGGTCAGCGGGCCGACGCCGGCGATCCACACCTCCGCGCTCGGGCTCGGCACCTCCCCGCTGAGCTGGGAGACCCCCCCGAAGATCCACAGCGTGATCTTCTCCACCCGCAGCCCGTAGCGCAGTGCCACCAGCGAGTGCGCCAGCTCGTGGGCGAGCAGCGAGGCGAAGAACACCACCGCGGTGAGGATCCCGGCGACGGCGTAGGTGAGCGCGCTCAGGTGCGGGTTCACCGACGGGAACTGCAGCGTCGCGAGCCCGAACGCGATCAGCACGAAGATGAATGCGACGCTCCAGTTGGCCTCGATCCGGATGCCCCGGACGCTGCCCAGCCGGAGGGCCGCACCCTGGAACCCCGATCGGCCCTGCCGTTCCGGTCCCGCCATACCTCCGCTATACCGCATCGCCCGGCCTCACGGGCCGTTGCCCGTCATCCGGGTGCTAAATGACCGCTCGTTCGACCGCCCTGAACGTGACGCCGCGGCCCGCTCGCCGTGCCTCCGGAACCCGGGTGCGCAGGACACACCTGCCCGGTGGCCGGGCTCAGCCCCCGAGGCGTTCCAGAGCGAGGCGGAAGTTGCCCAGGTCGAGGCCGTCGAGCGGGTCGGCGAGATAGCGGCGTACCGCCGCCGCATGCACCGGCCGGGCCCGCTCGGCCAGGGCTCGGCCCTCCTTCGTCGCGATCACCTCGATGCCGTTGCTGGCCGGCTCGGTGGTGATGAGCCCGCGCTCGCGCATCCGGCCGAGATGGTGCGACAGGCGGCTGCGGTGAAAGCCCATCGACTGCGCGAGCTGGTTCTGCCGCATCCGGCCGCCGGCGTCGATCACCCTCGTCAGCACGCCGAAGTCCGGGTCGGACAGCCCGGTCTGGGCCGCGATGTCCGCGGCGACGCGGGCGCGCACGGTCTCGGTGGCGCGTTTCCAGGCGTGCCACAGGGTCATCTCGCCGGTGCTCAGCTTTGTCACCAGGCCATGATACGGAGGCTTGTGTTGACATGACAACAGCAGGCCTTAGAGTGTTGATATGACAACACGACAGGAATCTGGATCGGGCCGTCCCCAGGTCGCCCTGGTGACCGGGGCCAACAAGGGCATCGGGCGCGCGATCGCGGCCGCGCTGCTGCAGGAATCGTTCACCGTCTACCTCGGCGCCCGGGACGCGGGCCGTGGCTGCACCGCCGCGGCGGATCTGGCCAGCCTCGGCGATGTGCGTTTCGTGCGTCTCGACGTCACCTCCGAGCAGTCGGTGGCCGCCGCGGCCGCGCGGGCCGACGCCGACTTCGGCTACCTCGACGTCCTGGTGAACAACGCTGGGGTCAGCACCGGCAGCGGCCGGCGCATCGACCACATCCCCAGGCCGTCCGAGGAAACCGCGGACGACCTGCGATTCGTCTACGAGACCAACGTGTTCGCCGTGGTGCGGATGATCGGCTCGTTCCTGCCGCTGCTGCGCCGCTCCCCGGCGGGCCGGATCGTCAACGTCACCAGCAAGCGCGGATCGATCGGGGAGGAGGGTGCCTGGGTCGGCCAGCCGGACATGGCCTACTCGAGCTCCAAGACCGCGCTGAACGCGCTGACCGTGCACTACGCCAGGGAACTGGCGGGCACGGCGATCAAGGTCAACGGTGCCGCGCCCGGCCACGTCGCCACCGACTTCAACGGCTTCCGCGGGACCCGGACCCCCGAGCAGGGCGCCGCCGTCGCTGTCTGGCTGGCCACGCTGCCCGAAGTCGGCCCGACCGGCGGCGTCTTCGAAGACGACGTGCAGCTGGCATGGTGACGTCGCCGGCATGAGCCAGTATCGGCCGATCGCAAGTAACCTGGGCGGGTGCAGGCGGGAGGAGCTCTCGTGCTCACCGCGGACCCCGGTGAGGCGGCGGGCCTGGCCGTGGCCAAGGCCTGGGCTTCACTGGGCGAGGCGTCCCCCGACTTCGCCGTGCTCTTCGCCTCCGCCCACTTCCTCGGCTCAGCAACGGCTCTGGTCACGGCGGTGAGGAGGGAGATTGGCCCGGTCCCGCTCATCGGCTGCGTGGCCGACGGGGTGATCGGTGGCGCCCGGGAGGTCGAGTCCGAGCCCGCGGTGTCGCTGTGGCTGGCCGCCGGGCTCGGCCCGGTAGAGACGTTCGCTATGGACTTCGTCGCGACGGCAAGCGGGGGCGCGTTCGGCGGCTACCTGTTCGGGCCCAGCCCTAAGGGCGTGCACCTGATGCTGTGCGACCCGTTCACGTTCCCCGCGGGCGATCTGCTCACCCACCTGAACTCGAGCGCCCCGGGGGCGGTCGTTATGGGCGGGATGGCGAGCGGCGGGCTGGCGCAGCGGCAGAGCCGGCTGTTCCTGGACGACCGCGTGATTACCCACGGAGCCGTCGGTGCCCACCTGCCGCAGGCCGAGATCCATCCCATGGTGGCGCAGGGATGCCGCCCCGTCGGCGAACCGTTCACCATCACCGGAGCCGACGCCAGCATGATCCTGGAACTCGGCGGCAAGCCGCCGCTGGAGCGCTTGCAGGATCTGGCGGCGGCGCTGCACGGCCGGGACCGGGAACTGCTCGCCCAGGGCGTGCACCTGGGTCTGGTCATCAACTCCAGCGAGGCAGAGCCCGGCCAGGGAGACTTCCTGATCCGTGGCCTCGTCGGCGCCGACCCGGAATCGGGAGCCGTCGCGGTGGGCGGCGAGGTGGAAGTGGGGCAGGCCGTGCAGTTCCACGTCAGGGACGCCGACTCGGCCGACGAGGACCTCCGGCGCACCCTGAAGCGGGAAGCCGCCGCCCTGGGCGCCCGCCCGCCCGCGGGGGCGCTGCTGTTCACCTGCAACGGCCGCGGATCGCGCCTGTTCCCCGAGCCGGACCACGACGCCGGCCTGCTCGCGGAGACACTCGGCCAGATCCCGGTCGCCGGGTTCTTCTGCGCTGGGGAGATCGGGCCGGTGGGCGGCCGGAACTTCCTGCACACGTTCACCGCCTCGACCGCCCTGTTCCCTCAGTAGCCAGCCGGGCCGGGCGCGGCGCGGCGGGCTACGGCGTGACGGTTATCGCGGCGGACGGGAGGCTGGTCGAGCCGAGATACGCGTTGATGTTGACGGTGCTGTCGGCGGTGACGGTCACGGTCGTGGCCTGGAACGACGCGGAACTCTGGCCGGCCAGGATCGTGACGGTGCCCGGGACGTTCAGGATGCCCGCGGTCGACTGAAGGCTCACAGTGGTCGCGGTGTCGACGGGCCCGGCCAGGTTGATCGTCGCGGTGAAGGGCTGGCCGCCCTCGACGGTCGCGGGCACGTTCGTGAACGACGCCAGACCGGGCTCGACGGTCACCGGGAGCGACGCACTGACCCCATCGACGGTCGCGACGAGGGTGGTGTGCACCGGGCTGGTGACGTTGGCGGTGTTGACGTCGACGTAAGCGTCGTCGTCCCCGGCTCCGATGAAGTCGGTGGTGGTCTGCAGTTCGAGGCTCGCGCTCGGCGAGGAGAACGTGACGGTCTCGCCGCTGGCCGGTGCCGGGTTGCTGAGCAGAGCCTGGTACTCAAGGTCGAATTCCTGGCCGTAGTCCGGTGCGGCCTGCTCGGCCGTGACGGTCAGGCTGTCGCTGGGGTTCCAGGGCGGCAGCAGAACCGTGGACGCCGTGAGCGTCCGGCCGCCGAAGGTGGCCGACAGCGTGACGGTGGTGTTCACCGTGACCGGGTTGACGGTCACCGGGAACACCCCGCCGATGCTTCCGGCCTGGAAACTGTACGAGGACGGCACCGTGATCGCGGCGTTGTTCGAGGCAAGCTGCACGGTGTACCCGCCCGCGGGGATGTTGCCGGTAAACAAGACGTCGAGGGAGACGCAGTTCGGCTCGCTGCAGGCCGGGATCGTGACCGAGGCCAGGCCAGGGTCGACCGTGATGGTCTTGGTCTTCGACCTGGTGCCAAGCTTGGCGGTCACCGACGCGCTGTACTGCCCCGCCTCGTCGGCCTTCGCATCCAGGGAGACGGTGGCCGTCTGGTAGTAGCGGCCGATCGTGACGCTTGCCGGAACGGGCAGCAGCGGGTTACTGCTGGCCAGCGACACCCGGACGGGTGCGGCGGCCGCGCAGCTCAGCCGCACGGTCAGCTGCGGGCGCTGGCCCACGTACACCAGGGTGGCCACCGACGTGCTGCTGAGCGTGGGGTTCTTGCAGGTACGCGGGGTCCGCGTGATGGTCAGCGCGGCCTTGCGGGTGACCCGGCGCAGCAGCGCGTCGATGTGCCCGTGCCTGGCCACGTGGGTGACCGAGGTCGTGATCACCGCCGTGGCGCTTGCCTTCCCGCGCGCCACCCGCACAGACCGCGGTGCGGCCGCGCCGGTGAAGCCCGTCAGGCCGACCGTCACCGCGGCCGGCGCCGCGCAGCTGAGCGTGACCTTCGCGGTAACGTCGGCGCCCCCGGGAACCGACGGGGCCGAGAGCGCGAGCCCCTTCAGCCCGGGCTGGCACGTCGCGGCGTCCGCCGGCGCATGCGGCGCGAACACCACGGCGGCCGCGGCCAGAACGAGAGCTGTTGCGATGCGCTTCATAATGGACGCTCCCCGATCGGCCCCCACCTGGCCGGAATTTTGTACCTTGGGGTCAATAATGTCAATATCCATAATTAGGATACTTTGCGCCATTACCGAAGGATCGGAACGACGGCACAGCCCGTCGATCTAGTGGGTGAGGGCCGCTGGCGGCGGGATGCCCCACGCCCCGTGCGTCCCCGGGCCGCGGCTGGTCAGCGCGCCCGGCCGTCCAGCCAGAGCGCCCACGGCTCGATTGCGCCGACCCCGAGCAGTCCCGCCGACGCCCACGGGTCCTCGGCGAGGCGCACCCGGATCTCGTCCTCGCCCGAGGCCTGCACCAGGTGCAGCGTGCGCTCGCCGTTCCCGAGCGGGCCGCCGACGATCAGGAAGCCATCATCGACGAGGCCGTCCATGAACGACGCGTGCTCGTCCCAGCCGTCCTGACTGCGGATCGGCCGCGATGAATCCCACCCTGGCCCGTGGACCAGGGTTACCGCGAAATTGGCCACGGCCGCAGCGTAACGGGCGGCTACGACAGTCCCGTCAGTGCACCATTGTGATACCATAATGGTATGGCTATGACACTCCGCCTGCCCCCCGAGATTGAGGACCAGCTGAAGCAGGTCGCCGAGAGCGAGCACCGCAGCGTGCAGCAGACCGTCCTGGTCGCGATCGAGGAGTACCTGTCGATGCGGGAGACCGCCGAGATACTCGCCGATCCGGCGGCGCTGCGTGGCTTGGCCGAAGCCCGGGAGTCCGAGCAGGCTGGGGACGTGGTCTACGGCGCAGAAGCAGCGCGTGCGCTGCTGGCTGAGCGCACGCGGTGAATGCCGGGCCCTGCGAGCTCGGGATGACCCGCCCGGCCCGGCGCGCGATTTCCGAGTTGCTTCCGGAGGACGTTGCCGCCGCGGCAGTCGAATTGATCACCGGGCCGCTCCTGGAGATGCCGTACCGGGTCGGCAAGCCGCTCCGGAACACCCTGTCCGGGTTCCGCAGCGCCCGGCTCGGTACCCAGTGGCGCGTGCTGTACCGGATCGACGAATCGAAGCACGCGGTCATCGTTCAGGACATCCAGCATCGCTCGGTCTCCTACCGTCGCCGGTAGGAGACCGTCAGGGTGCTTCAGCGAGGGCGGCGAGCCGGTCAAGCGAGGCCTGGAGCCGGTCGGCCGTGGTCGCCCGGGCTCGCCCGAACCGGTTCTCGTCGGTCAGCTTGGTCCAGTCATAGGTCTGGGTGACCCGCGTGCCTGACGCGCCGATCGGTTCCAGCTCCCATCGCCACAGGTGCCCGGGTGGCTGACGCCCCGGCTCAGCCGGCGTCCAGGCAATCCGGCGCCCTTCGTCGAACTCGACCACGTGGTTCTCCCGGACCGCGCCCCCGGTAAGGGTCATCGTGAACACGTCGCCCACACCGCGGACGCGCTGCCCGGCCGCTGCCTCCGCCAGGTTTTCGTTGCCGTCCCAGCGTGGCTGCTGCGCCGGATCCGCGATCAGCTCGAAGATCTGCTCTGGCCCGGCCGTGATCTCACAGCTGGCCCTGACCACGCGCGGCTCCTCGTGCCCGGTTGTCATGGGCCTATGTTTGCACGAAGAGCCCGGCCGTCGCGGCCGCCAGGGTTGCGGCGGCGGCGAGGTCCGCGTCGCGTTCGGTGACCGGCGCGCGGGCGACCAGAAGCTGGTAAAACAGCGGCGCAGCCAGCGCATGCATGAAGGCAGCCGGGTTGGTGCCCGCCGGGATCTCGGCACGCTCGATCGCGCGGTCCACGATCACGCTGATCGCTTCCAGCCGGGCCGCCCAGAACTGGTCCATGAGCCCGGCGATTTCGGGCGAGCTCATCGCGCCGATGATCAGTGCCCTGGTGATGGCGGCACCCTCCGACAGAACCGCCTGGACTGCGCGGGCCAGCATCTGCAGGTCGGTGCCGGCGCTGCCGGTATCCGGCACCTGAATGTGCGAGCTGGCAGCGCTGATCAGCGCCTGCCTGATGATCTCCGCTTTGCTGCCCCACCGGCGGTAGAGCGTCGTCTTGTGCACCCCGGCCCGCGCCGCCACCGACTCCACGCTGATATCGGCGTAATCCCGCGTTGACAGTTCCGCGACGACGGCGGCGAAGACTGCCTCAGTCGTCCGGGCCGTCCGTCCGCCCGGCCGGACGGTACCTGGCGCAGTCACGCCCTCATGCTATCGCAACAGAAAGTTGCGATAGTGCAGTATGTATGTAAAGCTGCTATTGCATCAAGGTGTTGCATAAAGAGCCGCGGCAACCGGACCCAGATTGGCGAGTCACATGAGCACACCACCCGCGCCCGTTCCCCCAGCACGGGCCGGATCCGCCGCCGAAGCTCCCGGCCAGGCGCTGGCCGCGTCACCCAGGCCGGTGCCGGCCCGGCCAAGCCCGCGCACATACCTGCCGGCCGCCGCCGGAGTGGCCTACCTCGCGGCGTGGGCCGCCGGGCTCGCCGTCTGGCCGGTCAACCTGGCGCTGAACGCAACCGCCGCGCAGGTGGCAGCGAGCTACCGTGCGAACCCGGCCGAGGCCGCGGCCCAGTATCTGCTCACCGAGGGCCTGGCCGGGGTCCTGCTCGGCGTCGTCCTTGCTTTCGTCCTGCTCCCGCACGTGCGCGGCCGCATGGCGGCGCGCCCCGCCGGCGCCGCCCTGCTCGGCGCGATCGCGGTTGCCACCTCCCTGGCCCAGTGCGTCATCGGCTTGTCGCTCACCGCGGCGGCCACAAGCCACGACATCGCTCGCTGCGGCGAACTGTCGACGCTGGTGACACGGCTCGATGGCGTCAAGATGCTCGCGATCGCGGGCGCGGCGGCCGGGATCGCGGCGGCCAGAACACCCGGCCCGCTGATCCCCGGCTGGCTGCGAGCGGCCACCCTGCCGCTCGGCCTGGCCCTGATCGCGTCCGGTTACGCATACCTCACGCTCTCCAGCACGCTCGCCTGGACCGCCTACATCTCCGGCCCGCTTCTGCTCGTGTGGGTGACCGGCACGGGCATCGCTATCACGATCCGGCAGCGTCGCGGCAGCAGGACCTGAGCGGAGGGTCGGCCGGTCCCGCCGCTACGGTCCCGGCTCGTCCGCGTAGAGCTGGTCGACGCCGACGAGGTGGATGTCGCCGCCCCGGGCCGCGGATAGCCCGGGATCGAAGCCCGCGCCGGAATAGCAGCTGAGCAGTGCGTCGCGGGTGTCGAATCCCTTGACCGCGAGCAGATCCCGGGCACGGCGCAGGCGCTCGACGTGGCGCAGGTCCATGACCCGGTCCCACTTCACCTCGCCCAGGGAGAGAATCTTGCGCGCGCGCCCGGGCTCGGCCGGGGCGAGCACCGCGACATCGATCTGGATCTGGGCCCGGCTGGCCGGATCCGAGACCACCCCTGAGCCCACCTCGCCGGGCACGCCGCCGAATACGTCGGGCCCGGCCGCGATCGTGTAGTCACGGCAGATCGTTTCGAAGTGAGGCCCTGCTACCTGAGACAGGAAGCGCGGCTCGGCTCCCTGCCACACCACGGCTCCGTTGCCGAGTTCGAGCCGGGCCCAGTCGCGGGCCATGACCGCCTGATAGAAGGTGATCAGCGGCTCCGCGATGCGGTAGGTCGCCCTGCCTGACCGGAACAGGTCGGGCTCTCTGATCAGCAGCCGGCTGTCCTCAAGGACATGCAGGGGATGCGCCACCTCGTTGGACTTGCGGCCGATGTAGTTCGCGATCCCGCCGGATGTGCTGTTTCCCTCGGCGACGGCGGCGAGCACCGAGTGGTACAGCGACGGGTCGCGGATCTCGGTCTCCTCGGCGAGAAGGTAGCGGGCTTCGCGGAACAGCGGGGTCTGCGGGCTCAGCACGGTCCGGACCACCCACGCGTCGAAGTCGGCAAGCCCTGCGGGGGCGTCTTCGCGCACGAGTTCGCGGCGGTAGGCAGCTGTCCCGCCGACCACCGAATGCACAAGCATGGCCAGCCTGGGATCGGAGATCCCCCAGAACCGTGCGGCGTCCCGGTAACCGAAAGGCTGGACGACCAGCTCAAGGCCTGCCCTACCGCGCAACGGCGCCTCCCCGGAAAGCAGCCCGCCCATCACAGACATGGCGGAGCCGCACAGCAGCAGCCGTGCCCGGCTCGCGGCTCCGCTTCCGCCTGGGCCAAGTTCCCGCTGGATGATGGACGGCAGTGCGGGTGACGCCTTCACCAGGAACGGGAACTCGTCCATGACTACCGGAATGGCGCGGTCCCCGGTGAGCCGGAACAGGTACGGGATAGCGTCGAGCCAGTCACGGAACGGAGAAACCGGCGATCCGCTGAACCGGATGAGCTCGTCGGCGAACAGCCGGAGCGAGACCGCCTCCGTCAGCTCCAGAGCCGGGAAGTAGATCCCGCCGAGAGCGGTCGCCAGCGCCTGCAGGAGATAGCTCTTGCCCTGCCGGCGCCGCCCGCTCACTACACCCAAGGTGGCACCGGGACGGGCATCGGTGGCAAAGGAGACCAGCCCTTTCCACTCGGCCTCCCGGTCGAACAGGTAAGCAGGCTTCGGCACCCGCCTGTTTCCCAAATCATGCATGACCGAAGTATACTTGACCGAAGTGTACTGCGGTCATTGCGGGAACGGGGAACGGGGGTGCGGGAGATCGGATGACTGAGGATCTGGCTGGTCGCCTGCGGGCGATCTGCCTGGCGCTGCCCGAGGTTACCGAGAAGCTCAGCCACGGCGCCCCCACCTGGTTTGCCGGCGGCAAGAAGTCGTTCGTGACCCTGTGGGCCGGTGGCCATCACGCGGACGAGTTTCCGCACCTGTGGTGTGCGGGGCTGCCCGGGGCCCAGCAGGAACTCACGGCCGCCGAGCCAGGCCGGTTCTTCCGGCCGCCGTATGTGGGCGGCCGGGGCTGGATCGGCATCCGGCTGGACGCCGAACCGGACTGGGCGGAGATCGCTGAGCTGTGCCAGGACGCCTACCGGGCGATCGCGCCGGCCCGCCTGGCGGCTCTCCTCGACGACTGGCAAACCCGGCAGCGGTAACTTGTCGGGCATGGCGACCGAGAACGGCGAGGCTGGTCAGGTTCATCAGGCGGACGCGGCGGACGCGCTCACCGCCAGGCTGCGCCGGGACATGGTCGGCGCGCTCGAGCTTCTCACCGTGTACCTGGGGGAGCGGCTGGGCCTGTACCGGGCGCTGGCCGCAGACGGCCCGGCGACCTCCGCGGAACTCGCCGGCCGGACCGGCACCGCTGAGCGGTACGTTCGCGAATGGCTGGAGCACCATGCGGCCAGCGGGCTGCTGGAGGTCGACGACCCGGCGGCCGGGCCGCTGGCCCGCCGGTACCGCCTGCCAGCGGCGCACGCGGCAGTCCTGGCCGATCCCGACGACGTCCGCTACCGGGCGTTCAACGGTGTCGAGCTCGCGCGCGCCGCGCGGCAGTTGCCGGAGCTTGCGGAGGCGTTCCGGACCGGGGGTGCGCCGCCTGCGCTGCCGTGGGCGCCGGAAGGCCGGGCGGACTACAACCGGGCGGTGTTCCTGAACCTGCTGGGAACGCAGTGGCTGCCCGGCATCGCCGGCGTCGACCGGAGGCTGCGCGCCACGCCGCCGGCCCGGGTGGCCGACCTGGCCTGCGGCCCGGGCTGGTCGAGCATCGCGATGGCACGGGCTTACCCCCTGATCAGCGTCGACGGATTCGACCTGGACCGCGACGTGATCGCGGCCGCCCGGCTGCACGCCGGGCAAGCCGGCATGTCCGGGCGGGTGACCTTCTCCGTCACCGACGCCGCCGGGCCCGGCTGGTCCGGCCGGTATGACCTGGTGACGATTTTCGAGGCGCTGCACGACATGGCCCGCCCCGTGGACGCGCTGCGCGCAGCGCGGAGCATGCTCGCCCCGTCCGGCTCCGTCATCATCGCCGACGAGCTCGTTGCCGAAGAATTCACGGCTCCGGCCCCCGAGCTGGAGCGCTATCACTACGGCTGGAGCGTCGTGGCCTGCCTGCCCGGCGCCATGGGCGACCCGCACACCGCCGCGACCGGGGCCGTGCTGCGCCCCGCCACGCTGCGCCGCTACGCCGAGGAGGCGGGCTTTTCCAGCGCGCAGATCCTTCCGCTGCAAACCGAAACGTGGCGTTTCTACCGGCTGACGCCCTGACCCAGCGGAATCCGACATCGACTACACCGGGAGAACCGGGCCCCGACCACCTGTTCCCCACCGTCGACCAGGCCGTCACCGCCCTCCAGCACCGCTCCTGAGCCGGCCGCCGGACCAGGCAGGATGACCCGTCCCGTTGTGGCTGTTCCCGGCGTTGCGGCAGGTTGCGTTCAGGTATCGAAATTCGGGTTGTGGGCAGGGAGGGGCACGAGGCGAGCGGGTGGCTGCGTGATGACGACTGCCGACTGGACGCTCAGGTCGGGCCGGACGTGGACGAGCTCACCCTCGGCCAGCATGCGCCAGCCGTCCTCGCCGTCGAGCCGCTCCGAGGCGACGACGACGGACGGCGCTGCCTGCAGCGCGGGTATGTGAACCGAGGACGTCGCGCTGCGCACGTGCAGGCCTGCCGGCGCGGAGGCGCCAGCGCCCGGCCCGGCCGGCCGCTCGATGATGTGCAGGGCATGCTGGCCCGGATAGCGCAGCGCCCACAACTCGCCGGGCGCGGCCACGACCGTGTTCAGCGATGACACTGGCAGGTTGGCGGCGATCCACCGGGCCGCGGCCGCGATCCCGGCGCCGACGTCACCGCCATGGGCATCAGCCTGCTGGATGATCAGCGCGAAGTACCGCTCGGAATCGGTGTCGCCCAGCACGAGGCTGGCATACGGGCCAAGCTGCTCATCCAGCCTCGCCAGCTCACCGAAGCCGCCGTTGTGCGCCATGATGCGGCCGTGCATGGCGAATGGGTGCGTGTTCCGCACCGTCCGGCCGCCAGCGGTCGCCCAGCGGACGTGCGCGACAAAGGCCGTGGACTCGGCCGCCTTTGCCTCATGGATGAATTCCTCGTCCTCGAACGCGGGTTCTGGCTGCTTGTCCAGAACGGGTGCGCCGGCGGAGTCAAAGAACCCGATGCCGCTCCCATCGACGTTGCGGTAGCCCTGCACCTCCAGTGAGTCGGGCGCATCGAGCAGCCAGAACGTTGCCCGGACAGGGGCTCGCCCCGCGGTCAGGCCGAACAAGCGGCACATGGTGTTCCCTCCACCCGATCAGTTCATGTCATGAGGCCGGCGTCGAGCGTGGCGTCCACGGCACGGGCAACGTCGCACGCGACCGACGTGATCCCGTGCGGATTGAGGATCCCGGTCTGCGGGTCGCGAACATCGTCGTATGGCGGCACGTCGATGCGCACCGCATCCGGGAGCCGAGGCGTTCGTGCAGACCCGCGCCGCAGCGCGTCCGAGCGTCCTGAAGCCCGCTCGGGCGAAGCGCAAGCGGCGACGGTACCTCAATGACCTGCGAAATCATCGCCGTCTCCCAACGCAAGGCCTCGACACTGCGCTGAAGCCGGCAGTGGCTGCGGTCGTGCCCATCCAGCATCCCAAGTTCGCAGCGAACACTGTCTGCGAGTCCAATTCGGGCGGTCCGGTCATACCTCGCAACCCGGTCTGGAACGCTCGGTCGAGGGCACGGAAGGCCATGACCGGGGGTAGGAGTTCGGTTCCTGGGCCTAAAAGCGGTAGGCTCACGGTCGGCGCGGCGAGGTCGCGTCGTGGCACGACGGAAAAAGGATTCGAACTGATGGCAACAGGAACAGTGAAGTGGTTCAACGCCGACAAGGGCTTTGGTTTCATCGCCCCCGATGACGGGACGGCGGACGTGTTCGTCCACTTCTCCGCCATCGCGAGCTCCGGCTACAGGTCTCTGGATGAGAACCAGAAGGTCGAATTCGAGACGACCCAGGGACAAAAGGGACCGCAGGCGGAAAACGTCCGTCCTGTCTGACGCATGACGCCTGCGTCCTTTCGCGGCGCACTGATCAAAGCATCCGGCTGATCTGCCAGTAATCAGAGGCGTGCCTTGATTTTGGCATGACCGGATGCCGGTAATGTCAGAGTATGCAACATCTGATCGGCTTCAACGCTTGCATGAGGCCGGTCACGCCTGGCGGGTGGATCGGCGTCTCTGCCGCTATAGGTCTACGCGT
>Ga0208725_1000066_pt1 | contig 22338 bp, 20 predicted proteins | sample MicForSoSWNH13_O_FD_188004 | JGI IMG/M metagenome (GOLD analysis project Ga0208725, IMG submission 188004) | Forest soil microbial communities from Harvard Forest Long Term Ecological Research site in Petersham, Massachusetts, USA - MetaG HF011... | ecosystem: Environmental > Terrestrial > Soil... | reverse complement strand
CTCCTGGTGGTCGACTTGTCACCGCTGGTGATGGCAATATGGTCTGAGTAGACCATATGGGACATCCACGGCAGGCTCCTCAATGGAGCCATGCACAATTAAACGTAGGATCGCATTACCGGTCCAGGAGGAGAGGCCGTCAACATGTCTGCACGCACACCAGAGGCCGAACCTCTGCTGACACCAGCAGAGGTAGCGACCATGTTCCGGGTTGACCCGAAGACCGTTACACGGTGGGCCAAGGCCGGGAAGCTGACTTCCATACGTACGCTCGGCGGGCACCGCCGTTACCGGGAGACAGAGGTTCGCGCACTGCTCGCGGGGATCCCGCAGCAGCGAACGGAGTGACGCCTGGCCGCGGACCTGGTGCTGTCCCAGCCAGGGAAGCTTGCGCACGGTTACGTGCGCATGGAGGCGGCCAAGCGGAAAGCAGGGAAACAAGGGGGGGTCGGCCCCGGCGGTGGGAACGCCGCAGCACGGGGCGTAGTCCGGACCAGGTATCGGGCCTGGCGGGCAGAGCCGGGGTCGATCCGGCCCCCCAGGGTAAATACCCTTTAAGGCGTTATAGCGCAGTTAGCGCGCAGATCGCGGGCGTGCCGACGCCGGCTGCACGGTCGGCAGCGCAGGAACTCCGAGTCCCCGTGGCGTCGTCCGCGGTGGTTGCCAGCGGCGAGTTGTGACTCTGAGTAATCAGTAGTCAACTTTTCGTAATCACTCTTCCCGGGGCAGGCCCTCCGCCATACTGGTCGCTGCCACCGCCGGTGAGGGGAACCGGCGGTGGCGGACAGGCATCCGCACATGGCAATCGCACGCAGCACGTGACTCGCGTGCCGTGCGTCAGCGATGTGCGCAGGCTCGGGGGGCCCGCCAGATGGCGGGGCCGTGCCGTCGCTTCAGAGGGGGAATGATCACCATGCGTGATCCAGAGTTAATGTTGCGTGCGCAGCGGGCTGCGACGGAGCTAGAGCAGGCCTGGGACCGGTGGCGCACCATGCATGGCCTGGGTACAGAACCGCTGCCGCCGGTCACCAGTTACGTCGGCTACTCGCTCGAGGAGCCCTGGGGCCAGCCGCGTGTGGTGTTCGGAATCGCGGCCGCCGAGGCTGAGCACCTCGCCGCGCTGCTGGACCGGCACGACTGCGCCGGGCCGGTCTACGCCGCGATGACGTCGCAAAGTAGCCGGCCGGACTCGAACGGAGCCAGGGATCGCGGCCGCGGCGTGCACGTTCCCAGCCAGTCACCCGCGGGCCCGGCCGCGCGTGATGTGCCCACCGGGCCGGGACCGCAAGGCAGCCGTCTCGATGGGCTCGACCCGCGGATGCCAGCGGGCCGGCTTGGCGTGGCGGAGCCGGATCCGGCGGAGACCGATGGGCTCGAAGAGGAGACAGAGGGGCAGGACGAAGGGCAGCCAGGCCTGGTCGCGTTCCGGCCGCGCCGTGAGCCCGCACCGTCCCACGCCGAAGTCGATGAGGCGGCGCAGATCGAGGACCCAGCGACGGAGGCCGCTCAAGCTGGCCGTCCGTCTGGCGGCTGGACCCGGCGCCTGCCCGGCGGCCATTCGCTGCCGAGGCAGAAGCGCGCGGGCGGAGCCGCCAAGGGAGCCAGCAGCAAGCAGGAGGGGAAGGACCGCGCCGATTTCGCGGACTTGTCCGCCGAACTGGCCGGATGGGACGCGGGTGAGCTTCCGGGCGAGGCTTCGCACCGTCGTGTGCCGCGCCCCCCGAGCCGCCCGGACCGCCCCGCGCTCTGACCAGTCACCGGCCGGTCTCAGTCCCGCTAGTCCCGACAGCCCCGTGGGCGCCCGGAACTAGCGGGACTGTTCCGTGATGGGGGTAGCTGAGATGCGCTATTTGCGCGTTATCTACCCCGATCATGGAAACCCGGCCCGCGGGTCGGCCCCGGGAGCGGCGGGATGCCTCATGATGGAGGTAGCCGAGGCGCATGACGCGGATCGGCGGCTGACGTTGCAGCGCGATCTGTGCTGGGATTCAGCGTGCGTTCAGGTACACGCGCGACGCTACAGCTGGACTGTGCAGCGCCACGCCCGGAAGGAGCCGTCTTCCGATGACGGACGAGTCGCCAGACAACGACCTGGGCTGGTGGACGCCGCCCGGCCGGCCCGATCCCCCAGAGCGCGAAGACATCATCGAACTGGGGCCAGCCGGCCCGACGCGGCCGATCGGGCCGATGAGCCTGCGTGATCCCTCGCGCCGTCCTTACCTGCTCGCCGGGGTTGCGGTGGCCGCGCTGCTCGGCGGTGCGGGCGCGGCCCTAGCCGTGAGTAACTCGGGAACGCCCGCCGCCGCGTCGAACGCGGTCACTGCCACTCCGGTTCCTGCTGCATCTCCCGCCGGGCCCGGAACGCGCCGTGGCCTGCACCACTTCAGAGGCAGGTTCGGCCTCAGCCCGTTCGGCGTGCTGCACGGCCAGTTCGTGGTCGCCAAGCCCGGCGGCGGCTACCAGACGGTCGACGTGCAGGACGGGCAGGTCACGGCCGTGAGCACTGCCTCGATCACGCTGAAAAGCTCGGACGGCTTCACGAAGACCTACGCGGTTGCGAGCTCCACGACGGTGGACGCGCAGCGCGACGGAATCGGCTCGGTCAAGGTCGGCAACCAGGCTTCGGTGCTGGCCACGGTCAGCGGCAGCACCGTCACAGCCGAGAACATCGCCGACATGACGCTGCTGCAGCAGAATCAGCGGGGATTCGGTTACGGGCAGGGACCCGCCGCAGGTGGCGCGCAGCCCGGGTGAGCGAGACCGCCGTGTGGCGGGGTTAGCGCGTCGGTGACCCGGCTGCAGGCCGGGTCACAGACACTGGCTGGCGTTTCTGTCAGACCCGTGCCGCACAATCTACTGATGTGCGGGTAGCTGTCGCGGCGGGGCCTATGACGGCGGATGGGAAGCCGGGTGGGGGCCTGCTGTGCGAGCTCTCGGCCGACGGCAGCCGGGCCGGGCCTAGCGTAAGGGCCACCGATCTTTGCCGGGCCGTTGCCGACCATGAGCGGTCCGGCGGCGGCAGCGTCCGGTGGGTGTGGCCCAGCGGCGCCGATCTCTACCCGCCGCTGCTGCGCGCGGGGGTGCGGGTAGGGCGCTGCCACGACGTGACGCTGGCCGAGCGGCTGCTGCTGGGCCGCGACGGCCGCAGCGATGAGCCGGTGTCGCTGGCCGCCGCTGACGCGCGGCTGCGCGGGGCGCCGGTACCTGCGGGTGCCGGGCCGGCTGTGCTCGGCGGCGGGCAGGAGGGCGCGCTTGGCGGCTGGCCGAACGCGCGGCACCGCCAGGACGCGCTGTTCGAGGCCGGGGGGACCGAGGCGGCCGACCCGGGTGCGACACTCGACGCACTGATTGCGGTGCACGCCGACCAGCTGCGGCGGATCGCGGCCGACGAGCACCCGGCGCGGTTCGGCGCGCTGGTCGCCGCCGAGTCGGCCGGTGAGCTGGTCGCCGCCGAGATGAGCTTCGCCGGGATGCCGTGGCGGCCCGACCTGCACGACGAGGTGCTGGCGGGACTGCTCGGGCCACGGCCGCCCACCGCCCTGGCCGGGACCCGCCCGGCCCGGCTGACCGAGCTCGCGGGGCAGGTCTCGGCGGCACTCGGCGGGCGGCCGGTGAACCTGGACTCGCCCACCCAGCTCGTGCGTGCGCTGGCCGGGGCCGGGATCCGGGTCTCGTCGACCAGGTTCTCTGTCCTGCGCGAGATTGACCATCCGGCGATCCCGCCGCTGCTGGAGTACAAGGAGCTGTCCCGGCTGCACGCCTCGCACGGCTGGGCATGGCTGGACGCCTGGGTGCGGGACAGGAGGTTCCGGCCCGAGTACGTAGTGGGCGGCGTGGTGTCCGGCCGGTGGGCTTCGCGTGGCGGCGGCGCGCTGCAGATCCCGCGAGTGCTGCGCCGCGCCGTCGTGGCCGATCCCGGCTGGGTGCTGGTGGTAGCCGACGCCGCGCAGCTGGAGCCGCGCGTGCTCGCCGCACTGGCCGGGGACCGCGCATTCGCAGAGGCGGCGGCGGGCGGCGACCTGTACGAGGGCCTGGCCACCGTCTTCGGCGGGGACCGGAACCAGGCCAAGAAGGCGCTGCTGTCCGCCATGTATGGCGGGGCCGGTGGCGAGGCCGGTCAGCTGCTCGCGGTGCTGCGGCGGCGCTTCCCGGCCGCATCCGGCTACGTGGAGGCCGCGGCGCGGGCCGGGGAGGAAGGCCGGGTGGTCAGGTCAGTGCTCGGCCGGACCTGCCCGCCGCCGTCGGCCGCGTGGCGCGCGGTCACCGAGGAGTCCGGCGACGCGGAGGCCGAGCGGGACCCCGGGGCCAGCCGCGCGTCTCGCGCCCGGGGCCGGTTCACTCGCAACTTCGTGGTGCAGGCGAGCGCGGCGGACTGGGCGCTGGTGCTGCTCGCCGCACTGCGCCGCAGGCTCGCGGCGCTGGGGGAGGCCCCGGCCGGCGCGTGGCATCCGCAGGCCCCGCACCTGGTGTTCTTCCAGCACGACGAGGTCCTGGTGCACTGCCCCGAGGCCATGGCGCCGGCCGTGGTTGCCGCCGTCGACGAGTCCGCGGCCGAAGCAGGCCGGGCCGTGTTCGGGGTGACGCGGGTGCGGTTCCCGATGACGACGGCCGTGGTCGGCTGCTACGCCGACGCGAAGTGAGTTGCGTCGGCCATGTCCAGCGTGATCACCTGCGGTGGTGAGTCCCGACGCAGCCACGGTTCTGTCCGAGTTCGGCGCGCAGGTGCGGCGCGGTCTGCACCCGGACGGCTCTGGCGCCGTGGGTGAGCAAGTCGGGCCCGTCGTCCGCTGGCGGACGGCCGGTGGCGAGGGCTGGTCCGGCATCGTCTGGTCGGACCTGGACGTCGGCACGGCCGACGCGGTCATCGCGGCCCAGATCGCGTTCTTCGCCGACCGGGCCGAGCAGTTCGAGTGGAAGCTGTACAGCTACGACCAGCCACCCGACCTTGGCCAGCGGCTGCTCGCGGCCGGATTCATCGCCGAGGACGCCGAGGCGCTCATGGTGGCGGACGCCGCGCGGATCGCCGGGCAGGATGGCGCGGACGGCCCGCTCCCTGACGGGGTCCGGCTGGTCCCGGTCACCGACGAGGCCGGCATCGAGTTGATGATCGACGTGCATGACCGGGTGTTCGGCCCCGATCCGCGGCTGCGCAGCGCGCTGATGGGGCAGCTGCGGAACTCGCCCGATCTCGTGGTGCTGGTGCTGGCGATGGCCGGGGACGAGCCGGTCTGCTCGGCCAGGGTCTCGTTCGGCACCGGCACCGAATTCGCCGGCCTGTGGGGCGGCGGCACGCTGCCGGAGTGGCGCGGGCGCGGGATCTACCGGGCCCTGGTCGGGTACCGGGCCCGGCTGGCGGTGCCGCGCGGATACCGCTACCTGCAGGTGGACGCCTCGCCGCAAAGCCGGCCGATCCTGGAACGGCTCGGCTTCGCCTGCCTCGCTATGACCACGCCATATATCTGGACGCCCGCAGGCCAGCGCACCTCTCCGTAAGTTTGCCGGCGGTCGCCCACTAGCTTTGGGGTAACGTTCGCCGACCGTGGAGGGGCGCCATGGATCAGCCTGGCATCAGGGGCGCCGCAGTCCCGGCCGGCGCCCACTCTCCCCGGCTGCGGCCAGCCGCGTCGGCCGACCGCGTGCCGCTGCCTGCCTGGCTGATCGCTGCCGCCTTGGTTGCGGTGGAACTGGCGGTGAGCGGCAGATACGGCTTCATGCAGGACGAGCTGTATTTCATCGAGGCCGGGCGGCATCTCGCCTTAGGCTACGTGGACCAGCCACCGCTTGCCCCGCTGCTGACCAGGATCGTCACCAGCATGCTCGGGGTGAGCCCGACGGCGGTCCGGATCATCCCCGCGTTGGCGGGCGGCGCCGTCGTGGTCATCGCCGCCCGATGCGCGGCGCTGTTCGGCGCGGGCAGGTTCGGGCGGGTGCTTGCCGCGCTGACCACGGCGTGCGCCCCGGTCATTTTCACCTCCGTGCACGTGGATAACACCACCCCGCTGGACCTGCTGCTCTGGGCGGCGGTCGTGGCATGCGTGGCCACCGCGCTGCTGCGCGACCGGCCACGGTGGTGGCTTGGCGCTGGAACGGCAGCCGGGCTTGGGCTGGAGAACGACAACCTGATGCTGCTCCTGCTGGCCGGGATCGCCGTCGGCCTGCTGATCTCCGCACAGCGCCAGGTCCTGCGGACGCGGTGGCCCTGGCTCGGTGCCGCCGTCGCCGCCGTCATCTGGGCCCCGAACCTGATCTGGGAGGCGGCCAACGGCTGGCCGCAGCTGGCCATGGCGGCCGCGCTGCGCAGCGAGAACACCTCAGCCGGCGACTATGCCGCCGGCCTGCCAATCCAGTTGCTGTACATCGGGCTGCTGGTGGCGCCGGTCGCCGTCGCCGGATTCGTGCGCCTGTGGCGGACCCCGGAGCTGCGGTTCATCGCGGCCGCGGCCACCCTCGTGCTCGTGTACGTGCTGGCCTGGATACCCGGCAAGGCGTACTACGCCGACGGCATGGCCCCGGCCGTGCTGGCGGCCGGGTCCGCGGCGGCCGAACAGTGGATCGCCCGGGGGCGCCGGCCGCGGGCACGTACGGCGCTGCTGATCGCGGCGCCCCTGATCGGCCTCGTCATCCTGCCGGAGGCTCTGCCCGTCGTGCCGGTCAGCGCCGTGCACACGCTTCCTGCCTCGGCGCAGCAGAGTTCGGACCTCGGTGACACGATCGGCTGGCCGCAGCTCACCCGCGCAGTCGCGGCGCAGGACGCGGCGCTGACCAGGGCCGGCCACCCGCCGACCGCCATCTTCACCGGCTACTACGGCGAGGCAGCTGCGCTCGGCGTCCTTGACGCCGGCTATCACCTGCCGCCCGTGCTGTCCGGGCACAACGCCTACTGGATGTGGGGCCCAGGCAAAGCCGCCGACACCACGGTGCTCGCCGTAGACGCCCTCAGCCAGCTGCGCCCGTATTTCGCGAGCTGCCGGCTGCTGACCACCTACCACGCGCCCTACCAGGTGCAGAACGACTGGACCCCCCTGCAGATCGCGGTGTGCACCGGGCCGGCCGCCGGCTGGCCGGAGCTGTGGCCGCGGCTGAAGCACTACGGCTGACCCGCCAGCGCGGGCGTGCCTAGCTCGCCGGGGCCGTCTGGCCGACCGGCGGCACCTCCGCGGTGCAGAACATGCAGCGCGTGGCCTTGACCGGGATGCTCTGCAGGCACTCGGGGCAGTCCCGCTCGGTCGCCTCCTTCTTGCGGTTCGCGATCGCGGTGATCCTGGTCGACGGGACGATCACGAGGAAGTAGATCACCAGGGCGATGATCACGAACGCCAGCACCGCGTTGATGAAGCTGCCGTACAGGAAGTGGCTCTTGTTGATGGTGAAGGACAGCGAGGCAAAGTTCGGCTTGCCTACGATGGCCGCGATGATCGGCGTGATGATGTCAGCGATCAGAGCCTGGATCACCGCATTGAACGCGACGCCGATGACCACGGCCACGGCAAGGTCGATGAGATTGCCGCGGAACAAGAACTGCCTGAAGCCCTTCATAGATCCTCCCCTGGTAGTTCCAGCCGCCGGGTGACCGGCCGTTGACCGGGACGCTACCAACGGGGTGCCCCGTTCCGGAATGGTTCGCACTCGCCGCGAAAAATGTGGTGTGCTCCGCCGGGCTGAGCCGGGAACATGAGGTATGGCCTGGACGCTGACCGCAAGCCTGGACGACTACGTCGCGGTCGCTGGCGATTTCCTGCGGTCACGCCCGGTGCACAACACGATCCAGCTCGTCGCGCTCGACTCGCTCCAGGTCCGCGGCCCCTCCGCCTTCGGCGACCTCGCGCCGCTGTTCGGCTGGTGGCGGCCGGAGGCCGGCCGGGTCACCGCCGCCCTGATGCATACCCCGCCGTACCCGGTCCTGCTGACCCGGCTGCCCGCGAACTCGGCCGGGGACCTGGCCGAAGCGCTGGCCGGCCGCGGCAGGCAGCTGCCCGGGGTGAACGCGGAACAAAGCGACGCCGAGGCGTTCGCGGCCGCATGGTCCGGCCTGACCGGCGCGGGCTGGCAGGAATTCCGCCGATCCCGGCTCTACCAGCTCCGGCAGTTCACGCCGCCCGATCCGCCTCCGCCCGGCGCCGCCCGGATCGCCACGGCCGCCGACCGCGGGTTGCTCGAGTCGTGGCTCGACGCGATGCGGCGGGAACTGCCCGATCTCGGCGTTCCCGGCCGGGGCCTGGTCGAGGACCGGATCAGTCACGGCGGCCTGACCCTGTGGGAGGCCGGCGGCGCCGCCGTCTCGCTGGCCGGGTGCACGCGCCCGGCCGAGGGAGTGGTCCGCATCGGGCCTGTCTACACCCCGATGGAGCACCGGGGGCGCGGCTACGGCGCGGCGGTCACCGCCGCGGTCAGCCAGGCGGCGCTCGGCGCGGGGGCGGCCTACCTGGTCCTGTTCACCGACCTGGCGAACCCGACGAGCAACGCCCTTTACCAGCGCCTCGGCTACGAGCCAATCGAGGACCGCGTGGTGCTCGCATTCGAGGCGCCGGGGTGAACCCCGCTCACCCGGTGCGCATCGGGTCGCCGAACAAACGGCCGCCCGTGTTGCGCGCGACGCTGGGCCGGCCCACGCTTGAACTGCCATGAAGACCGCCGGCCATGACCCCGCACTCGACGGTCTCCCCGCGATCTTGCTGCGGGCCAGCTGCGGGTGCGCCAAGTGCCGGGAAGCGGGCAGCGGCCAGCGGCTGGGCAGCGTCACCGACCTGCCAGCCGACGTCTCGGTGGCCAGAACCTCCGCCGCGGGCGGCACCGTCGAGGTCATCTTCGGCCCGGACGGTCACCGGGCGGTGTTCTCCAGGGAATGGCTGGCCGACCAGCGCCGCCCGCCGGACGACGACCGCACCGAGGACGCGAAGCGGCTCTGGGCCGCCTCGGGCCCCGGCGCCGCGGCCGGCCTGCGCCGCCACGACTGGCCGCGCTACCTGGCCGACCCGGCGATCCGCGAGCAGTGCCTGGCCGCGCTGCTGCGGGACGGGTTCTTCCTGCTCCGCGACGTTCCGTGCCGGCCGGGAACCGTGCTGACCGTGGCCGGGAGCATGGGCTACGTCAGGGAGACCAACTACGGCCGCCTGTTCGACGTCCGGGTCGAGGCGACGCCGGCCAACCTCGCGTTCACCGGCTTGCCGATCGCCCCGCACACCGACAACCCGTACCGCGATCCGGTGCCAACGGTCCAGCTGCTGCACTGCCTGGCCAGCGCCGTCGAGGGCGGCGACTCCGGGCTGGTCGACGGGTTCAAGGCCGCCGCCCTGCTGCGCGCCGCTGACCCGGCGGCGTTCGGGATCCTGACCAGGACCCCGGTGACGTTCACGTACGCGGACGCCACGGCCGAGCTGCGCGCCACCCGGCCGATGATCGCGACCGACCCGCGCGGCAGGATCCGCGAGGTCAGGTTCAACAACCGGTCGCTGCAGCCGCTGCGCCTCGGCCGGGAGGGGTCACCGGACGAGACGGTCGCGTTTTACGCCGCGTACCGGGCGTTCGCCGAGACGATCATCAGACCGGACCTGATGCTGACCTTCCGGCTGGCGCCTGGCGACTGCGCCGTGTTCGACAACACCCGGATCCTGCACGCCAGGACCGGCTTCGCCGCCACGGGCCGGCGCCATCTGCAGGGCTGCTACACCGACCTGGACGGCGTAGCCTCGACGCTGGCCGTACTCCGGCGCGGGAGGGAGGCAACGCGATGAGCGCAGATGACACGGTGGCGGTCATCGCCGACCTGTTCGCGAGCGAGGGCGCCGCCGAGTATCTCGGCGAGCCGGTGACCCAGGCCGTCCACATGCTCCAGGCAGCGATGCTGGCCGAGCAGGACCGCGCCGGCGATGCCCTGATCGCCGCCGCGCTGCTGCACGACGTCGGCCACTTCGCCGTGACAATGACCGGCCACGACCTGATGAGCGGCACGGACACCAGGCACGGCGAGGCCGGGGCGTCGTGGCTGGCGCAGTGGTTCGGCGCGGAGGTCACCGAGCCGGTCCGGCTGCACGTCGCGGCGAAGCGCTACCTGTGCGCAACCGAACCGGACTATATGGCGGCCCTGTCACCCGCCTCGGTCTACACGCTCGGCGTGCAGGGCGGGCCGATGCAGGGAGCGGAACTGGCCGAGTTCGAGGCGCACCCGTACGCGGCGGCGGCGATCCGGGTGCGGCGCTGGGACGACGCGGCCAAGGATCCCGAGGCCAAGCCGCCCCCGTTCAGCCACTTCGAGAACGTGCTCCGGGCCTTGGCCAGCTGACGCCTGCCGTCCGTGATAGGCAGGTGAGGTGACGGACGCAGCGATCCCCCCTGGCGGCACTGGGCAGCCGTCGTGAGCATCGACGTCACCGTCCGCGGCCTGGTGATCCCGCCGGACGAGCTCTCCTGGCGGTTCTCCCGGTCTCCCGGCCCTGGCGGGCAGTCGGTGAACACCACGGAGAGCCGGGTCGAGCTGTCCTTCGACGTGGCCCGCTCCGAAGCGCTTCCGCCTGCGCTGAAGGAACGGGCGCTGCGGGCGCTCGCTGGCCGGCTGGCCGGGGGCGTGATCACCGTGACCGCGTCGGAACACAAGTCCCAGCTGCGGAACCGGGAGGCAGCGGCCGGCCGGATGTCGGCGCTGCTCACCGACGCGACCGCGCCGCCGCCGAAGCCGCGCCGGCCGACCAGGCCGAGCCGCGCGGCGCGGGAGCGGCGGCTGGCCGAAAAACAGCACCGGTCTGAGATCAAGCGCCTGCGCCGCCCAACCGACGAGTAGGGCTTCCCGGTCCGGTAAAGCGGAATCGATGTACCAAAGGGCCGCATAGACACCGCATAGACCATGCCCATCGGTACATCGATGAAGCCGCGGTGGCCGGTGGCCGGTGGCCGGGGGCCTGGGGCCTGGGCCGCGGTGGCCGGTGGCCGGGGGGCTGGGGCGGCGGTGGCGGGTGGCCGGGGGGTTGGGGCGCGCGGGCTTCTTGCGGTCACAGGCAGGCGAAGACCGCGTTGATCAGCGCCCGGTTCCTGGGGTTCTGCCAGCGCGGGCCCATCTGGCTGGTGACGTAACCGAACGCGACGCCGGCGTCCGGGTCGCAGAACCCGACCGACCCGGCCGCGCCGAAGTGCCCGAACCCGCCGGGCCCGGGACCGAGCGGCCGTTCCGGCTGGGTCAGCTGGAAGCCGAGCCCGAACCGGGACGGTCGTTGCAGCACCAGATCCTCGCCGTTGACCTGTTCCGCCACCGCGTCGGCGAGCGCGCCGGAGTCGATCACGCGGACGCCGTCCACGGCGCCGCCACCGGCCAGCGCCGCGTACACCCGGGCGATACCGGCCGCGGACGCGTGCGCGTTTGCCGACGGCACCTCGGCGGTCCGCCAGGCCGGCGTGTTGAGCACGCCCATGCCGGAAAGGTCGGGCGGATTGGCGTACGCGTTGCGGATCATGAGCAGGTCCGGTGGCAGCCAGGCTGCCTCGGGCGCAATGGTGCCGGCTCCCGGATCCGGCCAGGCGAAATCGGCCACCCGGCCGTGCTCGGCAGCGGGCAGGCCAATATGCACGTCGGCGCCGAGCGGCCCGGCGATCTCGTCCCGCAGCATCGCGCCCACGCTCGTCCCGGTCACCCGCCTGATCACCTCGCCGGCCAGGAACCCGAACGTGTTCACGTGGTATCCGTGCCCGGAACCCGGCGGCCACCACGGCGGTTCCGCGGCGAGCGCGGTGACCATGACCCGCCAGTCCAGCATGCTGCCCCGCGGCAGCGGACCCCGCAGCGCGGGCAGGCCGGCCTGGTGACTGAGCAGCTGGCGTAGCGTAACGGCCCGTTTGCCCGCTGCGCCGAATTCCGGCCAGTACCTCGTTACCGGGGCATCAGCGTCGAGCCGTCCCTGGCCGATCAGCCTGGCCGCGCACGCGGCGACCAGGCCCTTGCCAACAGAGAACACATTGACCAGCGTGTCCCGCTGCCACGGCCCGCGGCCGGCCACGCCGCCCCAGAGGTCGGCGACCACGGTCCCGTGCACCGCCAGGCACGCGGCAGCGCCGGTCTCGCCGCGCTCGGCGAAGTTGGCCGCGAACGCCTCGCGCACATCGGCAAAGCGCGGGTCGCACCATCCGCCGATGCCGGGCTCGTCACTGGCCACGACGCGACAATAGTGCGCCGCTAGAAAGCGACAGCAGGTCGATATCCACGCTATTCAGGCAGAGATGGGCGCGCCACTCAGTAACGCTGTGTGTCTTTGCTGGTCAGGACCGTCTATTCGTAATTGAAAAGTTATATAGAGAGAAATTTTCATGTTCCTCCATTACTGCTAGCGTCCGGCCTTGTATGTCATTAAAGTCCCGGAGCCGGGCCACGATGGGACGGGGATTCACCCACTGCGCGGCTGCCCTCGGCCGCCTACGAGATGGGGCAAAGCATGCACAGACGCAGGACGGCCGGAGCGTTGCGGGCGCGCGCCAGGAGCAGGGTCATTCCCTGGTGATCGCGGCGGCATCGGTGCCGGCCCTGATTGCCGGGCAGTCCGTCGCGGCCGTGGCGGCCACCGCCGGGCCGGCGGCAACGAGCGTGGCGCTGGCGCCGATGACGGCCGCGCAGGCCGCCCAGCTTTCGCAGAACGTCAACCAGCACGTGATCGTGTTCATGAAGAGCCAGCCTGCGGCCGCCCCCGAGGGCAGCCACGCGGCCACGGTGCGCGCCGGCACAATCACCCGGCAGCAGGCACCGTTCATGAGTGAGCTGCGCGAGGTCCACGCCACTCACGTCAAGAGCTACACCCTGGTCAACTCGTTCGCGGCCACGGTCTCGGCGGGCGAGGAAGCCCGGCTGAAGGCCAGTTCATCGGTGGCCGAGGTCATCCCGGACACGACCATCCGCCTGGCTCAGCCCGAAACGGCCGCCCCGGCGCAGACCATCACCACGACGGCGAAGACGGTCACCCGGACGTCGGACGCGCCGACGTCGCTGACCCCGAACGTGATCCCCGGCGCCTGCTCCAGCGGCAAGGCACAGCTCGACCCCGAGGGCCTGTCGCTGATGGGGGTCGACTCGCAGAACCCGAACCAGCCGACCGCGCGGTCGCTCGGCATCACCGGCGCCGGCGTCAAGGTCGCCTGGATCGCCGACGGGCTCGACCCGAACAACGTCAACTTCATGAGGCCCAACGGCACCTCGGTGTTCGACAAGGCCACCGGCGGCGACTACGAGGACTTCAGCGGTGACGGGCCAGGCCAGATCACCAGCGGCGACGAGGCGTTCCTCGACGCGAACTCGATCGCCGGGCAGGGCATCCACGTCTACAACGTGCAGAACTTCGACGCCCAGCCCGACCCGACCGCGTGCAACGTGCGGATCGAGGGCGTGGCCCCCGGCGCCAGCCTGGTCGGCCTGGACGTGTTCGGCTCGTTCGAGGACACCACCAACTCGAACTTCTACCAGGCGATCAACTACGCGGTCGAGACCGACCACGTGAACGTGATCAACGAGTCGTTCGGCTCCGACCCATTCCCCGACGTGACCGCGCTCGACGGGATGAAGCTGTTCGACAACGCGGCGGTCGCGGCAGGAGTCACGGTGACGGTGTCCAGCGGCGACGCCGGCTCGACCAGCACCATCGGCTCGCCGTCCACCGACCCCAACGTGATCTCGGTGGGCGGGTCGACGGACGACCGCTGGTACGCCCAGACCAACTACGCGGCGGCGCGTTACTTCGCCACCACCGGCTGGCTGAACAACAACATCAGCGCGCTGAGCTCCGGCGGCTTCAACGAGACCGGCGGCACGGTCAGCCTGGTCGCGCCCGCCGAGCTGAGCTGGGCCTCCTGCAGCACCGACATCGCCGTCTACGAGGGCTGCGCAAGCCCGATCGGCACCGGACCCGGCTTCGAGGAGTCCGGCGGGACCAGTGAGTCCTCGCCGCTGACCGCCGGCGTCGCGGCGCTGGTGATCCAGGCCTACCGGAACACCCATGGCGGGGCCAGCCCGACGCCGGCCCTGATCAAGCAGATCCTGGTCAGCACCGCGACCGACCTCGGCGCGCCCGCGGACGAGCAGGGCGCGGGCCTGGTCAACGCCTACAAGGCGGTCCAGCTCGCCGAGTCGATCAACGGCGGTTCCCCGCACGGGTCCACGCTGCTGAAGTCGGCCACCTCGCTGAACGCGGTCGGCCTGCCCGGTACCACGAAGAGCTGGCACGTCACGGTGACCAACTCGGGCGCGGTGCCGCAGCTGGTCTCAGCCCGCGGCCGCGACTTCGGGGCGGACACGAACGTGCAGAGCGGCACCGTCGTCCTGAACGACGCGACGAGCCCGCAGTTCGCGAACTACCAGGGCATCCAGAACAACTACGCGGAAATCCACTTCACCGTTGCACCGGGCCAGAACCGGCTGGTCGCGGATGACTACTATCCCGGCAACCCGGCCAACGGCAATAACTCCCGGGTGCGGCTGATCCTGATCGACCCGAAGGGCCGGTTCGCCTCGCACTCGTTCCCGCAGGGCGTTGGCAACTTCGACACCGCCGACGTCGTGGATCCCACCCCGGGTACCTGGACCGGTGTGCTGTTCGGTGACGTGGCATCGGTTGGCGGTACCAACGGGACCGTCGGCTGGCAGGTCTCGACCGAGAAGTTCGCCTCGTTCGGGTCGGTGTCGCCGTCGACAGTGCTGCTGGCGCCGGGCCAGAGCCGGACCTTCCACGTGACCGCGACTACCCCGTCCTCGCCCGGTGACGCGGACGGGTCGATCGTGTTCACCTCGAACCTCGGCGCCGGCGGGACCAGCACGATCCCGGTCACGCTGCGCTCCGAGATCAACCCGGCGTCGGGTGGCGCCTTCAGCGGCACGCTGACGGGCGGCAACGGACGGCCCAACGGCTCCGGGGGACCGGGCGAGGGACAGGAGAACTATTACGAGTTCCACGTCGGTAACGGCGTGCACAACATCACCGCCAACGTCTCGCTCACCAACGACGCCAGCGAACCGGTGGCGGAGTACCTGGTCAGCCCGGACGGCGATGATCTCGGCTTCGGGCAGAACAGCGTCAACGGCAACCAGACGCTGTCGGTGAGCGCGTACACGCTCAACCCCCAGCCCGGCACCTGGACGCTGATCGTGGCGTTCACCGAGCCCACGGCCGGGAACGAGATCTCCCAGCCGTACACCGGCAACGTCGTGTTCAACGACGTCAGCGCGAGCGCCGCCGGTCTGCCGGACAGGCTGTCCACCAAGCTGGCGGCGGGCACGCCGGTAACGGTGCCGGTGACGATCAAGAACAACGGCGCGCAAGCGGAAGAGTTCTTCGTCGACCCGCGGCTGAACCAGACGGCCACGATGACGCTGGCCGCCCAGGACCCGCAGGTCAGCAGCGTGGCGCTGCCGCTTGCCGGGGACGAGCCGGACTGGTTCGTGCCCACGCAGGCGTCCAGCACCAGCACGGTGTCGACCGCGAGCCTGCCGATCATGTTCGACTGGGGACCGTTCCAGGGCGACCCGGATCTCTCGAGTGCCAACCCGGGTGCGGGCCCGCTGTGCGCGACCACCGAGTCGGCCAGCTACAGCCCGCCGGGCGGCACCATCCAGAACGGGTTCTGGGGCTCGGCGCCGACCGAGTGCGGTCCGTACTCGGGGCCGGCTCCGGCTGGCACCGACAGCTCGTCCATGACGGTGGTGGCCAAGCAGTTCGACACGTCGGTGACCTCGTCCACCGGTGACGTCGAGCTCGCGTCCATCAACCCGTCCGCCACGTTCACGCCGGTCATCATCAACCCGGGTCAGACCGCAACCATCGATGTCACGATCACGCCGTCCGGCGCCTCGGGCACTCAGGTGCGCGGCACGCTCTACGTTGATGACCTGCTGAACAACATCCCGCCGTACGCGCAGATCGCCACCGACGAGCTCGCCGGGCTGCCGTACGCCTACACCATCAAGTAAGAAATCCAGCCCGCATCCCGCGGGGGACCGGCGACGGTCCCCCGCGGGATGCTTTTTGTGCCGGCAGCACCCGGAACAGGGTCACCGCGGGCGGGCCGGCTCCTGGATCAGGCCGTAGCCGATCGCGTCTTCCACAGTGAGGTACCTGCCGCGCCGGGAGTCCGCCCGGATCTCGTCCACCTCGCGCCCGGTGACGTCGGCCAGCCGCAGGTAGAGCGCGTCCAGCATCGTCCGCACCTGCTCCTCCCGGGAGCTCAGCGACGCGGCGCTGCCCTCGAAGTCCAGCCTCGGCTCGGACAGCACGAACACCGCGTTCGGGTACGCGCGCCGCTCGGTGGCTGCGGCCAGCACCCCGAGCGCGGGGCCGCCGACCTGTCCGCCCGCGTAGGCGCGCACCGGGACGCGCAGGACGTCCAGGACGCCCATGACGGTGAGGGCGGCGGCGAGCTCGGCGGTCAGGCCCTGCACCTCGAGCCGGATCGGCTCGTTGAGCTCGGCATCGAGGGTCAGCAGCTGGGCGCACAGGCTGGTTGCCGCCTCGTCGTCGAGGTCGCCATGCGCCAGCACGATCCGCCGGTCAAACAGCCGCTGGTACACCTGGCCTGGCCATTGCGAGCGGTCCGGCCCAAACCGATCCGGCGCGACGGACGGCGCGGGCGGAATCTCGGGCGGGCGCGGGACTCCCGGCGGCCGTTCGCCGGGCAGTGGCGGGAACGCGTCAGCCGCTGGCCCGGTCATCGCCCGGTCCCTCCGCTCGCGGCGCCACGGGGCCCGAGCTCCGCAGCTCCCAGGTGATCTGGCGGCCGACCGCCGCCGCATAGCGCTCCAGCGTCGAGGCGCGCGCGTCCGCCTCACCCGACTCCAGCCGGGCCACCGCGGACTGCGAGGTGCCCATCCGCGCCGCCACCTCGGTCTGGGACAGCCGGGAGGCCTGGCGCTCCGCCGTCAGCTCCGTGACCAGCCGGCGCCGCTGCGCCGCCATGCGCCGCAGCGCGATCTCGCGGAATCCGGGCAACAGCGGCAGCGGCTCGCCCTGGCCCGCGCCAGGGTCTTCGGGTTCTTCGCGCTCGACGTCAGGCTCGCGGCCCGGTGGGCGATCCTCGCCGTCCATATGCCCAAAGGTATCTCATATTTGAGATAACGGCTATCCTCAGGCCGCCCGGCTGGGCCGCCGCGAAGGCCGGCGCCGTCGTGCGGGCGGCGCGGCCGCGGACCGGTCAGCCGCGGACCGGGTGGCCACGGGACGTGCCGCCGGGGGCGGGGAAATGGGGGTGCCCGACGTCGCGAGCTCGCGGACCACGTGGTGCCCGGCCCGCACGTGATGGGTGGCCGGAGTAATGCCGGCCGCGTCGTGCAGCCGCTCGATGTCCCGAACCTGCGCGTGCTCCGCCAGCGCGATGACCTTGCCAGATGCTCCCGCCCTGGCGGTGCGCCCGGAACGGTGCAGGTAGTCCTTGCTGTCGTTCGGGGGGTCGAAATGAACGACAAGCTCGATGTCGTCCACGTGGATCCCGCGGGCAGCGACGTTTGTGGCCACAAGGACCCGCGGGCGCCCGGCGGCGAAACCGGCCAGGGCCCGCTGCCGCTGGTTCTGATTCAGGTTGCCGTGGATCGCTGCGGCCTCGATGCCCGCCCGGTCGAACTGCCTGGCCAGGCGGTCCGCGCCGTGCTTCGTCCGGACGAAGAACAGGGTGCGCGCCGGACGGCTGGCAATCTCCACGGCGACCGGAATCTTGTCCTCGGCGGACAGCACGAGCACGCTGTGCTCAGTCGTGCCGCCATTGATCGATTCCGGCGTGACGGCGTGTAGCGCCGGATCGCTGAGGTACGCGGTCACCAGCCGGCCGACGGCACGGTCCAGGGTGGCGGAGAAAAGCATCCGCTGCCCGCCGGCGGGCGTGGCGTCGAGGATCCGGGTCACGGCGGGCATGAAGCCGAGGTCGGCCATGTGGTCCGCCTCGTCCAGCACCGTGATCTCGATGCCGTCAAGCGTGGCGGCATGGCGATCGAGCAGGTCGATCAGCCGCCCGGGCGTCGCGACCACGATGTCGACGCCGCGGCGCATCCGGTCGATCTGGCGGCCGATCGATACGCCGCCATAGACCGTCGTGACGGTCACACCGAGTGGCTGGCCGAGTGGCGCGAGCACATCAGCGACCTGGCTGGCCAGCTCGCGGGTCGGCACAAGGACCAGAGCCCGGGGCGCCTTCTCCCGCCGCCGGGCTGGCGCGGCCGCGAGCCTTGCCAGTATCGGCAGGCCGAAGGCCAGCGTCTTGCCCGAGCCGGTCTGCGCGCGGCCGAGGACGTCCCGGCCTGCCAGCGCGTCAGGGAGCACGCGGGCCTGGATCGCGAACGGCTCGTCGATGCCACGGTCGGCGAGCGCACTCACCAGCCGGGCCGGGAGGCCAAGCTCGTGGAACGTCGTCTCCGGCGCCGGCACGTCCGCGGCGGCCGCCAGCGCGCGGTCGAGCTCGCCGTGCGGTCCGTCGGGAGCCGCGGCAGGCCGGCGGCGGGCGGCGGGCCTGGCCGGCCGCCCGGGCCGGCCTTGCGAGGCACGGTCGGGCCGGCCTCGCTCGGCGCTATGGCCGTGGTGACGTCGTGCGGGCGCGCGGCGGCGCCGTGAATCATCGGGCATGAGCGAACACATCTCCATCGGTGGCTCGTGGGCCGCGGCGAGCTCAGACACATCGACCGCAACGACGGCTAAGGGTTCGCCGACAAGCGGACTGCTCACACAAGCGACCGCGCGGGCTGCTCGCCCGCCGGAGCAGCGGTGAAAATGCACCGCTCTGAGCTACAACTCTAACAGCAGGCCAGCTGTTCCCGCTTTGCGGTGGCCACAGGCTGGGCGGCGCGATAACGTCGCAGGACGGACCCAGGAGAACGCATGGCACAGCACCCGGTGCTCGCAGTCAGAGGCGAAGCAGTCCTTGAGGTTGACCCAGAGATCGCGCGCATCGAGGTAAGCGTGGCGGCGGTCGGCAGCGACCAGGCGAAGACGCTGCAGCTCCTGAACGAACGCGCTGCCGCCGTCGATAAGGTGCTGGCGAGCTTTCCCGACGCCATAGAGAAGACCGAAACCCGCGGGGTCCGGGTCAGTCCCCAGCTGACCAGCCGGGCCACCCGTGGCCAGCCCATGAACTATCACGGCGCCGTCTACCACGCGATCACGGTGACCGGGTTCGACCGCCTCGGCGAGCTCATGGCCCAGCTGTCCGAACAGGACCAGACCGAGGTGGGCGGGCCCTGGTGGGCGTTGCGGCCGGGCAGTGCGGTCCACGGCCGGGTCCGCGTCGCGGCGGTCAGGGACGCCGTGCTGCGCGCCAGGGACTACGCGGCGGCGCTCGGCAGCGAGCTGTCCGGCGTCGTCGAAGTGGCCGACGCCAGGCTGCTGTCGGACTCGCGGGGTCAGGCGGAAGTGATAGGCCAGCAGTCGGCCCGGCTGCCGCACCGGGTGCGCGCGAGCGCACCCGAGGACTTCAGCATCGACCTGGTTCCGGCCAAGCAGGTGGTGCGGGCGACCGTCGAGGCCAGATTCACGATCGGCGAGCCGGATCTGGCCGCCGTCGACGCCGGTTAAGGCCCTACGCAGGGTCGGCTATTAGCCCGAGGCGACGTACTATTTCCGCCGCGAGCTGGTCCGGGGGCTTGGCGGCGTCGAGCACGATCAGCTGCGGGCTCTCCTGCGGTGGCTCGAGCTCGGCGTACTGGCTGTCCATCAGCGCCGCGGTAAAGAAGTGGCCGTGCCGGCCGGTCAGCCTGGAGTGCGCCAAGTCCCGGCCGAGTTCCAGGAAGGCCATCCGGACTTCGGGCCGGCCGACGAGGAGCTGGTCGCGGTAGCGCTGTTTCAGCGCCGAGCACCCGGCGACCGCCGATTCGCCCGCGGCGATGCGCTCATCCATCCACCCGGTGATCGCGTCCAGCCATGGCTTTCGGTCAGCGTCGGTGAGCGGGACTCCGGATCGCATCTTGGCGATGCTCGCCTGCGAATGAAACGCGTCGGCGTCCACGAAGGGCCAATGCAGCAAGTCGGCGAGCAGCACACCTACCGTGGTCTTGCCGCAGCCCGCTACGCCACCAACTAGCACGATCATGTCGGAGCCAGCATAGCGGGGCGGCCACCGCGGACCGGCGACGGCTGATGCCAGGCTTATGCAAGCGCCGCGCGTCACGGGATGTGCGCGGCAACGCGGCGAGCCCAGCGGAGCTGGCGGAGCCTGGCCACACCGGCCAGGGCCAGCAGCAGCCCGGTCCCGCCCAGCACCACCCACGGAACGGGCGACCCGGCTGGCTTCGGCGCGGCACCGGTGGATGGCCCCGGGGTCCCGCTGGCAGCCACCGGCCTGGCCGCGGGAGGAGCGCCCGCAGCGATGATCACCAGGTGGCTGCGGTCGCTGAGAACGACCAGGGTGGTGCGACTGCCCGCGGCCAGGGCCACCCGGGTGGTTGCGCGCTCGCCGGCACCCTTGGCCCGCACGGTCCAGGTGCCGGGGGGCACCGGGCGGTACGGCGTGATGCTGGCGAAGGCTTGGTCGCGTGCCAGGGCCTGGTGGCCCAGGGCCACGGTTACCCGGCGTCGCCGCAGCGCTACCTGCATCACCCGCACCGTGGCCGGGTCGAGATGACGCTGCTTGCTCGGCGCAGTGCCCAGCACCTTCCGTTCCGGTGACCCGGTGCCCGAGTCCAGCGGTCCGGCGTCCCGGCGGGATGCCGCGGATGCCGCGGTGGTGGCGGAGACGGTCGGCGCCGTAGAAAAGGCAGCGGGGATGACATATCCCAGCAGGCCGGCCCAGACGGCCACGACCGCGAGCGGCTGCGCCATTCGTAAAGCCTTGCCGGATCTCTTCATTTGCTCCTCCTCATGGCCCAGGGAGCCGGGTCCTCACCCGGGCCGCCTTTGTCACGCCGGGAGACCGGCTGGTTCGTCCGGCCCGGTGTAACCGGGCGGCGCAAGATGACAGCCGGTCATGCCGGGCGCAATCCGCAACTTGCGTCCGGTAACGCGCACATGGCTTGCTTTCGACAGCACCCGACTCCCTCGTCGCAAAGCAGGCGGCGGCGACACGAGGGATTTATAACACGAGGCGGGCGGCGGCAGCGACCTTTCTGCGGTTGCAATCCGCAAAACGCATGCCAGATTAGAATCAAATGTTAATAGCGAGCTGATAGTAGCCGCTGGCCATTCTGTTTACTTTAGGCCGCTTTACAGGCATCGGCACCGCTTGGTGCCGGCTCGGCCACCGCGCCAGCCCGGCGCTGACCGCGCCCGTCCAGCCCCCCGATCCCGGCGCCTGGTGGTAGCCCAATAAGTGCGGGGCGGCTCGCAAGCGAGCCGCCCCGTGTGCTGGCCGCGTGGCCAAGGCCGTTAGGTCAGAGCGGGTGGACCTGCTCAGCCTGTGGGCCCTTTGCGCCCTGGCCGGCGGTGAACTCGACCCGCTGGTTCTCCTGAAGCGTGCGGAAGCCATCGACCTGAATGGCGGTATGGTGCACGAAGACATCGGCTGTGCCATCGTCTGGTGCGATAAAACCGTAACCTTTGTCGGCGTTGAACCACTTCACGGTGCCCTGAGGCATGTACTTTCTCCTACGATACGATCTCCGGAATCCTCTTCTGAGAACCCGGGTTGCCGCGGCGTGTGCCTGTTTCGGAAGCCGGAGCCTCCGGAGCCGAGAGATCCGCTCTCGGATCTCGCAGGCACATCCCGCAAGTGAAACTAGGACGCAACCAGGGCCCATCAAACACCATCCCGGGTTCTGATGTTCCCCGGTCTTGTCAGTTTGCCGTTTTGTCGTGCTCGTCCCCCAAAGGGACTTTGGCGGCCGGGCACGGGGCTGTCCCCGGCGCCGTGCGGCTTTTTGGGGGGAACGCGGGGGCCGTTCCCGGCGTGAGTGCGGGTTTTGGGGAACGCGGGGTATCCACCGCGGGTGCGGTTAGCCGAACAATGCCGTCCGGCCGGCCAGCGGCATCCGCGTTAGACGGGCCCGCTCGCCGGCAAGGCCGCGATCTTCGCCGCGATCCCGTCGATGACGCAATCAAGGCCGAACTCGAACCGCTCGTCCCTGGTCTCCTCGGCGTCCGGATCGATATCCGCGTCGAGGAACCTGACCACGCGGGTGAACCGGCCGTCCGCGTCGAGCCGGTTCCGCCAGGCGATCCGGGAGGGCGCCCATTCCTCGCGGGTGACGCCGGATTGCTCCTGGTCGCGCTGGACGCGCGCCTCCTGCATGTCGCGCAGCACCGAGCCCAGGACGTAGGTCTGCACGGTGCCCAGGATGTACATGGCCGTCCCGACGTCGATGTGAACGCCGTCCAGGGCGGCTAGCTGGCGGTCCAGGTGCAGCAGCGTGTTCGGGCCGAGCGGCGGCCGGCCGCCGAGGAAGTCAATGACCCACGCGTGGCGCAGCAGGGT
>Ga0208725_1000065_pt1 | contig 22432 bp, 25 predicted proteins | sample MicForSoSWNH13_O_FD_188004 | JGI IMG/M metagenome (GOLD analysis project Ga0208725, IMG submission 188004) | Forest soil microbial communities from Harvard Forest Long Term Ecological Research site in Petersham, Massachusetts, USA - MetaG HF011... | ecosystem: Environmental > Terrestrial > Soil... | reverse complement strand
CGAAAGGCGGAGGAGATGCTACCTTCGCCCGCCGAGGGCGGGCCGGACCGCCGCGGCGGAACCGGCCATTCCACCGCAGAGCACGCCTTCATGGCGGCGCCGGTGGCTGAGGCGTTCGGTAACTCGGGCTCCCTGGCAGAGGCCAGCGTGAGCGCCGGGGGCTGCTTCGCGCGTCCCCTTCCGCTGGATCCTACGTGCGCCGGGGCTGCCAGGAGCTCCTTCCGCGAGGCGGTTGCCGGGATCGGGCTGCCGGGTGACCTGGTCCACGACGGGATCACGATGGCCAGCGAACTGGCCGCGAACACGCTGCATGCCCAGGGGAATGTGGAGTTCAGCGGCTCCAGCCAGCGTCCGGTGAGCGGCTTTCCGGAGTTCTGGCTCTACCTGCGCGGCACAGGCGCGCGGTGCGAGCTGGTGTGCAAGGTCTTCGACTCCCAGCCTGGCTGGAAGACGGGCAGCCTGCCGGATGTGAAGATCCGGTCCAAGGAGGGCGTCAACGGCCGGGGACTGCAGGTCGTGGACGGACTGTCGGCTGGCGAGTGGGGCGCCCACGTCACCCGGGGGCGGCTAGGCAGCTGGAAGGTCTCGGGCAAGGCCGTATGGTTCGCCCTGCGGGTCCCGCCGGGCTGCGATGCCGCTCGGTTCGGCCGGACCGAATTCAGCCCCTGGCAGGCTGTCAACGAGCTCGAGGCGATGCTTGCGGGCCGCGGCCTCGGCGGTCGCCTGGTCCGGGCCGACGAGCCGGGCGCCTCCATGTCGGTGCTGTCTGTCAGCCGTGACCTGACCGTTTGGTGTCATTCCGGGATCGCCTCATGGCGGGCGGCCGACGGGAGCTACCAGCGGATGCCGCTGAGCGACCTCGTCGACGTGGAAGAGCACATCGTATGGGCTCACGAGGAGCTGCGAGCCGCGGCGGCCACAGACGCCTGAGTCACCCGCCAGGCCGCAGGCAGCGGTCCACGAAGCGGGAAGCAGCGGGCAGCAGCCTGGCTGACTCGGCATCGAATACCTTGGCCGCCTGGCGGCCGGGCCAGCGGGCGGGCAGCAACTCGGCGGGCAGCCCCGGGTCACGGAACAGGAATTTCCGCCATTCGTGCACGAGCCGGCTCCGTGTGGCGAACACCACCTCGTCGGGCGTATCGGAGCCGACCTGGGCCGCCAGATCGTCCGTCACGGCCAGCCACCGCTGGTAGGCATGTGACAGGCCGTCAAGGTCCCAAGCCCTGGCAACCAGCCCGCGGGCGTCGCCATCGTAGCTGGCGAAGAAGCGCTCGGCCCTGACCCGCTCGGCCTCCAGCAGGGCTTCGAGCTCGCGCGAAGGGCGTGGGCTGACCCAGGTCGTCTCGTCGATCGGCGCGTAGCCGAGATAGCCCAGGGCGGCGCGCACCCGTTCTCGCCGCGCCCGATCCTTCACCCGCTCGACGACCACCACGTGCCAGCGGCCGTCCCAGGCGGGATCACCGTGGCGATAGATTCGCTCCGCGGCGTCGTCGAGCCTGCGGACCGCCCTCGGCGTGAGCTCGTAGCCGGCGCCCTCGGGCAGCCGCAGGGCTTCCAGCCACCCCTGCCTCGCCATCCGGGACACGGCCGTGCGCACCGCGGGCGCCGTGATGCCGAGCGGGGCAAGCAGCCGGACGAGAGCCGCGACGGGGGCACGAGAACCCCGCGACCGCAGATGGTCGCCGTAGAGGTCGAAGAGAGCCGATCTCGCGTCCATCGTGCAAGTCTCACCCGGCGTTCACGGGACCGCGAGCGCACTGGGCGGCGCGGGGGTGGGAAAGCTGATCGTTAGCACTGCGGGCCGGAACTCTGGATAATAGAGGTACTGATCGACATAGTTGTGGCTGGCCGGTCCCGCCAGGCACCGGAGCAGGCGCCGTAGGCATCGTGGGTTGCTGCGGCCCCCAGGCAGGAAAGGGGATGGCGGATGGCGGCGATGAAGCCGCGGACAGGCGACGGTCCGCTCGAGGTCACCAAAGAGGGTCGCGGCATCGTGATGCGCGTCCCGCTTGAGGGCGGCGGGCGGCTGGTGGTCGAGTTGTCGCCTGACGAGGCGGTTGCGCTGGGCGAGGCCCTCAAGACGGCCGTCGGCTGAGCCCTGCCGATCGCCACCGATGCTGCCCGCCTGCCCGCTCCCAGGCAGGGCTTGCTCGGTGGCCGCCCTTTCCGGCAGCAGACGGCGTGACCGAGCCCCTGACCTGGCCGCCATGCCGATCATCACCTAGACCTGAAACGGGACATTTTATCCAGCCACCTCTATGACGCCGTTCCCGTGGCCGCTCGGGCGCCGGAGCGGCGGAGCCGTTACTCTGGCCGCTTGACGGCGGCGAGCAGGCCGTCCCCGACCGGCAGCAGCAGCGGCACCAAGCGGTCATCGATCCGCACCTGCTCGCACAATTCCCTGACGGCGACCGCGTCAGGATCGCCGCACGCGAGGTCGGCGACCCGGTCCCGCGACAGGGCGTCATCAAAGATCACCACACCGCCGGGGCGCAGCAGCCGGAGCGCCGCGATCAGGTAGTCGGGGTACTCGTGCTGGTCGGCGTCGCAGAAGACCAAGTCGTACGCGCCGTCGGCGAGGCGGGGCAGGACCTCGAGTGCGCGGCCGCTGATCAGCCGGTAGCGCCCCGCTGGAAACCCGGCGTCGAGGAACACCGACCGCGCCAGCCGCTGATGCTCCGGCTCCACATCAACGCTGGTCAGGACCCCACCGGTGCGCATGCCGCGAAGCAGCCAGAGACCCGAGGTACCGCAGCCGGTGCCTATCTCGACCACCGACCTGGCGCCGGTCGCCGAGGCGATAAAGCGCAGCGTCGCGCCGGTGACCGGTCCGACCGGGGCAGCGCCGCCAACCTCGGCGGCGTTCCTCCTCGCCGCCAGCAGCGGCTCATCCTCGGGCAGGAAGTCGTCGACATAGGCCAGGGTGACCTGCGCGCTCACGATGTCTGCCTCCCGGGCGGTCGGGCTGTCCTGCGCAGCCTAGCGTTACCGGCTGTGATCCCGGGAACTGGCTGGGTTGTCTCGGCCGTTGATGTTACGCCGGAGTGGACGCTAATGCCCGCGGTGACGACCGGGCCGGTACCGGGAAGCGCGGGCGGGCAGATGGCGTTGCACTGGTAGGGAGCAGTGGGAGGAGGTTGCGCGTGGACGAGGGCCAGCCGGTGCCGGCTGCCGCTACTGACTGGACGCCGCCCAGCTGGGACGACGTGGTCCGGGAGCACTCGGCCCGGGTTTACCGCCTTGCTTACCGGCTCACCGGTAACAGCCACGACGCAGAGGACCTCACCCAGGAGGTCTTTGTGCGCGTCTTCCGGTCGCTGTCCAGCTACACGCCGGGAACGTTCGAAGGCTGGCTGCACCGTATTACCACCAACCTGTTCCTTGACATGGCCCGGCGCAAGCAGCGAATCCGGTTTGAGGGCCTTGGTGACGATACTGCGGCACGCCTCGGTGACGGTGGCCGGTCGCCGGCCGACGCCTTTGACGACCGGCACCTGGACAGCGACATCCAGGCCGCGCTCAAGGCGCTCGCGCCCGAGTACCGGGCCGCGGTCATCCTGTGTGACATTGAGGGCCTGTCCTATGAGGAGATCGCCGCCGCGCTCGGGATCAAGCTGGGCACCGTCCGCAGCCGGATCCATCGTGGCAGGGCACAGCTGCGCGCGGCACTGGAGCACCGGCGGCCGCGGCACATTGGCGAGACACGGGTCCAGCCACAGCGTGCTCCGGTAGCCGCCAGACTCGCACCAGGGAGGCAGGGATGAGCCATCTTGGGCATCGCCTTTCCGCCCTTATCGACGGAGAGCTCGACGACTCCGAACGCGACCGGGTGCTGGTGCACCTGGCTAGATGCGATTCGTGCCGAGAGGATGCCGTCGCGTTGCGGATCCTGAAGCGGCGGATGAACGCGCTGGGCGAGGCCGCGGCCGACTCGGGACTTACCGGCCGCCTGATGGGGCTGGCGCAACCGAGTGGCGCGGCCGGGCCAGGCGGTCAGGCTCGGTGGTCTCAGATGGCAGTGGCAGGCTCATTCTCGCCGCACGGCGGGCGCGAGCTGCGGCCGTCCTGGTACGTCGCCTTCGGTGCTACCGCGGCCGTCCTGGTTGGTGTGGGCACGGCGGCCTTTCTGGCCGGGGGCAGCCGGGAACAGCCCGAGCCGAGGGTGACACCGGCAGTGGATACGTATGTGCTGCAGCACGATCTGATGACCGGCATCGTCCCCGTTGGCTCTACTGGATTCGGGTCGCACCCCAGCAAGAGCCTTTCGTCGCACGCGCCGTGAGCCATCGAGTGGTATCTGGTTGGCGGATCGTCAGCCTGGCCGCGATACTCGGCCTGCTGGGGTCGGGCGTGGCCGCGATGGCCTTGGCGGACTCGCCGGCCGGGTCATCGGTCATCAAGCGCTCAGGCCTGGGCGGTGGCCCGTTGCGGCTCGCACGCCCGGCACAGACCGCGGCGAGCAATGCCGGGCTCCGGCTGCTCCGGGAGGCTGCAACGGCCTGCCAGGCAACGTCTTACCACGGTGAACAGGTCGTGCTGTGGTGGGGCCCAGGGGAGACCAGCGCATCCGTGGTCGACGTATGGCATCAGCCGGGTCAGGTGACCCTGGTGCAGGCGACCAATGTCGCGCCGGGCAAGGCGGTCGGCGCGGGAACCCCGGCGAGCCCTGCCAGCGATCCGGATCCGGACGGGATCCTCGGCGTCTCGAATCAGCTCCTGGTCTTGCTCCAGTCCAACTACCGGATCGTTTACGTGGGCCACGGATCGGCGGCCGGCCGGACGGCGCTGGTGGTCGAGGTCCGAAGGCCCGGCCGCGGTGGCCTGGCCGCGCGGTTCTGGCTTGACGCCGCGACCAAGCTCCCGCTGCGGCGGGAGATCACCTCCGGCTCGCACATGATCAGCGAGGACTCGTTCATCAACCTCCAGCTGGGAGCGCGTGGGCTTGGCGCGATGCCCGCCCCGGCCGGCGCGCCCTGGACCGCGCGCCTGGACTCGGCCTCGCTGACGGCGCTCAGAGCCAAGGGCTGGCCACTGCCCGCCCAGCTGCCAGGCAATCTGGTCCTGTTCGCCGCGACACAGACATCGGCCGGTTCCGGCCGTGTGATTGATCTCTCGTATTCCGACGGCCTGGCCGTGATATCCGTATTTGTCCAGCGCGGCGAGCTAGGCCGGCCGATGCCGGGCTGGCGCCAGATCGGGATGCGCGGGCAGACCGTCTATTCGATCGACCCCGACAGCCGCAGCTTTGCCTGGTCTTCAGGCGGCTTTGTCTACACCGTGGTCGCCGACGCCCCCGCGGCGGTGGTCAGGCAGGTGGTGGCCGCCATGCCAAACCCCACCCGGCCCGGATTCTGGCAGCGGCTGGCCATCGGCTTCCGCCGGCTCGCTTCAGGGCTCAACCCGTTGCACTGATTAGGCCTATCGCGTCCGGCTCTGGGAAATGTATGCCTGAAGCGGCGGCCGCGCGGCAGTAGCAAACGGGGAGGCCGCCTCGGGGGAGGCGGACCATGTCCGATGGGTCTGTGCGCGAGGGGGCGCCCGGTCCGGCTGGCCAGGCGGGCCCGCCTGGCCAGGCCGCGCCAGCGGCCGCGCCTCCTGCGGCTGACCTGGCGGCCGCGCCTCCTGCGGTCGGCCCTGCTCGGGGGGTGCCCGCACATCCGCCGGGTGACGTTACCGTCCGCGCCGCGAATCCGCCCCACCCGGCGGATTCGTCGTATTGGCTCGACTTTGACCGTCCGTCCGGACCCGATGGCACCTCAGCGGACCGCGACGCCAGTCCCCCGGCGCCGGGCCGATCGGACAGCGGGCTGGCCGGATCCCGGCTGCTGATCCTCATCCTGGTCATCGCGGTGACGTCTGCGCTGGTCGGTGGTCTGATCGGCGGGTTCGTCAGCTCGCGGCCGGTGATGGGTACGCAGCCGAGCTACACCCTCGGCGCCGTGCCGCCCGCGCTGGCCAACAGGCCGGCGGATTCGGTCGCGGGTATCGCCGCGCGGGTGCTGCCCAGCGTGGTCATGATCAAGGTGAACGGCGACGAGGGCACCGGCTCGGGCTTCGTCATCAGCGGGGGATACATCCTCACCAACAACCACGTCGTCACCCTCGACGGCGCGGTCAGTCACGCCTCGCTGCAGGTTGTCTTCAACGGCGGGCAGACGGCGTCCGCGCGGCTGGTCGGCACCGACCCGTATTCGGACATAGCGGTGCTGAGGCTGGCGCAGCCGGTTCGCCTTCCCGCGCTCCCGCTCGGGAACTCCGCGAGCGCCGAGGTCGGTGATCCTGTCGTTGCCTTCGGCTCGCCTCTCGGGCTTGCCAACACCGTGACCAGCGGCATCGTCAGCGCAGTGAACCGGCCGGTTCAGCCGAGCGTTGGTGGCATGGGCAACGGACCGCAGGTGTACTACGACGCGATCCAGACCGATGCCGCGATCAACCCCGGCAACTCGGGCGGACCGCTGGTGAACGCGCAGGGCCAGGTCATCGGGATGAACGCAGAGATCGACACGCTCGGCGGGGATCCGGTCAGCGGGATCCAGGGCGGGAGCATCGGCCTTGGGTTCGCGATCCCGATCAACCAGGTGCGCATCGTCGCAACAGAACTCATCCAGACTGGCCGGGCCGCACATTCCGTGATCGGCGCGTTCGTCAACACCGAGTACGCGGGCAACGGCGCTCAGATCGCCCCGTCGCGCGCTGGCTCCGCCGCGTCGGTCACCCCGGGCGGCCCCGCGGCACAGGCGGGCCTGCAGCCAGGCGACGTCATCATCCGCTTCGCCGGCCAGCCGATCGCCGACGCGACAGCCCTCCTCGACGCGATCCGCTCCCAGCCTCCCGGCACCCGCGTCCCGGTCACTTTCATCCGCTCCGCCGCCACCCACACCGCGACCCTGACACTCGGCTCCGCTGAGTCATTACGGATAATCGCAATGTAGCGACCACCGCCGGCCACCGTCGCTTTTCACGCGATCGGTACGGTTATCTGCCTGTTTTGGACCGTTATGTGGTTACCGAACCGTGAAGACTTGGGGTGGGCATGGTTTGGAGGCGGTTGGGGGCGGGGGTGCGGGGTGGCGCGGGCTTCATGGCAGGCGTTCCGACGGTCTACATTGGGAGGCAGCGGACACCTCCGTGAGTTCCTGACGACGCTGGAGCGCTCTCGTGTTCGACCTGTCCATCGAGAAGATCCTGGTTCTGGTTGTGCTGGCGCTGATCATCTTCGGCCCGGACCAGCTCCCGAAGATCGCCGGCCAGGCCGGACGGGCCCTGCGTGACCTGCGCCGCATAGCCGAGAGCGCAAAGGCTGACCTGCAGGAGGGTCTCGGCCCGGAGTTCCGTGACTTCGACATCACCGAACTGCACCCCAAGAACTTCGTGCGGAAGCATCTCTGGGACGAATTCGACGGAAACGGGCACGGCAACGGCAACCCCGGGACCACAAGTTCGCCGGAGGAAGCCGCGTTCTCGCCGGCCAATGGCGCCCCGCTGCTGCCGCCCGGCGACCCCCCTCCGTACGACTCCGAGGCCACCTGACAGATGCGGTCGGCCGCGGCCCCGGCGGGCGCGGGAGCTTCGGTTTCGGTTATACCGGCGAAAGGCCCAAAGGGCGCCCAGCCAGGCCCCGGGACTTGCCGGCCAGACCCTCGGCGATCTTTGTGAGCTCCCGCGCAGCGGGCGAGTCCGGGTCGGACAGCACGAGCGGCTTCCCGTTGTCTCCGGCCTCTCGCAGCCGCATGTCGATCGGCACCTGGCCGAGCACGGGAACCCGAGCGCCGACGATCCGGGTCAGCGTTTGCGCCACGGCCTCGCCGCCGCCTGAGCCGAACACGTCCACCTGCTCGCCACAGTGCGGGCAGGGCAGGTACGACATGTTCTCGATCACGCCGACGACCCGCTGGTGCAGCTGATTCGCGAGCGAGCCCGCCCGCTCCGCCACCTCGGACGATGCGAGCTGCGGAGTGGTGACGACGATCATCTCCGAGCCGGGGATCAGCTGGCCGGCCGAGATGGCGACATCGCCGGTGCCCGGCGGCAGGTCCATCAGCAGCACGTCAAGGTCGCCCCACCACACGTCGGCGAGGAACTGCTCGAGCAGGCGGTGCAGAATCGGCCCGCGCATCGGCAGTGGCTCGTTGCCGTGCTTCATCATGCCGGCCGAGATCGCCCGCACGCCATGTGCTTCCGGCGGCATGATCATCTGCTCGACTTTTGTTGGCCGCCCGGTCACGCCCAGCATCCGCGGCACCGAGTGGCCGTAGATGTCGGCGTCGAGCAGGCCCACCTTCTGCCCGGCGGCGGCCAAAGCCGCGGCCAGGTTGACCGTCACCGACGACTTGCCAACGCCGCCCTTGCCGCTGGCGATCGCGTAGACCTTGGTCAGCGAGCCCGGCTTGGCGAACGGGATCACGCGCGCCGGAGCGCCGCCCCTGAGCTTGGTTTGCAGGGTGGACCGCTGCTCTTCGCTCATCACGTCGAGCTCGACTTGCACCCGGGAGACCCCGTCGAGCTTGCTCACCGCCGCGGTGACGTCCCGGGTGATCTTGTCGCGCAGCGGGCAGCCGGCCACCGTCAGCCAGACATCGACACGTACGGTCCCGTCCCGGGCGACGTCCACGTTCTTGACCATGCCGAGTTCGGTGATCGGGCGGTGAATCTCTGGGTCGCTGACGCCGGCAAGCGCCTGGGTGACCTGATCAATCGTGGGCGGCGATGACAGCGCCGACGGGGTAATCATGGGACCCATGCTATTGAGCAGCCCCCGGCCCGTCGAAACGAACGCCGGCGCTCGCGGCACGGAAAGGCCTTGGGGGTGGGGGCGCCGGGTCCGGGTGGGGCAGGCGAGATGATGCCGTGCATGGCGGAGTTGCAGCAGGTCGGCCGGAGGCACCCGGCTGCGGAGCTGGTCCGGGACATCCAGCGCAACCGCACCGGCATTCCGCGGCGCACGTTCGTCGCCGAGGGCCTGTTTGAGAACAACGTGGTCCTTGAGGCTGGTGTGGCCGTCGACACCTTCCTTTGGTGCCCCGAGGCCGCATACTCCGACGAGGCAAAGACGCGCAGCTCGCAACTGGCCGCCCGGGCTCGCCGCGCCTACCGGATCTCCGAGAAGACCCTCGCTTACCTGACCGAGCGGCCGAACCCGGACGGACTGATCTCGATCGCCCGGCTCCCGGACACCGACCCCGATGCCGTCACGTTCGGTCCCAGTGCATTGATCCTGGTGATCGACGGGATCGAGATCCCGGGAAACCTCGGCACGCTGATCCGGACCGCCGACGCGTGCGGCGCCGACTGCCTGGTGCTGACCAACCGACGGACCAGGCTGACCCACCCTAAGGTGCTCCGCAGCAGCCAGGGGATGAGCATCAGGGTGCCCGCTATCGAGTTCGACGCGGTGCCCGACGCCATCGCCTGGCTGGAGCGGCACGGCTTCACCGTGTACCTGGCCGACACCGACGACAGCGAGAATTACCGCAGCTGTGCCTACGCGGCGCGCACGGCGCTGGTCGTGGGCAGCGAGCGGTACGGGATCTCGCCGCCGTGGCAGGCGGCCGGCTTTCGCCGGATCGGGATTCCTATGCTTGGCTCCGCGGACTCGCTGAACGTCGCGGTGTCCGCGGCGGTGCTGCTGTACGAGGCGAGGGCGCAGATGAACGGATGGGGAGGCGGATGACCCGGCCACGGCGGTCTTGCATTTCGGTGCCGGGCAGTAGTCCGAGATTCCTGGACAAGGCCCCGGGCCTTAACGCTGACCAGGTCCTGCTCGATCTGGAGGACTCGGTCGCGCCGGATGCGAAAGACGAAGCGCGGGCCAATGTGGGCGCCGCGCTGCAGACCGGGGACTGGGGCGGCAAGGTGCGGTCGCTGCGGGTCAACGGCGCCACCACCCGGTGGGCCTACCGGGACGTGACCGACGTTGTCGAGCGCGCCGGGCAGGATCTGGACACGATCATCCTGCCCAAGGTGACCGGCCCCGACCACGTCGCCTGGCTGGACCTGCTGCTCGGCCAGGTCGAGCAGGCGGCGGGCCTGCCGGCCGGGCGGATCGGGATCGAGGCCCAGATCGAGGACGCGGCCGGGCTGGCCGGGGTGGACCAGATCGCCGGCTGTTCGCCCCGGCTCGAGGCGCTGGTGTTCGGGCCCGCCGACTTCATGGCCAGTCTCGGGATGCGGTCGCTGGAGATCGGCGCACAGCCGGCCGGGTACGCGGGCGGCGATGCGTTCCACTATCCGCACCTGCGGATCCTGGTGGCCGCACGGGCGCACGGGCTGCAGGCGATCGACGGCCCGTTCGCCGCGATCGGCGACGCCGACGGGCTGCGCCGGTCGGCCACGTCTGCGGCTGCGCTCGGGTACGACGGCAAGTGGGTGATTCACCCGAGCCAGATCGAGATCGTGAACGACGCGTTCTCGCCCGCCCAGGCCGACTACGACCGTGCCGAGCTGATCCTTGAGGCGTACGAGTACTACACGTCGGTGCGCAGGCGCGGTGCGGTCTCGCTGGACGGCGAGATGATCGACGAGGCCTCGCGCAAGCTGGCCCTGACCGCGGCGGCGCGCGGCCGCGCCGCCGGCCTCGAGCGGACCTCAAGGTTCGCGCCGCCGGACTAGGCCAGCGGCGCTATCAGCGGGCGGGTGTAGGGGTCGCCGTCGCGGCGGTCGCCGCCCTGGCCACCAACCGCCCAGCAGCTGCTGCCGCAGGCCAGGTCGCTCAGGTAGCCGCGGTGGGGCACCGCCGGCACGGTCACCGCGACCCAGTCGTTCCCCTGCCAGCGCAGCGCCAGCGGCCGGTACTTCCGGGTCATGCCGAGCAGCCAGCACCCCCTGGCGCCGGAACAGGTGAGGCCGACCGGGTAGGTCAGCATGCTGGAGCCGGCCGGCGTCCAGGTACTGCCGTTCCAGACGTCGGTGACCAGTTCCTTCCCGCCGAACGCGGCCAGGCACATCCGCGGGCCGGCGCAGCCGAACAGCGAGGGGGCCGCCCCGTGCAGGCCGGCCGGCGGGGCGGGCGGCGAAACCGCCGTCCAGTGGCCGCCGGTGTAGGCAGCCGCCGCGGCGGCGCCGTCTCGCACGCCAAGGGCCAGGCAGTAGCCGCGCCCCGGGCAGGAGAACTGCTGCGGGCGCAGGCCACCGCCCACCGACGTGGCAATTGCCCACTGAGATCCGTCCCACTGCTCGAGCAGGTCGCCGGTGACGCCGGAGTGCGCCTGTGTGCCGCCGGTCGCCCAGCACGCGCTCGGCGACGCGCAGCTGATGGCGTCGAGCTGGCCGCCGGGCACAGCCGGAGAGGGCGCGAGCTGCCACGCTCCGCCGGTCCAGTGCTCGATGAACGCCTGCCCGCCCGCCGCGCTGCCGCCCACGGCCCAGCAGTCCGTGGCCCCGGGACACGCGATGGCTTCGAGCGCGTCCTTCGTCCCGGGCGCCGCAACGGCCACCGTGCCCCAGCGCCCGGCCGTCTCGTGCTTCAGCAGCGGATCACGGGGCTCCGACAGCGTGTTGCCGCCCGGCGCGCTCGCGGTCTGGCCGACGGCCCAGCACTGCGCCGAGCTCGGGCAGGCGACCGCGTTCAGATAGTCGTCGGGGTAGCTCTTGGTGGCCGCGTTCTTGCCGAAGTGATGCACGGCCCAGACGTCGATTCCCACGATCAGCAGCGCGGCAACGACCGCGACGAGGCTGATCAGCTGCCGCCTGCTCATAGCGAACTGGCCTCCGTCCGCCCGGCAAGTCGACCCATGGTGAGGAATGATATCCGCGGTTGCGGCCCGGTTACCGGGACGACTCACGCGGGGTAAACGCCCCAGGCGGTGAGGTACCCGGCCAGGCCAGTGGTGAGCGGCAGGCTGTCCAGGTCGGCGGCCGCGACCCACCGGGCGTCGGCGGCGTCATCACCCGCAGCGAGCTCGCCTCCGGTGATGACCGCGAGGTAGTCGCTGACGTCGACGACCGTCCCGTCGGCTCCCGGCAGCTCGGCGGTGCCGAGCAGGCGGCAGCACTCCACCCTCAGGTTCGTCTCCTCGAGGACCTCCCTGGCCAGCGCCTGCTGGTGGGTCTCGCCCGGCTCGATCCGCCCGCCCGGCAGCGACCATAGCCCGGCGCCGGGCTCGTGACCTCGCTTGATCAGCAGCAGCCGGCCAGCCGGGTCCTTGATCACCGCGCCGACGCAGGGGATTCGCCTGACGATCACCCGTTCAGTATCCGCCCCGCCCTCTGCAGCTCCATCCTCGTGCACCGCCGCGCCCGGGCGCACGGTGCTTGACGTCCGCCGCCAACCGCGTAACGGTCAGACGCATGAGGACTGCGCCCACCTGCCCGCGGTGCGGTGGTCCGGTGCGCGAGCCGAGCGCCTGGTCCAGTGCGTGGAACTGCGACGTGCACGGGCACGTGCATCCGCTGCGGTCGGCGCACAGTCCGACCGCCGGGGGGCTCGAGGGGCTGCTGCGCAGCGCGGCGGTCCCGGCGTGGCTGCCCTGGCCGCTGCCCACGGCCTGGCTGGTCACCGGGTTCGCCGGGGCCGGCGATGAGCGGACCGGGACCAAGGGCTGCGTGGTCGCGCTGTCCGGCCCGAACCCGGTCGGCGGCCCGGGCGAAATGCTGCTGGTCTCCGAGGAGCTCGGGGTCGGCCTTGGTGCCAGGTTTGCCGGCCTGGACGGGCCGGACCCCGGCAGCGGCTTCGCTTCGGGGCCGTCGCACGCGCTGGTCAGATTCGGCAACCACGAGTTCCCGCTGTGGCACGTGGAGTCTCCGGGGCGCGCTGCGTTCGCCGGCGAGATGATGGGCAACTGGCTCTGGCTGATCCTCTGGCCGGACACCGCGGGCATGCTGCTTGTCGACCCGCTGGAACTGCGGGACCTCCGCGATCCTGGTCAGGATCTTGACCTGCCGTTCGGCGCGCCGTCGCCGCGGCTGCCCTAGCGTTGCGGGCGGGCGGCGTGCGCGCGGACATGCACAGCCACAGCGCGGCCTCGGACGGCACCAGCCCGCCCGCTGAGGTGATGCGCCGGGCCAGCGCCGCCGGGCTCGACGCGATCGCGCTGACGGATCATGACACGGTGGCCGGGCACAGCGCTGCCGCCGCGGCGCTGCCGCCGGGGCTGACACTGGTGCCGGGCATGGAGCTGTCCTGCCGGCTGGAAGGCCACAGCGTGCACCTGCTCGGCTACCTGTTTGATCCCGCCGACGCCGAGCTGGCCGCGGAGTGCGCCAGGATCAGGGAAAGCCGCCTGCACCGGGCCAGGGCAATGGTCGAGCGGCTGGCCGAGCTCGGCGCACCGGTCACCTGGGAGCAGGTCAGTGCGTTGGCCGGGGGCGGCGTGGTCGGCCGGCCCCACATCGCGCGGGCGATGGTGGCGGCGGGCGTGATCTCGTCGCCCGACGAGGCGTTCGGCCCGGACTGGATCGGAACCGGCGGGCGGGCCCACGTCGCCCGGTACGCGCTCGACCCGGCGCGCGCGATCGCGCTGATCCGGGCGGCCGGAGGGGTGACGGTGCTGGCGCATCCGCGGGCCGGATCACGGGGCTGGATGACGCCGGACGACGTGATCGCCGACCTGGCCGCCGCGGGCCTGCACGGGATCGAGGTGTGGCATCCGGACCAGGACCAGGAGCATCGGGCGCAGCTGACGGCACTGGCCGCGGACCTCGGCCTGGTGGCCAGCGGGGGGAGCGACGATCATGGGGCGCTGACCGGCTACCGGATCGGCTGCGAGACCATCGCGCCCGAGGAGTACCAGCGGCTGCTGTCACAGGCCACCGGTGCCGCTCCGGTATGGGGGCGATGAGCTCGTTCCGCCGTGCCGGCTCGGGTGGCGGGGCGCCACGCCGGCGGGCTCGCTATTGTCGCTTTGACCGCCACGGCAGCTGATCATCGGCGCGGTCCTACGCTCGTCAGGCAGGGCTGAGAGGAAGGCAGGTCGCCATGGAGGCGCGGATCGAGCGGACTGGAACCACCGCCAACAGCTGGATTGTCGGCGACGACCAGGAAGTCATCGTCATCGACCCAGGCCGGGACGCGGCTGCGGTGCTCGCCGTGGCGGGTGATCGCGAGGTGCTCGCGGTCATCTGCACGCACGGGCACGCGACCCACACCGCGGCGGCCATGGAGGTGGCGGCCAGGGACGAGGCCCCCGTGGCCCTGCATCAAGCGGACCGCGTGTACTGGCGGGAGGCGCATCCGACCGCCAACCCCGACATCGACATGGAGGACGGCGGCATCTTCGAGGTCGCCGATGTGTCGCTCGAGGTGCTGCACGCGCCGGGGCACAGCCCGGGCTCGGTCTGCATCTACAGCGAGGACCTCCGTGCACTCTTCGCCGGCGACGTGGTGTCCGCCGCCGGCCCGGTCCCCTATGAAAAGGAGTTCCCCGACTTCGCCAGGCAGCTCAGCTCGATCGGCGCGCACGTGCTGACGCTGCCGGGCGAGACCCGGGTCCTGCCGGGGCACGGCGACGAGTTCACGGTCGCCGCGGCAGAGAAGCGGTTTGATTCCTGGGTGACCGCGGGCCCCAGCTCGCTGGCCGGTGATCCGGGCGAGTCCTAGCTCCGCCGGGCCGGCCGGGCGGGTCCGCGGGGCCTGCAGGGCTGCTTGAAGCCGGTCAGCCCGCACTGCTGCGGGCGGCGGCCGTGTCCGCGTAGAGCTGGGCGCTGACCAGGCGGCCGCTGGCGACCTCGAACAGCCAGACGTTCTGGATCACTACCGTCTTGCCGGTCGCTTTGAGGACGCCCGTGTTGGTGAGCTGTGCGATGAGGTAGTCAGCGGACTCGATGACCTGATCGACGTGGACGTCGAAGGACGCCCACACCTCTGCGCCGCCGGGGGTCCCCGCGAAGAAGTTGGCGAAGGCCTCGGGGCCGGTGAACTCCCCGCCGTAAGGCAGCGTGGCAGGGATCTTGAGAACGAAGTCTGGGCGCAGCATCGGCAGGATGCGGCTGCTGTCGCCATGACCGAGCAGCTCGGTGATGGCGTAGGCCATCTCGGCCTTCGGGTAAGTTTCCCGGCTGCCGGGGGCCTTCGCGGCCGTGTCGAGCGCCTCGGCGGCGGCAACGTCGGTGCCGGTCACCCCGTCGGCGAAGGAGAAGTTCTCTGGAGGCGTCACGGTCATCATGACGAAGACGTCGGCCGGCCGGACACCCGCGCCTTCCTGGAGCAGCCGGACAAGGGTCTCGTAGAAGCGGCGCTTGGCCCGTTCGCCGCGGTCCAGGCCGTCGGTGATCGTGAACACGATCCAGTCGCCGGACCGGGGGCCGCCCCGGAAGTTGCGGTTGAACACCAGCTCGTCCGGTTCATGCTGGTGGATGAGCTGGAAGTCGTCCTCCGGCTTGATGTGGAGCTCCGCGACCAGCGCGTCGTGTACTGCCCGCGAGACGGCTTCGAGGTACTCGCCCGACTTGCCGCGGGCCAGTGAGATGTTGACGAAGGGCACGAGGAATCCTTTCCGAGGCGGCCCAGGCTGGGCTGGCCCGAGTCCCCTGGGTGGGTATCAGCTCTCGTTACTATGTAGATCAGCATACATGGTATGAATAGAGAAAGGGAGGTGCCCGCGGTGGGACGGCGATCAGATGCCAGGCAGAAGATGGTGCAGGCGGCCAAGCAGCTCATCCGGGAGGGCGGCTACGGCGCGACGGCCTTCTCTGATGTGCTCACGCTCAGCGGCGCACCGCGCGGCTCGGTGTACTTCCACTTCCCGGGCGGCAAGGCTCAGCTGGGGATGGAAGCGGCCGAGGCGCACGCCCACGACCAGGTCGAGATCATCGACCGCGCCGCCGGGGAAGCCAGCTCGGCGGCCGAGCTCATCGAGCGGTACGTAGATCTCGGCCGCGAAGGCATGGTGGCCGGCAACTACGGCCGGGGCTGCGGGGTTGCGCCGCTGGTAACCGAAGGCGCAGCGCAGGAGTCGGCCGAGCTGAGCGAGACCAGCCGCCGCGCATTCTCCGAGATGACCGACCGGCTCGTATTCCACTTCGTGGCTTTCGGCATTGACCGGGCCGCGGCGCGCGTGCTTGCTGATGCCGTGATCGCCGGCGTGGAAGGCGCCATGATCACCTCCCGCGCGCTCCGCAGCCCTGCCCCGTACGACTCGGTGCGCGCCGTCCTGATGAGCCACGCAGCGATCGTGTCACCGAAAACGGCCAGCCGCAGGAGAAGCTAGCTCCTGTTCGTCGCTGATGTCGCTGACGCCCGTGCTTACCAAGTAGATATGACGTAAGGCATAATTGCGCACGTCGGCGAACGGCGAAGATGGAAAAATGATCTTGGCTACCTGCAAATCTGCCGCACACCCCGGCGGGCCGGGGATGCCCGGTAATGTCGGCGGGTCATGCCAGGATGGGATGCGTGCAGCAGCTTGGCTTCGAGGGCATGCCGAAGCGGCTGTATGCGTGCACGCCGACCAGGCTGAGCACCTGGCTGGACTGCCCGCGCCGGTACCGGATGACCTACCTGGACCGGCCGCCGCCCGCCAAGGGCCCGCCATGGGCGCACAACAGCCTTGGGGCCAGCGTGCACAACGCGCTGGCCGGGTGGTGGCGGCTGCCGCGTGCCGGGCGGACCGTGCCCGGCGCCGGTGACCTGCTTGATCAAGGCTGGATCGGGGAAGGGTTTGCCGACTCGCTGCAGTCGGCGCGGTACCGCCATTGGGCCAGGGGCCTGGTGGAGGCCTACGTGGCCGGCCTGGATCCCGCCAGCGAGCCGATCGGGGTTGAGCGCACCGTCGCGACCCGCACCGACCTGATCGCCGTGTCCGGCCGGATCGACCGGCTGGATGACCGCCGCGGCCCGGACGGCCGCGGCGAGCTCGTTGTGGTGGATTACAAGACCGGCCGGCACCTGCTCACCGTGGACGACGCGCGCACGTCGCTGCCGCTGGCGCTGTACGCGCTTGCGGCCGAGCGGGTGATGCGCCGGCCCTGCCGCCGGGTTGAGCTGCATCATCTGCCGACCGGGCGGGTGCTCGCCTGGGAGCACACGCCCGAGTCGCTGGCCCGGCAGCTGCGCCGGGCCGAGGATATCGCCGCGGAATGCGAGACAGCGGACGAGCAGTTCCGGGCCGAGAAGGACGGCGGGCGGGCGCCCACGGCGCCGGGCGCATTTCCGCCGCGCCCGGGCTCCTGGTGCGGATGGTGTGACTACCGGGCCTGCTGCCCGGAAGGCAGCGCGGCGTCCGAGCCGCGCCGGCCATGGGACGCGCTGCGCACCGAAACTGACGGCCTGCCGTCCGATGGCGCTCAGGCTGATGTCGTAGGGGCGGACCGTGGCGCGGTCGCCCGCACCGCCGTGCCGGAGTGATCACCGCTCGCTGCCCGCTCGCTTGCCCGCCGCGGCTCGCTGTCCTCCGCCTGGCGCCAGAAAGCCGTGAGCGTGCTGGCCGTGGTCTCCGGTGCCTCAACGGGGGGTGAGTGCCCGGCGCCCGGTATGCAGACCCGCTGGGCGCCAAGCCGCCTGGCCATCCGTTCCTGGACGGCCGGGCGCCACGCGTCGTCGTTCTCGCCGTAGAGGACCAGGACCGGCGGCCCGGCAAGGTCCGCGAGCTCCTCCGTGCGGTCCGGGCAGGCGAGCAGATACCGGCCCATGGCCATCAGGCCGGATGGGCTGTTGCGCATCATCCGCTCGTGCAGGAAGGCGATCACGTGGTCAGGCAGCCCCTCGGCCTCGGCCTCGGGCGCCAGGTGCTCCTGCCATATCTGCGCGACCGTGGCCCGCAGCCCCGCCTCGCCGGCCGAATCCATCATGGCCAGCATGCCGCGCAGCATCTCGGCGCGCTGGCCGGTGATGCGTCCCGGCCCGGAGCTGAGCAGGGTGAGCGAGGTAATCCGGGCCGTCCCGGCCAGCGCCGTCTCCCTGGCGATCAGCCCGCCGAGGGAGTGCCCGGCCAGATGCAGGCCCTGGCCCTCGGCGGTGTCTTCGGCGATCGCCGCGATGTCGGCGGCCAGCTCGCCCGGCGTATAGCCAGCCGCGTCCGGTGCGCCCGGGCTCTGGTACTGCCCGCGCATGTCGATGGCGACCACCCGGCGGCCCGCCGATGCCAGCGGCTGCAGGACCGGGATGAAGTCTTCCTTGCTTCCGGTGAAGCCTGGAATGAGCAGCGCCGGCCTTCGCTCGCACACGCCCAATGTCGGCTCGGCCTCGAGCGCCGCGAAGCAGCCGCGGGCGCTCTCAATGGTCACCCGGCGGACCCGTTCGGGCAGCTCGAGCGTTTTAGGTGTGCTCACGGCCTGGCAGCCTAACCCAGCGTTGGTTGGATCCCGGTCGTGTCCGAATCTAGCCCGGCGGCGTGCCCTCGGGTCAGCCCTCGCCGCCCGATGACTCCGCGGTACCCGTGCCGGTGGGCTGGCCGACGGCGCCCGCCCGGTCGCCGCGGCGACGGGATGGCCTGCGCCGCCTGCGGGCGGGCTGGCGGCGCGTCTGCGCGGCCTCGTCGGCCGGCGCCGCGTGGCCCTGGCCCGCGGTCCCGCTGCCCGGCTCGCCGGCGTCGGCAACGGCTAGCCCGGACCTGGTCCTGCGCCGGACGCGGTTCCTGCTCTGCCCGGGCTCACGGCCCCTGGCCGGCTCGCTGCGGCTGCCGCGGCTGGCGGGGGCGTCCTTCGTGCCGCGAGCGGTACGAGAGCGGACCCGGCCGGTCTCACCGATGTCCTCGAGATCCTCGGCCTCAAGGCCCAGGCGGCCCCGGCTGGCCGCGGGCAGGGTGCCGGTGACGCCCTGCGGGATCCGCAGCGCGCTGTACAGGTGCGCCGATGTCGAGTAAGTCTCCTCGGGCTCGGGCTGGCCGAGGCCGAGCGTCTCGTCGATGAGCTTCCAGCGCTGCAGGTCGCGCCAGTCCACGAAGGTCACGGCCACGCCCGTGCGGCCGGCCCGGCCGGTCCGGCCGGTCCGGTGCAGGTAGGCCTTGTCGTCCTCGGGGCACTCGTAGTTGACCACGTGCGTCACGTCGTCGACGTCCAGGCCGCGCGCGGCCACGTCGGTCGCGACCAGCACGTCGACCTTCCCGCTCCGGAAGGCCCGCATCGCCCGCTCACGCTGTCCCTGCCCGAGGTCGCCGTGGACGGGGGCAGCGGCGAAACCGCGTGTCGTCAGCGCGGCCGCCACCTGGTCACAGGCCCGCCTGGTCCGGCAGAAGACGATCGTCAGTCCCCGGCCCTCGGCCTGCAGAACCCGGGCCAGGACCTCGATCTTGTCCATCTGGTGCGCGCGGAACGCATGCTGCTCCGTGCTCGGCACGTGGGTGGGCTCGTCGTGGTGCTCGGCGCGTATATGCAACGGCTGGGTCAGGTGGCGGCGCGCCAGCGTGACGACCTCACCGGGCATGGTGGCGGAGAACAGCATGGTCTGCCGCTGCGGCGGGGTGTAGCTGAGGATCTTCTCCACGTCAGGGAGGAACCCCAGGTCGAGCATCTTGTCGGCCTCGTCGAGCACGAGCCCGGTCACCTGTGACAGGTCCAGGTGACCCTGCCGGACCAGGTCGAGCAGCCGGCCGGGCGTGCCGACCACGATGTCCACGTTCGCCAGGGCCTCGATCTGCGGCTCATAAGCGCGGCCGCCGTACAGCGTGACCACGTGGCTGCCGAGGCCGGAGCCCGCGATCCGGAGGTCGTCGCCGACCTGGATGGCCAGCTCCCTGGTGGGCACCACGACCAGGGCGCTAGGCGCCGAGCGCTTGGCTCCCGGGTTTTCGTCCAGCCGCTGCAGCAGCGGGACGCCGAAGGCGAGCGTCTTGCCGGTGCCCGTCCTGGCCTGCCCGATGAGGTCCTGCCCGCCAAGCGCGATCGGAAGGGTCAGCGACTGGATCGGGAACGCTCGGGTGATCCCGGCGGCCTCGAGGGCGGCGCAGATCGGCTCGGCAACCCCGAGGTCGCGAAATGTCATGGCGCTTGGCTCGGAGTCGGCCTGCTGGCCGTCTCCGTTACCCTGCGCCGGGTTGTTGTCGTTCGTGTCAGGCATGTCGCGCTCTTCGTCCGGCGCGGTCTGCATGCCGCATGTATCTGTTGTCAGGGCTTCCGCCTCCATCAAGGCCCGCGGTCCGCGGAGCGCTGCTGCGCCCCAGGCCGACATCGCGGACGGGTAATCCAACCCTCCAGTGGGAGCTACGTGCCGTCACGCAAGGCACATAGCCACACGCTCACGGAGGAAATCAGCGCGGTGTTTGGGGGGACGGTCGCCGCTCCCGGCAATCGCCGCGCCTTACGCTTCGTGTAACGACAAGTGGGGGTTACCGCATTCCTCATGCGGATTACCCAACAGTCTAGCAACATCAAGTGCGCCGACGGCGCCAGGCATGCCGGTCGCGGGGCGCGCGGAGTTGTTACGCTGCGCTCGTGACCCAGAACGACCCGCACGGCGCGACGGCGGATGGCGCCGCCGGGTTCACGGATTCGGAGCCGGATCGCCGCAGGATCCGTGGGGCGGTCGACCTGCTCGGCGTGCTGGCTTACGCGCTGCTTGTGGCTTTTTTCCGGCTTGTCGAAGATGCGGCGCTTGCCGAATCGCTTGCTGACAAGGCGGCGCTCGCCGAGATGGCCGCTGCGGAGTTTGGCCATTTCAAGCTGATTCGCGGCCGGCTGGAGGAGCTGAACGTAGATCCTGACGAGGCAATGCGGCCTTTCGTGGCCGCCATCGACGAATTCCACGCCAGAACCGCACCATCCGATTGGCTGGAAAGCCTCGTGAAAGCTTATGTCGGAGACGGCATAGCTGTCGATTTCTACCGGACCGTGGCCGAGCTGCTCGACCCGCAGACGGCAGAACTTGTCCTTGAGGCTCTTAAGGACACCGGGCACGCCGAATTCGCGGTGGCCCGGGTGCGGGAGGCCATCGAGGCCGACCCCGCGGTAGCCGGACGGCTGGCGTTGTGGGCCCGGCGGCTGGTCGGCGAGGCGCTGGGGCAGGCGCAGCGGGTTGCCGCGGAGCGAGAGGACCTCGCCGCCCTTCTCGCGGGCGGCGAGGTCACCCAGCTTGGCGCGATAGGCCGGATGTTTGCGTTGCTGACGGACGCCCACGCGCAGCGAATGGCAGCACTCGGCCTCGGTGATTAGCGCATTCGGCTTGCCACGCTGAAGTCAGCGGCACGCCGTGGCGGTGATTCACTTCGGTCAAAGGGTGTTGCCGAAGCCAATACGGCGGGCCTCGTTGCCGCTAACTTCCAGGTAAGCAATCTTGTCTGCCGGAATAAGGACTCTGCCGCCCTTCTCGTCCCCCAGCGTGAACACGCCACCGTCGGCGACTGCCGCAGCAAGGGCGCGCTGCACCTCCTCGAAGGAAGACCTGGTCTCTATGACTAGCTCTCGCGGCACGGACTGCATACCGATCTTGATCTCCACGGCGCTCCTCTCCGCAACCGAGGCTAGCCCGAAGCCAGAGCGCGGGGGCCGTCAGGGCCAATCCGCCGATCGGGTCCGGGCAGTTCAGGTCGTGCGGGGCCAGCCGCTGATACCGCGCCAGGCGAGCCGCGCCAGCAGCTGCTCGGCGGCGTCCTTGGGTATTGCCCCGCCGGTGCTCAGCCAGTATCTGGAACTGACCTGCGCCATGCCGACCAGGGCCATGCCCAGCAGGTGCGCCTCGTCGTCGGACAGGCCGGCGTCTTCGCGGATGAACTGGCTGATCATGTCGGCGCACGCGCGCATGGTGCCTTCCAGGCGCTCCCGCACGGCGGGCTCGTTGCTCAGATCGGACTCGAACACCAGCCGGAACGCCTCGCCTGAGCTGCTGACGAAGTCGAAAAAGGCCTGGAAGGTCGCGGGCACCCGCTGCTTGTTGTCGGTGGTCGAGGACAGCGCCTCCCTGACGATCCCCACCAGTTCGTCCACGCTCTCGTCCAGCAGCGCGAGATACAGCTCCAGCTTGCCGGGAAAATGCTGATAGAGCACGGGCTTGCTGACCCCGGCCCGTTCGGCGATTTCGTCCATGGCTGCCGCGTGGTATCCGTGGGCAACGAAGACTTCCTGGGCTGCGCCGAGCAGCTGCCTGCGCCGGGCCGGCCGCGGCAGCCGGGTACCGGCCGGCCCATGCGATCTGGCTTGCGGCGATGCGGTCACGAGTATCTCCGGATATCTGCTGTCACATCAAGATGACGCGCTCATGCAATCTTACGTGTCAGCGGTAGTCATCCTCGTCGAGGCTAAGCTCGCGTTCCTGTTCCGCCGCGTCCGCCTCATCTGCCTCGAGCGGTACCTCGTATGACAGATTGACCTCGTCCAGTTCCTCTGGGTCAGGGATGACATCCTGATCCTGCACGACGGAATCGTCAACCGGCCGCTCAAGGCCCATCTCGCTCATGCGTGCCTCCTAGTCCAAGCGATGCATCGAACGTAGTGCCGATAGGAAGATTCAGGACAAGACTGTGGTATCAGCACCCGAGCTAACGGGGTAGGGAGACACCATGCGCAGCATGTGGAAGGGCGCGATTTCCTTCGGCCTGGTCATGATCCCGATAAAACTCTACGCTGCGAC
>Ga0208725_1000064_pt1 | contig 22486 bp, 15 predicted proteins | sample MicForSoSWNH13_O_FD_188004 | JGI IMG/M metagenome (GOLD analysis project Ga0208725, IMG submission 188004) | Forest soil microbial communities from Harvard Forest Long Term Ecological Research site in Petersham, Massachusetts, USA - MetaG HF011... | ecosystem: Environmental > Terrestrial > Soil... | reverse complement strand
TCTCGACCGTCACCGGCGCCGTCGCCCCCGTCGTATCGACCGTCACCGGCGCCGTCGCCCCGGTCACCACCGCACTGGCACCGGTGGTCTCGACCGTCACCGGCGCCGTCGCCCCGGTCACCACCGCACTGGCACCCGTGGTCTCGACCGTCACCGGCGCCGTCGCCCCGGTCACCACCGCACTGGCACCCGTGGTCTCGACCGTCACCGGCGCCGTCGCCCCCGTCGTATCGACCGTCACCGGCGCGGTTGCGCCCGTCCTGGCAACAGGCACCAGTGCCGTGGCCCCGGTCGTATCGATAGCGACGAGCACGCCCGCACCGGTCACCAGCAGCCTGCCCCCGGTCATTCCCGCCTCCGGGGGATCGGGACCCGGCCGGTCCGGCACTGGCGTTTCGGGTACGACCTCGCCGCTCCTGGCTGGAGGCATATCCGCGGCGCTAGGCGCGGCTGCGTCCCAGTCATCGGCGCGGCCGGGCAGCGGTGGACCGGCGTCGTCGGCGCTGACGCTTTCCTGGCTCACAGCCGGTGCGGGCGGTAGCCCGAACGGGGCCAGCGGATCCGGCAGCGCCGGGAGCGGCGGAGGCGGCATGCAGGCCGGCTTCAGCGCTGCCTTGATCACGCTGCTGGCACTCGTGATGCTGCGGCTGGTTCGCCGTGCCGCGGCGAAGCGGATCTGGCGTTCTTACTTGCCGGAGGTGCCGCCGGCCTAAGTCCTTTCCTTCCCGACTGGTTCATGCCATCGGCGTCCGGGCCAGCAGCGTCCGGCGCTGATCCCCTCGGAAGGAAAGTGACAGCACTGTGCGTATGTGGACAAAGTCCGCGTGCGTGGTGCTCGCCTGGAGCATTCTTCTGATCGTCGTGATGGCGATCTGCAGGCAGGGATCGCCCCGCCAGGCCCAGGCGAACATCCGCATTGCGAGTAGTACTCAGCTCATCCTGAACAGCACACCGAGCGTTGTCTCGACATCAGCGAAGACGACGAGCCCTACCAGGACGTATGTCGTGCAGCAAGGCGACACGTTGTCGGGCATCGCCGCGCAGCTGACCGTACGCGGCGGCTGGCCGGCACTGTACGCGGCCAACCGGCCGCTGATCGGCCCCGATCCGGACATCATTCATCCCGGCACCGTCCTAGTGTTGCCCGGCCAGGAAGGACCGGTTCGCTACACCGTTGCGGCCGGTGACACGTTGTCGGGCATCGCGGCCGCGCTGGCCGTACGCGGTGGCTGGCCGGCGCTGTACGCGGCCGACCGGCGGGTCATTGGTCCCAATTCGAATGTGATCCGTCCGGGAACTGTGCTCACCGTTCCTGGCCCGGCGGCGCCGCCCACGTCAAAGCCCGCGCCGCCGACGTCAAAGCCGACACCGCCTGCCTCAAGGCCGGCACCCCCGGCGTCAAAACCGCAACCACCGTCGCTCCGGACCACGGCGCCCGCTGCTGCCGGCATGCCGCAATGGCTGAAGATCATGCTGCTGGCTGCTGCCGTGGTCATCGCGCTCGTCTTCCTCGTGGAGCTGATGCTGGTGGTGAGGCGACAGCACCAGCTCCGTCTTCAGGCTTCGAGGGCCGGCACGGTCGACTCCTGCCAAGAGCCAGCCGGCGGACCGCTCCCCGCGGACCAGGCTCGCATAGTCATGGCCGACTATGACCGGGTCGTCGTGACCTGCAGCAAGCCCGATGACACGGTCCTCGTACTGCGCCCGCCCGGCGAAGACCCGAAAGCGATCTTGAGGGTGGCCCGGCTGGTATTGTCCGAGGCCCACTACGCCGAGCTGGCCGGCCGGCTCGGGATGCCTGCCAGCTGGCCAATCATCATGGCCGACTATGACCGGCTCGTCGTGACCTGCAGCAAGCGCGACGACACGGTCCTCGTACTGCGGCCCCCCGGCGAAGACCCGAAAGCGGTCCTGCGTGCCGCTCGCCTGGTACTGGCTGAGGGTCCCTACGGAGAACTGGCCGACCAGCTAGGAGAGCCCGCGGGCTGGCCTATGGAGTAGCTATGTCCACACACAGACGGGCCGGGGGCGTCCGCCCCCGGCTCCGGTCGAAACCGCCTGGAGTGATGCGGTGGTACTAGCTGTCCGTCGGCTGCGTCGAGGCCCTGTTCCGCAGCGACTCGACCAGCGCAGCTACATGACGCCGGTCTTCGGGCGTCAGCTCGTCGATGCTGGCGATCAGAAGATCCCGCTCCTGGTTATCCGGCTGCCCCTGCCCGGCCGGGGCGTCGTCGTAGTAGTGCAGTCCGGTGGACTCGGCTGCTGCGGCGCGGACCGCGGAGACGGGGACGTCGAGACCCTTGGCCAGAGCATCGATCGTGGCCGGGCGTGGCGGCCTGGCCAGGTTTCGCGTGGAGGCGAGGGTGTAGACGGTGGAACGAGGCAATCCGCCGCGCCTGGCGACCTCGCCATAGGACCAGCCGCGCTCACGCAGCCGTTGCAAGATCAAACGCTGAAGCGGGTTGATGGGGTACTCCAGCGCTGCGGCTCGGGGCTGCGGCTGAATGGGCGGCTCTCGATCCCCTCCTGTCGCATGCGCCGCCATGTCCACCAACCTAACCCGACCGCATCCCATGAACTCAGCCATGGTGCCCCCACATTTGAACTCAGCCATGGTGCCCCCACATTGACTGGTCAGGACGTTTGCTGTACGGTAGTCACCGTACAGTACGTACGTCAAGGAGCGTACACCTCGTCCGTGGCCCGGCGCCACAGGGGTGCCGGACGATCCCCGGAGGCTCCGTGCAGCCGGGAACGCGGGCAACTCCCGGGCTGCCCGGCCTGGGGGATCGGTTCCAGAGGAGGCACCATGTCCACCGATGTCACGATGCAGGACCTTGAGCTCGAGCACGCCGAACTGCTGCCCAGCCGGGAAACCCTGTGGTGCGGCGGTTCCAGCCACAGCGGCGTCAGCAACTCGTTCAACAATCAGTTCGCATTCCTCAGCGGCAACAACGTCGCGAGCGGCGACAGCATCGCCCTGATCAACCTCGGCGGGCAGTCGAGCAGCGCGACCGCGATCGGCAACCTGCTGGGCTGACAGCTGTCCGGCTCGTACTGCAGAGCTGCTGCGCGCAGCCCGTTGTGGGGAGGGGATGCGCAGCAGTAAGAGGAGGGCCGCCCTGGAAGCTTCGGGGCGGCCCTCCGCCTTGCAGGGGCGGTCCGGCCTGGCCGTCCCTGCGAGGGCCAGCGCAGGCCATTCCTGGCGTTCCCCGGGGACCATGACATACAGGAGCAGACCAGTGACAGTGACCGCAGGGCAGGTGACCACAGGACGCGCGGTGCCCGCGCCGCTGCCGACAGGAGCGTCAGCGCCGCCCGACCCGCCTCGGCTGGCCGACGGGGTCGAGCTGCTCGGCGAATACCGGGACTCCGGATACAGCCAGCCACCGTCGCTGGTACGGCGGCCCGACGGTCAGGTCATCCAGATGTCCGCGCTGCTGTACGGCGTCGCCTGCCGGATCGACGGCTCTCGCGACTTCGCCGCCATCGCCGAACTGGTCAGCGCCGACGTCGGCCGGTCACTGACCGCCGACCAGGTCCGCTACCTCATCACCGCCAAGCTGCTGCCGCTGGGCATCGTCGGCAACCACGGAACCCCAGCCGCCCCGCCCAGGGCCCGTCCGCTGCTCGCGCTCAGGGCCCGGGGCACGCTGCTGCCCGAACGCGCCGCCAACGCCGTCGCCGTGCTGCTGCGGCCGCTGTTCCGGTGGCCCGTTGTGATAGCGGTGATGGTGAGCGTCGCAGGAACGGACTACTGGCTGTTTGTCTCGCACGGGCTGGGTGCCGGGCTGCAGCAGATCCTGCGCAACCCGATCAGCCTGCTGGCCGTGCTCGGCCTGTCTGTGCTCTCTGGCGCGTTCCATGAGTGCGGTCACGCAACAGGCTGCCGTTACAGCGGCGCGCGGCCCGGCGTCATCGGTGTCGGCATCTACCTGGTCTGGCCCTCGTTCTTCACCAACGTCACCGACTCCTACCGGCTCGGCCGGGCCGGCCGGCTGCGTACCGACCTCGGCGGCGTGTACTTCAACGCGGTCTTCATCCTGGCCCTGGCCGGCATCTACGTGGCCACCTCCGCTCAGATCCTGCTGCTGGTCATCGCGATCACGCAGCTGGAGATGCTGCAGCAGCTGATCCCGATCGTCCGCTTTGACGGCTATTTCATCCTCAGCGACGTGGCCGGCGTCCCGGACATGTTTGCCCGCGTCGCCCCGATCGTGAAGAGCGTGCTGCCCGGCGGCCGCCGGGACCCGCGCGTAGCCGGCCTGCGGCGCGGCACCCGGATCATGGTGACCAGCTGGGTGCTGGTCGTCATGCCACTGCTCTTCGCCTTCATGGGATACCTGCTGCTGCACCTGCCCGAGATCAACCGCGCACTGTGGCAGTCGGTCAGCCTGCAGGCCCACCTGATGGCCACCGCGGCCGCGGGGCATGACTACGCGATGGCCGCGGTCGACGCGATCGGCGCCGCCCTCGTGACCCTCTCACTCGTGGGCACGCTGTACATCGCGACAGGCCTGGCACGGCGCGCTGTCACCGCAGGCCTGCGCTGGTCGGCAGGCCGCCCCGCGCGGCGCCTCGTTGCAGGCGCGACCGCGGTGGCGGGCGCGACCACACTCGCCGCCCTCTGGACCGTTCAAGGCCAATTTCACGGGTGGTGACCGGCTACCCGCCGAAGATCCGGTCGCACGCGCGGGCCGCCGCCTTGCCGTCGTCCAGCGGGCAGAACTTGGCGGTGAACGCCTCGTACGCGACGCGGTGTGCCGACGCCACGGAGTCGATGTCGCGGATTGCCGACACCACCTCATCCGAGGTGGCGAGCAGCGGGCCCGGGGCCTCCGCCTCGAAGTCGAAGTAGAAACCGCGCAGGTTGTCCCGGTACTGCTCGAGGTCGTAGGTGAAGAAGAGGATCGGCCGGCCGGTCGGGGCAAAGTCGAACATCACCGATGAGTAGTCCGTCACCAGCACATCGCTGACCAGGAACAGTTCCGAGATGTCCGGGTAGGAGGTCACGTTGATAGCGAAGTCGGGCCGGGCCCCGGCCGGCACGTCCTCGGCCATGTGGTGATGCCCGCGGATCAGGAACACGTAGTCGTCGCCGAGCTGGCGCCAGGCGCTCTCGAGGTCCAGCCGGAAGTCGAACCGGTACCGGCCCGAGGCGTAGTACTGGTTGTCGCGCCAGGTCGGCGCGTACAGCGCCACCCGCTTTCCCTCCGGCAGCCCGAGCCGCTTCCGGACATCGGCGGCAATGCGGTCGGCGTCGCCGCTGCGCAGCACGTCGTTCCTTGGGTAGCCCGACTCGAGCACGTCGCCCTCGTAGTGGAACGCCCGGCGCATGATCGGCGTGCTGAACGGGTTGGGCGAGAGCAGCAGGTCCCACTTGGCCACGTCGGCGGCCAGCACCTCGAAGTAGCCAGCTCCGCTGATGAACTGCGGCTGGGTGATGTCAAAGCCGATCTTCTTCAACGGCGTGCCGTGCCAGGTCTGCACGTAGAACTGGCCATCCCGCTTGTGGTAGTTCAGGCCCATGTCGTCATTCGCGATCACGTACCGCGACCGGCCTAGCGCCTCAAAATAGTCCTCGGTCCCGGTGAGCACGGTTTTGGCGCCGTCCGGCGCGGCCACCGAGTAGTCCGCGACCGCCCAGATGTGCTCACGGTCGTCCCCGCGGCGGCGGAGTTCCTGCGCGATCGCGAGCGGGTTGTCTCCGCACTGCTTTCCCTTCCAGCTGACGAACACCACCGAGTCGCGCAGCGGAAGCTTCTGCTGCAGCGGGTAGTAGACGCCGCGCAGCATCCGCCGCTGCACCCGGCCATGCTCGGTGAGCTTGAGCGCGGGCCCCACGCTGAGCATTGGCGTGTCGTACCCGGATGTGGTGAACCGGTAGCTCTTCTGCCCGACGTTGAGCTTGCGGTCGTCGAGGTCGGCCAGCCGCGAGTGGTCGTAGCCCGGCACGATCAGCTCACCGTCGGCCGCCCGCTCGCGGCGCAGAAACAGGTCCCAGCTCCCGTCCCGCAGCGGCAGCAGCCGCCCGAATGACGGCATGGCCGCCGCATTGATCTCGACCGTGAACCTGTCGCCGTCCCGCTGGACCGGGACCACATGCTGCTCGGTGGATGACCGCCGGAGCAGCACAGCCTCAAAGGAGCCCTCAACGGTAGCCGAGTAGTTGCCCTGGAGCGTCAGCCGGCCGCCGTCGGTCCAGGAGTGCTCGTCGACGACAGGGCGCAGGCCGCGGCGCGCGACCATCGCGTTGCCGTACCTGGTCCGCTCCACGGCGATCTCCTGGTGGCCGGCCGGGTAGCGGTACTCCGCGCGCCCGGCGGGGAACGCCACCCGGAGCCGCTGCTGGCCCTCGGCCTGGACGTACAGATCCCACTCGATTCCGGCATCGCTGATCTCGGCGACGCCTGCCTCGTTCCTGGCGCCGTGCGCGGTGCCGCGGTCGGCCCGGCCGGCCGCGGTGGCCAGGACGCGCAGCGGCATCCTGCCCCGTACCAGCGCCGAGTCGCCGTCCCGCCGCTCGACGGTTGCCGGGAATCGGTGCGTCGCCGCGCCCTTCGGCCTGGCCAGCAGGATCTCGACGCGGGCCTGCGGGTCTAGCGGGCTGACGTCCACGTCGATAACGAGCTCACTGCCCGCGTGCTCGCACCCGTGCAGCACCGCCGGCGTCCTGGTCACCCCGACCTGCAGCCGCCGCCCCGCCCACCAGGCGCCAAACCTGAACCCCGGCGCCACCTGCCGGAACTCCGGACGCTCGGCGGGACCGCGGGCCGGGGTGTGCAGGCGGGCCGGCCGCCACACGCCGCGCCCGCGGACCAGGACGTAGCCGGCCCACTCACCGGTGAGCCAGTGACGGCCGAGCCGGAACCAGCGGGGGCTGATCTCGGCGCGGAAACCGGCCCAGTCGTAGTGGTACCTGTGCTGTCCCGACCACGTGTCCGCCTCGGCGTGCCGGAGCGAGCGGGCCGGGACGATGATCGGCAGCCTGCCCTTGGTCACCGGCCTCAGGAATATGAGCTTGGACACGTTCCTGCGCTTGGGGATGTCCACCGAAGGCACGAACGTGCATCCGGTGATGACCAGCCGGTTGCGGTGCCATTCGAGGTTTTCGATCCGGACGAACGGGTCGAGCTCCCGCCAGTAGGGCCGGTACACCCGGCCCGGGATCTTCAGGCTGCGGTGCTCGGTACGGAACGGGAGGTCAGCACGGATCCTGCCGAAGCTCCTGACCATCGGGGTTGTCTTGATCGGCTGCTCGGCCTGCCAGGCGTTGAACTCGAGCAATTGCTCCTGCTGGCCGGCCTTGATCAGGTGGTAGGCGAGCTTGTGCGTGGATGGCAGCTTCGCCAGCACCCGCCGGCCGACCTGGTCCAGGTACGTACGCCCGAGTTCCATGAACTCGGCCTGGTAGTCGGCGGTGGTCCGGGACAGGTCGCAGACGTACAGCCACAGGTCGTTGACCAGTGCCTTGCGCTGATGCTCGCGGAGCAGCGTGGCCGAGGCCCGCTCGCGAAGGAAGCGGTCGATGTTGCTCAGCGCGGTGATCCGGTCCCTCAGGTTGCCGATATCGGTCCTGGACTGGGTGATCGACAAGGCGCCCTTGCCGCGCTCGCGCCAGTAGTAGATCGTGTCCGGGATCACGTCCACTGCCTTGGCCAGCACGTGCGCCCTGGTCATGGCTTGCAGGTCCTCCCAGGCTCTGACCTCGGGGAAGGACAGCTTGCTGGCGTCCCAGAACGACTTGCGGAAGAGCTTGTTCCACACCGAGACGTCCCAGAACAGTTCCGGTGACCTGCTGATATGCGTCCCGATCCGCCGGTTCTTGATCGCCTGGGCATGCATGCCCGACGGCGTGACTCCCAGCGGGCCGATCCTCTCGACCCCGCCGGACACGAAATCCGAGCCGGACTCCTGCAGGGTGTGCAGCATGATCTCCAGGGCGTGGCTCGGCAGCATGTCATCCGCGTCCACGAAGGCGAGGAACTCCCCGGTCGCCTGCTCGATGCCGCGGTTGCGGGAGTAACCGGGGCCGCCGTTCGGCACCCTGATCAGGATGAACCTCGGGTCGGACTCGGCGCGGCGGCGGGCGATCTCCGCGCTTCCGTCGGTGGAGCCGTCGTCCACCATGATGACCTCAAGGTTGGCGTGGGTCTGCCTGGCAATGGACCGCAGGCAGTCGTCCAGCAAATCCTCGGTGTTGTAGAACGGCACAACAACGCTGATCTGCGGAGCCGTCATCACTGCTCTCTTCCCTGGGCGTACGCCCGCGGCTACGTCTATGCCGGGAAGCCTAAAAGATCAGGCGCAGTGCAAGTTACCGTGAGCGCCGCAGTGCTCACGCGGCGAAGTGCTCACACGGCACACTCATTCGCCGCGCCAGACGGGCGCGCGCTTCTCGGCGAAGGCGGTCGCGCCTTCGATCGCGTCCGCGGAGGTGAACACCGAGCCGAGCACCTCGCCCTGCCGGGCGAACGCCTCGCTGGTGTCCCAGTCCGCCGACTCCACGATGACTCGCTTGCTGGCGGCCAGCGCGAGCGGGGCCCCGAGAGCTACCCGTGCCGCCAGTTCCCTGGCGCCGGCCAGGGCCTGGCCGGCGCCGACCAGCCTACTGACCAGGCCGACCTGGTGCAGCCGATCGGCGGGGAAGTGCTCCCCAGTCAGCACGATCTCCATGGCCAGGTAGTAGGGCAGCCGGCGCGGCAGCCTGAGCAGCCCGCCTGCGGCCGCCGCCAGGCCTCGCCTGACCTCAGGCAGCCCGAACTTCGCCGTCTCGCTCGCCACGATCAGGTCACAGCTCAGGGCGATCTCGAAACCGCCGGCCAGCGCATACCCCTCGACCGCGGCGATCATTGGCTTGGCCGACGGCCGCTCCGTGATCCCGGCGAAGCCGCGGCCCTTCAGGCTCGGCGAGTCCCCGGCCAGGAACCCCTTCAGGTCCATGCCCGCGCTGAACGTGCCGCCAGCGCCGGTCAGGATGATTACCCGCACATCCCTGGCGTCGTCGAACTCGTCGACCGCGGCGGCTATGCCCCGGGCGACCTCGCCGTTGACGGCGTTGCGCGCCTCGGGGCGGTTGATGGTGATGACGGCGATGCCGCCGTCCCTCTCGGTGAGAACCGCGTCCGCCATCCGGCTACTCTCCCTTTACCATGGCACCCGCTGGCGCGTTACTTGGGCTGGAACCTGATACCGCCGTCGAAGCGGATGACCTCGGCGTTCATGTAGTCGTTCTCGATCAGCGCCCGCACCAGGTGGGCGAACTCGGCGGCCGTGCCCATCCGCTTGGGGAAGACGATCGGGGCGATGAGCTTGGCCTTGAACTCGTCGGCGACGGGCCCAGCGCCGTAGATCGGCGTGTCGATGATCCCCGGGCAGATCGTGTTGACCCGCACCCCGATGGCGGCGAGGTCACGCGCGGCCGGGACGGTCATGCCGATGATTCCGCCCTTGGACGCCGAATAGGCAACCTGGCCGGTCTGTCCCTCGATGCCGGCGACGGAGGCCGTGTTGATGACGACGCCGCGCTGCCCGTCCGCATCGGCGGCCTCGGTCTTGGAGATCGCGGCCGCACCGATCCGCATGAGATTGAACGTGCCGATCAGGTTGATGTCGATCACTTTCCGGTACGCGGCAAGGTCATGCGGGGAGCCGTCTCTGGCCACCGTGCGAGCGGCCCAGCCGATGCCGGCACAGCTCACGACCGTCCGCAGCGGCGGGCCCGCCGCAGCCGCGGCGTCGACCGCCGCCTGTACCGACTGCTCGTCGGAGACGTCGGTCCTCACGAAGAGGCCGCCGATAGCGTCGGCCACTGCCTTGCCCTGCTGCTCGTTGAGGTCGGCGACGACAACCCGGACACCCACAGCGGCGAGTTCGCGCGCGGTGGCCTCGCCAAGCCCGCTCGCGCCGCCGGACACGATCGCCGCGGTTCCATTCAGTTCCATGGGCGGGAGCTTACTTGCCGGCTTCGCCGACGGACCGAACGGGGTTCGGTTTGCCCGCAGCGGCCGGCAAACACCCAGATTGTCGGTGCTGCTGCCTAACATCGGTTAGGAATGATGGACACGGCTGGCTGCGGCGCGGGCTCCAGCAGGATTTCGGGAGGACACGGTGCGGAAGTACGCGGGGAATCCGTGGCTGGTGCTGCTGGTGGTCTCACTCGGGTTCTTCATGACCCTGCTGGATTTGACGATCGTTAATATCGCTATCCCCAACATGATCACGAAATTGCACGCGTCCCTCGACGACGTGCTGTGGGTGATTAACGCCTACGCTCTCGTGCTCGCGGTTCTGGTCATCACCGCAGGCCGGCTCGGCGACCTGTTCGGGCCGCGAGCGCTGTTCGCGGTGGGCGTCGCGGTGTTCACACTGGCCTCGGCGGCCTGTGGCCTGTCTCCGAGTCCCGGCTGGCTGATCGGGTTCCGGGCGGTTCAGGGCCTGGGCGCCGCGATGCTGATGCCACAGACTCTGACGATCATCACGAACACGTTCCCGCCGGAGCGGCGCGGCGCCGCATTCGGCGTATGGGGGGCGGTGGCCGGGGTGGCAACCATCGCCGGCCCCACCCTGGGCGGGCTGCTGGTGACCGCGTACGACTGGCGGTACATCTTCTTCGTCAACCTGCCCATCGGCGTGATCGTGCTCGCGCTGACCTTCGTCATCATCCCCGACCTGCGGCTCGGCCGCAGGCACCGGATCGACGTCGTCGGGGTGCTGCTGGCCACGGCGGCTCTGCTCGCCATCTGCTACGGCCTGGTTGAGGGGCAGAAATACAACTGGGGAACGATCACCTCGTTCATCAGCATCCCGCTCATCCTGGGTGTGGGCGTCGCGCTGCTCGCCGTGTTCCTGGTGTACCAGAAGCTGACCCAGAACCGGGAACCGCTGGTTCCGTTCGCGGTGTTCCGGGACCGGAACTTCTCGGTGATGAACTGGGTCTCGGGGGTGCTCGCCGTCGGGATGATGGGGATCTTCCTCCCGTTCACCATCTACCTGCAGTCCGACCTCGGCTTCTCCGCCTTGAAGGCGGGCCTCGCCCTGGCGCCCGCGTCGCTGATCTCCTTGTTTGTCGCCCCCGTGGCCGGCCGGATGACCGACAAGATCGGCGGCAAGTACATCCTGATGACCGGGCTGATCCTGTTCGGCGGCGGCATGGGCTGGCTGGCGCTGATAGCGACGCCGACATCCTCCTGGCAGAGCTTCCTGGCGCCGCTGATCGTGGCCGGGTTCGGCATGGGCTGCGTGTTCGCGCCGCTGGTCACCACGGCCATGCGGAACGTCCAGCCGCAGCTGGCCGGCGCCGCGTCGGGCGTGCTGAATACCGTCAGGCAGGTCGGCCTCGTCATCGGCACCGCCACGGTCGGCGCCCTGCTGCAGAACCGGCTGGTGTCGGACATGACCAGCCAGGCCGAGACCCGCGCCGCGGCGCTGCCGGCGCAGGTGCGCGGCCGGTTCATCACCGAGATCCGGAACGCTGCCAGCAACGGCATCCAGGTCGGCGCCGGCCAGAACGGCGGGATCTCCAAGCAGGCGGGCCTTCCGGCCCAGCTGGCCGCAGAGGTAGCGAGGATCGGCCGGGACGTGTTCACCTTCGGCTACGTGCAGGCCATGCGCACGACCATGCTGCTGCCGGTGATCCTGCTCGCCGTGGGCGCCGTGAGCTGCCTGGCGCTCAAGCAGCCGGCGCCGCAGCGGGACACCGGGCACGACTCGCCGCCGCCCGAGGACGTGCGGCCGGCCGAGGACATGCGCCCGGCTGCGGCCGAGGCGCGCACGCCGGGCCAGGCCGGCCTGGCCTGACAACCTCCGGTCGCTGAACGAGCACGGCCCGCCAGGTTTTCCTGGCGGGCCGTGCTCGTAGCGGGAGAATCCGGAGGTCAGCTCAGCGAGGCGAGCACCTCCGGCGCCCACAGGCCGGGAAGCTCCTCTGGGCTGGTATCGAAGGGGAAATGCGATGCGAACGCGGGTTCCAGGTCGGACAGCCAGATCGCGTTAGGGTCGAACCGCGCGAAGAACGGCTTGCCGACGAGGGCCGGGTTGCGCGCCTGGATCATGTGCAGGGCGAACACCTTCTCGCCCGCCACCTCCACGACGCCATCGACGCACACCTTGCCCGGTGTCGCCGACATGGACGGGCCGCGGACGGTTCGGCACAGCCCGGAGACGCTCGCGTAGGCGTCCCGGAAGATCTCATGCGCCCTGACGAGCGGCACGGCGAAGTACCCCTGCGGACCCGTGTCGCGTTCCACGAACATGTAGTAGGGCACCATGCCCATCCGCATCTGGGTACGCCACATGCCGGTCCAGGTCGCGGCGTCGTCGTTGATGGACCTGATCAGCGGAGCCTGGGTACGGATCACCCCGCCGGCCGAATGGATCCGGCGGACCGCGTCGGCGACCAGGGACGACTCGAGCTCCCTGGGGTGCGAGAAGTGCGCCATGACCGCCAGGCTCTTGCCCGCCGCAACCACCTCTTCGAATAGCCGCAGCGTGTCGTCGGCGTCCGGGTCGGTGACGAACCGTTGCGGCCAGTAGCCCAGCGACTTGGTTCCGATCCGGATCGACTCGAGGTGCTCGAGCCCGGGGCCGAGCAGCGGCTCGATGTACCGCCGCAGCACGGCCTCGCCCATGATCATCGGGTCGCCGCCGGTGATCAGGACGCTCGTCACCTCGCGATGCTGCCGGAGGTAGTCGGTGATCCTGACCGTGTCGTCGGTTGCCATCTTGAGGTCTGGCTCATCCACGAACTGCGCCCACCGGAAGCAGTACGTGCAGTACGCGTGGCAGGTCTGGCCCTGCTTGGGAAAGATCAGGACGGTTTCCGGGTACTTGTGCTGGACCCCCGGCAGCGGCTCCTCGGCGAGTTCGGGGATGTTGAAGGCCAGCTGACCCGCGGGATGCGGGTTCAGCCGGGTACGCACCGCGTGCGCGACCGCGCGGACCTCCGCGTCCGGGGCGCCGCGAGCGAGCAGTCCGCTGATCTCCTTTACGTCCGTTTCGGGCAGCATGTCCGACTGCGGGAACACTAGGCGGTAGATCGGGTCGTCTGGAGCCGCATCCCAGTCGATGAGGCGCTCGACGACGTACTCGTTGGTCCGGAATGGCAGCACTGTAGCCACGGCTCTGACCGCAAGCCGCTCGTCGGCGTCCAGCCCTGCCCGCGCGGTCAGCTTGTCTAGGTGCTTGACCGTGTAGGCACGGAACCGGCGGCCCGGCGACGACTGGCCAGGCGCCATCAGGGGAAGTCCAGTCACGCATCTCCCTTCGGCAGTTCGCCGCTCTGGCGCGAGCCGCCGAGCGGACGTCCCATCACTCTGGCGGCGAGATCGCCGCTCCTGAACCGGCTAACCTTCAGACGTAGAACGCGGGCGTTTGTGCCGGTCTGTGAACTAAAAACTAGGTCACAATTCCAAATCAGTCTGCAGCTGCGGAGTGTTACCGCGGGCCTGGCCGTCCCCTGCGGCCGGTATGGCTCCTCCGGTGGCTTCGGGCCCCACTCTGGATACGTTCTGGTTCCACTGATGGTTCCCTGTCACAGGCCAGGCATTCCACCAGGCTCTACGCATTTCTCCGCCCGCACCCCCGTTGTGCCGGCACGACTACTGGAGTGCCGACGATACGCGGCATATCCGGCGGTGAGAAGCTTGGCGGCATGCGGGATCCGGTCATGCAGCCGCTGCGCGACGGTCCGCAACGGGTCCCGATCGCCGTGGACGCCATGGGCGGTGACAATGCCCCGGACGAGATCGTCGCCGGCGCGGTCCTGGCCGCCCGGGACGGCATCTCGGTGCTGCTGACCGGCCGCCCTGGGGTGCTGCGGCCGCTACTGGCCAGGCATGGGGCGCTGGCCGACATCCAGATCGTGCCGGCCGAGGACTCGATCGCGATGAATGAAGGGGCGCTTGCGAGCTGGCGCCGGCCGCGGTCGAGCATCGCGGTCGCCTGCCAGCTGGTCAGGCGCGGGCAGGCCGACGCCGTCGTCTCGGCGGGCTCGACCGGCGGGGTGGTGGCCACCGCCAGGCTCCGGCTGCGGCCACTGGCCGGGACGCTCCGGCCTGCGCTAGCGGTCGTGCTGCCCACCCGGCCCGGGCCGACGCTGCTGCTCGACGCCGGAGCGATCGCCGATCCCAAGCCGGAGATGCTGGTCCAGTTCGCGCAGCTGGGCGTGGCCTACGCGCAGACTGGCTACGGCATCGAGGAACCGCGGGTTGGCCTGCTCACGATCGGCGCCGAGCCAGAAAAGGGCAACAAGCTCACCCGCCGGGCCCACGAGCTGCTGGACGGCGAGCCGCCGCACGGCGGGCTGCCGATCAGCTTCGTCGGGAACGTCGAGGGCAGCGACCTTCTCGCAGGCAAGGTCGACGTGGTAGTGACCGACGGTTTCACGGGGAACGTGGCACTGAAGACGCTCGAGGGAACGGCCAGCTACGCCACCCGACAGTTCCGTGAAGCCCTGGCCGGGTCGAGGACAGCGCGAATGGGGGCGCTGCTGCAGCGGCGCGGCCTGCGCGAACTCGCCGAGCGCATGGACGCGGAGACCTACGGCGGAGCCGCGCTTCTCGGGCTGGAAGGGACCGTGGTGATCGCGCACGGTGCGGCGAAGGCCCGCGGCGTCGCGGCGGCCTGCCTGCTGGCCGCGAGCCTGGCCCGCGGCCAGATAACCGAGAAGATCACCGAAAGGCTCGGGCCGCAACGCGGCGGCCACTTCCTGCGCCGCCCGTGACCCCGTAAAACGGCGGCGGCGAGCCGATAACCTAGGAGCATGACCGATCCGCAGCAGGCCCTGGCACGGCTGATGACCACCGCGCTCGCTGCGGCGTTCGGCCCTGAGTACGCGGACGCTGACCCGCTGATCCGGCCGTCCCAATTCGCCGACTACCAGTCGAACGTGGCGCTGTCGCTGGCCAAGCGGCTGAACCGGCCACCCCGCGAGATCGCCACCGAGCTGGCTGGTCATCTCGGCGGCAGCGAGGTGTTCGAAACGGCCGAGGTGAGCGGGCCTGGATTCATCAACCTCACACTGCGCGAAGACTGGATTGCTGGCGAGGCCACTGCCCAGCTCGCCGACCCGCGGCTCGGCGTTGCCCTGGCGCACCCCGCCCAGAAGGTGGTGGTCGACTACTCGGCGCCGAACGTCGCCAGGGAGATGCACGTCGGCCATTTGCGCACGACGGTCGTTGGCGACTCGGTGGTGCGCGTCCTTGAGTACCTCGGCCATTCGGTGATCCGGGCAAACCACCTTGGTGACTGGGGCACGCAGTTCGGGATGCTGCTCGAGCACCTTCTTGACGTGGGTGAGGAGGCAGCCTACGCGCAGCTCGCCGCGGGCGAGATCAACGCGTTCTACCAGGCAGCCAACGCCAAGTTCAAGGCCGATCCGTCATTCGCAGAGCGGTCGCGCAGCCGGGTCGTCGCGCTGCAGGCGGGGGATCCCGAGACCCTCCGGCTGTGGACCATGCTGATCAACGACACCAAGAAGTACTACAACACCATCTACGCGCGGCTCGGCGTCACGCTCACGGACGCCGACCTGGCGCCCGAGAGCTTCTACAACTCGATGCTCGCCGACGTATGCGATGAGCTGCAGGCGAAGGGTGTCGCGGTCATCAGCGACGGCGCGCTCTGCGCTTTCCCGCCCGGATTCACCGGCCGGGACGGTTCGCCGCTGCCGCTGATCCTGCGCAAGTCCGACGGCGGCTATGGATACGCCACCACGGACATGGCCGCGATCCGGTACCGGATCAGGGACCTGCACGCGGACCGCATCATCTATGTGGTCGGGGCCGAGCAGGGCCAGCACTTCGAGATGGTCTTCGCCGTTGCCCGCCAGGCGGGCTGGCTCCCGGATTCGGTCAGCGTCGAGCATGCCACCATCGGGCTGGTCACTGGAGCCGACCACAAGCGGTTCCGCAGCAGGACCGGCAGCTCCGTCAAGCTGATCGATCTGATCAATGAGGCCGTCGAGCGTGCCGAGGAGGTCATCAAGGACCGGTACGACGACCCAGAGCTGCGCGCGCAGATCGCCGACGCCGTCGGGATCGGCGCGCTGAAGTACGCCGACCTGTCTGTCGCCCGCGATTCCGGGTACGTGCTCGACCTGGACCGGATGCTCACGCTGAGCGGGAACACCGGCCCGTACCTGCAGTACGCGACCGCGCGAATCCGCTCGATCTTCCGCAAGGCGGGAATCGAGCCGGGCCAGGCCACGGGCCCGATCCGGATCACCGAGCGCGCCGAGCGGGAGCTGGCGCTGCAGCTGCTCGGGTTCGGCGCAGCGGTCTGTCAGGTGTCCGAGGCAGCCGAGCCGCACAAGCTCGCGGCCTTCCTGTTCGAGACCGCCAGCGCGTTCACCACGTTCTACGAGAAGTGCCCGGTCCTGCAGGCACCAGAGGAATCCGTCCGCAGCAGCAGGCTCGCCCTGTCCGCGCTGACCCTGCAGGTCCTGCTGACGGGACTGGATCTGCTCGGCATCCCCGTGCCGGAGCGCATGTAGCCCCATCCCGGGGCAGATTTTGGGGCCGTTCACAGACAGCTCCCAGCATCTGCAGGCTGCCATCCCAGACCACTACGGCAGCCTCACTGTTATGGACAACATGCATGAACCGCCAAGCGGCGACCCGCAGGACATCTGGCCGACCCAGGAAATTGGCCCGTCGGCCGGACAGCCGGGGCCGGGAGGACCGGGCCAGCCATTCGCTCAGCCGGGGCAAGGCCCGGGCCGGCCCGCCAAGCCGCGACGCCGTGGCAGGGCAGTCTGGTGGGGCGCCGGGCTTGCGCTGGTCGCGCTGCTGGCCGGCGGCGGGGCCGCCGCCGCGGAACTCGCCAGCAGCACCTCCCCGGCGCCGGCCGCGCTCACCGGGCAGGCCGCCCAGCTGAATACGTTGCTCAACTCGAGTTCCTCGAGCACTTCGAGTGCCGCTCTCAGCAGTGCCGCGGCGAGCTCCACGACCGCCCGCCCCTGCCTGAACCGGGCGGAGAAGCTCAGGGCAGCCGGCTACCCGGTGGCGGCCAGAGCCGTGCTGCGGCGCTGCGGCCACCCGCTGCTGCGGCTGCGGCTGCTGGGCGGGATGCACGGAGAGTTCACGTTCGAGACCAAGACCGGGCCGCGCACCATCGCGTTCGAGCGGGGCGTGGTCGAGTCGGTCAGCGGCAGTCACGTCGTCGTGGCGGCCAAGGACGGGACCACCTGGACCTGGGTCCTGGAGAGCAACACGGTGATCCGCCAGAACGGCCAGCGGGCCACAGCCAGCGCTCTGTCCGACGGCGAGCACGTCTTCGCCGGCGGCCCCGTGATCAGCGGCGGGTACGACGCCAAACTGATCGTGGTCAAGCCGGCCTCGGGCAGTTCGTCACCGACCGCGACACCCACCCCGGCCACCGGTTCCTAAACCAAGGCGCCGGGCCGATCACCCTGTCTGGCAGCATCTGGGGCGGGTCCGCCCCGGATGCTGCCGCATCGGTGATGACTTGCGGCAATGCCTTCCGCCGGCGCTTCATGAAATGCACGGCCGGTGTCTATGGCAGGCCGCCAGCGCGCGAGAATGAGCCCGATACCTGATGACAGACAATGACCAGATTCCCCAGGTGCTCGTCGTAGACGACGAGCCGAACATTCGCGAGCTTGTACAGGTCGCGCTGAAGTTCCACGGCTGCTCGGTGACCACGGCGGGAACCGGGAAGGACGCGCTGCGGCAGGCCGAGGCCGACCGGCCCGACCTGATCGTCCTCGACGTGATGCTGCCGGACATGGACGGCTTCGAGGTGTGCCGCAGGCTGCGCGCGGCGGGCAACGAAGTCCCGGTGATCTTCCTGACGGCCCGGGACACGTCCTCGGACACCGTCACCGGCCTGGCCATCGGCGGCGATGACTACGTCACGAAGCCGTTCTCGGTCGAGTCCCTGGTGGCCCGGGTCCGCGCGGTGCTGCGCCGCGCCTCCAGGACCGCGCAGGGCGATCAGCACGACGGCGACAGCGAGATCCTGCGCGCTGGGGATATCGAGCTCGACGAGGGACGCTGGACCGTGCACCGGGCCGGCGTCCCGGTCGAGCTGTCCCCGACCGAGTTCCGCCTGCTCGCCTACCTGATGCGGCACCAGGGACGGGTGCTCACCCGGGCGCAGCTGCTCGAGAACGTATGGGGGTGGGACTACGCCGGCGAGTCCCAGATCGTCGAGACCTACGTCAGCTACCTGCGGCGCAAGCTAGATCCGCTAGGGCCGCCCATGATCCACACCCAGCGGGGAGTGGGCTACAGCCTCCGGCTAGCGGAGCGGGGGCAGGCCGGGCCGGGCTAGGGTCGGGAGGGCGGGTCGATGAACAGTTCCCGCAGGCTGTCGCTGCGCGCGCGCATGCTCATCCTGCTCATCGCGGTGACCGCCGTGTTCCTGCTCATCATGGGAGCGGTCACCACCGCCGTGCTCAGCCATCGGGTGAGCAACCTGTTCACCGCCGACCTGATCGCCGAGGCCACGCGCAGTCCGGCGAAGCTGGCCGATAACACGGACGGCTATCTGGCCGTAGCGGTCTCGGCGCGCACGGGCCAGATCGTGCAGATCACGCCCGGACAGCAGACAAGCGAGCTCGGCGCCGCCTTGAGCGAACTGACCCTGGCCGAGTACCGGGCACAGTTCACCCGCCAGCCGGCCACGATCACGACCACGGGCGGCGAGAAGCTCCGCGCGGTCGCGCGGGTGATCACCGCTGCCGAGCTGGCCAATTCCGGCTTCAGCGCGCCGGTGGGCCGCTACATCCTCGTCGTCGCGCACGCCGGCGACGCCGTGAACAGTCAGGTCGGCGTCGTTGTCGTCGCCGAGCTGATCACCGGCGGAGCGCTGCTCACCCTGCTCGTCGTCGGCGGATGGTGGCTGATCGGCCGCGGGCTTGAGCCGCTGGACCAGATGGCCAATACGGCCAAGGAGATCACCTCACGGGGGGACCTCACCGCGCGGGTGGTCGACGCGGACGATCGGACCGAGGTCGGCAGGCTCGGGTCGGCCATCAACACCATGCTCGACCGGATACAGCACGCGTTCGGTGCGCGCTTGCGCTCGGAGCAGAAGGTGCGCGAGTTCGCCGCCGACGCCTCACACGAGCTGCGCACACCGCTGACCACCATCCGCGGCTACGCCGAGCTCTACCGGCAGGGCGCGCTGGGCCCCGACCAGCTGCCCAATGCCATGCGCCGGATCGAGCAGGAGGCGCAGCGGATGAGCACGCTCGTGGCCGAACTGCTCGAGCTGGCCAGACTGGACCGGACCACGTCGCTCGACCTGGCCGAGACGGACCTGGCGGGCGTGGTGCGGGACGCGGTCGCCGACGCGGCAGCGGTCGAGCCGGAGCGCCCGGTGCGGGCCGAGGCACCACCGCGGCTCGTGGCCACGGTGGACGAGGCCAGGATCCGTCAGGTGCTGGCGAACCTGCTCGGCAACATCCGCGCGCACACTCCGGTAACCACCCCGGTGGCGGTGCGGCTCGGCGCTCTCCCCGGGGGGGTGCTGCTGGAGGTGGCCGACGCCGGCCCCGGCATGTCCGCCGAGGATGCGGCCAAGGCTTTTGACCGGTTCCACCGCGCCGCTGAGCAGCCAAATGGCGGCGCCGGGGACCGCGCAGCGGGCAATGGCGGCGGGGGCGGCAGCGGTCTGGGGCTTTCGATCGTCCAGGCGATCGCCAGCGCGCACGGCGGGCAGGCCACTCTGGAATCCTGGCCGGGCCGCGGCACCAGGGTTCGTATCTGGCTGCCCACCCGCGCCGCTCTGCACGCCGGGCCGTAGCTATAGCTAGGGCGAGGGCGGGCCCTGAGCCTCCTGAGCGCCATAACGGATCGGGGCGGGCAGCTGGTTGAACATGTAGAAGACGGAGAGCAGCCCGTAGATCGCCAGCGCCCCCGCCGCCGACCCGGCCAGGGCCACGAGCACGCCGGCCAGGTAGCCGCCGAGGCCGATGCTCCAGCGCGGGATCTTCAGCCAGGGCAGCAGCCTGCCGCCGACCCGCGGCATCGACGCCAGCATCTGCTGCTTGGTGATCCGGGACCCCAGCGCGGTGGCGTGGCCGACCAGGTAAAGCCAGATCGCGTTGTAAAAGAGCGAGATCGCGACCATGACGAGCCCGTAGAGCACGGCCGCGGGCTGCCCGCCGGAAGCGTTCGGCCCGGTGAGGTGCTCGGCCACGAGCGCGGTGGGAAACGGGATCGCGACCACGCCCATGAGCAACAGCATGTTCAGCACCATCAGCGGCCGGTCGACCAGCCGGACATGGCTGAACAGGACGTGGTGGTTCATCCACATGATCCCGATGGTCAGGAAGCTCACTACGTAGGCGGCATACTGCGGCCACGCGTCCCCCAGCGACCGGTAGCTGAGTGCCCCGCGGCCGATCGAGAGCAGACTGAAGATCAGCAGCGTGATCGCGACGGCGAACACGCCGTCGCTGAAGGACTCGACGCGCCGGGAGTCCACCTGGCGGCCCGGATCAGCCGCTTTCGCCAGCGGCTGGCCGGTCACCGCCGGGCTCGTCGGCCGGCCGACCCGACGCCGAAGGAGCGGGCGCCCGCACCGACCTGGCCAGCACCTGTGCCACGTCAACCACCTCGAGCGTCTCCTTGGCCTCGCCTGAGCTCTTCTTGGCGCTTACCGCGTCGCCGAGCATGACCAGGCAGTATGGGCACCCGGTCGAGATCGTGTCCGGGTTCGTGCCGAGCGCCTCGTCGATCCGCTCGGTGTTGATCCGCTTGCCGATCCGCTCCTCCATCCACATCCGCGCCCCGCCCGCGCCGCAGCAGAACCCGCGTTCCTTGCACCGGTGCATCTCCTGCGCCCGGACGCCGGGCACCCGCTCCATGATCTCCCGCGGGGCCGTGAAGATTCGGTTGTGCCTGCCGAGGAAGCACGGGTCGTGATAAGTGATCTTCTCCTCGACCGGGTTCACCGGGGTCAGCTTGCCCTCTTCCACCAGCCGGGCCAGCAGCTGCGTGTGATGGATGACCTCGTAGTCGCCGCCGAGCTGCGGGTACTCGTTGGCGAGCGTGTTGAAGCAGTGCGGGCAGCTGGCAACGATCTTGCGGGCGCCCGCCTCATTCAGCGTCGCGATGTTCTGCTCGGCCAGCATCGAGTACACGAACTCGTTGCCGATCCGCCGGGCCGGGTCGCCGGTGCACGTTTCGGCCGGGCCGAGCACCGCGAACGAGACCCCGGCGGTGTGCAGCAGCTCGGCGATCGCCCGCGTGGTCTTGCGCGCCCGGTCTTCCAGCGCCCCGGCGCAGCCCACCCAGAACAGGTACTCGACGTCCGCGCCGATCGCACCGTCGACAACCGGCACCTCGAAGTCCAGGCCTTCGGCCCACTCCAGCCGCCTGGCCTCGCCCATGCCCCACGGGTCGCCCTTGTTCTCCAGGTTCTTCAGCATCGACGACGCCTCGGTGGGGAACGCGGACTCGATCAGCACCTGGTGCCGGCGCATGTCGGAGATGTGGTCGATGTGCTCGATGTCAACGGGGCACTCCTCGACGCACGCGCCGCAGTTCGTGCACGACCAGAGCACGTCGGGATCGATCACCCCGTTGGCGGCCTCGTTGCCGACCAGCGGGCGCTCGGCCTCGGCCTTCACCGCGTCCGGCAGCTTCTCCCTCGCCTCGTCCGACCCGGCCAGGAGGTACGGGGCCTTGGCAAACGCGTGATCGCGCAGGTCCAGGATCAGCATCTTCGGCGACAGGGGCTTGTCGGTTATCCAGGCCGGGCACTGGGACTGGCAACGCCCGCACTCGGTGCAGGTCGCCATGTCCAGCATGCCCTTCCAGGTGAAGTCCTCGATCTTGCCGCGGCCGAAGATATCGGTGTCGGGGTCGGCCTCCTCGAAGTCGAGCACCTTGCCGCCGGACCGCATCGGCTGCAGCGCGCCGAGACCGTTCGGGCGCCGGGAGAACAGCACGTTCAGCGGGGCTATTGCGATGTGCAGGTGCTTGGAATAGGTGACGAACACGCCGAAGCCGAGGATCACCGCGAGCTGCAGCAGGATGAATGTGGTCTCCAGCGCCTTGTTCGCGCCCACGCCCAGCGGGTGCAGCCAGTGCCCGACGATCTGCGACGCGAACGCGCCGTGTGCATACGGGAAGTCGCCGGTGTTGATCTGCGCGCCCCGGTAGATCAGCAGCGTCGCGATCACCAGGAAGATCAGGGCCAGAACGAGCCACGCGGCGCCGGTGTGCGACCCGTCGAACCGTGACTTCCGGCCTTCCCGCTTCGGGCTGGTCCGCAGCCGGATGATCGCGAACGTCGCGATGCCCAGAAGCACGCCGACGGCGAACAGGTCCTCAAGGAAGCCGACCCAGGCCCAGTGGCCGATCCCGGGGATCGCGAACGTGCGGCTGAACAGGTCGCCGTACGCCTCGATGATCGTCAGGATCAGGATGATGAATCCCCAGAACGTCAGGAAGTGGGCCACCCCGGGTACCGACCACTTCAGCAGCTTGCGCTGCCCGAAGACCTCACTGGC
>Ga0208725_1000063_pt1 | contig 22819 bp, 19 predicted proteins | sample MicForSoSWNH13_O_FD_188004 | JGI IMG/M metagenome (GOLD analysis project Ga0208725, IMG submission 188004) | Forest soil microbial communities from Harvard Forest Long Term Ecological Research site in Petersham, Massachusetts, USA - MetaG HF011... | ecosystem: Environmental > Terrestrial > Soil... | reverse complement strand
CGCGGCCAGGTGATCGGCTTCGAGATCTCGTGCGGGTACGTGACCGCCCAGGTGCAGGGGTCGCGGCCGAAGCCGTACCGGGTGCAGATCCAGGTGACGCCGCTGACCACGGCGCAGTGGCGGAAGGTGGAGCAGGCGCTGGCCGCGCAGGCGCTGTTCCGGGCCCGGCTGCTGGCGGGGGAGATGCCACCGGAGATTGAGGACGTGTTCGCCGGCTGTGGCACCCCGCTGTTCCCGCGCTCCGCGCGGGACCTGGACATGTCCTGCTCCTGCCCGGACTGGGGGGTGCCGTGCAAGCACCTGGCCGCGGTCTGTTACGTGCTCGCCGAGGCCTTCGACCTCGACCCGTTCGCCATCCTGGCCTGGCGCGGCCGGGGCAGGGAGGACCTGCTCGCCGCGATGCGGCTGACCGGGCGGGAGGCCGATGAGCCCGCGCGGCCGCTCATCGACGTCACCGACCGCCCGCTGTCCGACTGCATGGCGGACTTCTGGTCGCCGGGCATGAGCACGGCGCGGCTGCGGGCCCTGCCGCCGGTGCCGGCGACAGCACCCGACCTGCTGCTGCGCACGTTTGAACCGCCGCAGCTGCAGGTCCGCAACAACGACCTGATCACCCTGCTCGGCCCGGCCTACCATCGGCTGGCCGTCCCGGACGAGCCAGCCGATGGCTGACCGCTGACCGCAGGTCACGAACGGCGGCCGACCGCGCCGTACCCGGCGTCGAGTCCATGCCGGGATTGCGCCCTATTGCCATCATGTAATGCCTTCGGCCGGGTCAATTCGGTTTCTCGATATTTGCGCGCGTTCTTGGCATTCTTGCGGCCGGGTCGCAGCCGAAAGCGACGTCTACTTGGGCGAGGCCGACGAGGTGCCGGCATGTGATCGCACCCCGCGCGCATGAATATTCAGGCATACCAGCTTCGGTTTCGGCAAGAATGCCCGCTCGGCCCACTCTGCCAACCGCAGAGCCTGGCGCTGCGACGGCGTCAGGTGCTCCTTCGGGACCGTCACGGTCATCTTCCCCTGGCTTACGGTCCTCATGGCACTGCGCGCGAGCGGTGTCCAGTAGTGGTTAACGCTCGCGGCCTGCGCCGTGGTCGGAGTCGATAGCTCGTAGGCGCAGAATCGTTTCGGGCTGCTTTTCTCCGCCGCAACATGGACAACCGCATGCGCTGCCGCATCTACCGCGCCAGCGCACCCCGCCGCAAATCCGCATATGATGCACAGCAGCGCAATACCTGCAGCCTTGCCGATGAGGCGCAACCTGATCACCCGTTGTCCACGTTACCAGCGCCGGGTCGTGGCCCGGCTTTCAGAGGCCGGACGTTACGGTATTGCCGACCGGATGTTACGCATTTTTTGCTGACCGGTGGGAAATCGCGCGCGCCGCTGTCTTAACGGTGATCAGGCCCTTGCCGCAGGGTCAGGATGCGGGCTGCCTGGCCGCGGGCTGCTTCCGCCGCTGGAGGCTGGGCCCCGGGCCTACTGAGCGGTGAGGGCCGGGTTGAGCCGTACGAGCCGCACGGGGTCTGAATCATCGAGTTCGGCGACGCCTTCTCGTGACTTCACGAAGTCTGAGAATGAGCGATAGCCCAGAGCTCTCTCGCTGAATGACGGGTCCATGCGCCTCATCTGGCTCTTCACCGCGGAGCTATGCAGCCAGTCCGCGTCATCTTTCTCCTGGCCGAGTCGCAGCGCTCGCTCGAGGAGCCTGGTCGCCAGCTCTTGCGGGTCTTCGGAATCAAGCTCAATCTCGTCGGTGACCTCGGTCGCGGGCCGCCTGGCACGACGCGAGCCCCGGGCCGACGGCGCGCTGGCGGATTCCTCATGTTCTGCCGGTGCGCCGGCAGTGCGTACCGCTGGCAGCTGGGAGACGCCAGCGGGAGTAATGCCGGGAAGAGCGTCGTAGGTCACGAGTTCGTCGCACGCCGCAGCGAGAGATCTGCTGGTCGATCCGGCAACGCCGACACCCACGACGTAGCGGCCCAGGCGCCTGCACCGCTGGGCGAGGGCGATGTAATCCGAGTCCCCGGCGACGATCACCACGTGGGTCAGGTCGGGAAGGCGGAACATGTCCTCCACCGCGTCGACGGCCAGCCTGATGTCGGCACCATTCTTGGCATAGGCGGCTGCGGGAAACAGCTGCACCAAGTCCACTGCACGGCTGACGAGCTGGTCGCGGTAGTCGGCGTTCACAGGGGCTGACCAGTCGGCATAGGCGCGGGTGAGCACGAGGGTGCCGAACGATGAGGCGAAGTCGATGACCGCGCCGACGTCCACAGTCGCGCGCCGGAGCTTCTCTGCGATGTCGGGGTCGGCCGATTTGTCGGTCCTGTTGAACCCGCGCACCTTGTCACGCTGGAACTGGCCCCGGCCATGAACCTGGTCGTAGCGTGAGATCACAATGTTGTCGAAGTCGATATAGACAGCGACTCGGGTGCCGCCAGGGTCGTTCATGGTTTGCTCTTCTCGCCGGGACGCCTCGTTAGGCCAGCCTGCTCGGAACTCGAAAGTGATCCGTCTGTCAACCGTAGGTGCGGCCTCTACGCTAGCTTGAGGGCGGGTACTGCAGGCCAACCATCGGGGCCATCTCCGCCAGCATGAGCTCGAACATCGGCTCGGCGTCTTCGAGCGCGAAACTCAGCTGGCCGAATACCTCCAGGCTCACGATCCCGTAGAGCCGCACCCAGCAGCGCAGGAACACCAGCAGCAAGCCGAGCGGCAGGCCGGCGGCGAGCTGGCCCAGCCCGTCGCGATAGCGCCCCAGCTGTTCCGCCAGCCCGGGGTCGATCTGGTCATCCGGCAGCACCGGGAACGGCTGCTTGCGCCACAGCTCGAGCATCAGGACGAAGAACGTGTTCCCGAACTGGCCGCCGCTCTCCGCGGTGATCTCGTCGTGCTGCACGTGCAGGCCGGGCAGCGGGGTGGCGAAGATCAGCTCGTACTCCCTGGGGTGGCTCAGCGACCATCGCCGGAACTCCCGGCATGCGGCGAATACCTTCGCCGTCATGTCACCGCCGGCCGCGCCGTCGGCGGCGGCGATCGCGCCGCGGATGCCGGCGGTCAGCTCGGTGAAGATGTCAGCGATGATGTGCTTGACGAGGTCCTCGTGGCTGCCGAAGTACCGGTAGAGAGCGGGCGCGGTCATCCCCATCTCGCGCGCGATCGCGCGCAGCGACACCGCGTCGGGCCCCTCGGCGACCAGGATCCGGCGCGCCGTTTGCTTAATCTCCGCCGTGGTCGCGGCGCGGACGCGATCACGGCGGCTGGGTGCCTGAACCACCTGGCCTCCGGAAGCTGAAGGACGGGCTGGCCTCGCCAGCCTCGACGTGCTGATCCTACCGTTTACAGCGTTAACTGTTCTGCCGCGATTCCCGCTGGCGCAAACCAGGCGCAGCAGGCCAGCCGAAGATCGCGGGGCGTGCGAGCTGCCCCGGGCCCGGCATGAGCCGTAATAGCGCTTGACATCTGTTAACTGCGTATGCGAAGTTAACACCATTCGCAAGTTAACGCTGTTCACCACAGGGATGATCGTTGGTCGAGCTCGCGGAGGGACCGATGTTCGACGGCTGGGGGCGCCTGGTATACCGGCGCAGGCGGCTGGTTCTGGTTATCGCGCTGATCGTGGTTGCGTTCGCGGCCGCCTGGGGGACAGGGGTGTTCGGGCGGCTGCAGTCATCGGGTGGGTTCACCCCGCCGGACAGCCAGAGCCAGCAGTCGAGCAACCTGGCAGCGGCCGCGTTCGGCCGGGACGCTGGCGACGTCGTGGTCCTGTACTCGAGTCCGACGATGAGCGTGCGCTCGCCGGCCTTCCGTGCGGCCGTGACGCATGCGCTGGCGGGCCTGCCGCCCGGCCGGGTCGAATCGGCCGCGACGTACTGGTCCACCGGCTCGCCGCAGTTCGTCAGCGCGAGCGGACGGGAAACCTACGCGGTGCTCGAACTGGCCGGGGCGAGCGACGGCGCGCGGCAGAGCAACTATGACGCAATCAAAGGCGGGCTTGACGTGCCCGGCCTGCGGACCGAGGTGGGCGGGCTCGTGCCCACCAACGAGGCGATCAACAAGCAGGTCAGCTCCGACATCGGCCGGGCTGAGACCTTCTCCTTGCCGGTGCTGCTGATCGTGATGCTGATCATCTTCGGCAGCCTGGCAGCGGCCAGCCTGCCACTGGCGATCGGCGGGGCGGCGATCCTCGGCTCGCTGACCGTGCTGCGGCTACTCACCCTGGCCACCACGGTATCGATCTACTCCGTCAACATCACCACGATCCTGGGCCTCGGGCTCGGCATCGACTACGGGCTGTTCATGGTGAGCAGGTTCCGCGAGGAACTGCACCGCCAGGACTCGGTCGAGGACGCGGTGGCGCGCACCGTCGCGACCGCGGGCCGCACCGTGGCGGTCTCCGGTATCACCGTCGCGATGGCCCTGGCTAGCCTGATGCTGTTCCCCGAGGATTTCCTGCGCTCGATGGGCTACGGCGGTGTGGCGACCGTCTTCGTCGACATGCTGGCCGCGCTGACCGTGCTGCCCGCGCTGCTCGCTGTCTTCGGCCGCAACGTGAACGCTTTGCGGATCCGGCGGGCCGTGCGCAGGCCGCCCGCGGCCGAAGGCACCGGCGCCTGGTACCGGATCGCGCGCAGCGTGATGCGCCGCCCGGTGTTTTACGCGGTGCCGATCGTGGTCGTGCTGCTCGCGCTGGGCTCGCCGTTCCTGCGGGTGACCTGGGGCGGCACCGACGCCACCGTGCTGCCGGCCAGTGCGGGGCCGAGGCTGGTCACCGAGGCCCTGAATCGCGACTTCCCCGGGAACCCGACCGCGCCGATCGAGTCCGTCGTGCAGTTCCCCGGGCCGGTGGCCGGCTCGCCGGCCCGCGAGGCCGCACTCAGCGGGTACGTCGCCCGGCTTGACCGCGTCCCCGGGGTGCTCGCGGCTCAGGTGACCGGCATTCACGGCGACATCGCGCGGGTCGATATGCGTTATGGCCCGGATCCTTACTCACCGCAGGCACGCGCGATCGTGGGGCAGGTCCGGGACGTGCGGCCGCCGCCGGCCGCCCGGGCCTATGTGGGCGGGCCAAGCGCGCAGCTCGTGGACGAGCTGTCCAGCCTCGGGCGGGTCCTGCCGTGGATGGCGCTGGTGGTGGCGCTGGCCACGTTCGTGCTGCTGTTCCTCGCGTTCGGGTCGGTGGTGCTGCCGGTCAAGGCGATCGTGATGAACGCGGCATCGCTTTCGGTCATGTACGGGGTCGTGGTGTGGATCTTCCAGGAGGGCCATCTGTCCGGGCTGCTGCGGTTCACGCCCAACGGCACGATCGACCCGACCATGCCGATCCTGATGTTCGCGATCATGTTCGGGCTGTCCATGGACTACGAGGTGTTCCTGCTGTCCCGGATCCGCGAGCGTTACGACGTCACCGGCGACAACACGGCCGCGGTGGCGGCCGGGCTGCAGCGCACCGGCGGGCTGATCACGAGCCTGGCGCTGCTGCTGGTTATCGTCGTTGGCGCGTTCTCCGCCTCCGGCATCACGTTCATCAAGCTGCTCGGCGTCGGCATGATCGTCGCGCTGGTCGTGGACGCGTCCATCGTGCGGGTGCTGCTGGTGCCCGCCGTGATGCGGCTGCTCGGCCCGGCCAACTGGTGGGCGCCCAAGCCGCTGCGCCGCCTGTACGCGAGATATGGCATCCGCGACGCCGCCGATGACGACGCGCCGGCCAGGCCGCGATCCCTGTCGGCGGCGTCATGACCGCGGAGACTGTGGAGGGTCCCACGCTGTTGCTAGTGGAACAGCGTGGGACCCATCACCGCGTTGGCGTCAGGCGGCGTCGAGGCGGGCGAGTTCGGCGGGGGACAGGGTCAGGCTGGCGGCCTGCGCGGAGTCGATGATCGACTCGGGCCGGCTGGCACCGGGGATCGGGATCACCACCGGCGCCTTGGCCAGCATCCATGCCAGCGTCACCTGCTGCGGTGAGACACCGTGGGCGTCCGCGACCTCCTGGAACGCGGCGTGCTGTGCTCCGAGCCGTCCGGCCCGGCCGATGCCGCCGAGTGGGCTCCAGGGCAGGAACGCGACGCCGAGCTCGGCGCTGTGGCGCAGTTCCGGCTCGCTGGAGCGGAAGGCCGGCGAGAACTGGTTCTGCACGCTGGCCAGGTTGCCTGCGCCGAGCACCCGGACCGCGATATCGATCTGCTCGATGCTGGCGTTGGAGATACCTGCCATCCGGATCTTCCCGGCGTCGAGCAGCTCCTTCAGCGCGCCAATGGATTCGGCGTAGGGAACCTTCGGGTCCGGCCGGTGGAACTGGTAGAGGCCGATCGCGTCCACGCCGAGCGCCTTCAGCGAAGCCTCGGCCGCCGTCCGCAGGTGCTCGGGGGAGCCGTCCACGGTCCATGAGCCGTCGCCGGGCCTGATGTGGCCGCCCTTGGTGGCGACGAGCACATCGCTGGCGTCTCCGGCGTAGCTGGCCAGTGCCTTGGCGATCAGCCGCTCGTTGTGCCCGGTCTCGCCCGCGTGCAGGTGATAGGCGTCGGCGGTGTCGATCAGCGTCACGCCCGCGTCCAGCGCAGCGTGAATGGTCCTGATCGAGCGCGCTTCCTCCGGCCGGCCTTCGATGGACATGGGCATGCCGCCCAGACCGATGGCGCCGACGGTGACCTGGCCAATCTTCCTGGTTTGCATTCGAGAACTCCCAGTTTTGTTGTCGTCTGGCTGTGCTAACCGCCGGGGAGCGCCGATAAGTCCGGCTGGTGATGCCGAATCCTGAGCACCGTCATCCCTTACGGTGATGAGCCGGCGGCGCGCAGCAGCTCGGCCAGGAACGCGCGCGAGGCCGCCGACACCCGGCGGTGCGCGGGCGTCGCGACCGAGATCCGCCAGCAGAGAGAGTGCCCGGCCACCTCGATCGCGGGCAGCCCTGGCGCCGTCGCCGCCACCACCGAGACCGGCAGGAACGTGATCCCGAGGCCGTGCCGGACCAGCGCGGCGGCCGATGCAAAGTCCGCCACTTCGAACCGAACCTGGCGGTCCAGCCCGGCAGCGGCGAACGCGCGGTCCACCACCGCCCGGTTGCCCCAGCCCGGTGTGAAGTCGATGAACGCGTCGTCAGCGATCTCCTCAAGCGTCACCGACCGTCGTGCCGCGAGCGGATGCGCCGGGTGGCAGACGACCAGCAGCGGCTCGGCGCTGACAAACCGCAGCGTCAGGTCGGCCGGGGGCTGCCCGGGCAGCGACAGCAGCGCCAGGTCGAGCGCGCCGGAGATCACCTCGCCTGCCAGGCCCGCGGATCCGGCCGCGGCCAGCCGCAGCCGCACTGCGACGCCCGGGTGCGTGGTGTGAAACCGGCCGAGCAGCCCGGGCACGTCGAGCTGGCCGGTGGACTGCATCGTGCCGACCGTGACCGTTCCGCGCAGCCCGCCGCGGGCCTCACCCACGGCATCCCTGGCCGCCTGGGCCGCGGCAAGGGTGGCGCGGGCCTCGGGCAGCAGCGCATGTCCTGCGTCGGTCAGCGCGACCCGGTGCCGGTCCCGGTCGAACAGGACCGCCGCGAGCTCCCGCTCCAGCCCCTGGATGGAGCTGGACACGCCCGACTGGACCACGTGCAGCCGACGGGATGCGCGGGTGAACGACAACTCCTCCGCAACGGCCACGAAGTACTCCAGGTGCCGTAGTTCCATGCACGCATTATCTCTAATTCAGATTGCCGTTAGCTCTGATTGTCGTTGGCGTAGATGACAGTCGGCGCCGATGCTGGAACCACGGAAAGTCAACGGAGGTGTTCCCGATGGCACTGACCCACCAGGTGGTCCGGCAAGACCTGGGCGGCATGCCAGATCAGCGGGCCCGGCAGGACCGGCGCAGGCACGGCATCGGGTTCTGGATCGTCGGCTACGCGTTCCTCGTCACGATGGCGTTTTCCACCGTGCCCGCGCCGCTCTACGTCCTGTACCAGGCGCGCGATCATTTCGGCTCGTTCATGGTCACGGTGATCTTCGCGGCTTATGCCGTCGGGGTCGTTGCCAGCCTGTTCCTGGCCGGCCACATCTCCGACTGGCACGGCCGGCGGCGGATCCTGGCCATCGCGCTGTCCGTCAACGTGGTATCCGGCGTGATCTTCCTGGCCTGGCCGTCGGTGCCCGGCCTGATCGTCGGCCGGGTGGTCTCGGGCATCAGCATCGGCATGCTGACCGCCACCGCGACCGCTTACCTCAGCGAACTGCACGCCACGGCCCGGCCCGGCAGGTCCCCGGCGAGGGCCGAGATCACGGCGACGGCGGCCAACATCGGTGGCCTCGGGTTCGGCGCGCTGCTCGCCGGGCTTCTCGCCCAGTACGCGCCGGCGCCGCTGCAGGTGCCGTACCTGGTGTCCGAGGCTTTGATGCTGATCGGCGCCATGGCGCTGGCGGCGGTGCCCGAGACCGTGGAGCGTCCGCACCCTCGGCCGCGTTACCGCCCGCAGCGGGTGTCCGTGCCGGCTCCTGACCGCTCACTGTTCTACTCGGCGGGCCTCACCGCGGCGGCCGTCTTTGCCCTGTTCGGCCTGTTCACGTCGCTCGCACCGGGGTTCCTGGCCGGCACCCTGCACGAGGGCTCGCATGCCCTGGCCGGCCTGACCACGTTCGTCGTCTTCGGCGCTGCTGCGCTTGCGCAGGTGGCGGCGAGCCGAACGACCGTGCATCGCCAGCTCGACATCGGCCTGGGCACGCTCGCCCTGGGACTCGTGCTGGTGACGGTCGCGGTCTGGCTGCCCAGCCTCGCCGTGCTGCTGATCGGCGGAGCGCTAGCCGGAGGCGGCGCGGGCGCCGCGTTCAAGGGCAGCATCTCCACGGTGATCTCCATCGCGCCGCCACATGCGCGCGGGGAGGCGCTGGCCGGGCTGTTCCTCGCCGCCTACATCGGCCTCGTGGTGCCGGTTCTCGGCCTGGGGCTCGCGACCCAGCTGCTGAGCACCCAGGTCGCGGTGGCCGGCTTCGCCGCGGTTCTGCTGGCCGCGGTGGCGGTCGTTGCCCGCAGGCTGCGGGCTGGCCGGGATCCGCTGCCCGCCTGAGGGCCGGCCGGAATCCACTGCGCGCCTCAGGACGGCCGGAATCCGCTGCGCGCCTCAGGCGTTGCCATCCGGTGCGTGTGCCCGCCCGGCCGCCGCCTCGACCTGCCGCCGTTACTGACCATCCGGCCCGCTGATTGGAGACGTCCATGAAGTACGTGAACCTTGGCTCGACCGGCCTGCGCGTGTCGCGTGTCTGCCTCGGGATGATGAGCTTCGGCAACAACAGCGACCGGCCCTGGGTGCTCGACGAGGACGCGGCCGAGCCGATCGTGAGGGCAGCCGCCGACGGCGGGGTCACGTTCTTCGACACCGCGGACGTCTACTCCGCCGGGGCGAGCGAGGTCGCGACTGGCCGGCTGCTCGGGAAGATGTTCCGCAGGGACGACGTGGTCGTGGCCACCAAGGTGTTCTCGCCGATGGGACCGGGCGAGAACAGCAGGGGCCTGTCCCGCAAGCACATCCTGTCCGGTATCGACGCCTCGCTGGAGCGGCTGGACATGGACTACGTGGACCTCTACCAGATCCACCGCTGGGACTACCGGACGCCGGTCGAGGAGACCATGGAGGCGCTGCACGATGTGGTGCGGGCAGGCAAGGCCCGGTACATCGGCGCCAGCTCGATGTTCGCGTGGCAGTTCGCCAAGGCCCAGCATGTTGCGGACACCCACGGGTGGACCAGGTTCGTCTCGATGCAGAACCACTACAACCTCATCTACCGAGAGGAAGAGCGGGAGATGATCCCGCAGTGCATCGACCAGGGCGTCGGCGTGATCCCGTGGAGCCCGCTGGCCCGCGGCGTGCTCACCGGCAGCCGCACCAGGGAGGGAGAGCGGCGGACCACCCGGTCGAACTCGGACTCGTTCCAGGACACGCTGTACACCGCCGCCGACTTCGACGTCGTCGACCGGGCCGGCGAGGTGGCGGCCGAGCGCGGCGTGCCGCCGGCGCAGGTCGCGCTCGCCTGGCTGCTGCACCGGCCCGGGGTGACCGCACCGATCGTCGGCGCGACCAAGCCCGGCCACCTCGAAGACGCGCTGGCGGCCGAGCAGCTCGACCTCAGCGACGAGGAGATGCGGCGCCTGGAGGAGCCCTACGTCCCGCACCCCGTCCTGGGCCACGTCTGACCGAAGAGACTCCGCTTCCGCCGTGCGGTGCCGTCATGATGCCGGTGGCGAGGTGGACCCAGCCAGTCTCTGGTACAGCCTGTGCAGCACCGTGCCTATCGGGCTGGAGTAGGAGATGGACGAGATGTCTCCGCCCTGCTGGTACCCGCCGATGACGCCGACCACGGTTCCCTGGCCGGTTTTCGGGTTGATGTCAGTCAGGAACGGGGCGCCACTCGAGGCGTTCGAATAGCCAGGACAGTCAAACACCAGCTCCAGCAGCCCGGATACTTTGATATCGCCCGGCCTTCGGTTACATACGACCGGCCCGGAGATCGGCGAATATCCCTCCACCCGCACGGATCTGGGCAGCGGTGCGCTGTACCCCAGCTGCTCGGCACCGGAACGGGCCTGAACGTCTCCCCGGACGGTAAGGAAGGCGAAATCACGATTGACATTCCCGCCGTACCATCCGGCCGCGAAGAATTGTCCCGTTACCTTCCACTCGCCGAACTTGGCCACCCCGCGGTAGAACCCGGGCGCGAACATCACGTTCCCCAACTTCCTGCCCAGGCAGTGCGCCGCCGTGAGCAGCAGGTTTCCGCCGCGGCTGGTTATGACGGTCGCCGTGCAGAAGGGGTGCGGCGCCCTGCCCCGCTGCGGGATGATGAGCGCGCCGACAGCCCGCCCGCCGGGAGGCGCGATCTTAGGTTCGGCCAGGGAAACCGTATTCATATACAGGATGAACAAGGCAACGGCAGCCAGCATCGCGATTATCGCGCGGCGCCGCTCCCAGATAATTCTCATGATGCACCCCAATATCATTTTCATGGTGCATCTCAATACTATCTGAGGGCCTTCAGTGCGCCCGGGCGCCTCTTCAGATAACTTGCCCAAGAGGAAACTCGAAGGCCAGGCTAGCTATGCTATATGCACCAGGAGGGCGCTAAAGGCAACATATAAACTGCGCCGCCCAGGGTGACCGCCAGGGGTCCGCACGGTCCCGGTGAGGTGGGCCTGGGTCAGCCAGCAGTGATGGCCAGGGCGAGGGGCAGCACGGCGGGGGCGCCGGCCTGGCGGAGCAGCCGGACCGCGACGGTCATGGTCCAGCCGGTTTCGACCCGGTCGTCGACCAGCAGCGCCGGGCCCTCGAGCTGGCCCGCCGCGGCAGCGACTTCTTCGGGAAGAGTGAGCTCGCGCCACACGGCGGCCAGGCGCTGGGCGCTGTTTTGCTGCCGGCCCGGCGGGAGCGAGGTCTGCGGGCCGGCCGGATAGCCGAGTCGGCCGAGGTACGGTATCCGGCCGATCTCGGCGATGCGCAGGCCCAGGCTCTCAACGAGCTGCGGCCTGGTCCGCGAGGGCAGCGTTACGACGCCAGCCGGCCGCTGGTCCCAGTCCCACGAAGCCAGCATGCCGACCACTGCTGCTACAAGATCATCAGGGACTGGGCGGTCGCGGGAGGGGCCGTCGGAAGCGGGGCCGTCGGAAGCGGGGCCGTCGGAAGCGGGGCCGTCCGAAGCAGAGCCGTCCGAAGCGGGGCCGTCGGAAGCCGAGCCGCCGGGGGCCAGCAGGGCGCGCAGCCTCGGGCCCCAGCCCAGGTCGGTCAGCCGCCCGATGGCCCGGCCCGGCTCGGCTGACAGTCCGGGGTCGATCTTGCCGGACACCTCGACGCCCAGCTCGCGCATGCCGGTCGGCCACATCCGCCGCGGGGTGATCTCGACCCCCGGCCGCAGCAGCCGGTCACCGGCCGCCGCGGCGGCCGCCTGGGACACCTCCTGCGGCCAATGCCGCCCGGTGCAGTTGTCGCAGCGCCCGCACGGCGCGGCCGCCGGGTCGTCGAGCTCGCGGCGGAGGTACTCCATCCGGCAGGTGCTGGCCGCGGCGTAGCCCAGCATGGCCTGCTGCTCCCGGGACCGCTCCGCCGCCACCCTCGCGTACCTGTCGGCGTCGTAGGCCCACCCGGCGCCGGTGGCCGCCCAGCCGCCGCTGACCCGGCGCACGGCGCCGTCCACGTCGAGAACCTTGAGCATCATCTCCAGTCGCCCGCGGGACAGGTCGACCCGGGTTTCCAGCGCCGCGGTGGACAGCGGCTTCCCCGCATCGGCGAGAGCGGCGAGGGCGGAGCGGACGACGGCCTCCGGCGGGAACGCCAGAGAGCCGAAGTAGGCCCAGATGTCGGCGTCCTCCCGGCCGGGCAGCAAGATCACGTCGGCGCGGTCGGTGGCCCGGCCCGCCCGGCCAATCTGCTGGTAGTAGGCGATCGGCGACGGCGGTGCCCCGAGGTGGACGACGAAGCCAAGGTCCGGCTTGTCGAAGCCCATGCCGAGGGCGCTGGTCGCAACCAGGGCCTTGAGTTCGTTGGCCAGAAGCGAATCCTCGGCGGCGACGCGTTCATGGTGGTCGTCTTGTCCGGTGTAGGCGGCGACATTGTGGCCGTGCGAGCGCAGGAAAGACGCGGTCTCGCGCGCAGCGGCGACCGTCAGCGTGTAGATGATGCCGGATCCGGGCAGCTCGCCCAGATGCTCCGCCAGCCAGGCCAGGCGCTGCTGCGTCGCGGGCAGCCGCACGACCGCCAGGTGCAGGCTGGCCCGGTCCAGCGGGCCGCGCAGCACGAGGGTCCCGTCGCCCAGGTGCTCGGCGACGTCCCTGGTGACCCTGGCATTCGCGGTGGCCGTCGTGGCGAGCACCGGAACGCCAGGCGGCAGGCTGCCGAGCAGCGTGCGCAGCCTCCGGTAGTCCGGGCGGAAGTCGTGGCCCCAGTCGGAGATGCAGTGCGCCTCGTCCACCACCAGCATGCCCGCGGCGGCGATCAGCTTAGGCAGCACCAGGTCGCGGAAACTGGGATTGTTCAGCCGCTCCGGGCTCACCAGGATGACGTCCACTTCGCCCGCCGCCACCTCCGCGTAGACCTGGTCCCACTCGTCGGTGTTCGCCGAGTTCACGGTGCGGGCGCGGATGCCTGCCCGGCCCGCCGCTTCGATCTGGTTGCGCATCAGCGCGAGCAGCGGCGAAACGATGACCGACGGGCCGCTGCCGCGGGAGCGCAGCAGCGCGGTCGCCGTGAAGTAGACCGCCGACTTGCCCCAGCCGGTCCGCTGCACCACGAGAGCCCGCCGCCTGTCCTCGACCAGGGCGCGGATGGCCGTCCACTGGTCGTCGCGCAGCGCCGCGGCGGGCCCGGCGAGCGAGCGCAGGCAGCGCTCGGCCTGATCGCGGAGTGCTGCGGTTCCAGTGTCGTCGGCCATGGCCTCCTTCGTACCAGGCCGTGCCGACTGTCCGCAGCGACGGGCAGGATTCGTCATGTGGCAGACAGCGCAGGCTTTGACGAGCGCCCGGTCCGGGCCTTCCGGCCCGATCCGGACCGGCCAGTCGCCCCGGACAGGTGGCCGGCCTCGGTGCCAGCGGTCGCGTACCTGCTGCGCGACGGCCTGGAACTGCCGGCCGGCCTGACCGTGCTGGTGGGGGAGAACGGGTCCGGGAAGTCGACCGTGATGGAGATCCTCGCCGAGGCCTATGGCCTGAACCCCCAGGGCGGATCGGCGCTGGCGCGGTTCCGGACCAGGGAGAGCGAGCCAGGGATCGGCGCGCACTTCATCGTCGAGCGCGGCCCCTCCCGGCCCGGCTGGTCCTACTTCCTGCGCGCGGACACCATGCACGGGCTCTACACCTACCTGGAGGCCAACCCGGGCCGCAGCCCGGAGCGCTTCCACGAGCTCAGCCACGGCGAGGGCTTCCTCGAGGTGCTGCGGACCCGGGTGAACCAGCCCGGCTTCTACCTCATGGACGAACCCGACGCGCCACTGTCGTTCATAGCCTGCCTGGGACTTGTCTCGCTGCTGCAGGACCTGGTGCAGGCCGGATCCCAGGCGGTCGTCGCGACCCACTCGCCGATCATCGCTGCGGCGCCCGGCGCCCGGATCCTCGAGCTCGGCGGCTGGGGCATGCGCCCGGCCAGCTGGGACGAGCTGGACATCGTCTTGCACTGGCGGCGTTTCCTGCACGAGCCAGGATCATATTTCAGGCATTGGCTCGACGGCTGAAGGCCTGTTTGGCACGTAATTGCATGGCGAGCGCTGAATTTATCGGCTTTGTAAGATTGGTACGGTCGCTGAACTCTCCTGATGCGATTTTCAAGACAGCCTGCGCTCGCTCGCTTAGCCTTATTGCTCTGCGCACATTGCCATTTCATTGCCGCGGCTAATCTGCGGTAATTCGGATATACAGGGTCGGTAAAAAGCGGAGGAATCATGGGCGCGCGCCATCTGATGGGCCGATTTGTCACGGTGATGGCTATCTGCCTGGCAGGCGGATCGGTGGCGCTGACCGGCCCGGGCGTCATGGCGGCGGGAGCCGCCGGGACCGCGGGCCCGGGCGGTTTGAGCGGAACTGTGATCCGGTCGGCAGCTACTCAGCCCGCGGCGCTGGTCACCGACACCGGGATGGGGGCGCGCACCAAGGTGGGCCTTCCGGCGCCGGTGATGAGCGGAGCGATGCTCGCGGCCAACGCCGCGAAGCAGGTTGTAGCCGCAAGCTTTGTCAAGGCGATGCAGGCCGACGCCGCAGCGCTCAGCAAGTGCGCGAACGGGGCCTGCCCGAGCGAGCTGCCGGCCTCCAGGAACCTGAGGCCGACCCAGAAGGCGCAGATCAACGGCTACTTCTGCGGCCCGGCCACGGTGTCGGAGATGCTGGCCCAGATGGGCAAGGCCCTCGGCCAGCGGAAGGCCGCCAGGGAACTCGGGACGAATTCGGACGGCACCGGCTGGTCGGACGCGAACGGCTATCCGGTTCCCGAGGTGCTGAACGCGAATGAGGGCCTTAACAACTACGTCGCCGTCGGGCTGCCGTGGGCGCCAACCAGGCACGACATCAAGGCATATGAGATTGACCTGGTGACCGATATCAACCACAACGGCGGCGTCCCGCTCGCCGGTGATGCCTACGAGGTCGCGGGCGGCCCGCATCTGGTCGGGCATCCGGTGAATCAGAGCATTTTCCATTGGTTCGACATCAGGGGCTACAAGAACTCGGGAGCCACGACCGACTACGAGGACTCGGTGCACGACGCTTCGAGCATCGGGTGGGCCGCCACGGTGCCGGCGTACTCGTCGCTGCCGTCGGCGACGATCGTGAACATCGTCGGGGCACGTGGCTACGACTGGTAGCCCGCGGCACCGGTGGCGGGCGGCCGCGGCGCTCGGGCTGTGCGGCGCCCTGTCCGGCGCGCTGGCGCTGGCCGGGTGCAGCACCGGCACGCCGCAGGCAACGCGGTCCGGCCAGCGTCACGCCGCGGCCGCCTGGCCGGCCTGGTCGACGCTGTGCCCGGTGCAGCCGACCGCGAGCCTCACCGCGGCGCTGGCCCGGACGGTGCCGGCGTCGCTCAACGGCGAGGTGATCCCGCTGGGCATGTCGGCGGACGGCCAGACCGCCTACGTGTCGGCCTGGACGCCAGGTTTCTCCGGGGTTGCCGCCCTGAACCTCGCCACCGGCAGCATCCGGCAGATCCAGGCCTTCCAGAACCCCCAGGACGACCAGGCCGACGGCGCGTCCGGCGGGCAGTGGCTCGCCTGGGAGGAGACCTACTCGCTGTCCACCCTGGATGACTTCACCGTCTACGCCTGGAACTCGGCGACCGGCCGGCTGCTCACGCTCGGCCACTCGCTGAACGGCCCGGGCGCCGTGCCATGGCCGAGCCCCTGGCACCCGCCGGCGGTCAGCGGCGACTACGCGGCGTGGGCCCAGGGGTACGGGCCGGGCGGCGAGGTCGAGATCCGTCTCGCCGACCTGGCCACCGGCCAGGTCCGGGTGATTCGCGAGGGTCACACCCAGCCGCCGTTCTTCGACGGGAACCTGGTCGTGTGGCCGGAATCCGACCGGCCAGGCACGCAGACCACGCTGCACGCCTTCAGCCTCACGACGTTGCGGCCCGCGGCGCTGCCCCGGGTGCTGCGGCCCGTGCACGGGACCGAGTTCGTGGTCACCGACGGCACCAGGACCGCGTACCTGAACCCGGACATGACCAGCCTCTTCTACTCGCCAGCGCAGGACGTGCGGGCCAGGGAGGTGCTCAGGCTCCCGTCGGGCGATTATTTCTCGACGCTGGCGATGAGCCCGGGCACGCTGGCCTGGGCCACGACCGCCGCCACCTACGTGGCAAGCACCCAGACCGGCGGCTACGTCCAGGTGACGCCGGAATACGGTGACGCGACCGGGTCCGGCTCGGCGGTCATGATCTCTGACGCGTCCAGCGAGAAGGTCGCGCACCCGGTCCTGCCCCTGCATGTGCTCACCCCAGCGCATATCACTTGGCCCACCTGCTCCACCTCCGCCCGGCACCGCTGAAGCCAAAGCACTAACGCCCCAGATTTGGCCGCCAGCAGCCGGACAGATCCGGGGCGATAACGGGGGAGCAGTCCGGAGGGCCACCGATTCAAACGGCCCGACCTGGGGCGCCAGATCCGGCTGCGGCGAAGCCGCCACGCCCCGGCCCGGAACACGAGATGATGCCGGCTGGGAAGCAGGACTCTGCGGGCAGAACAGGACGATACGCGATGAGTGAGCCGGGCGAGTCGGCCTCCCATGCGCTGCCGAGCAGCGACGCCGAGCTGATCAAGGCGGTGGCATCGGGCAACGCGGCCGCCTACGCCACCCTGCACGAACGTCACGTAGCGGCCGCGCGGATCCTGGCCAGGCAGGTGGCGCCGGACTTCGCCGAGGCCGAGGAGGTGCTTTCCGAGACCTTCGCCAGGCTGCGCGGCGTGCTCCGCCGCGGCGACGGGCCCGCGGAGGCGCTGCGGCCCTTCCTGCTCACCGCCGTGCGGCGGGTGGCCCAGGAGCGGCGCGGCGCCGGCGGCACCGTCGGCGCCGGGGCCGGTGACGAGATCCCCAGCCTCGGCGAGCCACTGTTTGTCGACCCGGAGGCCGCCGAGCTGGAGAGCGCCCGGCTGGCGCTCGCGTTCCGCGCGCTTCCGGAACGCCAGCGCGCCGCGGCGTGGCATACGGACATCGAGCAAGGAGATCCCGCCGAGGCAGCCGTTTTACTCGGCCTCACCGTCGCCGGCGTCGCAGGCCTCCGCGACCAGGCGCGGGCCGGCCTCAACCAGGCGTACCTGAAGCAGTACGCGTCCGATCTGGCCCGCGAGGACTGCAAGGCCGTGGCCGGCAAGCTCGACCAGCACCTGGCCGACGCCACCCGCGGTGCCGACGAGGCCATGGTGCAGCGTCATCTGCGCGGCTGCCGCGAGTGCCGGTCCGTCGCCATCGAGCTCGCGGCCTACAGCCGGTCGCTGCGGCACACGGTGGCCCCGATCTTCCTCGGCCCGGCGGCCGCGGCGTACCTGGCCGCCGTCAAGGCGCCGCCGGCCCGGGCGGGCCTGGTGGACGCCGGGTTGCGCCGGCTGCGGCAGGCGCCGCTCCAGATCGGGCAGGCGCCGCGGCGGATCCGGCGGGCGACCCGGCAGCAGCAGGCCCTCGCCGGAGGAATCGCACTGCTCGCGGTGGTCGGTGTCACCGGGCTCACGCTGACCCTCGCAGCGAACACGTCTGCGCCGCCCGCCGCCGAGCATCCGGCCGCGATCGCGCCGGCAAGCCCGTCCGCCGCGGTCCCGTCCGCCGCGCCGCAGCCCGCGCCCATCCAGCCCGTGGCCACCACCACGCCGGTACGGAAGGCCGCCCCGACGCCGAAGCCCGCGCCGGCGTCACCGGCCCCGTCGTCATCGCCGGCCCCGGCGCCGACGCCCACCCCGTCGCCGGCCCCCACACCGTCCCCGCCGCCCTCGCCGCCACCACACCACAGGCACCACCACCTGCCGCCCGCCACTGCCTGACTCGCCCGGCCCGGGCGGCGCCGCTGACCTGCCGCGACGGTCCTGACCGATGCCAACAATGGCTCGCATCCGTGCTCTGATTTACCGGCCGTTACGCGACGCCTGCCCCCCATCGAGCCGGTACACCGCGATCGCGTTCGCCCCGAACACCGCGTCGAGTTCGGCCGGCCCGAGCCGGCCGGCCAGCGCATCCCTGGCGAGCGCGACCACCTCGGCGTAGCTGGCGGCGAGCGTGCACACCGGCCAGTCGGAACCGAACATCAGCCGCTCCGGCCCAAACCGGTCGACCAGGTGATCGATGTACGGCACGACCTGGGCCGGCCGCCAGCCCGGGCCCGCCTCGGTGACCAGGCCGGACACTTTGCAGCTGACGTTCGGCCTGGCGGCAAGCTCGCTGATCTGGGCCGCCCACGGTTCGAGGCCGCCGGATGCGATCGCGGGCTTGGCGCCGTGGTCGAGCACGAACCTGACGTCGGCGAGCTCGCCGGTCACCGCCAGTGCGGCCGGCAGCTGATGCGGCCGGACCAGAAGGTCGTAGGCGAGTCCGCCCGCGCCGGCGGCGCGGATGCCACGGCCCACCTCGGGCCGCCGCAGCCAGTCGGGGTCGGGCTCGTCCTGGGCCAGGTGCCGGATTCCGGCGAGCCGGCCGCCGCCGGGCAGCGCCTGCAGCCGGGCGATCTCGTCGGCCACGGCCGGGCTGGTCAGGTCCGTCCAGCCGACCACGCCGGCGACGGTGCCGGACCCGGCGGCAAGCGCCAGGAACTCCTCGGTTTCCTCGGTGCTGGCGAGCACCTGCACCAGGACGCTGGCGGTGACCCCCTCCGGCTGGCTGGCCCGCTCGAAAGCGGCCAGGCCGAACGCGCGGTTCAGCGCCGGGAGCCCGTCCAGCCAGGCGTGCCTCCTGGCCGCCGGATCCCAGATGTGGTGGTGCGCGTCGACGATCAACCGATCAGCCCCTCGGCGGCCAGCTCGTCGAATAGCGCGTCCGGGACGTCGCGGGCCAGGTACCCAGCGTCTGCGGCGATCTCGGCGGGGCTGCGCGCGCCGACAACGGCCGCGGCCACCGCCGGGTGGCGCAGCGTGAACTGCAGCGCGGCCGCGCCGATCGGCAGCCCGCGCCGCGCGCAGGCCGCGCCGATCCGCCGCGCCCGGTCCATGACGTCGGGGGGCGCGGGCAGATAGTCGTAGGTGGCGGCGGGCCCGGGATCGGCGAGCACCCCGCTGTTGAACACCCCCGCGGCGAGCACGGCCACCCCGCGGCGCTGGCACTCGGGAAACAGTGAAACCGCCGCCCGGGTGTCCAGCAGCGTGTACCGGCCGGCCACCAGCACGCAGTCAAGGTCGGCACGGGGCAGGAACCACTCCAGCATCTCGACCTGGTTCATGCCGACGCCGACGGCGCCGATGACGCCCTCGGCGCGCAGCTTGGCGAGCGCCGGGTACGCGCCGTCGAGGGCCTCGGGCCCGTGCTCGTCCGGGTCGTGGATCAGCACGATGTCGACCCGGTCGACGCCGAGCCGCCCCAGGCTGGCCTCCAGCGAGGCGAGCACGCCGTCCCGTGAGTAGTCACGGACCCGGGTCAGCTGCGGCGTGCCGAAGTAACCCTCGGCCCCATCCGCATAGTCGCCGGCGGCGGGCCGGAGCAGCCGGCCGACCTTGGTCGACAGCACGTAATCGCCGCGCGGGCGGCCGGCCAGGAAGCGGCCGATGCGGCGCTCGGACTCACCGACGCCGTAGTGCGGCGCGGTGTCGAAGGCCCGGATACCCGCCTCCCACGCGGCCTCCAGCGTGGCCTGCGCGGCGCCGTCATCGACGGCCGCGAACAGCCCGCCGATAGGAGCGCCGCCGAACACCAGCCGCGTCACCCGCACTCCGGAGCCGCCGACCGGTACCGTCGGCGGCGAAGCAGGGTCCCTGCTCACGCCCCATCCCTCTGCCTGGAAGCACTCTTCACGGTTTCGGTAACCGCAAAGCAGGACAAGGTAACCATGATCATGACTGGTTCCCGTGAAACATGCTCTGCTCGGCGGTGGCGAGTCGGTGGTGGCCGGGGCAGCAATGGTTGCTCACGCCTTCAGGGCACCCGTCCAGGCGGGGCCGTTGGGGAACGAGAACTCGGCGATCGACTCGGGGCGCAGCTCGGTTGACGCGCCCGGCGCCGCCGGCGTCAGATAGCGGCCGCCGGTCACGACCGCTGGGGTGACGTACTGCTCGTGCAGGTGGTCGATCCATTCGATCACGCGGCCGTCCATCGTCCCGGACAGTGCCACATAGTCGAACATCGACAGGTGCTGGACGATCTCGCACAGGCCGACCCCTCCCGCATGCGGGCAGACCGGCACCCCGAACTTGGCGGCGAGCAGCAGGTTCGCGATGTTCTCGTTCACGCCGGCCACCCGGCACGCGTCGATCTGCATGATGTCGATGGCACCAGCCTGCAGCAGCTGCTTGAACACCACCCGGTTGGAGATGTGCTCGCCGGTCGCGACCCGGACCGGCACCGCGGCGTGGATCGCGGCCGTGCCGAGAATGTCGTCTGGGCTGGTCGGCTCCTCGATCCACGCCGGCCGCACCGGCGCGAGCTCGCGTACCCAGGAGATCGCGGTAGGCACGTCCCATACCTGGTTCGCGTCCAGCGCGATGCCGATCGGCTCCCCGACCGCCTCGCGGGCGATGGCGCAGCGTCGGATGTCGTCCTCGAGCCGCGCTCCGACCTTGATCTTCACCAGGCTGAAGCCGTCGGCGACCGCCTGCGCACAGAGTTCGGCGAGCAGCTCGTCGGAGTAGCCAAGCCAGCCGGGCGTCGTCGAGTATGCGGGGTAACCGTCGCGTTCCAGGATCTCCGCGCGTTCGGCCTTTCCGGCCGCGCCCCGCTCGAGCAGCGCAAGAGCGTCATCCGGAGTGAGCGCATCGGCGAGGTACCTGAAGTCGACCAGGCGGACGAGCTCGGCCGGGGAGAGGTCGGCGAGCAGCCGCCAGAGCGGCTTGCCTGCCCGGCGTGCGGCCAGATCCCAGCACGCGTTCAGCACCGCGCCGATGGCCATGTGCACCACGCCGCGCTCCGGGCCCAGCCAGCGCAGCGGGCTGTCGCCGACCAGTCGGCGGGACAGGCCGCCGAGATCGGCCAGCGTCTCGTCGAGGTCGCGGCCGACCATGAACGGCTCCAGCGCGCGCAACGCGGCGAGCTGGATGTCATTGCCGCGGCCGATCGTGAACACGTGCGCGTGCCCTGCCAGCCCGTCCGCCGCGTCCGTCCGCAGCACCAGGTAGGCGGCCGAGTAGTCCGGGGCCGGGTTCATCGCGTCCGAGCCGTCGAGGTGCCGGGACGTGGGGAAACGGACGTCGTAGGTGTCGAACCCGAGGATCGTTGTCATCGGCCCCTCCCCGGCGCCGCGCGGCGTCATCCGACCTGTGTGAGCCTAGGACGTACGCGGCCGGAGACGCAGGCCCGACATGCCGCCGTCGACAGCCAGTGCCGTGCCGGTGACCGCGCCCGCCAGCGGGCTGGCCAGGTAGGCGATCGCCGCGGCAACCTCGTCGGCGGATACCAGCCGTCCCGTAGGCTGGCGAGCGGTCAGCGCCGCGCGCTCGGCTGCCGGATCGGGCGCCGCCTGCAGCAGCCGGGCGATCCACGGGGTGTCGACGGTGCCCGGGGTGACACAGTTGACCCTGATGCGCTCGGCGACGTGGTCGGCGGCCATGGCCAGGGTCAGCGCGTAGACGGCGCCCTTGGTCGCGGAGTAAAGGGCGCGCTGCGGCAGGCCCGCGATGCCCGCGATCGAGCTGGTGTTGACGATGGCGGCCTCGCCGCGCCGGGCCACGGATGCGCGCAGCGCGGGCAGGGCGGCCCGCGAGCTGCGGGCCATGCCGATCACGTTCACATCGAGGACGTGATGCCACTCGGCGTCGTCGTTGTCCTCGACGGTGCCTGCCGCGCCGATGCCCGCGTTGTTGACCAGGATGTCCAGCCCGCCGAAGGCGTCCACCGCCTCGGCGACCGCCGACCGGACCGCGCCATCGTCGGTGACGTCGGCGACGACCGGCCGCAGGGCGGCGTCCAGGGGGTCGCCGCCAAAGCGGCCGTGCTCCGCTGCTCCGCTGCCCGCCGCTGCGCTCGGTATCTCCCGGTCCAGGATCGCCACCTGCGCGCCCCGCGAGGCCAGCAATCGCGCCGTGGCAAGGCCGATCCCCGAGGCGCCGCCGGTGATCAGGACCGCCAGCCCGGTGAATTCGCCGGTGTGTGGCGTGGTCATGTGGCATCTCCGATCGCGGCACGGTGAACGGACGGCCTGATGTATCCGATCGTAAGCAGCACATTGGAGTACAGCTGGTCATCGCCGGTCGCCACGCACACCGCCAGGTCGGGCTTCCGGCATTCCGCATAGAACTCCAGGCGACCCAGTGGCTGCAGCGGCAGGCCGTCGCCGAGCAGCTCACCGTAGCGGGAGAACACCGCAGGAGTGCTGCCGTCGTCCGGGCTCATGACCGTGACGGCCTCGACCGGAACCGCGGCGAGCACCGGCTCGAGCACCTGTTCCACGGTTACCAGGCCGGGCCGCAGGTTCAGGTGGATCACGGTCGCGGCCGGGCTGACGTTGGTGCTGTGCGAGTAGTTGGCGTCGGCGAGCAGGACCTTCCCGCCGTGCCCGGCCGCACCGAGCGCCGCGAGCAGCGGGGGATGAATAAGGGGAAAGCGCAGCACGCGCGCATTCTAGCGACGCGTCCCGCCGGTACCCGCTCCCGCTCTCGCACCGCGGGCTCCTGCCTCTCGCGCCGCGGGCTCCTGCCTCTCGCGCCGCGGGCTCCTGCCTCTCGCGCCGCGGGCTCCTGCCTCTCGCGCCGCGGGCTCC
>Ga0208725_1000062_pt1 | contig 22945 bp, 23 predicted proteins | sample MicForSoSWNH13_O_FD_188004 | JGI IMG/M metagenome (GOLD analysis project Ga0208725, IMG submission 188004) | Forest soil microbial communities from Harvard Forest Long Term Ecological Research site in Petersham, Massachusetts, USA - MetaG HF011... | ecosystem: Environmental > Terrestrial > Soil... | reverse complement strand
GCGGCTGGGCGCCTATGCGGTGCAGAGTTCCGCACTCAACCTCCAGGCGTGCGCCGCGGGGTACTGCGGCGGTGCATGGGAGGACCTGCTTCGGGAGGCGCTGGCCATCGCGCTCGACCACGGGGCGCCGATGGAAGCGGGGTACGCCTACACGAACCTGCACGAGATGAACTGCACCAACCGCCGCTTCGCCGAGTCCGAGCGCTACTACCTGGCCGGCGCCGCTTACTGCGAGGAACACGACATCGGCGTCTACCTCTGCTGTCTGCAGGGGGTGCGGACCGCGACGCTGGAGCGGCTGGGGCGATGGGACGAATCGGTCGCGCTCAGCGGGGTGGTGCTGCGGCGCGTGCTCTCCTCTCCCCTCAACCGGATGATCCCGCTCGGGACTCTCGGCCGGATCCGGGCTCGCCGCGGCGAGCCGGGGGCATGGGAGTGCCTGGACGACGCCGTGGCGGCCGCGGACGGCACCGGCGATCCGCAATACGTTGTGCCCGCCAGGGTGGGCCGCGCGGAGGCGCGCTGGCTCGAAGGTGACCTGCCCGCTGCGCACCGCGAAGCCAGCCTGGCCGAGCTGGCAGCGGACGGCGCCGGCCCCTGGCTGAGCGGCGAGGCCATGGCCTGGGTGCGCCGCACCGGGCCGTCCGGCAAGCCACGGGGCGAACTCGCCGAGCCGTACCGGCTGGAGCTCGACGGCGACTGGCGGAACGCGGCGAAGCTCTGGGACGAGCTCGGCTGCCCCTATGACGCGGCGCTGGCCATGCTCGACGCGGCCGAGGAGCCGGCGCTTCGGCAGGCCTTGGACATCTGCCAGGATCTCGGTGCCGCCGCCACAGCCCGCGTCATCCGGCGCGCGATGCGCCGGCTGGGCCTCCGCTCGATCCCGGTCGGCCAGCGCGCCGCCACGCGCGAGCATCCGCTCGGCCTGACCCGGCGTGAGCGCGAGGTCCTCGCCCTGGTCGGGGCCGGGCACACCAACGCTGAGATCGCCCGGAAACTGTTCATCTCCGCCAAGACCGTCGACCACCACGTCTCGGCGGTGCTGGGCAAGCTGGGCGCCCCCACCCGGGAGGCGGCCACGGCCCGGGCGGTCAGCCTCGGGCTGGACGCCGCAGCAGAAAACTAGGGAACGCCGCCGGAAAACTGGGCAACCGCTCCCCATCCGCGGGCCCGGCCCGCCGCCTTACGGTCTCGGTATCCGCATTACAGCGCGACCAGAAGGAGACCGTCATGAAGCACATCCGCCGATACGCAGCGATCCTGACCGGCCTGCTCGGCGCCCTCGTCGTGTTCGGCGCCGCGCCGGCGTTCGCCATGATCCCCGGCGCCGGGGGCGGCCCGGACGGCGCGGCCAGCCCGGCCAGCCCGGCCGTTCCGCCGGCCGTGGTCCACACCGTGGTCGTGGGCGGCACGCCCGGCTGGCAGATCGCCCTGATCGCGATCGGCTCGGCGCTCGTCGCCGCCGCGGCGGCGATCCTCGCCGACCGCGCCCGCACCCGCCGGCGCCCGACCGTCAGCCCGGCCTGAACCCGGCCTCAAGCCCAGCCTGAACCCAACCGACAGGGAGCATCACATGGCCCAATTCATGGACTTCCACGACGATCTGAAGCTGCCGGCCGAGGCGATCGAGCGGATTGCCGACGATGCGAGGAACGGCAGGGCCGACGAGTTCGGCGTTCGCCAGGTCGAGCTCTACCACAACCCCGACGGCAAGGTGTACTGCCTGCTTGACGGTCCCAGTGCGGAAGCCATCCGCCTCCACCATGCCGCGCTCGGGGTGCCCTGTGGCGACGTCCACCAGGTCAGCAGACTGGGCTGACCATGGCGGCCAGGAACCCCGCGACCCCCGTCCGGGTTCCTGGCCGTCTGGTTGCCGGCCGAGCTGGCGAGCTTGCGGGGCAGTCAGCAGACACGTATGTTAGTGACTAACACATTAGTGACTAACATTCTGGAGGCCCCGGGTGCAGGCCAGACGGTGGTGGATGCTGGTGGTGACGTGCCTGTCGGTGATCGTCATCAACCTGGACCTGACGATCCTGAACATCGCGCTGCCGGTCATCTCGGCGGCGCTGCACGCGGGCACTGGCGATCTGCAGTGGCTCGTTGACGCCTACGCGCTCGTCTTCGCCGGGGTCATGCTGCCCGCCGGGATGCTCGGGGACCGCCTGGGCCGCAAGCGGCTGCTGCTGGCCGGGCTGGCGGTGTTCCTGGCGGCGTCGCTGTGGTGCGCACTGTCGGTCTCCGCTGACGAGCTGATCGCGGCGCGGGCGCTGATGGGGCTCGGCGCCGGGATCGTGTTCCCGCTGTCGCTGGCGGTCGTCTCGGCCGCGTTCGGTGACGACGACCGCCCCAAGGCCATCGGCATCCTTACCGCGGGAATCGCGCTCGGCCTGCCGCTCGGGCCGGTGCTTGGCGGCCTCCTGCTGCAGCACTTCTCGTGGCACTCGGTGTTCTGGATCAACGTGCCCGCCGCCTGCCTGACCCTGGTGGCCGGTGCCGTGTTGATGCCCGAGTCGCGCAACCCCGCAGCGCCGCCACTGGACGCCACGAGTGCGCTGCTCGGCCCGGCGGCGGTCATCTGCCTGGTCTGGGGCTTCATCAACGGCCAGGAACACGGCTGGACGACGCCGTCAACCTGGATGCTGCTGGCCGGATCGGCGGTGCTGTTTGCCGCCTTCGGAGTCCGCGAACGCCGCTCGGCTAACCCAGTCATCGACCCCGCGCTGTTCGCCGACAAGCGGTTCACCTGGGGCACGGCCGCTTCGGTCGCCGTCTCGGTCGCGCTTTACGGCATCCTGTTTGTCACGCCCCAGTACCTGCAGAGCGTGCTCGGCGACGGCCCGGCCAGCGCGGGGCTGCGGCTGCTCCCGGTTATGGGCGGGCTGCTGGTCGCGGGCGGGGCAGCCGATCTGGCTGTGCGGGCAGCGGGCACCAGGATCACCGTGGCCGCCGGGCTGGCCCTGCTGGCCGCGGGCCTGACCGTGCTCAGCCAGGTCGACCTCGCCACCGGCTACGCCGTCGTAGCGGCCGGGCTGGCACTGTGCGGACTCGGCACCGGCGCGTCGATGGCCGCTGCGATAAACGCGGTGATGGCCGCCGCGGGCGGCGACGAGGCCGGAATCGGTGCCTCGGTGAACAGCGCGCTGCGCAATGCGGGCGGAGCGATCGCCGTCGCGGTGCTGGGCGGTGTGCTGTCCGCCACCTACACCCGCGATCTGCGGCCCGCCCTCGCTCCCCTGCCCGCCCGGGACGCCGCCGCCGCGCGCGGCTCCGTCACCCAGGCCGTGCAAGTCGCAGGCCACCTGCGACCGGGCGGCTCCACTCTGCGAACCGCGGCGGGAACGGCGTTCCTGCACGGCATGAGCACCGTCATGCTCATCTGCGCCGCAGTCGCCGTCGCCGCCATCCTCACCAGCCTGCGGTACCTGCCCGGCCGGGCCAGCTCCGGCGACGCGTCCGGCGCGTCCGGCGCGTCCGGCGCGCCCGCGGCGCGGCCCCCCGCGACCGCGGAAGCGGACGCCGGTACGCGACGATGACCTAGTGACCGAACCCGAACCGGACTGGCGGCAGCGCAAGAAGACCGCCACCCGCGACCGCATCCGCGCTGCCGCGCTGCGGCTGTTCGGCGAGCAGGGATACGACGCCACCACCGTCGAGCAGATCGCTGCCGCTGCTGGCGTCTCGCACATGACGTTCTTCCGCTACTTCCCCGCCAAGGAGGACGTGGCCCTGTCCGACAGCTACGACCCCCTGATCGCCGCCCTGCTCGAACAGACCCCGGCCAGCTGGCCCCTGATCCAGCGGATCCGCACCGCGCTGCTTCGGGGACTCGGCGAGGTCTACGGCACCGACCGGGACACCCTGCTCGCCCAGAACAAGCTCATCGTCTCCACCCCCGCGCTCCGGGAACGCCTGTGGGCCGACCAGATGACCACCCAGCAGCTCATCCTCCAGGCCCTCGCCGAGGGCCGGCCCGACCCTCAGTCCAGCCTGCAGACCAGGGTCACGGTCGCGGCCTGCCTGGCAGCAGCAACCACGGCAATCCTCGCCTGGGTCGAGGACAACGGAACCGCCGAACTACCCGACCTGATCAACCAGGCCTTCGACACCCTCGTCCACCCGGAGTAACCCGGCTCAGACCCGGATCGGAAGCAGCCCGGCCACGATCCTGGCCATTGCGCGCTCGAACACGTCGTCCGGCCTGGCAAGGTCCGTGGATGGCGCATCGGCGAGGGCGGCCGCCAGGTGCGGATTCCGGCCGGCGGCCGCGGCCTGTGAAAGATAGGCCGCCAGTTCGCTCTGCCACTCAGCGGTGTCCTGGCCGGCGCGCTGCAGCTCAATCTCGGTCTGCGCGAAAAGACGGACCGCCCCGGAGAAGAGCCCGATCGTCTCCAGCTTGGCCGGTCCGGGCAGATCCACGCCCGAGAGGGCGGCGAGGCACTGCTCGATGAACGCGATGGCGTTCGGCCCCGGAATCGGGGCGGCCGGGATGTCGAGAAGCCAGGGGTGCCGCAGATACAGGGCGCGACCCTCGCGGGCGAGCGCGAGCAGCCGGGCGGCCGGCTCACCCGAGCCCGCCCCGTCATAGCCGAGTTCGCCCCGCGCCTGGTCCGCCATGAGCTCCAGGAGTTCGGCCCGGTTGGCGACGTACCGGTACAGCGACGCGGGACCGGTCCCGATGGCCGCAGCGACGGAGCGCATGGTCACCGCGCCGAGGCCGGCCGCGTCAGCCAGCGCAACACCGGCGGAGGCGATCTCGGCGCGGCTGTGCTCGGGAGTCGGCCCGCGGGCCGAACGCTCCGGGCGCATCCAGATGCTGCCGCCAGGCGGCTTGCTCTCCGTCATTGCGAAGCCTCTGTCATTGCGAACCCTCCGTCATTGCGAACACTGTACTCAGTGACTTACTCTGACGGTATAGCGAACACCGATCGCAGTACTTGACGAGGAGCGAACAATGACGGCAGCAGAAGAGGCTCGCCCGTGGGCCAGCCTGTGGACACCGACGCAGTACGCGCACAAGCGTGAGGTGGCGATCGCCTACGACACACTGGCCGGATCGGAAGGCGAACCGCTGCTCCTGGTCATGGGCATGGCCGTCTCACGGTTCTGGTGGCCGGCCGGCCTGTGCCAGGAACTAGCCAGCAGGGGATTCAAGGTCGCCCGCTACGATCAGCGCGATGCCGGCCAGTCGACCCGGATGCCCGACGCAGGAGGCAGCAACCCGTTCGTCGCGGTCGTGCGCAAGCGCGGCGCCTACACCTCCGAGGACATGACCGACGACGCGATCGCCGTCCTCGATGCGCTTGGCTGGGAGCAGGCGCACTTGTTCGGGGCCTCGCTCGGCGGCATCATCGCCCAGCGCATTGCCCTGCGGCATCCGGAGCGGGTGCTCAGCGTAGTTTCGGCGGCCGCCGTGCCCAGCGACGTGTCCGGTCTCGGCGTGGGACGGTACGTGCGCTTCGGCATGCTGGCGAAGCTCGCGCGGGCCAGGTTCCCCGAAGGCAGGGAGGGCGACATCCAGCTTTCCCTTATGCTCGCCCGCGCGGTGGCCTCTCCTGCCTACCCGTTCGACGAGCACGCGGCGCGGGAGTGGATCGAGCGCGAGGCCGACAGCGGCCCCCGCGACACGAGGGCGCAGAGCAGGCAGGCCGGTGCCGCGTGGCGCGGCCCGAAGCTGCGCGAGCTGCGCAAGCCCGTCCTCGTCCTGCACGGCGACCAAGATCCGCTCATCCGCGTCAGCGCCGCGCGTGCCACGGCCAAGGCGATCGAGGGCGCCCGGCTGGTGATCCTTCCCGGCGCGGGTCACGAACTTCCCGCGCCCCTCTGGCCGGCCATCGCCGACGAAGTCCGGCAGCTCGCCGACCGGGCACCCGCTACGCCAGGGACCGCAGGAAGCGCAGCAGCGCCGCGTTGACCTCGTCCGGGTGGCTCGGGTTGGAGGCCGCGAGCCGCCCTCGACCGCGACCAGCTCGGCCGGGCCGCCGAGGCCATCGCGCAGTTCCTCGGCCTTTGACCACCCAGCAGGTCATTCTCGCCGCCCTCAGCACAGGCCAGCGCGATCCCCAGCCCAGCTTGCAGACCAGGTCACCGTAGCGGCCTGCCTGCCAGCAGCGACCACGGCGGTCCTGGCCTGGGTCGAGAACGACGGACTCCAGAACTACCGACCTGATCAACCAGGCCTTCGACACCCTCGCCGACCCGCAGTAACCCGGCTCAGACCCTGATAACGAGAAGTCCCGGGTCGATCCGAAACAGGTCGTCGGGGTCGCTGGTGACGACTGCATGGCGGCGCTCCCTCGCGCAGATCGCCACGTGGACGTCGATGACATCGTCATGGCCAGTGCGGGCGCACAACACCCCCACGCTGCGCGCGACGTTCGGGGTCATGATGGCGATGTCGATATCTCTCGATTTCAGTAGCCTTGCCAGGCGGAACTGACGCGAGCTGCGCCACGCCTGAGCGATCGCGCCGACAGGAACGCAGACGGTGCCACCACGCCGCAGGGTCTCGTCTAGGCGAGCCTGCATGGCGACAGCCTTGCCGGGGCGGTCCAGCGCAAGAAGTGCGCCGGTGTCGAGGGTCAGCCCAGTCGCTGTGCCTGCCCTCACCTGGCCAGCCTGTCGTCCCGCTTGGGCCGACGGGTGAGACCGACGGTGTCCAGTTCGGCCTCGACCTGCCGTCGAACATCTTCTGGCACCGGTGTCTCAGAATTCCATGAGGCCAGTACCTGTTCCAGGTTCTCGCGCTCGGCGTAGTCCTCAAGTGCTGCGGCTACGTACGAACTGACCCGCCGGTCGCCGCCCGCGGCGCGCTTTACCTGCTCCGCCAGTTCATCGGGAAGGCTGACCGTTATCCGTTTCATACAGTTATCATACTCGGCTGCGCCGTCCGAACCGGAAGGCTAGCCCAACGACCGGAGGAAGGGCAGCAGTGCCGCGTTGACCTGGTCCGGGTGGCTCAGATTGGAGGCGTGCGAGCCGCCCTCGATCACCACGAGCTCGGCCGGGCCGGCGAGACCGTCGAGCAGCTGCTCGGCCTTGGCCATGGGGATCGCCGCGTCTGCGGTGCCGTGCAGGATCAGCGCCGGGCAGCCGATCTCGCCGAGCCGCCCGGTGATGTCGTCGCGGTCCATCAGGCAGCGGAACGAATAGGTGAGCCCCTGCCGGTCGAGCCGCGCCCACTTTGCGTACCACGGCAGCGGGTCGATGTCGCCCAGAATGATCGAGGCGACGATCTCCTGCACCGGCTCCGGGCCCTGCGCCAGCCAGATCTCTTCCATCTGCTCGTAGCTCGGCGCCAGCGCCGGGTCCTCCTGGCCCGCCTGGGTGTCGATGAGCACGAGCGCGGGCACCCGGCCTGGCTCAAGCAGCGCGGCGCGCAGGCCGAGGAAGCCGCCCTGCGACATGCCGCCGAGCACGGCCCGGTCCAGGCCGAGGTGGTCCAGCAGCCCGAGCACGTCACGGGCCGAGTCCCAGTACGAGAACGGCCCGTCAGCGGCGGTGTCCCCGAAGCCGCGCTCGTCCCAGGTGATCACCCGGAATTCCGGAGCCAGAACGGATAGCTGGGGGTCGAACATCGTGTGATCCATCAGGTAACCGTGGCTGAGCACGATGGCGGGGCCGTCGCCTCCGCTGTCCGTGTATGCGATGTCGGTTCCGTTGACCCTGGCTGTGAGCATGCCCGACAAACTACTGCTCCGGCCGCCAGGCGGGAAGACGCCGCCGCCGGGCAGGCCTGGCCAGCGGGCGCCAGGCGATCCGGGGCAGCAGTGGCGCGGCGATCCGCCCGGCCAGCGCTCCCCGGTACACACCTGCCCCGTAGGCCGCCTCGTCGGCCAGGTAGCCGAGCGTGAACCGGGCCGGGTCGAGCCGCGGCCGGCTGCGGAGCCATTCCGCCGCCGGAGGACCCAGGGCCAGGGACGCCAGCGCGAGCCGGCGGCAGATCCTGGTCTTGCGGCTGCGGCCGCCCGGCCTGGCGAGGCCGGCCGCGACCACCGGAAGCGCGTACTGCACGCTCCACCGGCCGGTGTCGAGCCAGGTCTGCCGCACCGACCCGGCCATCGGGCCCAGCACGCCCGTCACCGGCACGCCCCACTCGCGCAGCAGCTCGACAAGCTGACCGGTGCCGGCAGCGTAGGCGGCGAGCGCGGTCAGCGGCCGGCCGGCCAGCAATGCGGCGACCGCCGCGGCCGGCCAGGCCTGCAAGATCAGCGGCGGCACCCGGCCCGGGTGCCTGCGCGCCAGCGGCGCCGCCGAGCTGCCATAGCGGAACCGGCGGGCGAGCATCGCCGGCCAGGCGTCCGGCTCGGCGTGGCTCACTTCGGCGCCCGGGTCGTATCGCACCCGCCAGCCCGCGCCGATCATCCGCCAGATCAGGTCGACGTCCTCGCCGTAGCGCAGGCCGGGGTCAAAACCGCCGGCCGGAACCGCGCCGACGCGGACCAGGAGGGCCGCCGTGGGCACATAGGACAGCCGGGTCAGCGGCGCGACCCTGGCCTCCTGCGGGCCCAGGTCGAGTGGAGCCCTGGCGGCCAGGTAGCGGCCCGCCGCGGAGTTCCCCGTGGCCGGCCGGACCCGCGGCGCCACGGCGCCGACCATCGGGTCGGCGAAGTGCGCGGCCAGCTTGCCGATCCAGCCCGGGCCCGCCGCGCAGTCGCTGTCGAGGAATGCGGCCAGCGGCGTGGTCACCAGGGCCAGCCCGTCGTTCCTGGCCGGACCGGGGCCGCCCGGTGCCGGGCGCCGGACCAGCCGCGCGCCGTGCCGGCGGCACACCCCGGCGGTCGCGGCCGGATCCTGCGATCCGTCGTCCACCACGATGACCGGGTAGCCGGTGCCAAGCGCGGCCAGGCAGCGGTCAAGCCCGAGGGGCCGGTCCCTGACCGGGATCACGACCGACACCTCGGCGGGCTGCCCCGGCTCCGGCGGGCGCGGGTGGGCAAGACCGGCGTCGGTGAGCCGGCGGGCCAGGCGGCCGCTGTCCGGCGAGCAAACCGGGCCGCCGCGCAGTTCCTCCAGCGCACGAATGCCCGCCGCGTTCAGCCGCAGCAGCCGCGGCGGCGACCCGCCGAACAGCACGTCGGACCCGACGAACTGGGTACCGGGGTCGAACGCGATGCGAAACCCGGCAGGCAGCGGCACGGTCTCGCGTTTCACCGTGCCAGTCTGGCGCACCCCGGCTCGATCCCGGCCATGAGAGCAGCTTCGGCTCCCGGGTGACCCGCCGCTCGCCATTCCTGCGCCGCGCTGTAGCCGCCAGGGCGCGGGTGCTCGAGCGCCCACTTCTCGGCGTCGCTCTGCGAATCGAAAGGCCCGACGATGGCCTCCGGCGCCTTTTAGGACAGAAAGTGTCCGGAATCGTTCCTAGCGTGAAGGCATGATGATCACGCCATTCCGTATCGACGTACCGCAAGCCGATCTCGATGACCTCGCCGCGCGGCTGGCCGCGACTCGCTGGCCGGATGAGGTGAGCGGAGCCGGCACCGATTACGGCATGCCACTCACCGTGGTGAGGCGGCTGGCCGAGCACTGGCGCACCGGGTACGACTGGCGCGCGCACGAGGCCAGGCTGAACGAGTTCCCGCAGTACACCACGACCATCGACGGGCAGAACATCCACTTCCTGCACGTCCGGTCCGCCGAGCCGGGCGCGGTTCCGTTGCTGCTCCTGCACGGCTGGCCGGGCTCGGTACAGGAGTTCCTCGCCATGATCGGGCCGCTCACCTCCAGCGGGTTCCACGTCGTGGTGCCGTCCCTGCCCGGATACGGCTTCTCAAGCCCGGTCACCGAGCCGGGCTGGGACAGTGCCCGGATGGCGAAGGCATTCGCCAGGCTGATGCCGGGACTCGGGTACGAGCGGTGGGGAGTGGCCGGCGGCGACACCGGCGCCCTGGTGGGTAAGGAACTCGGCATCCTGGCCCCGGACGGGCTGATCGGCGTCCACCTGCTGCAGATCTTCGCGTTTCCGTCCGGCGACCCTGCGGAGATGGCCAAGCTGTCCGTGGCCGACAAGGAGAGCCTGTCCGGCTCCACAGCGGACTTTCAGAGCAAGGCGGGTTACCAGGCGATCCAGCAGACGCGGCCGCAGACGCTGGGGTACGGGCTGACCGACTCACCCGCTGGGCAGCTCGCATGGAACGCCGAGCTGTGGACAGGCTGGGGCGACTACGCCGACTACCTCGACGTGGACGCCTTCCTGACTCACGTGAGCATCTACTGGTTCACCCGGACCGGTGTGTCCAGCGCCCGGCACTACTACGAGGACGCTCGCAGCGGGACGGGGTACCGGGACGCGCCGAACAAGGTGCCGACGGCGGTCGCGGTGTTTCCGCAGGACTTCCGCACGATCCGGACGTTCGCCGAGCGGGCCAACAACATCGTGCGCTACACCGAGTTCGATCGTGGCGGGCACTTCGCCTACACCACCGACCCGGACCTAGTGGTCGCGGACCTGCAGGACTTCTTCGCCAGTCTGAGCTAGCCGAGCTTACGAACACCCACCGCGTTCAGCCGCAGCAGCCAAGGCTTAACGGCAGGCGCTCCTCGTCACTGCGGGCCGGGGAACTCGGCAGCGGCCGTCAGTTCCTGCGCCACGCTGTAGCCGCCAGGGCGCGGGTGCTCCAGCGCCCAGTTCTCGGCATCGGCCAGCGAATCGAAAGGCCCGACGATGACCTCGGGCGCGGTGTTGGCGGGACCCTGCAGCACAACGGCAGCCATAAGCAGCAACCTACGCTAGCCCGCACTAGCGCCGGCGCACGTTAGCCACCTGCTCCCCATCCTCGCGGGCCGCAGGTGACAGCCAGGTGACATTTTCGGTCACCGCCCTGTCACCACGCGATCTGTACAAACAGTCGCAGGAGAACAGTCCCCGAGGAGGACCCGATGAAGGGCAAGACCGGTAGTAGCCGAGGCCTGCGGTGCGCGGCAGCAGCCCTGTCTTTGGCAGCAGCCGCCGCCATGCTGACGGCGTGCGGCGGCAGTCCCACGTCCTCCGTCGGCTCTGCCTCGACAGGGCCGGCGACCTACCGGGCGGATCTTGCCTTCGCGCACTGCATGCAAACCCACGGCGTGCCGGGCTTCCCCGATCCCAAACCATCGGCCGCCCTCAGCATCAGCGGGCACCCCCAAGGCAACAGCCCGGCGGCAAAGGCTTATGACGCCTGCGAGCAGTTGCTGCCTGGCGGCAGCACGGGCACGGGCAGCGCGGCAACGCCGGCGACGGCCAGCCCGCATGGCGGCGCGGAGGCTGCCTGCCTGGGCTCCCTGCCGTGTTACACACCCCGGCAGTTCCGGGTCGCCTACGGCATCCAGCCGCTGCTGGATCGCGGGATCGACGGCCGCGGCATCTCGGTAGCGCTGCCCGAGCAGGCCGAAACCGGACCGGCGCAGACCCCGGCGGTCACCGACATCCGGCAGGACGTGGCGGACTTTGACAACCGGTTCGGGCTCCCCCCGGCACGGATCCAGGTCATCACGACCTTGGCGGGGCCGTCCGCCTCGCCGTGGCTGGCCAGCGAGGAGGAGGTGGAGGACACCGAGATGGTGCATGCCGTCGCTCCGGGCGCCACCATCCGCGAGATTCTGGTGAACCCGGCGGAGGTGAGCACCCCGGCGAAGTTCGCCGTCACGTTCGCCGCGTATGTCAGGATCGCCGTCCGCTATGCAGAGGTGATCTCCCAGTGCCAAGTTGGTGAGGACTTCAGCGTGGGTGAGGACTCCTGGACCAGCGCGGAGGTGGCGACCATGAACTCGGCGCTGCAGTACGCCGCCGCCCGCCATGTCACCGTCGTCGCCGCGTCGGGAGACGAGGGCGTGCTCGGCTTCGGCTCGTCCACGCCGGTCAAGCAGGTCATCCTGCCTGCTTCCGATCCGCTCGTGCTCGGAGTGGGCGGCACCAGCCTGACCGCGAACCCCGTCACCGGCGCGTACGTCAGCGAGACCACCTACAGCACGCCGTCCAGCGGGTCGGGTGGCGGGTTCAGCCACCTGTTCGCCCGGCCTGCCTACCAGGATGGCGTGCCCGGCATCGGCGCCACCCGCGGCGTGCCTGACGTGGCCGCCGACGCTGAGGGTTCTACCGGGATGGCGCTCGCGTTCAGCGCGCCAGGCGGCAGCTACCAGCTCATCGGGGCCGGCGGCACCAGCGCCGGCGCGCCGTTCTGGGCCGGCCTGATCGCCCTGGCCGACCAGGAGGCCGGCCACCCGCTCGGCTTCGTCAACCCCGCCATTTACCAGATCGCCCGCGGCCCGCAGTACCACACGGCGTTCCACGACATCACCACCGGCAACAACACGGTGGTCCTCAACGGGGTCACGATCACCGGCTACCAGGCCGGACCCGGCTGGGACCCGGTCACCGGCTGGGGTACCCCCGACGCCCAGGTCCTCATCCCCCTGCTGGCCCGCTGAGGCTCACGGCGAGGCCTGGGGTGGGCGGCGGGTCGGCCGGCTGCGGTTACAGAGCCAGGCCGCCGTCGACGGGGACCACGGCGCCGGTGATCGCGCCGCTGGACTCGCCGGCCAGCCAGGCCAGGGCCGCGGCGACCTCGTCCGGTGCGAGCAGCCGGCGCACCGGCTGCTGCGCGGCGAACGATGACGCGGCCGGCAGGCCGTACAGCCGGGCGCTCTCGGCCAGGATCCGCGTGTCGGTGGAGCCGGGGCTCACCGCGTTCGCGGTGACCCCGGTCTCGCCGAGCTCAGCTGCCAGAGCCCGGATCAGCCCGGTCACGCCGGCCTTGGCCGCACAGTAGGCGGCCAGCATCGGCAGCCCGCGGGTTGCCGCCGCCGATGCCACTGCGAGAAACCGGCCGGAACGCGGCTCCGGGCGGCGCAGCAGCGCCGGGACGGCCGCTCGGGCCAGGTTGATGACGCCGCCGAGGTCAGTGTCGAGCACCGCGCGCTGCTGGTCGGCGGGCATCTTCCAGAGCGGCACGCCGCCGGCGATCACGCCAGCCACGGCCACGGCCGCGTCCAGGCCGCCCCACCGGGTCTCGGCCGCCGCGACGGCAGCGGCCAGGGCCGCTTCGTCGCGGGCGTCGGCGACGAACGCCGCCGCGGAACCGGAGCCGTCGGCGGACGCTCCGGCGACCACGCTGTCGAGTTCATCCCGGCTGCCGAGCCGGTAGGGCAGCGCCGGATCGTCGGCGCACCGGTCGACAGCCAGGACGGCCCAGCCCTGCGCGGCGAGGGCCCGGACGGTCGCCGCGCCGATGCCGCGGGCCGCCCCGGTGACCAGCGCGACACGGGTCATTCGGCGCCCAGCATGCGGGCGAACCCGGGCGGGATCACGATGTCGCCCGGGGTCAGGTCGTGCACCGAGGGCCGGCCGAGGCCGAGCAGGGCCGAGTCGATGCCGCCGCGCATGATGTCAAGCACGTTCTCCACGCCCGCCTGGCCGTTCGCGGCCAGGCCCCACAGGTACGCGCGGCCGATCATCACCGCCCGGGCCCCGAGGGCCATCGCCTTAACCACGTCGCCGCCGCGCCGGACGCCGCCGTCGAGCAGCACCTCGATCTGGTCCCCCACGGCCTCGGCGATCGCGGGCAGCGCACGGATCGTGGCCGGGGTGCCGTCCAGGTTGTTGCCCCCGTGGTTGGACACCGAGATCGCGGTCACCCCCGCGTCCACCGCCCGCTTGGCGTCATCGACCCGGATCACGCCCTTGAGCATGAACGGCCCGCCCCACTGCTCCCGCAGCCAGGCCACGTCTTCCCAGGTCGGCAGCGGGGACTGCATCCACTGCCCGTATGCGCCGAAGAACGTCGGCGCTGGCTCGGCGCCGGCGGTCAGGTTCGGCACGGTAAGGTCAGGCACCCGGCCGGTCCTGGCGTAGTCGAGCAGCCACCGTGGGTGGCGCAGGACGTCGGGCGCGAACCTGGCCATGGTCTTGAGGTCTACCCGCTCCGGAATGGCCGGGCTGCCCCAGTCCCTGCCGTTGGAGAACGACCAGTCCAGGGTGACGATCAACCCGGCGGCTCCGGCAGCGCGGGCCCGCTGCAGGTGATCGAGCAGCTGCTCGCGGGTGCCGATCCAGTAGGTCTGGAAGAACGTCTTCGGGTTGGCGGTGATCACCTCCTCGACCGGCTTGCTGGCGAACGAGCTCAGCCCCATCGCGGTTCCTCGCGCCGCGGCCGCCCTGGCCACGGCCACCTCACCGTCGGGGTGCACCGCCTGCACGCCGGTGGGCGAGATGATCACCGGCAGCGATATCTCCTGGCCCATGACCGTGGTTGCCAGCTCGCGCTTGGCCGGCAGCCCGGCCACGTGCGGCGCGAAGCCGAGCTCGCTGAAGGCCGCGACATTGTCGCTGACGGTCAGCCCCTTCTCCGAACCCGCGACGAGCGCGCCATAGACGGAGCTGGGCAGCCGCTTCTTGGCGCGCCGCTGCGCCACGGCGACGGTCTCGAACCAGCCGTTGCTCATCGCACCATCCTCTCAGTCACCGGACGGTCACCACGTCACCTGATCGTGTTGCCCGCGTCGACGGTGAGCTCGAGCCCGGTGACGTACCTCGCCTCTCACTTCTTGTTCGTGTAGCCGGCGTCGACCGGGACCGCGATGCCGGTGACGTAACATGCGTCGTCCGATACCAGCCACAAAATGGCGTTGGAGATGTCGACCGGCTCGACCATGTCGACCGGCAGCGCGTTGGGCATCAGGTCCGACAGGCTGCGGTCCTGCCCCAGGAACTCCTGCATCACGTCGTTCACCACCATCGGCGTGCGCACGCCGGTCGGGTGCACCGAGTTGACCCGGATACTGTGCGGCGCCAGGTTGTTGGCGTAGGACCGCATGAGCCCGACCACGCCGTGCTTGGACGCGGTGTAGCCGAGGCCGGCGCGGCTCGGGCCGCCGATGCCGTTGATGCCGGCGGTCGAGCTGATGAGCACGATCGCGCCCCCCTTGCCGCGCTCGATCATCGACGGGATCGCGATCTCCACCGTGTTGAACACGCCGGTCAGGTTGACGTCGATGACGTCCTGCCAGGCAGCATGCGGCTCGCGCAGCGACAGATGAAGACGACCTTGCCCTCGAGCCTTCCTGTCACCGATTCCCCTCCTCGTCGAGCGGATCTTGTTATATGCCTGGAACGGGCAGCCGCGGCTAACCGGGCGTTACCCAGGGAATCCGGCCAGCGGGTTCTCATCGCAGGCGTGCGTGGGCAGCGACTGCGGGCGTGAGCCGATGGTGACCGGCACCGGCTCGGGCCGCCCGCGCACGCCGCCGCGGTGCGAGTGGTCCAGGGCCGGCCGGGGCGCGGCCGCCGGGTCGGCAGCGTTCAGCGCCTCGGTGCCGTATCCCTGCACGCACTCCGGGTCGGGCCCGTCCAGCGGCAGGCCGGTGAAGAACTTGGCGGCCATGCAGCCGCCGCGGCACGAGTCGAAGAACTGGCAGGACGCGCACGCCCCCCCGGACTGCGGACGGCGCAGCTCGGCGAACAGCTCGGAGTCGCGCCACACCGACTCGAACCCGCCGTCGGCGCGGACGTTTCCGGCCCAGAACTCCTGGTGGATCGCGAACGGGCACGCGTAGACGTCGCCGACCGGGTCAATCAGGCACACCACGCGGCCGGCCCCGCAGAGGTTCAGGCCGGGGAGCGGTCCACCATACGGAGCCAGGTGGAAGAACGAGTCGCCGGTCAGCACCTGCTCGCCATGGCTGACCAGCCAGTCGTAGAGCTGGCGCTGCTGCCCGGCGGCCGGATGCAGTTCGTGCCAGGAGTCAGCGCCCCGGCCGGACGGACGCAGCCTGGTCAGCCGCAGCTGCGCGCCGTAGCAGTCGGCCAGCTCCTTCAGCTCGTCGAGCTGGCTTATGTTGTGCCGGGTCATCACGACCGACACCTTGAAGCCCTCGAACCCCGCCGCCCGGAGGTTCTCCATCGCGCGCAGCGCCGTGGCGAACGAGCCGGGCCCGCGCACCGCGTCGTTCACCTCGGCGGTGGCACCGTCCAGCGAGATCTGCACGTCCACGTAGTCGCTCGCGGCGAGCCGCCGCGCCACCGCCGGATCAATCTTGATGCCGTTGGTGGAGAACTTCACGCCCACGTGGTGGGCGGTGGCGTAGCCGACGAGCTCCCAGAAGTCCGGCCGGACCGTCGGCTCACCGCCGCCGATGTTGACGTAGAAGACCTGCATCCGCTCCAGCGTGTCGATGACGGCCTTGCACTCGGCGGTGGTCAGCTCGCGGGGATCCCGCCGCCCCGAGCTGGACAGGCAGTGCACGCACGCGAGGTTGCACGCGTAGGTGAGCTCCCAGGTCAGGCAGATCGGCGCGGCCAGCCCGAGCTCGAACTGCTGCACCAGCTTCGGCACCGGCTGCGGCTGGGCCGGGCGCTCCGGCGCCACCGTGGCCGCGGTCACGGTGCCGCCCTCTGGCTGATCATCTGCGACGCGGCGAGGGTCGCCAGGGCGCGCTCGTAGACGGGCAGCGCCGCCGGGGTGACCCCGGCCGCGGCGCAGGCCGAGCGCGCGCTCGGGTGCTCGGCCAGCGATCGCACGACCGCGAGAACCGTGGTGTTCTTCAGGAACGACAGCCGCCGGGTCCCGAAGTGGTAGAGCAGGGCGCCGAACGGCTCGGGGCGCACCGCGACCCGGTCGTCGACCCGCCACGGCTGGTCCAGGTCGAAGGTGCTGGCCCGGGGGGACGACCCCCCGCAACCCCCCGGGGCCGCCTTAGTAGACACCGCACATCCCGTCGATCGAGACCTCTTCGACCAGGAGTTCGCCGGCGACCAGTGCCTCCCCGGCGGCCCGGTCCACGGTTTCTTCCTCGGCGAGTTCGGGCTCGGCTGGCGTCGCTTCGATTACGGCCTGCTGGGTCATGGTTTCCTCCGTCGCCTAATAATGACACCTGGTGCAGATAGTAACGGCACCGAGTGCCACAGACAAGGGCGGTTGGCGCCCGCGGACGCCGACGTGACCGTTGCCCCGGCGCCGCTCAGCGCATGATCAGGCCGCCGCCAGCGTGGTAAAGTGCACCTAGTGCCAAAACCGGAGTTTCCGGAGCCTCCGGGTAGGCGGAGGACGATGGACGACGCTGGGAAGACCGCAGCAACGGTGCAGGACCCACCGCACCCGGCCGGCCCCGGCAGGCCGCCAAGCACCACGCGGCGTCAACTGCAGGACATCGCCATAGAGCTGTTCTCCGCGCATGGCTACGACGAGGTGACGATCGAGGCGCTGGCGGCGGCCGCCGGGATCAGCAGGCGCACCTTCTTCCGCTACTTCAGCTCGAAGGCCGACGCGCTGATGGCCGGCTTCGACGCGGACGTGGAGCGGCTGCGGTCGGTGCTCGCCGACAGCGACCCGGACCTGCCGGTGATGGACGCGATCCGGCATGCCGTGGTCGAGGTCAACGACTATCACGCCGACGACCTCGCCCAGCTCCGGCAGCGGATGCGGCTGGAGCACAGCAACCCGGCCCTGCTGGCCAACGGCATCCTGCACTACGAGGAATGGCAGGCCGTGATCGCCGAGTTCGCGGCTGACCGGCTCGGCCAGGCGGCCGGCGACCTGCTGCCCCAGGTCATCGCGCGTTCGGTATTCGGAGCGGCATACGCGGGCTTCATGTCCTGGCTGTCCGACGAGCGTGGCGATCTGAGCCCGCGGCTCGACCGCGCGCTGCGGGCCATGGCCGAGGCGTTCCAGGCGGAGCGCCAGTAACCTCGTTATTGTTCCGCAGGCCGGTAGTCTGTAGCCAGGACTTCTCCCTCGACCGCGGCTATATCGGCCGGACTGAATATAAGGAGAGGGCGCGATGACCGACATGCCCGCCGTGGCGGGCTCAGGCCGCGCGCCGGGCAGGGCAGAACCTCGGCTGATCCTCCGTCACGACCTGATGGCCGCCTTGGACCGGGCAGCCCAGAAGCGGGTCACGATTGTCTCGTCGTCGGCCGGCACCGGGAAGACGTCGCTGTTGCGCGCCTGGGCGGACCACCCGGGCCAGGATTGCCGTATCGCCTTCGTGACCGTACGGCCGGACCAGCACGATATGCAGCTCTTCTGGCTCACCATGCTGGGCACGGTCCGGGCCGCGGCAGGCACCGGCGAAGGCGATGCGCAGCTGCCGCCGGCGACGCCCGGCTCAGACGGCAGCGCCATGATGGACAAGGTGCTGTCCGAGCTCGCGGAGTCCCGCGATCGCTTGGTCCTGATCATCGACGACCTGCACGAGCTCAGCTCACCCGAGGCCGCCGGGCAGCTCACAGCGCTGCTGACGCGCCTGCCTCCGGGAGTCCGCGCGATCGTGGCCACCCGCCGCGACCTGCCGCTGCGCCTGCACAAGCTGCGGCTGGCCGGTGACCTGGCCGAGATCCGCGCCGCGCAACTGCGCTTCACCTCCCGCGAGACCCGCGAGCTCCTGGCCGCCGCCGGAATCGCGCTGCCCGAGCACCTGGCCGCGATGCTGCATCAGCGGACCGAGGGCTGGGCGGCCGGGCTGCGGCTCGCCGTACTATCCCTCGCCGGGCACCCCGACCCCGAACGGTTCGTCGCCGAGTTCTCCGGCAGCGACCGCACGGTCGCCGAGTACCTGATGGCCGAGATGCTGGAGCGGCAGCCGCCGGAGGTCCAGGGCCTGCTGCTGCGCACCTCCGTGCTGGACCGGGTCAACGGCGAGCTCGCCGACCTGCTTACCGGAGCCAGGGGGTCGGAGCGGATCCTGCTGGACCTGGAGGACGCCAACGCGTTCGTCCTGTCCCTCGACCCCGGCCGTACCTGGTTCCGGTACCACCGCATGTTCGGCGGCCTGCTTCGGCTGGAGCTGCGCCGCACAATGCCCGCGGAAATCGCCGGGCTGCACCAGCTCGCCGCGCGCTGGCTTGCCGAGCACGGCCAGGCCGCCGACGCCATTGGCCACCTGCAGGCTGCCGGTGACTGGGACGCGGCGGCCCGCATGCTCACCGACAACGCCCTCAGCCTCACTCTCGACGGGCAAGCGGGCACCGTGGCGGCGCTGCTGCGCTCCTTCCCGGCCCGGACCGGCGAGGACTCCCCCGACCTGAGCCTGGTCCGGGCCATCGCCGACCAGTACCAGCTCCGCCTCGACCAGACCGATGCGCACCTGCGCGAGGTCAGGGCGTATGTGGCCACCACGCCGTCGGCCCGCCGGCACCGGCTGCAGCTGGCCATCGCCTCCGTTGACCTGCTGTCGGCGCGGCTGCGCGGGCACTTCGACAGCATCTTCGAGCAGGCGGGGGCTCTGCTGTGCCCCGACGACGGCCAGACGAGCGCCGACGCCGCGCTCAACAGCGACCTGAAAGCCGTCGCGCTCCTGAACCTGGGCGTCACCGAGGCATGGTCGCTGCGGCTGGCCGACAGCGAACGGCACCTCGCGGAAGGCGCCGCCCTCGCCCGCAGCATCGGCCGGCCCTACCTGGAGGTGGCCTGCCTCGCCCACCTGGGATTCGCCTCCACGGGCCGTTCCTTCGCCATGGCCCGGCAGCGCTGCGAGGAAGCCATAACGGCGGCGGCGAGGCACGGCTGGGAGGGCGAGGCGGTGACTGCCCCAGCGCTCGCGGCGCTCGCCAACGCTCTCTGCTGGACCGGCCAGTTCGACCTCGCCGAAGACTGGCTGGACCGCGCCAGGCGGGCCACACAGGCCGACGGTGAGCCAGGCATCAGGCTGCTGGTGTGCCTTACCTCCGCAATTCTGCAGGCAGCGCGCGGCCATTGGCACCGGGCGCTGGAAGAGTTCGTCGCCGCCCGGCGGATGCAGGCGCTCATGGTCGGCGAGCACGGGCTGACTACCCGCGTGAATGCGTGGACGATCGCCACCCAGGCCCGGCTCGGGATGGCCGGGCAGGCGCGGACTGCACTGGCCGCCCTCGACGGCCGGCAGGCCAGCGCCGGCGAGATCCGCAATGCGGCCGCGGTGATCCTGCTGGCGGAGCAGGACCCGGCCGCCGCCCGCCGCGAACTCAGCCTCGTCCTCGACGGCGACGTCCCGGTTCTCTCCTACCTCACCCGGGTCGAGGCGCACCTCCTGGACGCGCTCGCCTGCCGCGACCTGGGTGATGAGCGCGCCTCCCAAGAGGCAGCCGAACAGGCGCTGAACCTCGCCGAGCCGGACCGGCTGATCCTGCCATTCGCGATGACCGGCGCATGGCGGCTCCTCGAAGCGCTGCCGCCGCACGGCACATCGCACGCGGCGCTGGTCACCGACATCCTCGACGCCATCCGCGGCGGTGCGCAGGCGGGGCTGAGCCAGCCGGCCATGATGCCGGTCGAGGAACTCAGCAGAAGTGAGCTGCGCGTGCTGCGCTATCTGCCGACGAATCTCACCCGCCGCGAGATCGCCGGCGAGCTGTCGGTCTCGCTGAACACGGTTGACACCCACATCCGCCGGATCTATGCCAAGCTCGGCGCCGCCGACCGGACCGCGGCGGTGGAGCGAGGCCGCGAACTGCGGCTGCTGTCCGTCGGCCGCACCTGAACGCCCGGCGGTCACGGCCGGCACCTCACAGCCGCCCGCCGGCGGCGGAGCAGATCGATGTGCTCACGCCACGTGAATCACGCTGTTCAAGCGACGCCCGCTCACCCCGTCGGCGGCAACCCTGCTGGAAGCCCGTGCCCAGCAGGAGGTACGGGGGCCCCGATCCTTGACGAAGCGGCCGATGCGCTGGACAGGGCCGGGCAGCTCCTGACAGCGCACCTCACCAGGCGCTAGCCAGCAGTAAATTCCAGGCAGGAGGGGTTCACGATGAAGCAGAAGCAGCTCGGCAGCCACGGGCCGGCGGTCTCCGCCATCGGGCTCGGCTGCATGAGGATGTCGCGCATGGCCGCGCCGGTGGATCTGGCGAAAGACGCGGAGTCAATCGCGACGATTCAGTCCGCCATCGACCATGGCATCAGCTATCTCGATACCGGTGACTTCTACGGGATGGGTCACAACGAGGCCCTCGTTGGCCACGCAATCAAGGGCCGCCGGGACGAGGTCTTCCTGAGCGTGAAGTTCGGGGCGATGTTTTCCCCCTCCCCGCAGTTCCTGGGCCATGAAGGCCGCCCGGCCGCTGTGAAGAACTTCGCCACCTACTCGCTGCAGCGTCTGGGCGTGGACGTTATCGACCTCTACCAGCCGGGACGGCCTGACCCCGGGGTGCCCTACGAGGAGACAATCGGCGCCATCGCCGACCTGATCCAGGAGGGGAAGGTCCGCTATCTCGGAGTATCCGAGGTGGGCGCGGAGAACCTCCGCAAAGCTCACAGCGTCCATCCGGTCACCGCGCTCGAGATCGAGTACTCGCTGGCGTGCCGCTTCGCCGAACACGAGATCCTTCCCGCCGCGCGCGAACTGGGCGTGGGAGTGGTGCCCTACCGGGTCCTGGGAGACGGCCTGCTGACCGGTGCGCTCACTGCCGAGGTGGCGAACCCGGACCCCCGCTTCGCCCGGTCGCGACTGCAGGGCGAGAACCGCAGGCGCAATGTCGCGGCCGTAGCACCGTTCCTGGAGATGGCCAAGGGCAAAGACGTCGCGCCCGCAGCGCTCGCGCTCGCATGGCTGCTGTCGCGCGGCGAGGATATCGTGCCGATCGTCAGCATCAACCGCCGTGCCCGGATCCCGGAAACACTGGCGGCCATGGACATCGATCTCTCCGGTGAGGAACTCGCCGCGCTCGATACGATGCTTCCCCCCGGCGCGATCATCGGCGACCGCTACCTGCCGGCCCTTCAGGAAATATCCGCCCGTTAGCTCGCCACGACGACCAGGCAGTCGCCGGCGCGCCTCGGGCAACGGGCCTTCACGCCCGCTCACCGGATCCACGTGATGCGGTTTCACCTGCCCGCCCGCGACCATGTGGTCATGGACTGGGCACCCGCCCTGTATATGATCCGGGTCGACGGGCATCTTGGCACCATGGCGCTGTCGGCGTTTCCGGGGATGACGCCACAGCAGAAGGGCACGCACACGGTGCTCACCGGCTGGCTGGACCAGTCAGCACTGTACGGCGTGCTCGCTGTGATGGAGGGCCTCGGCCTGGTCCTGCTTGAGGTCCGCCAGCTGGAGCCGCACGGACAATCACTGGAATCCGGGGACACCCACTCACCCTGATGTCCGCCAGTGACACCGCTCCCCATCGCCGCGCGAGCAGGCGCAGCTGCCATCGCCAGTGCCCCATCCGCGACCCGCCTCCGGGCACCTGCTTACCCTGCATAACCTCGCGCCCCGGCTTGGCGGGCGCAGCCAGCGCCACGTGGCACGCTCAGGGTGCAGCGGGCATGAACGACGCCAGCAGGGCGAATCACCGAAATCCAGTGACGCCCTTCCCTTCACCCGGCAGCGATCCTTGACGAGGCCACGAGCTTGCGGACGCGCACGGCCGACAGGGACGTGCCCGAGAATCCAGGGAGAAACAGTGACATCACCAGCCACGGACGCTGCCGGCGCCCCAGATTTTCCCGAGTACGCCCCCGTCCCGGCGATCGCGAAGGGGGCCGCCCTGAACGAGCACGGGTACCACGTCTGGCAGGTCGAGCGGAACCTCTACGCGGTCACGGACAACGTCTACATGTCCGCGTTCCTGACCACCCCCGACGGCGTCGTGATTTTCGACGCGCCCCCGAACATCGGCCACAACATCCGGCGTGCCGTGGACGAGATCACCGCCGCCACCGGCCTGACCAACCAGGTCACCCACATGGTCTACTCACACCACCACTCAGACCATCAGGGAGCGTCCTCGCTGTTCGGCGGGGACATCGTCCGCATCGGCCACGAGGAGACCCGGCGACTGCTGCTGCGCGACAATGACCCCGCCCGCCCCGTCCCGGACGTGACCTTCTCCGACAGCTACACCCTGGAAGTCGGCGGCGAGCGGGTCGAACTGGCCTGGCACGGGCCCAACCACTCGCCGGACAACATCTACATCCACTTCCCCGACCACGACACCTTGATGTTCATCGACGTGGTCAACGCCGGCTGGATACCCATCTACAACCTCAACCTCAGCGAC
>Ga0208725_1000061_pt1 | contig 23200 bp, 21 predicted proteins | sample MicForSoSWNH13_O_FD_188004 | JGI IMG/M metagenome (GOLD analysis project Ga0208725, IMG submission 188004) | Forest soil microbial communities from Harvard Forest Long Term Ecological Research site in Petersham, Massachusetts, USA - MetaG HF011... | ecosystem: Environmental > Terrestrial > Soil... | reverse complement strand
CGCTGGCCGCGGCCCTGCACCCGGCCGAGGTGCACGCCGCCGACATCGACCCCGCCGCGGTGGCCTGCGCCCGCCGCAACCTCGCGGCGGGCGGCGGTCACGTGTACCAGGGGGACCTTTACGCGCCGCTGCCCGCGGCGCTGCGCGGCCGGGTCGGCATCCTGGCCGCCAACGTGCCCTACATCCCGACGGCGGAGATCCGGCTGCTGCCCCCGGAGGCCCGTGAGCACGAGCCGCGCACCGCGCTCGACGGCGGCGCGGACGGGCTCGACGTGCTGCGGCGGGTCGCCGGCGAGGCACCGAAGTGGCTCGCGCCCGGCGGCCACCTGCTGACCGAATCGAGCGAGCGACAGGCGCCGCAGGCCGCCGAGATCATGGCCAGGTCCGGGCTGACCCCGCAGGTGGTGAGCTCCGACGAGCTGACCGCCACCGTGGTCACCGGAAAGCAGGCCTGGCAGCCGGCGGGCACGTGACCGGAACGGGAAGGCGGGCCGGTCAGCCGGCCAGCGAAGCCTCGAGGGTGATCTCGGGCACGCTGGCCAGGGCCCTGCTCACCGGGCAGCCCGCCTTGGCGGCCTTGGCGTGCTCGATAAACGCCGCTTCGTCGATCCCCGGCACCCGCCCCTCGGTGACCAGATCGATCCTGGTGATCGTGGGTGCTCCATCAACGGGCCGCAGCGTGACCGTGGCGTCGGTGCGGACCGAATCCGCGGGGTGCCCGGCCTCGGCGAGCGCGTTCGACAGCGCCATGGAGAAGCAGGCCGCGTGGGCGGCGGCGATGAGCTGCTCGGGATTGGAGCCCGGGCCGTCCTCGAAGCGGGACTTAAAGGTGTAGCCGCCGCTGATCGAGTCCCCAGCGGTGAACGTCCCGGCGCCCGTCCGCAGGTCGCCCTTCCATTCGGCCCTGCCCTTTGCTGGCATGCTGCCCTCCGGTCGTTGTCGAACGCCGTGTCGTCGGCCCTCGCCAGGTTAGCGCCAGCGCAACGCGGGACGTCGGCCGGCCGCCGGGACGGCCGTTCGGCTCGGGCCGCGTGAGCCAGATGGTGTTCGACGAGGGCCTCGCGACCCGGCTCGACGCGATGTACCGAACCCGCGACATGGTGCGCCGGCGCCGGCTTGCCCGCACCGCGCTCGGCGCGGCACCTGGGGAGCACATCCTCGACGTCGGCTGCGGCCCAGGGTTCTACGTCGCCGAACTGCTCGAGGAGGTCGGGGCCGGCGGCCGGGTGGCCGGCCCCGACGCCAGTACGGAGAATGCTCACGACGCGCGCGGGTCGGCGGCCGAGCAGCGGCAGCTCAGCGCGGACGGCGAGTTCTTTTTCTGCTGCGTCCAGTTCTGCTTTACGGCAGTGGCGCCGACGGCCCGGCACCGGGTGGCAGCAGAGCTGCCACCCGGCGCCTGTGCCCCGGTCTGAGGGTCAGCCTTCATAGGCGACCGTGGCATAGTCAGAGCCGGGATCGAGGCTGTACCCGGTGACGAACACCGTCCCCGTGGCGGGGCTGACGGCCATCGCGAGAGCCTGACTTCCCTCTCCGGCACCGTCGTAGCGCTTCACCCACAGTTGGGCGCCGGTGGCGGCGTTATAACCGACCGTCGCGTAATCCTCGCCCCCGCAGATGCATCCGTAGCTGTACCCAGTGACGTACACGGTCGCCCCGTTCGGGCTGACGGCCACCGAGTTGGCCACGTTGAAGTCGCCGGGACCGTTGTAGCGGGCCAGCCACAGCTGGGCGCCGGTCACGGCGCTGTAGGCGATGGTGGTGTAGTAATAGCCCGCGGTCGGGCTTATCTCGCTGTACCCGGTGACGTACACCGCGCCTCCGCTCGGGCTGACCGCCACCGAGGAGGCCCGATCCTCGCCGCTGCCGGGGCCGTTGTAGCGCTTGACCCACAGCTGGGCGCCGGTGACGGCGTTGTAGGCCACCGTGGCGTAGTCGTAGTTCGTGGTGCTGCCCCCGTAGCTGGTTCCGGTGACGAACACCGTGCTCCCGCTGACCGCCACCGAATTCGCCCCTAGTTCGCCGGTGCTGACGCCGTTGTACCGCTCGGCCCACAGCTGGGCGCCGGTGACCGCGTTGTAGGCCACCGTGGCGTAGTCGTAGCCGTCGTTGGTCCCGAGGCTGGCACCGGTGACGAACACCTTGGTCCCGTCCCGGCTGACCGCCACGGAGTGGCCGAAGTTGCCTCCGGCGGGGCCCGCGTAGAGCTTGACCCACTGCTGGTGGCCGGTGACGGCGTTGTAAGCCAGCGTGACGTAGCCGTCGGCGCCGGTGCCGGTCCCGGTGACGAACACCGTGCTCCCGTTCGGGCTGACCGCCGCCGCCGGGGCGTCGTAGCTGTCGACGCTGCTGTAGCGTTCCGCCCACAGCTGGGCGCCCGTGGCGGCGTTGTAGGCCACCGTGTCGTAGTACTCGTCCGGGGAGTTCAGGCTGGTCCCGGTGACGAACACCGTCTTCCCGTTCGGGCTGACCACCACCGAATATGCCCTGTCGACGGAGTGGCCCGGGTCGGTGTAGCGCGCCGCCCAGAGCTGGGCGCCGGTGGCGGTGTTGTAGGCCACCGTGGCGTAGTCCTCCAGTGCGCCTGCCGTGACATATCCGGTGACGAACACCGTCTTCCCGTTCGGGCTGGCCGCCACCGACAAGGCGCCGCCGTTACCGGGGTTGTCGTAGCGTGCCACCCACAGCTGGGCGCCGGGGCTGGTCGCCGGGATTGACGCTCCCGTGCCAGCCACCTGCATCGTCTGCGGGCCCTGGGGGGCTGCGCCCGACGCACTGGCCGCGGTCAATCCCATCGCGGCCATGCCTATCGCGAGACAGGCAACGGCAGGCACTCGAACGACTGCGATAAGGCTCACTGGATTCCCCTTCTCGATCACGTCTGGGCGGCGGAGCAGTAGTTCCAGCGTCGGCCCGGCCAAAGCCTGACGGCAGGGGCCGGGCGGCCCCATCGAGTGCGCCAGGTGTGGGCCGGACGGCCCATTCACCGCCCGCTGGTCACCTCAGGCCAGGACTGGCCAGCCGTCAGGTGAAGGGGGCGACCGGCTCGATGCCGGCCTGAATGGCATAGCGGACCAGTTCCGGGCGGCGGCGGGCGCCGGTCTTGTCCCGGATCCGCTCCAGATGCGATCTCACCGTGTTGACCGACAGGAACAGCAGCCTCGCGATTTGAGCGTCGCTCGCCCCTCCCGCCAGCAGCGCTACGATCTCCCGCTCTCTTTCTGAGAGCTGGCCGGCTGAACCACCCGCCGACGCCGGACCAGGGGCGGGAACGGTAACGGCGGACGCAATCCCGGGATCGGGCTCGGCGGCCGCTGTGGCCAGGGCGATGGCGTCGGCCTGACTGAGCGTGCGGCCGCGGGTGTAGGCGGCCCCGAACGCGGCGTCGCCTATCGTGGCGCGCAGCTGCGCATGGTCGCGGTCGCGCAGCCCCGCTTCGATGGTCTCAAATGGCCGTCCGGCCTGCTCGCAGTGTTCGTCAGCGGCACCGTGCAGAGTGGCGGCCACGTCGGGGTCACCGTCAGCTCCGGCGGCCACGGCCAGGCCCAGGAGCGCGGCATGAACATACGTCCTGACGCCGGTGATCCGCGCGCTGTCCAGGCAGTCGGTGAAGTGGCGGCGGGCGCTGAGCGGGTCGGCGTCGAGGAGGTCGACGAAACCCAGGTTCTGCAGCAGGCCGGCCGCGAGGATCTGGTAGCCGAGGTTGTCCGCGAGCGTGCTCGCCTCCTGAAGGTGCGCCCGCGCCGCCTGCACTTCGCCCGCCGCGTGTTCGTCGACACCCAGGTTGGCCAGCGTGACGACGAGCCGGTAGTTATCTCCGGCCGCCCGGGAAAGCGCGAGAGTTTCGTGCTGGTCAGCGAAGGCGGCGTCCGGGTCGCCCGCTTCGCTCGCGAACACCGCGCGACGGGACAGAATCTCGGCAAGCAGCCGGGGATCTCCCGTCCTGCGCGCCAGCCCGACGGCTTCGTCGATGTGGGCAAGCGCGGCCGGCAGATCGCCATGCTCGAACCGGAACCAGCAGAGCTGGGCCAGAGCGTCGGCGGTGACGGCGTCGTCGGCGAGGGCACGGGCGATCGTAATGGCCTCGCCGGCGATCGAGGGGACCGCCGAGTCGTCACTGAAGTGATCGAGCAAGTGACAGCTCACGGTGAGTGCCCGGGCCCGGGCCTGGGTGGGCGTGCGGGCGTCGGGTCGCTCAAGCAGCGCGTTGAGCGCTTCGAGCACCTCGCCGACGTGGCCGCGCATGTTGCAGAACCACCGCAGTCCTGCCGCCAGCCGCAGGCCGCGCTCGGCACTGTCCGGATCGGCGACGCTGAACGCCAGCGCGGCCCGGATGTTGTCGAACTCGACCTCGAGCCGGTCGAGCCATACGGCCGCGTCCCGGCCGCGCAAGTGTGTGCCGGCGGTCTCGACCAGAGCCAGGTAGTGATCGCGGTGGGCGGCACGGGCCTCGTCCCGCTCGGAGCCGGCCCGCCGGGCGAGGCGTTCGGCGGCGTACTGGCGGACCGTCTCCAGCAGCCGGTACCGGGTCGAACCCCGCGACTCTTCGGCTTGGACCAGGCTCTTGCCGACCAGCGCGGCCAGCCGGTCCAGCACGAGCCATTCCCCGGTATCGCCTGCTGAGATGACCGCCTCGGCGGCCTCCAAGGTCCAGCCCCCGGCGAAGACCGACAGCCGGTCGAGCATGATCTGCTCCTCGGGGTTGAGCAGGTCGTAGGACCAGTCGATCAGCGCGCTGAGGGTCTGATGACGCGGCAGGGCGGTACGGCTCCCCCCGGTCAGCAGCCGGAACCGCTGATCAAGCCGGGAGCTGACCTCCGATACCGACAGCGAACCCAGCCGCGCCGCGGCGAGCTCGAGGGCCAGCGGGATCCCGTCAAGGCGGACGCAGACCGACGCCACCGCCGCGGCGTTATCGTCGTCGATGGCGAAGCCTTGCCGGTGCAGGGAGGCGCGCTCGGCGAACAGCTGCACCGACTCGAAAGCGGCCAGCGCGCCGGGGGCGGCCAGATCGGCGGGCGGGACGGCCAGCGGCGAAACCCGGAAGACGCGCTCCCCGCTAATGCCGAGCGGCTCCCTGCTGGTTACCAGCAGAAACGCCCGCGGGCAGCACCGCATCATGGCGTCGGCCAGTTTCGCAGCCACGCCGAGCACATGCTCGGCGTTGTCGAGAATCACCAGCAGGCAGCGCTCGCCGACCGCGCTGAGCAGGGTGTCGAGCATGGGCCGGCCCGGCTCCTCGCGGACCTGCAGCACCGCGGCCACCGTGCGGGCTACCAGATCTGGGTCGGCCACGGGGGCCAGCTCGACCAGCCACACCCCGTCGTCGGTGCCGTCCAGCAGCCCGGCCACCACCTGCAGAGCCAGACGGGACTTGCCGATCCCGCCCGGCCCCGCGATCGTGACCAGCCGCGACCCGCCCAGCAGCATTGACCGCAGCTCGGCCACCTCGGCGGCCCGGCCCACGAAACTGGTGGCCTGCGACGGCAGATTGTGGCGCAGCGCCGGATCGTCCAGCGACCGTAAACCCATCTGCTCATTGTGCCCCCCGGAGCCGCGCGGTTTGAGGAACCGGCCAGCGAGGGAAGACCGCAGCAATGACCACTTCCGCCTCGGGGAGCGGATACCAGCCGCCGGCCCTGCGCCAGGCCCCGGACCTGCAGCGGAAGCTGCGTCCGGGCCGGATCTGGTACCTGGTAGCACTGGTGATCTTCGCGGCCGCGGCCGCGTGGCTGATCTACAGCGTCTTCTCGTTCGTCGGCGCCGTCAACGGCCTGCAGCGAGTGCCACTGCCGGCCGGCGGCACGGTGAACCTGGGACATAGCGGCGGCTACGTCGTCTACTACGAGGGCCCGGGCGCTCAGAGCGGGGACATTCCGTCCTTTAACATCCGGGTCACGCCCGCGTCCCACGGCGCGTCCGTGACCGGTCTGGCCCGTTACGGGTCGTCAGTCACCTACAGCGTCGGCTCACATCAGGGCCGGGCGGTCCTCACGCTGGATATCGCCCGTCCCGGCACGTTCGCGATCAGCGCGTCCGGCGCCCCACCCGCCGGTTCCGATCTGGCCATCGGCGGGAGCATGGCGCGGGGAATCGTCGGCATCATCGTGCCGGGGGTGCCGCTGATGATCCTGGCGTTCCTCGGCGGCCTGCTCGTGTTCATCATCCGCGTCGTCCGCAAGTCCGCCATGCGCCGGGCACAGCAGCCGAACAGCTTACGAGCCCTGATCTATCTAAGTCCCCAGGTCCGAGCCCTGCCCGACCGGCCAGAATGCCTGCGGTGTGTGTCATCGAGACCTCGGCCTTTGCCGAGTGCTGGCATACAGCTGGACGCGCCGGAATGACGGTTGCGATCGCTAGCCTGGGGCGCATGTCGGGTGGCCGGATTGAGCAGCGGGCGCTGCTGCGAGCTGAGCAGCCGCCTGCGGAGACGACGTTAGTGGTTCGTGGTGGCCGAGATAGCGTTGACAAGCTGCGCGTTCATGCTGACCGGACGGCTCGGGCTTGGTCGCTGGACGGACAGCCGCTGCTAGGCATCTCGATCTTCGCGGTTCTCGGCATGCCGCTGGAAGTCCTGCTTCGGCGCCGTTTCGCCAGCTTCCGCACTATCTACCTGCCGACCGCCGGCGAGCTGGGCAAGCACGGGTTCGAGTTACTGGCCACCGCGCAGCGGCCCCATTTCACGGTGCGCCTGAAGCGGGCCGATGACCGAGAGCTAGGGAGCCTGCTGGCTGCGCTCGGGGCCGCCCAGCCCAATCCCCAGTACGCTAGTACTGACGTCTGGCGAGAGGAGGGCTGAAATGTACCGGGTGGACATCACCGCTGACCTCAACGACGAGGATCAGACCGGTTATCTGTGGACATTCCTGGATGAGGCCCGAGATCCCTCTCAGATCACCCCAGGTGCCTTGGTCGTGGCGGGTGACGAGGACGCCGCGGCGGTCTGCCAGGTCATCGATCTTGTCCCAGTCGGGGATGGCACCATTGTCCACCTGCGGCCGTTGCCGGGCCTGGTTGATGATTACCGTGCCCTGGTCGAGCGCGCCCTAGCCAGCTAGCCGGGGTCCCTGGGACGTAGTACTGGTTCTGGCTCTTCCTCCTGAACGCATGTGTCGGCCAGGCGGAAGATCGTCGGCGCCGAGGCTCGACTGCGTTCCAGCCATCGGTGGCGCGGAGAGCCCAGGTGGGAAGCGGGCTGTTAGGGTCATTGGCTGTGGTGCGGATCGACCGGCTGGATCACCTGGTGCTGACCGTGGCCGACATCGGCCGGACGGTCGAGTTCTACGAGCGGGCACTGGGCATGCAGCCGGTGACGTTCGGCGACGGCCGGCGCGCGCTGGCGTTCGGCAACTCCAAGATCAACCTGCACCAGGCGGGCATGGAATTCGAGCCGAAAGCGGCCCGGCCCGCACCGGGCAGCGCCGACGTCTGCCTGATCTCCGCCGTTCCGCTCGCCGAGGCCAGCGCCCACCTCGCCGCCAACGATGTCGTCATCGAGGAAGGCCCGGTGACGCGGACCGGCGCGACCGGGACGATCGAGAGCATCTACATCCGCGATCCGGACGGCAATCTCATCGAGATAAGCGTCTACGTCTAGTCGCCCAGCCCGAGCGAGGAGGTGTCAGCGATGGCACGCACGCACGCCGCCACCGCCCTGCACGCCGAGGCCAGCGCGAAGTGCTTCATCGCCAACTCGGTCAACTTCCCGGTCCGGCACGAGCCGGTCATCAGCGCCGGCTAGCGCAGTGCGCTACGTCACCAGCGCGGCCCGGAGGTTGCCGAGGTCGTGCGTGGTCAGGCCGTTGCCCAGCAGGTAATCGGATACGGTGCCGGAACGGGCACGGATACGGGCCAGTGCGTCGTGGATGATCTGTGGCGAGGCGCCGAGCGCGCCGAGGTCGAGCCAGCGCCCGACGCCGCTGATGGCCCGGATCCGGCCGATCGCGCTGGTCGTGCTGGTATCGAGGTAGGCGCCGCTCAGCGCGTAGTCGGCGGCGATGATCTCGTCGGGCACGCCGATGACCTCGAGCACGAGCGCCACGACCAGCCCGGTGCGGTCCTTGCCCGCCGTGCAGTGCACCAGCCCGGGAAGCGCGCCGTCCGCGCACAGCCGCCCGATGGCTGTGGCAATGGCGGCGCCGCAGTCGTCGATCATGTACCGGTAGATCGCGGCCAGCTCCGGTGGCAGCCGGCCGATGGCCGCGGCGTCGAACAGCGGAACGTGGAAGGTCCGCGCCCCGGTGTCGTCCAGCGCGCTGGGCGCGGCCCTGACCTCCTCGTCGGTGCGCAGGTCGATGACCGTGCGCAGGCCGAGGGCGGACAGCGCCGTGCGGCCGGAATCATCCAGGCGGTGCAGCGCGTCGGACCGCAGCAGCGTGCCCCAGCGCACGGTTTCCCCGCCCGCCCCTCCCCTGCCTGCCGGGTACCCGCCAACGTCGCGCAGGTTCACGGTGCCGGGCAGTCTTATCCTCCGGTCGTGCTCGCCGTGGCGGCTGCGGATCTCCATGCGGGCACGGTACTACTTGGTGCAGGCCGGGCCGGGCTGGCCGAGCACCGGCATCCGCCAGGCGGCCGCTGCGGCGGCGATGACCTCGGCGGTATCCCGCAGCTGCTGCGCGCCCGCCACGTCCTCGTCGCTGAGGAAACGATGCGCCATCCGGTCCACGGCGTAGTCGCCGAGCAGGCTGCCGTGCAGGGCTGGCAGCACAATGACGTCGCTGGGCAGGTCGCACACGGGCAGGGTCACCGCGTCGGCCAGCGGCACAACCGCGAGCCAGTGGATCCGCTGCCCGTTTCTGACCGCGGCGGCGGCATAGGCGGCACCGTCGCTGCCTACCGAGCCGATCAGGCGCTGGGCCCCGGACGCGCCGAACGGCGACAGCGCGCCGGCCACCTTGACGAGCTCGGTGAGCGCATCGCCGGACACCGGGTCGTCGCTGCTGCCCGCCGCCACCGCCTGGCCGACACCGCTGGCCTGGCCGGGGTCGATGATCGGGCTGAGCAGCACGACCGACCGGATCGGAACACCCGGATGCCTGGCCAGCATCGCGTAGACCCCGAGTGTGCCCTCGCTCTCGGCCACGATGTCGACGGGCCGCCCCGTCTCCCGGTGCAGCTGCCACACCTGCTGGGCAATCCGGTCGCCGAGTACAGACAGCGGCAGGTCCGTGGCGTCCAGCCCGTACGGGAGCGGCCTGCCGCCGGCACCGAGCCCGACGTAGGAGAACGGCCGGACCAGCGCGGCCGGGCCGATCAAAGCACGGCTTTCGGATGGATAACAGCATGATGACCCGAATCCCGGGATCACGAGCACCGCCGAGGTGAGCCTGCCTGAGGCGTCGCTGCCCGGCACCGAGCTGGCGGCCATGATCGCCGCTCTCGACGGCACGGCAGCGGGGCCGCCGGGAAGGGGTGTGGTCCCGGCGACCACGAAACCCAGCCGGGTCCCGCCGACGAGGAGCGCCAGGGCCACCGCGGCGGCGAGCGGCGCTACCGGGGCCGTCAGCGCCGGGACCCGGACGTGCCGCCGCCGGGCCCGCGCGCGCAGGTCAGCGCCTGGCACCGGCTGCCTGCTCACCGCGGCGGCCACCCCGTACCAGGCACGCGCGTTGACCAGGCCGGCCAGTGCGGAAACCGCCACCGCCGCGGCGGTGCCCAGGCTGCCGATCACGGCGGCGGCGGCTGACAGCACAAGGAAGCTGGCCAGCAGCCAGCCCACGGCGCGGGCCGGCGGCAGGGTCCGCCACCAGGAGCCGAGCATGCCGCCATGCGCCAGCGGGATCATGATCAGCAGCATCACCGGCAGCGCGGCCAGGTACGGCCAGGAGAACGGCAGCAGCGACACCCCGAACAGCAGGGTGACCACCGGCGACAGCAGCGCGCTCGCCACCACGGTGAACACGATGCAGCGGGCGAACGTGCCGCCCCAGGCCGGCGCGGGCAGGTGGCGGGGCCAGGCGAGCCGGATCATCACGGTGCTGACCGCGGCCCGCGCGAGCAGCAGGGCGGCGTAGGTGAGCAGGAAGCCGCCCAGCGACCGGTTGTAACCGAACAGCCAGCGCAGATCGTGGAACACGGCAAGCGGCGGGAGCGTGGTGATCTGCGGCGCGAGCGGCCGTGCGGCCGGAGCCAGTGCCGTCAGCAGGCATGCCTCGGCAACGGCGCCGCCAGCCGCGAAGGCGATGAGCCCTCGGTGCCGCAGGAATCCGCCGGCCGGCCCGCGGTGCCTTGCAGGAATGGTCCCATCCCGCTGCGCTTCCACCTTGGCCGCTGCAACCCAAGATCGGCGCCGGGCATTCCGCGATCGCGGCGGCCGGCGCCACGCGCTGGTTCCGGGCCGTTCACGGCCGGCGATGGCTGGGCATTACCTGGCCAGCCATGACCCAACCAGACGGCCCCACGTGCGAGGCGGCAGAGGCGGGAGCTCCTGCTCAGGCCTGCCTAGCTGCCGTCGCCGAGATCGCGGGCCGGGTCGGCGCCCGGTGCCCCGGCAGGCTGCACCGACCGGCGGGTGTGCGCGATCACGTAGGCGATGTCCCTCGGGTAGTAGCGCGCGGCGCCGAGCATGATCAGGCCGCCGAGCGCGTACAACGGGCAGACGGTGACGATCGCCCAGCGCAGGCCCAGGGCGGTGTTCGGCGCGATCTGGTCGGAAATCAGGCCGATCAGGTACGGCCCCGCCCATGACAGGGTGCGCACGACCAACCGCACCGTCGCGCCCCTGCCGCGCAGCTCCGGCAGCACCACATCGGTGCACAGCGCCTCGGCCGGCGCGATGGGGATCGTCAGCAGCACCCCGCCCACGAACAGCAGCGGCGCGCTGACCAGCAGGTTCGTGCTCGCGAAGGCGGGCACAAGCACTAAAGTCGCCCCGATAGCGCCGAAGGCAGCAACGTATACCCGGGCGTTGACGTGGCCACGCCGCAGCAGCCGGTCGGCCAGCATGCCGCCGGCCAGGATGCCTACGGCCGATCCCGCACCCAGCACGGTGGCGAAGCCGCCCGCCGCCGCCGGCCCGAGGTGGTGCACCCGCTTGAAGTACTCAACGCCCCAGAACGACAGCCCGTTGAGCAGCAGCTGCGACACCGTGAAGAACATCGTGCCGATCCACATCGTGGGTATCCGCAGCAGCGCGCCGAACGCCTTGAGCTGGCCATCGGCCACGTAGGGCTCGGACGTTCGGCGTGGTTCCGGCAGCGAGATGAGGCCCCTGGCCGCCAGGTCGGCTGCCTCGGGTCCGTCAAGCCCGACCGTGCTGCCTGCGGTTGCAGTGGCCGCGAGGTGGGCGCCGACCGTCGCCTCGAAGGCCGCGTCCTGGTGGCCGCGGCGTGGCTCGGGCAGGAACACGTACCAGGCAGCGACCAGCAAGCCGATCGGCACCCAGATCCAGAACGCCCACTGCCAGCCGCCGAGCTGCACGGCTATCCCGCCGCCGACCAGGCCGAGGAAGGCCCCGGCGATCGCTCCCGCCTGGTAGATGCCCATCGCCTCGGACCGGCGGCGGACCGGGAAGTAGTCGGACAGCAGGCTGATCGCGACCGGCGGCGTTCCCTCGGACGCACCGGCCAGCATCCGCGCGGCGAACAGCAGCGCAAAGCTGACCGCCAGCACCCCGAGGCCCATGGCAATCGCCCAGACGGTGAGGACCGCGGCGAGCAGCCAGGTCCGCCGGTGCCGGTCCGCGAAAATGCCGATCGGGATCGCGCCGGCCGCGCCGCAGAGCGCCATGCAGAACGGGATAAGGCCGAGCAGCTGATCGGACACGCCGAACTGGTGCTGGATGCCGTTGACCGCCTGGGCGAGTGAGGACTGATCCCCTTGTACCAGCATTGTGGTCGCCGCGAGCGCACCAAGCGGCGCGAGCGCGATGCCACCCCCGAGCCCTCGTGCCGCCCGTTTCCGTGGCAATCGCGCTGTCGACGGACTCGCCGCCCGGCGTCGCATGTGCAGACGCTACTCTCGATCTCCGGGAGGCTGGTATATGGCACGGCTAGGCGGCATGTACGGACCCGATGCCACGTTTCTTGGCGTGCCACGGGCAGATCTGGCGGATCCGGCCGGGTGGGCCGGCACCGACATCATGATCATCGGGGCGCCGTTTGACGGGGGAACCTCGCACCGGCCCGGTGCCCGGTTCGGCCCGCAGGCGATCCGGTTCACCGATTACCTGCCGCACGACGGCTCCCGCCCGCACCTCGCGCTGCGCGTCGACCCGCTGGTGGAACTCCGCGTCGCCGATGCCGGTGACGTGGAGATGCCGTCGGGCGACACCGAGCTGTCCCTGCGGCGGCTCGAGGAAGCCGTGCTCCAGTCGTGTGCCGGCGGCGCCATCCCGGTGATCCTGGGCGGCGACCACACGATTGCGCTGCCCGACGCGACCGGGGTGGCGCGGCACGTCGGCTGGGGCCGCGTCTCGATGATCCACTTCGACGCGCACGCCGACACCGGCGACACCCAGTTCGGCTCGCTGCACGGCCACGGCACGCCGATGCGGCGGCTGATCGAGTCCGGCGCGGTGCGCGGCGACAGGTTCCTGCAGGTCGGGCTTCGCGGCTACTGGCCCGAGCCGGAGACGCTCGACTGGATGGCGGAGCAGCGAATGCGCAGCTTCGAGATGGCCGAGGTCGTCTCCCGCGGCCTGGATGAGTGCCTGTCCGAGGCGATGCGCATCGCCACCGACGACTGCGATGGCGTGTTCCTGTCGGTGGACGTGGACGTGGTCGATCCCGGCATGGCGCCGGGCACCGGAACCCCCGAGCCCGGCGGCCTGAGCAGCCGTCAGCTGCTCGACGCGGTGCGCCGGATCGCCATGGAGATACCGCTGGCCGGCATCGACGTGGTGGAGGTCGCGCCGCCATACGACCACGCGGAGATCACCGCTTTTCTGGCCAACCGCGTGGTGCTCGAGGCTCTGTCCGGTATCGCCTGGCGCCGCAAGAACGCAGCCTCGGCCCAGCCCGGGGACGGCCACCCCCCGGATGCCCCGCTGCTCTCCGACCGCGGGCCCGAGTAGCCCGGTGCCTGGCTGACGCTGCTAGCTGGTCAGATAAACGTAGCCCCGTACCCAGGGGTAAATAATCGAGGCGATCTATACTCGGCGCATGCTGGACGTGACCAGGCTCCGCGTGCTGGTCGCGGTGGCCAGGTACGGCTCGGTCACCGCAGCGGCGCAGGCTCTGAACTACGCTCAGCCCTCGATCAGCCATCACATCGCCCGGCTGGAGGCGGAGACCGGCGCCCGGCTGCTGCAGCGCGCCGGCCGGGGCGTGCGCCTCACCGACGCGGGCAGGCTGCTCGCCGAGCGGGCTGAGGAGATCATCGGCCGGCTGGATGCGGCAGAAAACGAGCTGGCCGCTCATGTCGGGCTGCGCCAGGGACGGGTACGGCTGGCTTCGTTCCCCTCCGCACTCGGCACGATCGTGCCGGCCGCCGCGGCCAGGCTGGAGGCTGAGAGCCCCGGCATGGACCTCACGCTGGCCGAGGCGGAGCCGCCGGAGGCGCTGCGGATGCTGCGGGCCGGATATGTCGACGTGGCGCTGGTGTTCCGGCACTACCAGCAGGACGCGGACCCGGCGCCGCCCGGCCCGGACGAGGAGGGGGCGCGCGGGCGGCTGCTGCTCGACGAGCCGGTGCACCTGGTGACCCCGGCCGGGGAGAAGGACCACCTGGGGGCGGGCGGGGAGACGCAGACTGACCTTGCCACGTACGCGAAGTACCGCTGGATCGCCGGCTGCGAGCGCTGCCGCGGCTACCTGATCCGACAGTGCGGGCTGGCCGGCTTCACACCGAAGATCGCGTTCACGACCGACGACTACGTGGCGGTCCAGGCGCTGGTGGCGGCGGGGCTGGGCGTCACCACGCTGCCCGGCCTGTGCCTGCGCGCCGCCCGCCACCCGGGGATCTGCGCCGTGCCGCTGCCCGGCGCCCGCCGGCACGTGTTCGCGATGACCTACGGCGAGCCGCCGGACCCGCCCGCTACCGCGCGGTTGATCGACGTGCTCGCGCTCGCCGCCGAGGCGCACACCCCGGCGGCCTGACCGGTAACGGCACTCCCGGGCCGCTGGCCCGCGCGAGCCGGGCGCCGCGGCGCCCGCTCGGCGCGGCGGAAAACGATCAGCAGGATAGCCAGCGCCAGCGCGAAGACCGGGAGCCAGGCGAGGCGCTCCGCCACCCAGACGGCGCTGGTGGGGGCGGTCTGCAGGCCGGGCAAGCGGCCCGCCAGCAGCCCGGCCGCGTTGACCGCGAGGAACGCGGTCTGGTGCCAGAGGAACAGGGTCATGGCGGACAGATTGGCCATCGCCACCGCCGCCCATACGGCCGGCCTGCGCATCAGCCGGGCCAGCGGTTCCCGCAGCAGCAGCGCGAGGCCGACCTGGGCGATGCCGAACGTGACCACGGCGAGGGTGGGCGGGTTCAGGTTCGAGATCCGCGCGCCGTTCACCCCGACCATGCTGGCCGGGTACCTGGCCCATAGCACCAGCGCGATCGTCGCCGCGACGCCGCTGGCCAGCATCAGGGCCGGGATCTTCCGGCCGGCGAACGCGCCCCGGGCCCAGGCGATGCCGAGCAGGTACGGGACCATCCAGCCGGCCACCACATTGATCCAGCCGACCCACGACGGCCCGCCGAGGCCGAACCGTATCGCGTCGTCCGCGGCCACGACCGCCAGCGGGATCAGCGCCGCGGCGGCGCCGAGCCGGCGGACCAGGGTCACGGCCACCGGGGTCAGTGCGGTCAGCCCGGCGTACACGCCCAGGAACCACAGCGGGTCGAGCACCAGCGTTCCCGCGGTGTGCAGCGTAGAGCCGGAGACTCCGGCCAGCCACAGCCCGGTGTCGAGCGGCACCCAGACCGCGGCCAGCACCGCCACCGGCCGGGACAGCCGGGTGAGGCGCCCGCGCAGCCAGGCGAGATAGTCGCCACGGTAGCTGCGCGCGGCCGCGTACCCGCCGACGCAGAAGAAGATGGCCAGGGTCTGGAAGATCCAGGAGAGCGGGATCAGGGCCGGCATGGTGGCCAGCGGGCTCGCGTCGTGCAGCGTGTCACCGGTCCGGCCGTGGGTCAGCACCAGCGCGGTGACCATCCAGTGCCCGAGGATGACGCCGCAGATGGCCAGCGCCCGGAGCGCGTCCACGGTGCGGTCCCGGTGCGCCGGGGTAGCCGCGTCGATCCGGGTGGCCGCCGCCCGGATCCTGGCGAGGGCGGGCCGGGTCATCGGACGACTCCGGCCGGGTCGCCGAGCGCGATGTAGGCGAGGTTGCGCAGCGCGATGCTGCCCGGCACGAAGTAGCCGCTGTGACCTCCGCCGCCGGCGGCGAACAGCCGGGCACCGAACGCCGGAGCCATCGGGTCCTGGCCGAAGCCGAGCCCGAGCAGCCGGACATGGGGCACGTGCCGGACCCAGTCGCTGGCACCCCGGCCAGCCCATACCCGAGCGGTCGTGTGCAGCGCTCGCGCGGAGGCGACGTCCATCCCTGGGCTTCCGACCACCGCGATATCGGTGACCGGCAGGTCCGGTGCGGCCAGGCCGCACACCACCGACCCGTAGCTGTGACAGAGCAGAGCCACCCGGCGGCCGTGCCGGGCGAGATCTTCCACGAGGGGGCGCAGCGCGGCCGCGCCCTGCCCGGCGTCGCCGGACGTCATCACGGCCGGGCTGAACGTGCCCGGGGTGGCATAGCCCAGCCAGGCGATGACCGCCAGGCTGGCCCCGGGATCCAGGCGGCGCGCCTCCGCGGCAAGGGCATCGGCCGCGCCTTGCGGCGAGGCCGCGCCGCGGGAGTCGAACGTTGCCAGCGAGGTGTCCGAGCCGGGCACGATGATGGCCACCCGCTTGGCCCGGGCCAGGTTGCCGATGACCTCGACGGCCAGGCCGGAGCTGCTCGGGTTGAAGTCGATGAAGTGCTGGCCGCGCATCTCACCGAGCGCGGTCGCCAGGGTGGTGTTGCCCGACCGGGCCGCCGAGCGGGCGGCACGGGTGATCATGCGCCCGTCGGCGCTGTAGCGGGCGTTCAGCGCCTGGGCGGTAAGGGCGGGTATCGGCTGCGAGGCGCCGACCTGGCTGCTGGGGAACATGGCGGCCGTCGAACCGAACACGACGGCACCGGCCGTCGCGGCGGCGGCGATGCGGCGGAGCCTCATGGGAATGTCCTTTCTGTCCAGCTGCTGCTGGCCAGAAAGCTACGGACGCGCCCGTGTGGTCGGCGTCACGCTCTGGAGCGCACTGCCGGCCTGCCCCGCGAGTATCGGGACGGTCAGCCGGAACGGGCAGCCAGCGCGCCGCCCGGGCCGTGTCCTGCGCCACCCCCTACTCAGGTGCCACGCCGCAGATGGCTCTCCAGGGGCACGAAATACGCAGCGCGCCGCCCTACGCTGGGTGCATGTCCCCACCCCGGCTGAGCCGCGTCCCGGCGCTGGCGAGCCGCGTCCCGGTTCTGGCCAGGGGCGTCCAGGCCGTGATCGCGGCTGGGGTCACCGAGCCGCCCGCGCCCCGCCCGCGATGGCTCCGGTTGCGGGGATGGGATCTGGTCTTCCTTACCGACGCGGCCGCCGCCCTGATCCTGTTCGCGATCTCGGCCAACATCCTCAGCAACGACAACTCCCATCACGACAAATACAGCACCGGAATGCTCGTGCTGGCCTCGGCGGTGATGTGCGCTCCGCTGCTGCTGCGCACCCGCTTGCCGCTCACGGCGTGGACCTTCTCCACCGTCGCCATGTTCTGGGTCGCCGCGGTGATCCCGCCGTACTCGATCTCCAACTCCCCGTTTGTCAACACCGGGGTCCTCGTCGATCTGCTCTGCCTGTATGCGGTCGCCCTCCGCTGCAAGGCATGGGTGGTGATCAGCGCCGGCCTGGTCACGGCGCTCGGTGCGGCGATCGTCGCTCCGCGATCGACCGTGACCGCCGTCTTCCTCACCGCGATCCCGATCGCCACCGGGGTCATCGTGCGCTCGCGCCGCGGCAGCCGCGAACGGCTGTTGGTCGTCGAGCGCCGCCACGAAGGTGAGCGTGCGCTGCTCGAAGAGCGCCAGCGCATCGCCCGGGAACTGCACGACGTCGTGGCCCACCACATGTCGGTGATCGCAATCCAGGCCGAGGCCGCGCCGTACAAGTCCGCCGATCCCCCGCCGGAACTCGTTGAGAGCTTCGCCGAGATCCGCGCCAGCGCGCTGAGCGGCCTGAACGAACTGCGCCGGGTGCTGGGCGTGCTGCGCAGCGACCGAACAGACGTCGCGCCGCAGCCCGGGCTCGAAGACCTGGACGAGCTCCTGGAGTCGGCGCATACCGGCGGGGTGAGGGTCACCCGCGAGATCAGCGGCACGCCCCAGCCGCTCCCGGACGGCGTCAATCTGTCCGCCTACCGGATCGTCCAGGAGGCGCTGAGCAACGCGATCCGGCACGCTCCGGGGTCGGCGGTTCAGGTGAAGCTGCACTACGGAGAGGCCGCCCTGGTAATAGAGGTGCGCAACGATCGCGGCGCCGCAGCCGCGCTGAACGGCGAGCAGCCGGCTGCGGCGGGATTCGGCCACGGCGGGCATGGCATCATCGGCATGCGTGAGCGCGCCACGATGCTGGGCGGGCACCTTCGGGCCGGCCCAACCCCCGATCACGAGTTCCTTGTGACTGCCTCGCTGCCGCTTCGCGCCGGTGAGGATGCGCCGTGACGATTAGCGTGGTGATAGCCGACGACCAGGGAATGGTGCGGTCGGGATTTTCGGTGCTGCTCAACGCCCAGCCGGACATCGAAGTCGTCGGCGAGGCCGTGAACGGCCGGGAGGCCATCGCGCAGGCCGCCGCGCTGCACCCGGACGTGATCCTCATGGACGTCCGCATGCCGGTGCTCGACGGCCTGCAGGCCACCCGCGAGATCACCGCCATGCCCGATCCGCCCAAGGTCCTCGTGCTGACCACCTTTGACCTCGACGACTACGTCTACGAGGCGCTGCGCTCGGGGGCGAGCGGCTTCCTGCTCAAGGACGCCTCCGCGGGCGAGCTGGCCGAGGCGGTGCGGCTGGTGGCGGCTGGCGACGCCATGCTCGCCCCGGGTGTAACCCGGCGTCTCATCGCCGAGTTCGCCCGGATGGGCGCGCCCCGGGGCCCCACCCGCACGCTGGCGGAGCTCACCGAGCGGGAGTCCGAGGTGCTCACCCTGGTGGCCCGTGGCCTGTCCAACGCCGAGATCGCCGGCCGCCTGATCGTGGCCGAGCAGACCGTGAAGACCCATGTCAGCCGCATCCTGATGAAGCTGGGGCTGCGGGACCGGACCCAGGCCGCGGTCCTGGCCTACGAATCCGGCCTCGTGCATCCCGGAGGCTGACGCCGCGGTGAGGGGACAGGTCAGGCCGGCCCGAACGGGGCATGCGGCGGCCGGGAAAGACCAGCGGGCCGCCGTGGCGTACGGGCTCGCCCTCGTGGTCTACAACAACGTGATCGCAGCGCAAGGATGGCACCGCCGCTGGTACACGCCGGTCAACGCGGCCGCCGCCGGGGCGGCGCTGGCGGCCGCCGCGGCGAGCGGCCTGACCGCCGCGGACCTGGGGTTCGGCCGGGGCCGGTGGCTGCCGGGGCGGCTCGGGTCGCTGCTGGCCGCCGCAACCATCGCGGGGTGGCTCGCCGCCGCCGCGGTGCCGGCGGCGCGCCCGGTCCTGGACGACAACCGGATCAAGGGCCTGACCGGGCGCGATCTTGCCTACCAGACCCTGGTTCGGATCCCGGTCGGCACCGTGCTGTGGGAAGAGGTCGCCTTCCGCGGGGTGCTGCAGGCCGCGCTGCGCCGGATCATGTCCGAACCCGCCGCGATCGCGGTGACCAGCGGCGTGTTCGGCCTGTGGCACATCCGCCCCACCGCCGGGGCGCTGCGCGCCAACGGCCTGGCCGGCGGCCGCGGGCAGGCGGTGGCGGGCGTGGCGGCCGGTGTCGCGGCGACGGCCGCCGGGGGCGCGGCGTTCTCGTGGCTGCGCGCGCGTTCCGGCCGCCTGGCGGCGCCCGTGGCACTGCACCTCGCGATCAACTGCGGCGGCCTGGCCGCGGCGTGGGCCGCCACCGGCCGGGTGAAGGGGGAAGGGGAGGTGGGTGGGCGGCAGCGGCCCGACCCGCCCCGGAGCGTAGCGTAGCGTAGCGTTCCGGCCTTAAATCGAGGTGCTGCGGTCCTGCCAGTACGGATCGCGCAGGCGCCGCTTGAGCAGCTTGCCACTGGGATCGCGGGGCAGCTCATCGGTGAAGTCGATGCTCTTCGGCCATTTCATCCTGGCCAGCCGGCCGTCGAGCGAGGCCAGGATCTCCGCGGCGAGCTCATCGCCGCCGGTGACGCCCTGCGCAGGCTGCACCACGGCCTTGACCTGCTCGCCCCAGTCCTCGTCCGGGATCCCGAACACCGCGACGTCGGCGACCTTGGGATGCATGATGATCTCGGCCTCGATCTCCGCCGGGTAGATGTTCGTGCCCCCGGAGATGATCATGTCGGACTTCCGGTCGCACAGGAACAGGTAGCCGCCGTCGTCGAGATACCCGATGTCGCCGACGGTGAAGAAGTCCCGCAGCCGGTTCGCCGCCGTCTTCTCCGGGTCGTCCTTGTACGCGAAGTCGGACAGCCCCATCTTCATGTAGATGGTGCCGGGCGTGCCCGGCGGGCAGTCGCCGCCGTTCTCGTCAGCGATCATGATCTCGCTGATCGGCCATGGCGAGCCGACGGTGCCCGGCCGGGTCTTCCAGTCGTCGGGCGAGGCGATCGTCCCGCCGCCCTCGGTGGCCGCGTAATACTCCCAGACGCACGGGCCCCACCAGTTGAGCATCGCCTGCTTGATCCCGATCGGGCACGGCGCCGCCGCGTGGATCAGCCACTTCATCGACGACAGGTCGTAGGAGCGCTTGGTCTCGTCGGGCAGCGACAGCATCCTCTTGAAGTGCGTCGGGACCATGTGCGTGTTGGTGACCCGGTATCGCTCGACGAGGGCCAGCGCGCGCTCGGACTCCCAGGCGTCCATGCAGACCAGGGTGTGCCCCATGTGCAGCGCGCTGCCGCCGAACGTCGTCACCGCCGTGTGGTAGTTCGGCGAGCTGATCAGGTGCGCGTTCGGCTGCCCGGGGGTGATGCCGAAGAACTGCAGCAGCCCGGTGCTCAGTTCCGCCGCGTCGTCGGGGTCGAAGCCGGACAGCGCCCGGCGCACGCCCTTGGGCCTGCCCGTGGTCCCCGAGGTGTAGTGCATGGTTGCACCCGCCGTCCGGTCGGCGGGCATGGTCTCCGGCTGCCCGGAGCGCAGCTCCGCGACCGGGATGAACCCGGGCACGTCGCCGTAGCCGAACCGCGCGCCGGCCGGGATCCCTGCCTCGTCGGCGACCGCCGCGCCGACCTCGGCGAACCGCTCGTGCACGAACAGCGCCTTCGCCTCGCTGTCCTTAACGATGTAGGCGGCCTCCGGGGCGGTGAAGTGCCAGTTGAGGGGTGTGAGGTACCAGCCGGCCTGCAGGGCGGCCAGGTACAGCTCGACCGGGGCGACGCCGTTGGGCAGCAACGACGCGATGCCGTCACCCGGCCGGAGGCCGAGTGCCCGCAGCCCGTGGGTGATCTGGTTTGCGCGGGCGAGCAGGTCACCGGCGCGGTGCTCGGTACCGTCCGGCTCGACCACGGCGATCCAGTCCGGATCCTGCTGGGCGCGGGCCCAGAATCCGAGTGCCACAACCGCTCACCTCCGCAGTGGCCCGGCCGACCCGGGACTCAGGTCGTCGAGCCGACCGGCTCGTCGCTCTCGTAGGCGAATTCCTCGGTGTCCCGCCGGCTGAGGATCAGGGCGATCCCGACCACGAGCAGCACCACGCCGAGGATCAAGCCGACGAGCGGGCCGATGAACTCGACCAGGTTGATCTTAAAGTGCGCGGAGTTGGCCAGGTTCACGTTGGCCTTGATGTTCTGCGGCGTATCGGTCAGAAGTCCCTTGTAGAGGATCACCTTGGTCGCGCCGCTGATGTTCTCGAGCGAGAGCGTGCGGTTCTCGACGACGTTGACCGGCTGGCCGGTGACCGGATCTATCCAGAACGTGTTCGTCTCGGTGACGTACTCCGGCAGCGTCACCGATGGCAGGGCGGGATACCCGGCCAGCGAGCCGGGCAGCGTCTGCGAGCCGAACTGCTGGTTGGTGACCTGCTCGGTGAACTTGTAGGTGTTCAGTCCGTCGATCGTCGCGGTTCCCTCGTACCGCCACGGCTCCGCCCTGGCCAGGGTGAGGTCGAAGACCTGGTAGGTCTGCTTCTGGGTCCCGAGGGGCCACGCGTACGCCAGGCCGGACTGGTGCCCCTTCACCGTGGGCTGGTCCGAGATGCTGACGTACGCGCCGCAGCAGTTGACGATCTCACCGGTGCGCCGGTTGAAGGCCGAACGCTGTGCCACATACTCGATGGGCTGGCCATTGGTCACGTCCTGAACGGCGGTGAACGCGTTCCACACCGCGATCGACGACGATCCCGCCGCCACATCCCCCTCGACCGTGGTCGTGGACGTGGCGTTGACCCCGGTCATCACCTTGAGATCTTTCGCGCTGAAGTAGCTGACGTTCTTCCCGTGTACCGCGATCACGAGGTACTCGTTCAGCGGGAACTTGATCACCTGGCCGGGAAGGTAAAAGCGCATCAGCACGGCGAGCACCAAGAAAAAGGCCCCAAGCCCGGTCAGGACAAGCCCGAGCACACGACGCATCGATCCCTCCCGGGATGCTTCGCCAGAACCTCCGGACCCGCGCACTGGCCGACGCGAGTTCCGGCCAGCTTACTGGTCAGTAGCTTTTCCGTCACGGTCCATAAGGACACAAAACTGTAACGTGTTCTACCCCGCACTGTAACGTGTTCTACCCGGCCGCCAGGGAACATACGGCGGCCCCGGCGGTCACGGCGTGCCGTAGTTGTAGAGCTGCTTGTTCGGCGGGTTCGGCGGGGTGCTGATGACTCCGCTGGTCGTGAAGGCGGCCCCTACGGCCAGTACCGCCCCGACCGCGAGCGACGCGACGATCAGCGCAAGACGTGACAAGGCGTTCCTCCTCTGGCCCTCCGGTGCGACGCTCGAGGCATTGCACCGCCCGGCACGCCGCACCACATTAGGAGCAGTTTCCGGAAAAGGCAATATGAATGGGCAATAGTTACTTTCGCCGCATTGTTACCTGGGGACGTGTTCACCCGGGCCGTCCTGGCGCCACGGGAAGGCGGAAGACGACAAGGTCACGGCCGGCCATTACCACCCGGGCGCCGGGCAGCCGGGCCCGCGCGGCGAGGCCGGGGCCGGCCGGCTGCCCCAGCAGCGGGCCGGCGTCGACGACCACGTAGAGCACGCCGGCGGCGCGCAGCGCCCCGGTCAGCGGACCGCGGGCGGTCACGATCCGGTTCAGCCGGATCGAGTCGGCGCTCTCCTGGTCCAGCGTCAGGTTCCCGACCTGCAGCCCGTCGTTCGAGATCACCTCACGGCCGAGCAGCCGCGACCAGGGGTCATACACCGCCTCACCCCCGTTCCACGGGTAGCGGCGGTAGGCGGCCCAGGGCAGCAGCAGCACGGTCCCCCGGGCCGGGTCGCCGTCGATGGCCTGCCGCGCCCGGAGCCAGTCCGCCGGGTACGCGACCGGGCGCAGCCTGCCCGCCAGCCCCCAGGCCATGCCGGGCAGCAGCACGACCGGCGCGAGCACGGCCATCGCGGCCAGCACCGCGGCCGCCCGGCTGGCCTGCCGCGCGGCGCCGGTGGCGATCCAGGCAACCAGGCCGCCGAGTCCGACCGCCTCGGCCAGCGCCAGGGGGGCGAGGAACTGCTGGCCGTCGCGCAGTACGGCGAAGCCGGGCCAGGCCGTCACCAGGTCGCGCAGCACCGCGCGGCTGGGCGACGTCACGCCGACGGCCGCGATCACCAGGCCGGCCAGCGCGGCGATGCCGAGGCCCGGAGCCACCCGCCGGGGCCGGGCCAGCAGCAGGTACCCGCCCAGCGCGGCGGCCACGACCAGCAGCCAGACGACCGAGCCAGCGCCCCCGTACCCGCGCGGGACCGTCTGCGCGTTCCAGATGCCGGACAGCATGACCAGGCTGCCCAGGCGGCCGAACGGCGTGTCCGCGCGGGCGGCGAACGCGTCCACGCCGCGCGGGTCGGTGTGCACCGCAACCGCGAATGCCGGGATCAGCCACGGCAGGCTGAGCAGCGCCGCGCAGGCGGCCACGGTGGCGAGCCGGCGGG
>Ga0208725_1000060_pt1 | contig 23222 bp, 18 predicted proteins | sample MicForSoSWNH13_O_FD_188004 | JGI IMG/M metagenome (GOLD analysis project Ga0208725, IMG submission 188004) | Forest soil microbial communities from Harvard Forest Long Term Ecological Research site in Petersham, Massachusetts, USA - MetaG HF011... | ecosystem: Environmental > Terrestrial > Soil... | reverse complement strand
CGCCGCGTGGCGGGATGCGACGGTCTTCACCGACGCCGAGCGGGCCGCGCTCGAGCTCACCGAGCAGGGCACCCGCATCGCCGACGCGGCCGGCGGCGTCACCGACGACGCGTGGGCGAACGCGGCCAAGCACTACGACGATGACCAGCTCGCGGCGCTGGTATGCCTGATCGCACTGATCAACACCTACAACCGGCTGAACGTGATCGTCCGGCAGCCCGCCGGGGACTACCAGCCCGGCCAGTGGGGATGACGGGCTAATTCCCGCAGAAGGCCGCGAGGTCGCGTGCGGTGTCCCGGCTGATCTCCGGGCAGGCGATAGTGAAGATCTCGGTGCCGTGGCTCGTCCCCATGACCTGGCGGCACCGGGCGGGCACGCCGGCCGACAGGAGTAGCCGGTAGAAGTTGATGCCCTCGTCGCGCAGCGGATCACACTCGTTGACGCTGATCACGGTCGGCGGAAAGCCCGCGACATCCCCGGCTGTCGCGAACGACGGCCAGGCCAGCGGGTTGCCCTCGTTGAAGGCCTCGATCCCGTATCCGACCGTGCCGCGATTGTTGTGCAGGTCGAGCAGGATGCCGTTGTTCTCGGTCGAGGACGGGCACTCCGGCGTCGGCCACTGCCCCCTGATGTACGGGCACAGCGCGTACAGGCCCTTGATGAGCCCGAGGTCGCCGTCGCGCTTGAGCTTGAGGCCGGCGGCGAGGGTAAGGTTGCCGCCGCCGCTCTCCCCCGCGACGATGATCCGGGCCGGGTCGACGCCCAGTTGCTCGGCATTCGCGGCGACCCACTTGAGCCCGGACACACAGTCGTTGAGCCCGGCCGGGAACGGCGCCACCTCCGGTACTGACGAGGGCGACACGCAGTTGCGGAAGTCGACCATGACGACGGCTACGCCGTTAGCGGCGATGATCTTTCCCCAGCCGCGGTACATGCCGTCGTAGCAGGACAGCGCCGCCATGCCGCCACCGTGGATGTAGTAGACGCAGGGAAACGTCTCGTCGCTGTCCGGGCGGATCACCTGGAGGTTGATCGTGTTGCCATCCGGCTGCGAGACAGCCTTCTCGGTGTGCACCCGCAGGCCGGCCGAGGGAGCGGCCACCTCGGTGTCGCACAGGTCCATGAAGGACCGGAACAGCTCTGCCTGCTCGCGCGCCGCCGCGGAGTTCGCTTCGGCCAGCAGCGTCTCCCGGCTGTCGACATCACCGGAAGGTTCCTCGGTCATGCCGGCCAGCAGCGCCTTGAGCCTCGGATCCAGCCGGATGTCAGCAGCGATGTCATATGCCATGGCCCGATTCTCCTCGACGACGCAGCCCGCGCATACACGCGCGGCGGATCAGTCTTGTGCCTGGAACGGCTCGATGAGCTGCCCGGCCATCAGCCGCAGCGCTGGCCCCGCCGCGACGTCCTGCTCGACCGGGACCGGCCGGCCGTCCAGGCCGGTGCGTCCCACGGCGTCGCTGCGCGCGGGGAACTTCGCGCGGCCGGCCAGCACATCCCAGACGGTCAGCACGACGCCAAGGTTGGCCTGCTGAGTGTCGGGCGCGTGGTGCAGCCGGTGGTAAGCGGGGCTCACCACCACCCGGCCGACCGGGCCGAAAGTCCAGCGCAGATTCGCGTGCTGGAGGGTGCCAATACATACGTAGATCGTGATCACCACCGGGGCGATCGGGCGCGTGGGCATCAGGATGGCGACTGGAACCGCCGCCAGGAGGAACCCCGTCGTGTGCATGAGCGGGTGCGCACGGAAGGACGTGAGCACGCTCAGTTCCTCCTGGCTGTGATGCAGGGCGTGAAAGCGCCAGAGGAGGTCGAGCCGGTGATCGGCGTAGTGGGCCAGCCAGTTGGCAAAGTCCATCGCCACCACGGTGAGCGGTATGAGCAGCCAGCCCGGCCAGTACTGCGTCGACCGCAGCTCAATCCAGCTGGCATGGCTGCTGATCAGCACGGCAGCCCCGACGCTGAGCAACGTCATCAGCGGGATCACCACAAGCGCGTGCAAAGCCAGGAAGCAGGCATCCTGAACGTGGCCGCGCGCCAGGACCGGACGGCGCTCGGCCGGCCATATCCGCTCGCAGATCCCGGTCACCACGACCAGCACCACCAGCAGCGGCGCGGCGAGCTCGGCCCGGCCCGCCGAGAGCACCGTCTCCAGCCGGCCCTGCCCGAGCAGATCCGCGATGGCCGCCCAGAGGATGAGAGCCGTCACCCCGGCCACGGCAAACGAGGACAGGCACAGACGCCGCCAGCCGGCGAGCCGGATGCCTTCCGGCCCGCCCGCGGCGGACCGGTCCTGGACCGCAACAGCCAGCGGCAAGCGATCAGCGGCCGTTTCCACATCGACCTGCGAAGCAGACACCACAGCTCCTCGACTCATGCCAGCGCGACACCCTGCCGCGCGGCAGCGGGCACCGCCTCCGCCCGTTGACTAAACGGGCCCCGCGCCCGGCTGGTTCGAAATACCGATGCAGGTACGGTCGTCGGGATGACCACCACCCGGCTCGATCTCACCCGGCAGCAGATCCTGGCGTTCCGGCGGCACACCGGCGCGCTAGACGAGCGGCTTCCACGCGGACGATCCTCGCTTCGGCGTGCGGCCTGGGCAGGGCTGCAGGACAGCATGCCCCGTGCCGCCGCGGCGTCGATCCATGCGCGTGTCGAGGGCGCCGAACCGTCGACGTGGGAGGACCCTTCGCTGGTACAGATCTGGGGGCCGCGGTTCAGCGTCTTCGTCGTCCCCGGGTGCGACCTGGCTGTCTTCACGCTCGGGACGATGCCTGACGATGCCAAGGGCCGGAAAAGGGCGGAAGATCTCGCCGCCCGGCTGGGCGCCCTCCTCGGCGGCACGCGGATGACCTACGCAGAGGCCGGGCGCGCGCTTGGCGTGAACCCCAACAGCCTCAGGTACGCGGCAGCGACCGGCACGGTCCTGATCCGGTGGGACGGCGCGCGGTCGTCGACGGTGTGGACCGGGCCGGCCCCCGAGGTCGACCCGCGCGACGCGCGTCTCGAGCTCGCACGCCGGTACCTGCATATTTACGGGCCCGCCACGCCGGGGTCCTTTGGCCGGTGGGCGGGGCTCGGGCTGCGGCACGCCGTGGCGGCGTTCGACTCGCTCCGCGGGTCGCTGACGCCGGTACGCACCCCCGTCGGCGAGGCGTCCATCCTCACCCGGGACGAGGCGATCTTCCGCGCCGCCCCGCGGCCAGCGGCCCCGGCGCGGCTGTTGCCGAGCGGCGACGCCTATCTGCTCCTGCAGGGAATCGATCGCGAGCTCCTTGTCCCGGATGCCGAGCGCCGCGGCGCGCTGTGGACCCCGCGCGTCTGGCCCGGTGGCCTCCTCGTCGAGGGAGAGATCGCCGGGACCTGGCGGCGTGCGGACACGGCGATGACGGTGCAGCCCTGGCGGCAGCTGTCGCACACCGAACGCGATGCGGTCGCGGCCGAGGTGGAGTCCCTGCCGATACCCGGCATCAGCGGACGCATCGTTCTGCGCTGGGACGACGGCAGCTGAGCGCACCAGGCCCCCCGGCTAGTCCTCTCCCCGCCGCAGCGCCAGATCAGACACGGGCCCGAGATGACGGAGCTTGTCGGGGTTGACGACGGCGCGAACCGCCTGGACCAGCCCGTCGGCGACCTCGAGCTCGACCACGGTGGCCACGCGCCCCTCGGCGTCGTACAGCACGGCGCCCGGCTGGCCGTTGACCCAGGCCAGCTGGAGCGAGGTGCCGGTGAGCCGGCCACGGCGCAATATCCCGGCGACCAGCCGCATGACGCGCTGCCGTCCGGCCAGCGGCCTCCCGACCGCCTGCGCCTTGCCGCCTCCGTCGCCGTGGAACACCACGTCGGGCGCGAGCAGGCCGAGAAGCGCGTCCATGTCGCCGCCCGCGGCGGCCTCGAAGAACCTGCGGGCGAGTTCCTCGCCCTCGGGCTGCCGTGCCGGGGGCCGCACGCTGCCGCGCGCCTGCGCACCGGCGGCGATGCGCTGCCGGGCGCGGGCGAAGATCTGGCGGCAGTTCACCTCGGTCTTTCCGGTGATCCTGGCCACATCCGGGTAGCGGTACCCGAACACCTCGCGCAGCATGAACACCGCCCGCTCCACCGGCGAGAGAGCCTCCAGCAGGACCAGGAACGCCATGGACAGCGAGTCGGCCAGCTCGGCGTGCTCGGCAGGCCCAGGGCCGTCGGCGGGCACGACGATCGGCTCGGGCAGCCAGTCCCCCACGTACGTCTCCCGCCGCACTCTCGCCGAACTCAGGTAGTTGATGCCCAGCCGCGTCACCGCGGTCGTCAGGTACGCCTTCGGGTTGGCGATCGTGGTTCCCGCCCGGCGCGCCCGGGTCATGCCGAGGAACGCATCCTGCACGATGTCCTCGGCGTCGCCCACCGATCCGGTCATCCCGTAGGCGATAGAAAACAGCAGCGGCCGGTACTCGGCCGCCGTCTCGTCGGCTGACCCAGGCACGGAATCCCTCCCGCCAGCTCGGGTACCGCGGCTCCCAGCCGAGCTGCCCTCGACCTTTCTCCGTGGTGCTTTCCCTTGAAGACAAGACGCCACCCGGAGGTGTGACACCTTTCAGCCCGGGGACCGCCAGCGGCCCAGCCCCACGTAGTTCTCGGCCAGTGAGGTCGACGCCGCCTCCGAGGTGCACACGTAGTCCCGGTAGGACTCCTGCAGCCGCCGGTCATAGGCGTCGTAGGAATCGAAGGAGTGCAGCAGTGTCGTCATCCACCAGGAGAAATGCTGCGCTCGCCATACCCGGCGCAGGCAGGCCCGGGAGTACCCGTCCAGCAGAGCCGGGTCCCCGGCTGCGTACCAAGCGGCGAGTGCCTCGGTCAGCACGGTGACGTCGAAGGCGGCCAGGTTCAGGCCCTTGGCGCCGGTCGGCGGCACGATGTGGGCGGCGTCCCCCGCCAGGTACAGCCGGCCGTACTGCATCGGCTCGGCCACGAAGCTGCGCATCGCCGTGATGCCCTTCTCGAGCACCGGGCCGGTGGCCAGGCTCCAGCCTGGCACGGTCTCCAGCCGGGCGGCGAGCTCGGCCCAGATCCGGTCGTCGGGCCAGTTCGCGATGTCCTCGTCCGGCGCCACCTGCAGGTAGAAGCGGCTCACGGTCGGGCTCCGCATGCTGTGCAGGGCGAAGCCACGGGGGTTGCTCGAGTAGATCAGTTCCTCCGAGGACGGCGCGACGGCGGCGAGGACCCCGAGCCAGCCGAACGGGTACTCCTTGTCGAAGAACGTCAGCACGGCGGCCGGGATCGCGTCCCGGCAGATCCCGTGAAACCCGTCGCAGCCTGCGATGAAGTCCGCCTGGATGACCTTGCGCTCCCCCTCATGGGTGAACGACACCCGGGGGCTGGGGCCGTCGAACCCCTCGGGCACCACGTCGGCGACCTGGAAAAGGATCTCCTCGCCCGCGGCGAACCGCGCCGCGATCAGGTCCTTCACGACTTCCTGCTGGCCGTAGACGGTGATCGCGCGGCCGGGCACCAGCTTCTCGAACGCGATCCGGTGGCCCTGGCCGCCGAACCGCAGCTCGATGCCGTGATGTACCAGGCCCTCCCGCAGCATCCGCTCCCCCACGCCCGATTCGACGAGCGTGTCGACGGTGCTCTGTTCCAGCACGCCCGCCCGGACCCGGTGCTCGACGTAGTCGCGGCTGCGGGCCTCGATCACCACGGACTCGATGCCGCGCAGGCGCAGCAGGTGCGCCAGCAGCAGCCCGGCAGGCCCCGCGCCGACGATCGCGACCTGCGTACGCATCCGGGGCTCCTTCCGCACGATCTGGCCGGCGTTATGCTCCACCGCCGATTGAGAGGATAGGCCCCGCCGCATACCGGACGGCAGTGCGCATCGCGGCCAGCCACCGGGCGTGGCGTTCCGGCCGGGCTTGCTCGTGACACTCCGGCGCGCGCCCTGGTACATTCCTCATATGTCTGAGGACTTTCGGCCGCCGATGGAGGTGTCGCGATGCCGCTGACGTCGCTGCGGCGCAGCCCGCTGGTGGAACTCGCCGTGAGCCAGCTCCGCGAGCAGGTGCTGTCCGGCCAGTGGCCGGTGGGCGGCCGCCTTCCGGCCGAGACCGAGCTGGCCCAGCGGCTCGAGGTGGGGCGCTCCACGGTGCGGGAGGCAGTGCGTGCCCTGGTCCACGCGGGCCTGCTGGAGACCCGGCAGGGATCGGGCACCTACGTTCGCTCGGTCACGCCGGGGGTGGACTGGGAGCCCCGGCTGCGCCGGGCCGCCGTGCTCGAGGCCTACGAGGTCCGCGAGGCGCTCGAGGTGCAGGCCGCACGGCTGGCCGCAAGCCGGCGCACCGAAGCTGACATCGAGGCGCTGCACGCGTGCCTGGCCGAGCGGGAGCGCGCCCGCGGCGCGGACGCCAGGTTCGTCGAGGCTGACCTGGCCTTCCACCGCAGCGTCGTGGCCGCCGCGCACAATCCCCTGCTCGCCGAGATGTTCGACTCGTTCGCGGCCGTGCTCCGCGAGGCGCTCATCACGATCCGGGCCGACCAGGCTGTCCAGAGTGCTGGCTCGGACGCCGCGCACGCGCGGCTTGCCGCAGCCATCGAGGCAGGAGACGCCGCGGCTGCCGCCCAGGCCACGCACGACCACATCGATCCCACCGCCGCCAACCTGCGATCGCTGATCGACCGGTGAGGCCGTCGTGACACGTCCCCTGCAGCGCAGGCCAAGTCATCAGACATCTGCTTGCCCCACCCGACCCTCCCGGGTGGCCGGAAGCGGCCCGATCCTGGCTCTGCTGGCCGCAACCCACACGGTCGATGACCTGTACCAGGGGGCCGTGCCCGCCCTGCTTCCGTTCCTGGCCATCGAGCGGCACTACACCTACGTGGGGCTCACCGGCCTTACGCTCGCGGCGACGTTCCTGTCCAGCGCGGTCCAGCCGGCCTTCGGCGTGATCACCGACCGGCGCCGGCTGGGCTGGCTGATCGCGGCCGGGCTGCTCGTCGCCGGGATCGGCGTGGGCCTGTCCGGCCTGGGCGATAGCTACCTGATCACCTGGCTGGCCATCGCCCTGTCCGGCGTGGGCGTCGCGGCGTACCACCCCGAGGCGACCCGGACCGCCCGGGGCGTGGCCGGGAACTCCACCCAGGCGATGAGCTGGTTCTCGGTGGGCGGCAACGTCGGCATCGCGCTCGGGCCACTGGTGGTGACCCCGGTCCTGCTGGCGACCGGGCTGCGGGGAACGCCGCTGCTCGCGATCCCGGCCGTGGTCATGGCCGTGCTGCTCGCCACCCGCCGCCCCTGGCGCCGGGCGCAAGCGGCCGGGCAGGCGAGGCAATCACAGCGGGCCGCGGCCGGAGATCACGACGGCCAGCCGCGCCGGGACGACTGGCGCAGCTTCACCCGGCTGACCGCCGTCGTCACGACCCGGTCGATCGCGTACTTCGGCGTTGCCTCGCTGCTCGCCCTGTTCGTCATCCGCCGGTTCCATGAGCCGACCGCGGTGGGCTCGGCGGCGCTGACGACGTTCGTCGCCGCGGGTGCGGTCGGATCCCTGGCCGGCGGCTGGCTGGCCGACCGGTGGCGGCGGCTGGCCACGGTCCGGCTCGGCTACGCCTGCGCGATCCCCGCGCTCGTCCTGCTGGCCGCGGCGCCCGACGTCGCGGTCGTGTTCTGCGCCGCTGTCCTCTCCGGGCTGGCCCTGTACCTGCCGTTCGCGGTGCAGGTCACGCTCGGCCAGGACTACCTGCCGAACCGGATCGGCACGGCCAGCGGCGTCACGCTGGGGCTGGCCATCTCGATCGGAGGGCTGGCCGCCCCGCTGTTCGGGTTCCTGGCCGACAGGTATGGGCTGGCCGTGTCGCTCGCGGTCCTCGCCCTGCTCCCGGTGCTGTCGATCGCGCTCGCGGCCAGGCTTCGCGAGCCGCGGCCGGCCCTGGCCTGACGCCTGACGGCCGCGATCAGGTGCCGGCGCCGAGCCAGCGCCGGAAGAAGTCCACCTGCGCCCGCAGCATCCCGGCGATGACCGGCGGCTGCCAGACCATGTGCGTCACCCCGGGCAGCATGAGCACGGCATGCTCGCGCGAGCCCGCCAGCAGTTCCCCGGACAGCAGCAACGTGTGCCGTGGGTGCACATTGTCGTCGGCCAGGCCGTGGATCAGCAGCAACGGCCTGCGCAGGCCGGCCGCGAGCGGAAACAGCGACGTCCGCTCGTACGCCTCGGGATGCTCATCGGGGTGGCCAAGCCAGCGCTCGGTCGCCGCGGTGTCGTAGAACCGCCAGTCGCTGACCGGCGCCCCGGCGACTGCCGCGCTGAACACATCGGGCCGGCGCAGCACGGCGAGTGCCGAGAGGTATCCCCCGAACGACCAGCCGCGGATGCCGACCCGGTCCGGATCGAGTTCTCCTGGATAACGGGCCGTTACGCTCTCCAGCGCCGCCACCTGGTCGTCGAGCGGTGGTGTGGCCACGTCGAGATAAAACGCGCGCTCCCAGCCCGGGCCCCGGCCCGGTGAGCCCCGGCCGTCGGCCACGACCACGGCGAATCCCTGGTCGGCCAGCCACTGCGGCTCGTTGAACAGCCGGCGCGCCTTGAGCACCTGCCGGCTGGCCCCGCCGTACGGGGCCATGAGAATCGGCAGCGGCCCCGGCGGCCGGTAGCCGTCCCGCGGGAAGATCACCGCGGTGCGCAGCTCCCGCTCGCCGGACTTCAGCAGCGTCACCTCCGGCGCGAACACCGGCTGCCGGGGCAGGGACCCGACGGCGGCGAGCTGGCGGCCATCGGCGTAAACGCGCACGGTGACGCCGTCGCTGTCCAGGGTTTCGGACGAGATCGCGAGCAGGTTCCCGCGCACGGCGCCGGTGTGCAGCCCTGCGTCCCGGGTCAGCTGCTCGATCTCGCCGGTCGCGTGATCGAGCGCGTACACGTGCTGCTCGGTGGGTTCGGTCGTGGCCAGGAACACCGTCCGCGTCCCGGCCGCGACCACGCCACTGACCTGCAGGCCGGCGGGCGTGCAGGGCTCGTCGCCGGTGAACAGCCGGTAGGTGTCCTCGGAAATGGCGGCCCGCAGCAGGCTGCCGTCGGGCAGCCAGCTCGGCGTCCCCGGCATGAGCTGCAGCCAGGCCGGGTCGGTGTCGGCGTGCACCAGCGAGGTCTCGCCGGTCGCCGGGTCGACGGTGCGGATCTCGGCCAGGTGCTGGCCACGGGCGAGCAGCACCAGGGTCGGCGGCCGGCCGCGCTCCCACCGGGCCGCCATCAGGTACGGCAGCCGTTCGTCCGGGGCACCAGTGACGGCCACGGTGGAGCCATCGAGCCCGGCCACGACCAGGCGCACCACCGCGTTCCCGTACCCGGCCCGCGGATAGCGCAGCCGGACCGGCGTCTCCTCGAGGTAGCTGGGATCGGCGAGCCAGCACAAGGTCACGTTGCTGGTGTCGACCCGCGCGACCAGCAGCTGCCGGCCGTCGGGACTCCACCAGAAGCCGTGGTGGCGGTCCTGCTCCTCGGCCGCGGCGAAATCGGCGGCGCCGTAGCTCACCTCGGGGTCGTCGCCGATGAGCTCAAGGATGATCTCCCCGTCCAGCGTGACCACCCGCAGCGAGCGCTCGTGCAGGTAGGCGACGGCGGCGCCGGTCGGGTCGATGTGCGGGTCCACGCACTCCCCGCCGGTCGGCACCGGGCGGGTGTCGCCGGTCTCCAGGTCGCAGACGAACAGCCGGCCCGAGAGCGCAAACGCCGCCAGCCGGCCAGCGGAGTCGGTCGAGTAGGCCACGATGCCGCGGGCCGACTCGCGCAGCCGTTCCCTGCGCCGCAGCTCCGCAGCGGGAATCACCTCGGCCGCGCCGGCGAGAAGGGCGCGGGGGTCGGCCAGCATGCGCTCCTCGCCGGTGCCCAGGTCGAGCGACCACAGCGCGGTCGCCGGGTCGTCGGCGGCCAGCGCCCGCAGGAACACCAGGCGGTCGGGGTCGGGCAGGAGCGTCAGGTCGCGAGGGCGGCCGAGGGCGAACCGGCGGCTGCCCGCATAGCTTGCCAGGACCTCATCCAGCGCTGCTTGATCCACGTCCGCCGCACACTCCGCTCAAAGACACAGGCCTGGGCCAGTACCGGACAATGATCGTAAGGTAATCTCCGCCAAGTATCTATCAAGTGCCATCAGATGCTGCTATTTGCCCTGCCATCTGCCGCAAAGGCATCGTTGGCCGAGATGCGGAACCGAACCGGGAGGCGGTCATTGTGGGCGTGACGATCGTGCGGAACGCATCCGTGCTCGACCCCGAGCGGGGTGAGCTGGCCGAGGGGCAGTCGGTGGCCGTCGAGGACGGCCGGATCGCCGACGTCGGTCCCGGCCTGACCGGCCCGGACGACGCCCTCATCATCGACGCGGCCGGCCGCACGCTCATGCCGGGCCTGATCGACGCGCACACCCACCCCGCGTCCGTGGCGATGGATTTCGCGGCGTCCGAGTGGCCGCCCACGTACGTGGCGGCGCGGGCCGGGCGGGCGCTCGAGGGCATGCTGGCGCGGGGGTTCACCACGATCCGCGACGTGGGACGCGGCGACCACGGGCTGGCGCAAGCGGTGGACGAGGGCTACTTCACCGGGCCGCGGATGCGGTTCGGCGGCAAGCAGCTTTCCCAGACCGGCGGGGCCGGGGACTACCGGGCACCGAGCCGCCGGGTCTACGAAGACAACTACTACGCGCCCACGATCGGCGTGATCTGCGACGGCGTGCCCGAGGTCCGCCGCGCGGTCAGAGAAGAGGTGCGCCGAGGGGCGCATCACATCAAGATCTACCTCAGCGGCGCGGTTGATGCCCCGAGCGACCGGATCGACTCCACCCAGTTCTCGATCGAGGAGCTGAACGCGATCGTGGAGGAGGCGACGGCCGCGAACATCTACGTGGCCGGCCACGCGTACACCTCGCGGGCGATCAACCGCGGGCTGGAGTGCGGGGTGCGCTCGATCGAGCACGGCAACCTGATGGACGAGAGCAGCATCCCGCTGTTCCTCGCCCACGGGGCGTTCTACGTGCCGACGATCGTGATCTACCACGCGCTGGCGGCCAAGTCCCGGGCCGGCCTGCTGCCCGCGGACATCGCCGGCAAGCTCGCCGAGGTGACCGCGGGGGCGATGGGTGCGCTGGAGATGGCTCACAAGGCCGGCGTTCCGATCGTGTACGGCACCGACCTGTTCGCCGACATGCACGATCAGCAGCCGCAGGAGTTCGTGATCCGCTCCGAGGTCCAGCCCCCGGCTGACCTGATCCGGTCGGCGACGACCATTGCGGCGCAACTGCTGTGCATGGTGGGGCAGGTGGGCGCCGTGGCGCCGGGGGCTTACGCCGATCTGCTGGTGGTCGACGGGAACCCGCTGCAGGACATCCGGGTGCTCACCACCCCGGACCAGAACCTGAAACTGATCATGAAAGAGGGCCGGGTCTACAAGAACGAGCTCGGGGCTTCCCGCTGATGCCGCTGCCACCCCTCGTGCCCTATCGTCAGCCTTATGACCTTTACTAGCACCCCGCGAGGCGGTCCCGGGCTGGCTCAGGAACGCCGCATTGTCACTGAGATCCCCGGGCCCGTGTCACGGGAGCTGCTGGACCGCCGGCAACGCGCCGTGGCCCGCGGGCTGAGCCATGTCCTGCCGATCTTCGTGACCGCCGCCGGCGGCGGCGTTGTACTCGACGCGGACGGCAACTCGTTTATCGACTTCGGCTCCGGCATAGCCGTGACGACGGTCGGCAACAGCGCCGAGCTGGTGGTGGACCGGGTCACCGAGCAGGTCGCGGAGTTCACGCACACCTGCTTCATGGTCACCCCATACCGCGGCTACGTGGAAGTGTGCGAGGAGCTCAACCGGCTGACACCGGGCGACCACGAGAAGCGGTCCGCCCTGTTCAACTCCGGCGCCGAGGCCATCGAGAACGCCGTCAAGATCGCGCGGCACGCGACCGGCCGGACCGCGGTGGTGGTGTTCGACCACGCCTACCACGGGCGCACCAACCTGACCATGGCGATGACCGCCAAGAACATGCCGTACAAGGACGGCTTCGGGCCGTTCGCGTCGGACGTGTACCGGGTGCCCATGGCCTACCCGTTCCGCTGGCCGGGCGGCCCCGCCGCCTGCAAGGCGGACGCCCTGGACACGATCACGAGCCTGATCCACACCCAGGTCGGCGAGAAGAACGTCGCCGCGGTGGTGATCGAGCCGATCCAGGGCGAGGGCGGCTTCGTGGTGCCGCCGGACGGGTTCCTGCCCGGGCTCGCCGCGTTCTGCCGGGAGAACGGGATCGTGTTCGTGGCCGACGAGATCCAGTCCGGGTTCTGCCGGACCGGCGACTGGTTTGCCGTCGACCACGAGGGCGTGGTTCCCGACCTGATCACCACCGCGAAGGGCATCGCGGGCGGGCTGCCGCTGGCCGGGGTGACCGGCCGCGCCGAGATGATGGACGCGGTGCACGCCGGCGGCCTCGGCGGCACGTTCGGCGGCAACCCGGTCGCCTGCGCCGCGGCGCTCGGCGCGATAGAGACCATGGGCAAGGAGGACCTGCCGGCCATGGCGCGCCGGATCGGCGACATCATGCTCCCCCGGCTGCGCCAGCTCGCCGAGACGCATCCGGAGATCGGGGACGTGCGCGGGCGTGGCGCGATGATCGCCATCGAGCTGGTCAAGCCCGGCACCCTGGAGCCAGACGCCGCACTCACCGGCAAGGTCGCCAAGGCGTGTCACTCGGCCGGGCTGATCGTGCTCACGTGCGGGACCTTCGGGAACGTGCTGCGGTTCCTGCCGCCGCTGGTCATCTCCGAGGAGCTGCTCAACGAGGGTCTCTCGATCCTCGCAGACGCGTTCGCCGAGCAGTGACCGGGGAGATGGGGGCAGGCATGACGACACGGCCGACGCGGGTGCAGGCGCCCGTGAGCACGCTGGGCGAGGGCCCGATCTGGGATGCCCGTGACCAGGCGCTGTACTGGGTGGACATCCCGGAGAACCGGCTGCACCGGATCGCCGCCGACGGATCACTCAGCAGCTGGGACACCGGCCAGCCGGTCGGGGCCGTGGTCCCGCGCGCCAGCGGCGGGTTCGTGGTCGCCGCCGGGGACGGGTTCATGGCCCTGGACCCGGAATCAGGCAAGCTGACCATGCTTGCCGAGGTGGAGCGGGACCGGCCGGAGAACCGGATGAACGACGGCGGATGCGATCGGGCCGGGCGGTTCTACGCGGGCACGATGGCGGACGACGAGCGGCCCGGGGCGGGCGCCCTGTACCGGCTGGACCCCGACCTCAGCGTGACCAGGCTCGTCACCGGGGTGGGCACCTCCAACGGCATCGGATGGAGCCCGGACGACCGGCTCATGTACTACACCGACTCGCAGGAGCACCGGGTGGACGTGTTCGACTACGACCCGGCGACTGGCGCGATCGACGGGCGCCGCCCGTTCGCCTCGGTGGGCCAGGGTGACGTCATGCCGGACGGCCTCACCGTCGACGCGGACGGCGGAGTCTGGGTCGCGACCTGGGGCGGGTACGCCGTGCTGCGCCACGACCCGGGCGGCCAGCTACTCGAGACCCTGGAACTCCCCGCAGCGCGGGTGACCAGCTGTGTGTTCGGCGGGCCCGGCCTGGACCAGCTCTACATCACGACCGCCGCAGGGCAGGGCGAGTTCGCAGGAGCGCTGTTCGTCTGCGAGCCCGGCGTCACCGGGCAGCCCAGCCACCCGTTCCGCGGCTGACCGGGAACGGGCGGCTGGGCCATGGGCCGCCCGGCAGGGGGTGTGGGTTGTCCGGGCGGCGGCTTGGCGCGCGGTCAGCTGCCGAGGGTGCCCTTGCCGAGCGTCAGCGAGATCGTGTTGCCGGGCCCGGGCAGGGTCAGGTTGATCAGCAGAGTTGCCAGACCGCAGTGCGCGAACGGCGGGATCGTGTAGCTACCGGACAGCGTGCCGCCGTTCAGCACGTTGAAGCCGGCCTGGGAGGACACGGTGATGGTCGCCGACGAGGTCTGGCAGGACGGCCCCACCGGGATGGGCAGGCCAGCCACCTTCAGGCTGGTCAGCCGGATCGTGTCGGTGGCGGTCGTGGTCACGGCGTTGGTGCTGAAGTCGACCGTGCCGGTGGCCGTCCCGTCCTGGATCATCTCGGTGGTCGCCGTGACCGGGACCAGTCCCAGCTCCTTGAACGACCCGGTTGCCGGGGGCAGCGTCAGCGTCCCGGTCAGCGTCGACGTGGTCAGGTCCGCCGTGGTGCTCAGCGTCCCGGGCCCGAGGTCAATGGTCGAGCCGATTGCCTTGATGAAGGTGCTTCCGGTGACCGGGTACGAAACGCTGACGGTCGTGTCGGACGGGGCTGCCGGGCTGGCGAGCGCGGGGGTGGCGAGGGCGATCCCGGCCACCGCCGCCGCTGCCGTCGCGGCCAGCAGCGTTAAGCGTTTGCGCATGATGAGGGCTCCTTCCCGCGGGGTCCACCGCGCGATGCCGGCGAGGCTTGTTACTGGCGAGTACGTTACTCGCGCGTAACATGGTCGGCAAGGGGCTCAGCGCACCGATCCCGCCGATATCACCTGCCGATACGGAGTCAGAACCCGATGGCTTCGCGGAGCAGCAGCACGGTGCCGCGGCCGGGGTAGGGTTCCACGTTGAGGACGAGAAGGCGGCTGATGGCGCTGGGCCACCCGTGGGCCGCCTGGGTGCGGGCGCTCTCCAGCGGGAGGCAGTGTTCTTCCACCCGGCGCAGCGCGGTGGCCAGGTCCGGTACCACCTTCTGAGCCCCGACGACCCAGATCCTGAGGGCGGCCCCGCCGGCGTAGGCGGGCAGCTGGCTTCCGCTCCCCGACGCGGCCACCAGGGAGCCGGTTTCGGTGACCGCGGCGACGCTGCCGACGGCGACGTCGGGACTGGCGAGCAGCCGCCGGATGTCGTCCGCGCCGGTGACGCGGTCCATGGCCAGGACGCGTGGCCTGACGGCCTGGTACCGCCCGCTGGCGTTGATGTCCTCCTCGATACCCGACAGGCGGAGGGTCTCGCTGGCCCCGGTGAACACGCTGGCGCCCTCCGGTATCAGGTCTTTGATGCGGGTACGCGCGGCGGCGGCGTCATCGAGAATCTCGACGGTGAAACCGTGTTCCGTCAGCGCAGCGGCCGCTCGCTCCAGGCTCCCCGCGGGCGCTGAGTCGACGAACGGTATTGCCGGAACTGGGGTAGTCATCGTGCCTCCAGGGCTGGTCGTCACGAATCTGAGCTCTCACCCGTACGACGACACGGCCCCCGGAAATGTCAGGCTGCCTGGCTGCAGGATCGCGGTCAGGCAAGACCGAGCGGCTGGGCCGAGCGCGTCGGCAGGCCGGCTGCCTTCCAGGCCTGGAAGCCGCCGTCGAGGTCGGTGGCCTGGCGCAGGCCAATTCGCCGCAGGGTGGCTGCGGCGAGGGTGGATGCGTAGCCCTCGGAGCACATGACGATGATCTGCGCATCGGCCCGCGCGAGCGCGGGAATGCGAGCCTCGCTGCGCGGGTCCAGCCGCCATTCCAGCACGTTGCGCCCGATGATGATCGCCCCCGGGACCTCCCCTTCGGCGATCCGTTCCTCCAGCGGCCGGATATCGACGAGGACGGCACCGTCGGTGAGGACCGCGAACGCTGCCTCTGGACGGAGCCGGGCAAAGCCGCTGCGGGCCCCGGCCAGCAGCTCGTCAATGCCAGGCGCGCCGGCCGGCAGCGACCCGGACGTGAGGCTTGCGGCCGACGCCGAGGCCGCGGCGAGCGCGGTATCGGCGCCGCCTTGTCCCCGCGCGCCCTCCGGGCCGTCGACCGCGACAGTTTCCCTGGCGATCAGGCCGTAGCCGGTGGCGCTGTAATACGTCATCGCCATCAGCGGCGGCGAGTACGCATGGATGCTCGTGGCCGGCCCGCCGCCGCCATGGGCGACGTCGTGGACGTGCGCGGGCCCGAACGCCACCGCCTGGGGAGTGAGCAGGCGCCTGCGGGCGATCCGCCGGCCGCCCGGGGCCCGGTACTGCTCGACCAGGCAGCCCTCGGCCACGGCGAACGATCCCGACGACCCGCCATGGTCATGCCAGTCGGTGTCCTGGCCGCGCTCCCAGGCCAGCAGCCACACATCGCAGGAGTTGGACCGGTGCAGGGGCAGGTACCAGCGCACATCCGGGTCCTGGACGACCAGATCCGCCCACAGGTCGCGGCGCGCCGCCAGGGCGGCCGTGACCGCCCGCAGCTGAGCCGGCGCCAGGCGCCCAGCCGAGGGGACCAAACCGCCGAGCACCTCAGCGATGGCCTGCTGGCGCTCAGGCCTGACACCCCAGCCGGGCTGCAGTCCCGGGCCGACCGACCCTGGCTGGTCGACACCGTCGCCGTTTGATGTGAATGTGACAGCCGACACGCGACCTCCCTGGAGCGGGGCGGGCAAACCGGGCGTCCGGTTACCTGGGCTTACCTGCTGCTCGTATCCAACACCTACCTGATGCGACCTGCACGGCGGCCGCCAAGGACAGTGGTCACACGACGATCACGTTGTCGGGGCCGACGTCAGGAACTCGTGAGGATGACGAGTTGCTGGGTTGCCCGGGTCATCGCGACGTAGCGGTCTACCGCTCCTTCAATGCCCGTGCCAAATCCCTCCGGGTCGACGAGGACGACCAGGTCGAACTCGAGCCCCTTCGACAGGTCCGGGGTCAGCGACTGGACGCGGGACGTCGTCCGGAACGCTGGATCGCCGATGACGCAGGCGATTCCCTCGGCATGCGCGGCGAGCCAGGTGCCGACGATCGAGCCCAGATCCGAAACTGATCCGTGCCGGACGGGGAGGCCGGTGCTGCGGATGGAGACCGGCACATTGGCGTCCGGGAGCACGGCCCGGATGACCGGCTCGGCCTCGGCCATGACCTCTTCCGGCGTCCGGTAGTTGATGCTCAGGTAGGCCAGCCTGATCTGGTCGAACCCGATCCGCTCGAGCCGTTCCTGCCACGATTCGGTGAACCCGTGCCGCGCCTGGGCGCGGTCCCCGACGATGGTGAAGCTCCGGGACGGGCAGCGGAGCAGCAGCATCTGCCACTCCGCGTCGGTCAGTTCCTGAGCCTCGTCGACGACGATGTGCGCGAACGGGCCGGCCAGCACGTCCGGGTCGGTGCCGGGCAGTGCGGCCTCATTGACCAGGGCGTCGTAGAAGTCCTCGCCGCGCAGCATCGTCACCAGGCCCACGCCGTATTCGTCGTCCTTGGCCTGGGCCAGGTCATCGATGACCCGGGCCATCTGCTCGCGTTCCGCGGCGACCGCGGCGTCATGGCGGCGTTTACGTCGTGGCGCCTGCGGGTCGCCGAGCCGCTGCCGTGCCGCGTCCAGGAGCGGCAAGTCGGACACCGTCCAGGCCTGGGGGTCCTCGCGCTGCAGCTTCTGAATCTCATCGGGGCTGAGCCAGGGCACGCACAGCCGCAGGTAGGCGGGCACCGACCACAGATCTCCGACGAGGTCAGCCGGCTCGATCAGCGGCCACGCGCGGTTGAGGGCTGCGCGCAGCTCCCGGTTCTGCAGCAGCGACGTGCGAAGCAGGTCAGCTGGAGTCTCGTCGGCGCGGGAGTCCATCAGGGTCGCGAGCAGCTCCTCCCAGATCTGGTCGCGCGCCTCGTTGTGCGGAGTACCGGGATCTGGGGCATCGAACGCCTCGGCCCAGTCGTTGGCGCTCAGCCAGATGTCGCCCCAGTGGGTAGTGACCGTCATTCCGTCGGGGGGCGGATTCTCGTAGAACCTGACCGCCTTCGCGATCGCCTTCACCAGGTCAGCGGACGACTTCAGGCGGGCCACGTCCGGGTCGGCCTCGATACCTGCCGCGGCTCCCTCGGGGAGGAGGTCCCGCAGGGTGGCTGTCTGCACGCCCTCCTCCCCGAGGCTGGGGAGCACATCGGCGACATAGGCCAGGTAGAGCTGGTGCGGGCCGACGAACAGCACGCCGCCCCGGCGGTGACCGAGGCGGGGGTCGGAGTACAGGAGGTAGGCGGAACGGTGCAGGGCGACCACGGTCTTCCCCGTGCCCGGACCGCCGTCGACGACGAGAGCGCCGCGGGATCCCGCGCGGATGATGGCGTCCTGGTCGGCCTGGATGGTGCCGAGCACGTCCCGCATCCGGGCCGACCGGCTGCCGCCCAGACTGGCGATGAAGGCGGACTGGTCGTCGAGCGCGGCGTGCCCCTCAAGCCCGTCCGGGGTGAACACCTCGTCCCAGTAGTCGCTGACCCGGCCTCGGGTCCAGCGATACCTGCGGCGGCTCGCCAGGCCCATCGGGTTGGCGTGGGTCGCTCCGAAGAACGGCTCCGCCGCGGGGGAACGCCAGTCGAGCAGCAGGCGGCGGCCTGCGCTGTCGGTAAGGCCAAGCCGTCCGATGTACACGGGCTCGGGGTTGTCCGCGCTGACGATGCGTCCGAGGCACAGATCCAAGCCGAAGCGGCGCAGGACGCGCAGCCGAGCGGTCAGCCGGTGGATCTCCAGGTCCCGGTCCATCGCCGCCGGGCCGATGCCACCGGGCGCCTTGAGCTCGGCATCGAGGCGGCCGGCCAGCTCCGCGACCGTCTGCTCGAGGCTCTCCGCGATGGCCGCGAAATGCTGCTCGTCGCCGGCGATCAGCGCCGGGTCGGCCTTGGCGCTGAGGCGGTCGGGAAGGTCAAACGCACTGGTAGTCAGGGGATTCACGTCATCGGCTCCGATTGCCGCAGGTTCTGCCTTCGGCCAGCGATTATGCGCCACGACCCGGGTCTTGCCGCAAGCCCCCGGGTGCGCTATATGTTGAAAGTGGAGGGGAGTGAGCGTTGTCCTTCCCATTCCGAACAGGGCAATGCCCATGCGCACACGCAGGCTCGTATGAGCGGGCAGGAACGCGCGCCGCTCAGGCGGCGACGTTGCCCAGCTCGAGCAGGGGGCCCCAGGCTTCGCTGACCCACGGCGGCAGGTACATCTCGTCCCACAGCCGCACCAGCTCGGGCCCGTTGACGAACGCGCAGATGTCGTCCAGCGTCCCCTTCACGAGCACGATCTCGTAGAAGTCCCGGCGCCGAAGCCGGTCCGACAGGTCCCACTGCACGCTCCGCAGGTTGGGACCCTGCCAGAACAGCCGGGCGGGCATGCACACGACGCCCTCGAGCAGGCCGCGCAACTCAGCCAGGGAACCGGGCACTGCCACGCGCCAACGCCCTGTGCTCCCCCACGCCGGGTCGTCGGCAGTAATCACACCTGTGCTATTCCCCGCAGAAGCGTACCTATCCCTCGTAGTAGCGGTCGGCCACCGCGAGCGCCTCGTCCAGGATGCCCAGGCCTTCCTTGGCCTCGGCCTCCGACACCGTGCACGGCGGAACCACGTGCAGCCGGTTGTAGTTGATGAACGGCATGAGCCCGCCGGACTTGCAGGCGCTCATCAGCTCGCTGGTCGCCTCGGACGCGCCGCCGTACGGGGCCAGCATGGCCCGGGTGTCCCGGTTGGAGACCAGGTCGAGCGCCCAGAACACGCCGAGCCCGCGGACCTCGCCGATCACCGGGTGCCGCGTTGCCAGATCGCGCAGCCCCGGGCCGAGCACCTCGGCGCCGACCCTGGCCGCGTTCTCCACGATCCCCTCGTCCTTCATCGCGTCGATCGACGCGACGATCGACGCGCAGGCCAGCGGGTGGCCCGAGTAGGTGAGCCCGCCGGGGAACACCCGGTCGTCGAAGGTCGCGGCGATCTCGTCGGAGATGATCACGCCGCCGACCGGCACGTACCCGGAGTTCGAGCCCTTCGCGAACGTGATCAGGTCTGGAACCACGCCGTGCGGCTCGAATGCGAACCAGGTGCCGGCCCGGCCGAAACCGCACATCACCTCGTCGGCGATGTACACGATGCCGTACTTGTCGCACAGCGCGCGCACGCCGGCCAGGTAGCCGGGCGGCGGGACCAGAACCCCGGCCGTGCCCACGATCGTCTCGATCAGGATCGCCGCGATCGTCACCGGACCCTCGAAGATGATCACCTGCTCCAGGTGCTCGAGGGCGCGCTGGCACTCCTCCTGCTCGGTGGTGGCCCAGAACGCGGACCGGTACAGGTACGGCCCGAAGAAGTGCACATGCCCGGTGGCGAACTCGTTCGGCCACCGCCGCGGGTCCCCGGTGGACGTGATCGCGGCGCCGGTGTTGCCGTGGTAGGAGCGGTAGAAGCTCAGCACCTTGCTGCGGCCGGTGTGCAGCCTGGCCATCCGGATCGCGTTCTCGTTCGCGTCGGCGCCGCCGTTGGTGAAGAACACCTTTTCCATGCCGTCCGGCGCGAGCGCGGCGATCCTGGTCGCGGCCTCTCCCCTGGCCTCGTTCGCGTGCTGCGGCGCGACCGTGGTCAGCCGCGCGGCCTGCTCCGCGATCGCGGCGGTGACCCGGGGATGCTGGTGCCCGATGTTGACGTTCACCAGCTGGCTGGAGAAGTCCAGGTACCGCTTGCCGTCGTAGTCCCAGAAGCACGAGCCCTCCGCCCGCGCGATCGCCAGCGGCGTCAGCGCCCGCTGCGCCGACCAGGAGTGGAAGACATGCGCCCGGTCCATCGCCAGGACCTCGTCGCCCCGCTCCGGGCCGTAACTTGCTTCCGTCATGACGTCCTCCCAGACCTTGACTGGCTCGATATCGGCGCGCGGGCTCTTACCGGTTCACCGGGAAGCCGAGGCTGACCCCGCCGTGACTGGGATCCAGCCAGCGGGAGGTCACCGCCTTCCCCCTGGTGTAGAAGTGCACGCCCTCGGTGCCGTGTACATGCGTGTCGCCGAACAGCGAGGACTTCCACCCGCCGAACGAGTAGAACGCCATCGGCACCGGGATCGGCACGTTGATGCCCACCATTCCGACCTCGACCTCGTGGGTGAACCGCCGGGCCGCGCCGCCGTCGTTGGTGAAGATCGCGGTCCCGTTGCCGTACGGGTTGCCGTTGATGACCGCCATCGCCTCGTCATAGCCGGGGGCCCGGACCACCGAGAGCACCGGCCCGAAGATCTCGTCCCGGTAGCAGCTCATCGCGGGCGTGACGTGGTCGAGCACCGAGGGGCCGAGCCAGAACCCGTCCGCGGCACCGCCGGTGACCGCGTGCGTGCGCCCGTCCACCGCAAGCACCGCGCCCTCGGACACCCCGGAGTCCAGGTAGGACGCCACCTTGTCCCGGTGCGGCCCGGTGACCAGCGGGCCCATCTCGGACTGCTCGTCATCGCCGGGGCCGACCCGCAGGGCCGGGATCCGGCTGGCGATCTTCTCGACCAGCTCGTCGCCGATCGGGTCGACCGCGACCACTACCGAGATCGCCATGCACCGCTCGCCGGCCGAGCCGAAACCCGCCGACACCGCGGCGTCGGCGGCCAGGTTGAGGTCTGCGTCCGGCAGCACCACCATGTGGTTCTTCGCCCCGCCCAGCGCCTGGACCCGCTTGCCGTTGACGGCAGCGGTTTCGTAGATGTAGCGGGCGATCGGGGTCGATCCGACGAAACTCACCGCTTTGACGTCGGGATGGGTCAGCAGGCCGTCGACCGCTTCCTTCGCGCCCTGCACCACGCTGAACACGCCGTCCGGCAGCCCGGCCTCGGCGAGCAGCTCGGCCATCAGCAGCGACGCGGAAGGGTCTTTCTCCGATGGCTTGAGGACAAACGCGTTGCCGCAGGCCAGCGCGATCGGGAACATCCACATAGGCACCATGGCGGGGAAGTTGAACGGCGTTATGCCGGCCACTACGCCGAGCGGCTGCCGGATCGAGTACGCGTCGACGCCGGTCGAGACGTTCTCCGAGAACCCGCCCTTGAGCAGGTGCGGGATGCCGCAGGCGAACTCGACCACCTCGAGCCCGCGGGAGACCTCGCCCGCCGCGTCCGAGGCGACCTTGCCGTGCTCAGAGCTGATCAGCGCGGCCAGCTCGGTGCGGTGCTGCTTGATCAGCTCGCGGAACGCGAACAGCACATCGGCCCGCTTGGTCAAGGACGTCTCCGCCCAGCCGGGCCAGGCGCCGGCCGCCGCCTGCACAGCGGCGTCGACCTCGGCCGCCGAGGCAAAGTCCACGGTGCCGGTGACCTGCCCGGTTGCCGGGTTGTAGATGTCACCTCGGCTGGCCGCCTCGCCCGCCCACGGCTTGCCACCGATCCAGTGCGACACATGCTTCATTGCGCGAATCCCCTCGATCCTGCTCGTCTCCATAGCCAGTCTGGGGCCGGATCGGGTCCGGGCGCCAGTGACACTATGTAAGCATGGAGAGGGTCTGAGCTTACTTGTTGTCAGTGCCGTGTCAGTGCCGGGAGGTGCTCGTCCATGCTGCCGACCGTGGCCGAGGTGCTGGCCCTCGATCCGCTGCGCCGCGGCGCACCCCGGGTGGTGGCCGCCGCCGACGGTCTCGGCACACCGGTGCGCTGGGTGCACGTGATCGAGCTGGCCGAGGCCGCGCACCTGCTGCGCGGCGGTGAGCTGGTGCTGTCCACCGGCATCGCGCTGCCGGACGACCCGGCCGGGCTGACCCGCTACGTCGCCGACCTGGCGTCGGTCGGGGTAAGCGCGCTGGCCGTCGAGCTCGGCTCCAGGTACGCCCGCAGCCTCCCGGCCGCGCTGGTGTCCGCGGCTTCGCGGCACCGGCTGCCGCTGATCGTGTTCGAGCGGGAGACGCAGTTCATCGAGATCACCGAGGCGGTGCACGCGCTTATCATCGACGCCCAGCTCGAGGAGCTGCGCGCCTCGGAGCGGCTGCACCAGGTGTTCACCGACCTGGCGGTGTCCGGCGCGCCAGCGGGCGAGGTGGTGCGCCAGGCCGCGGTGCTGTCCGGGCGCCCAGTGATCCTGGAGAACCTCGCGCACCAGGTGCTCGCGTGTGAGGCCGCCGGGCAGGACACCGCCCGGCTGCTCGCCGGGTTCGCGGCGCAGTCCCGTGCGGTCGCGCCGCCTGGGCGCACCGGCTACGACCCGGCCTCCGGCTGGCTGGTGACCGTGGTGGGCGCACGCGGCGAGGACTGGGGACGGCTGATCATGGCGCGCGGCAGCGTACCCGAGCCCCGAGACGTAGCGCTGGTCGAGCGCGCGGCCACCACCCTGGCGCTCGGGCGGCTGCTCGAGCACCAGCGGGAGAGCCTGGAACGGCAGGCGCACCGCACCATCCTCGGCGCGTTCCTCGGCCACGGCTACGCCGACACCGCCGACGCCGAGGCGCGGGCGCGGGCGCTCGGCGTCCCGGTCGCCGGGCGGCGGCTGCTGCCGGTGGTGGTCCGGCTCGTCGGTTCGGCCGGCCCGGCCG
>Ga0208725_1000059_pt1 | contig 23255 bp, 20 predicted proteins | sample MicForSoSWNH13_O_FD_188004 | JGI IMG/M metagenome (GOLD analysis project Ga0208725, IMG submission 188004) | Forest soil microbial communities from Harvard Forest Long Term Ecological Research site in Petersham, Massachusetts, USA - MetaG HF011... | ecosystem: Environmental > Terrestrial > Soil... | reverse complement strand
CCCGGGTGCTGATCGTCGAGGACGAGCCGGCGCTGCTCCGTGCGCTGCGGATCAATCTGCGCGCCCGGGGCTACGACGTGGCGACCGCGGCCTCGGGTGCCGAGGGGCTCGCCGTGGCGCGGCGGCACCCGCCCGATGTGGTCCTGCTCGACCTCGGGCTGCCCGACATCGACGGCGGCGAGGTGATCCGCGAGCTGCGCAGCTGGTCCCGGGCGCCGGTGATCGTGCTATCCGGCCGGGCAGGCTCCGGCGACAAGATCGGTGCCCTGGATGCGGGCGCCGACGACTACGTCACCAAGCCGTTTGACATGGAAGAGCTGCTCGCCCGGCTGCGCGCCGCGCTGCGCCGCGGCGACCCGAAGCCGGCCGACACCAAGTTCAGCATCGGCGCCTACGACATCGACACCGGCGCGCACACGGTCGTCAGGGCCCGGGCATCTGCTGACCAAGACGAGCGGGGCGAACTGCACCTCACGCCCACCGAATGGCGCCTGCTCGAGATCCTGCTCAGCGCCCCCGGGCAGCTCGTGGGCTCGCAGCGGCTGCTCGGGGACGTCTGGGGGCCAGGATTCGAGCGCAGCACGCATTATCTCCGGTTCCACATGGCCGGCCTGCGCCGCAAGCTGGAGGACGACCCGCACCGCCCCCGCCATCTGCTGACCGAGCCCGGCATGGGGTACCGCTACCAGCCATAGCCGGGCGCGGGCGGCGGGCCGCGCCGGCGTTCAGAAGCTTGAGCCGGACCGGCTCGCCAGCAGCGGGCCGGACTCGGCCACGGCGATCGCCTGATCGACGAGAGTGACCAGGACGTCCCGGCTCGAACCGCGGTGCCGTGCGTCGCAGCGGACGATCGGGATATGCGGGTCGAGGTCGAGAGCCTGCCGGACCTCGGCCTCGTGGTACGAGCGCGAGCCGGCGAAGCAGTTCAGCGCGACGATGAACGGCATGTTGCGCCGCTCGAAGTAGTCAATGGACGGGAAGCAGTCGGCCAGCCGCCTGACGTCGGCCAGGATGATGACCCCGAGCGCTCCATGGGACAGGTCGTCCCACATGAACCAGAAGCGCTCCTGCCCCGGCATGCCGAAGAGGTAGACCACCAGGCTGGTGTTGATGGTGATCCGGCCGAAGTCCATGGCCACGGTCGTGGTCCGCTTGGCCTCTACCCCGGCGGTCACGTCGATGCCCGCGCCGGGACCGCTGAGCTCTTCCTCGGTGCGCAACGGCAGTATCTCCGTGAGGGCCCCGACCAGCGTGGTCTTGCCCACGCCGAACCCGCCCGCGATAAGGATCTTGACGGCAACCGGAGCTGAGCGATCAAAGTCGGCGTAGCCCATTGGCTACCTCCCTGAGAAGCTGGACATCGGTGACCCGCTCCTGGCTCGGCCGGTCAATCCTGACGAGCTCCCGCTCGCGGAGGTCCGCGAGCAGCACACGGACCACGCCCAGCGGGAGATCAAGCGCGGATGCCAGTTCCGCCACGGACATGGGGACCGCGCACCGCCGGAGCATCGCCAGATGTTCCGGTTCCAGGTCGGTGGGGTCAGGCACGGACACCCGCAGGGAGTACGCCATCGATATGACGTCGAGGCGCTCACCTGCCGGTTTTGTCCGGCCACGCACGAGCGCGTAGGGGCGTACCACGGGGCTGAACCAGCGGTTGGGCCGCGGTTGATCATTGAGGTCCACGGCCTTGGCTCACACCGCTTCGCTGGCTCCGGACACCGGCTTGCGCTGCACCGCCATGTGCCGTCCCACCTGCTTTACGATCAGGGCCATTTCGTAGGCGAGGAGACCAACGTCTGCCTTCGCATCGGCCAGGACCGCGAGGCAGCTTCCCTCGCCGGCGGCCGTCACGAACAGGAAGCTCTGGTCCATCTCGATGACCGTCTGGTGCACCTGGCCGCCACCGAAGTGGATTGCGCCGCCGTTGGCCAGGCTCTGGATCCCGGCGGCCAGGGCGGACAGGTGTTCCGCGTCTTCGCGGCTGAGTGCGGACGAGGTGCCCAACGGGAAGCCGTCCCTGGACAGCACGGCCGCCTTCTGCACGTGGGCCACGCGCCTGGCCAGGTCGTCGACGAGCCAGTCGAGATGGCTGTCGGTCATCGTGGTCCGTTGCAGTGGCTGCTCGGTAACGTCCATGTTCATTGGCTATCCCCCTCCTGCGGGAGGTCACGGCGAGTGAGTGGGTCGGGGCGGGTAGGTAGGGGCGGGTGGGTGGGCCGAGACGAGTGTTCGCCGTTCTCGGAAAGGCCGAGCCGCCAGCCCTGGCGGAAGGCAGACATCACGCTGCGCGCCTTTTCCGGCGATCGGGAACTCGCCGGCGTGTTCGCGAGCGGAGGCGGAGCCGCCGAATTCCGCAGCTGCGGGGCCAGGCTCGTCTGCCGGATCCGCTGCGGCAGGCCGTTCTCGGTCAGCCCGACCTGCGGGTCCTCGGGCTGCGGCTCATCCGGTGCCGTGGCTGCCGGAGGCGATGGCGCACCGGCATGCTTCCCATTCCGGTCGGGCGACACCGCTGCCGGGGGCGGCACGGTGACCGGCCGGGCCGGGGCAGGCGGCGGGGTGACCTCGCGGGCCGCCGCTGGCGGCACCGTGAACTCGGCGACCCGGGGAGGCGGCGTGCTGAACTCGCCGGCCCGCGGAGGCGGCGGGGTGAAATCGCCGGCCCGCGGAGGCGGCGCGGTAACCTCGCCGGCCCGCGGAGGCAGCGCGGTAACCTCGCGGGCCGGCGCGCGCTGCGCGGTGACCTGGCGGAGCGGCGTGGACAGCCGGCCGCCTGGGCCGTCGGCCGCGACCACCAGGGCGGGCGGGATCAGGACGATGGCCAGCACGCCGCCGTAATCCGAGGGCCGCAGCGTCACCTGGATGTCGTGGCGCCGGGCGAGCTGTGCCGCGACAAAGAGGCCGAGGCGGTCCGAACCTGACGGGTCGAACAGCGGCGGGTCGGCCAGGATGGCGTTGACGGCGGCGAACTCCTCGGCGTCCATGCCCAGCCCGCGGTCCTCGATGTCGACCGCCAGGCCCTTGGCCACCAGGTCCCCGGTGACCCGGACCTCGGTGTTGGGCGGGGAGTAGGTAGTGGCGTTCTCCACGAACTCGGCCAGCATGTGGATGACGTCCGCGACCGCGCGACTGGCCAGCGCGGCCGGTGTCCGGCAGACCACCCTGACCCGCGTGTAGTCCTCGACCTCCGCGCTGGCCGCGCGCAGCACGTCCACGAACGGCACGGCGTCGCGGAAGGCGCGGTTGGGTGAATCACCGGCCAGGACGATCAGGCTCTCGGCATGCCGGCGCATGCGGGTGGTGAGGTGGTCAATGCGGAACAGGCCTTCCAGGTCGTCTGGTTCCGAGGCCCGCCGCTCCAGCGAGTCGAGCAGCGCCACCTGGCGCTCCAGCAGCGCCTGGCTCCGCCGGGCCAGATTCCGGAAGACGTCATTGATGCCGCGGCGCACCCTGGCCTCGTCGACGGCCGCCTCGACCGCTGTGTGCTGCGCGGTGTTAAATGCGGCCCTGACCTGGCTGATCTCGTCCGAGCTTGGTTCCAGGGACGGCACCTGCCCGGAGACCTCCACGTTCTCGCCGGCCCGCAGGCGCTGCACCACGTCGGGCAGGCGGACGTAGGCCATCTCCAGGGCCGAGTCCCGCAGCCCGCGCAGCTGCCGGGTCAGCCGGACCGCGATCCACAGGGACAGGGCCAGGGACAGGATGACAGCCGCCAGGCCGAGGCCGCCGGTCAGGTAGAGATCGCGGAGCTTGGCGTTGCCCTGCGACCTGGCCGTGGCGGCCAGCAGTGCCTCCGCCTGCCCGACCGCGTGCTCGGTCTGCGTGCTCACCGTGGTGACGGCCGCGTTCCACGCGGCCGCACGGACCGGGAGGGCCCCGCGGGTGGCGTTGCTCGCGACGAGCTTGTTCTCCATCGCGGTAAGCGCCCCCGCCGCAGCCGGGCTGACGTCCTGGTTCAGGTCGCGGCGGTCCGGCTGATTGAGGTAGGCGTAACTCTGCTGGTACAGCAGCCGGTGCGCTCCGACCAGCGACACGAAGGCCTGATGCTCGCTGGCCGGGAAGGCGTGGGCGGCGAAGTTGCCGCTCAGCAGCGCGCTCTCCTGCTGCAGGTACTCGTTGGACACGGCCAGCTCCACAACCGCGATCGCCGGCAGCACCTGCGCGTCGTTTCCCTCCTGGATGATCGCCTGCTCGAGCACCAGGTAGGTGGCACCGATCATGTTGTTGTAGGCGGTGAACGCCTGCTGCTCCGGGATGGAGCGGCTTGCGATCCCGGCCTGCAGGCCGGGCAGGCCGGCCAGGGCACCATCGACCTCGGCGATGGCCTTCTTTCCGGCCGGGGAGGCGCTCTGCCGGACCGGCAGCGAACCCGCCGCCGCCATGAAGGAGCTGACGGCGCGGTCCGTGACCGCCTCCTGGCGCCGCAGCGCAGCGCGCGCGGCAGCCGTGGGCCGGATGTAGTAGACGATCATCTGGGCACGCTCGCGGCTGAGCGCCTGCTGCAGGTTCGCCACCGGCAGCCTGAGATGGTCCATCACCACCGTGGACCGGATCAGCGTGAGCGCGCTGCTCAGCGACGTGGCGGCGGTGTAGGTGAACGAGCCAGTTAACAAGATCAGCGGGATCAGTACGAGCAGCGCAATCCTCAGCAGCACGGACCGGCGCCTCAGCTTCACGGCGGCTTTCCTCACGTTTCGGGAGCCAGTTGACGAACCGGAAGCGTAACAGTCAACAATGAGTGTCGACTCGATAACCGATAGTTTCCTGAAATATGAAGTATGCAATTTGCACTATACTGGGGCACCGGGATCCCGCCCGCGGCGCATGGACCCCGTTTGGGCGGCTGACATGCCGGAGCCGGCGTGCCCTATCGTTCAGGGGAGAAGGGTAAGTTCCCGTTAGGACCTGGATAAACGAGTCGGCAGCGATGAACGAGACGGACCACGCGGGCAGCCTGGACGAGCGGGTCGCCGGCGGCCGGGGCCAGCTGAGGATCTACCTCGGCTCGGCTGCCGGGGTGGGCAAGACCTTTGCCATGCTCGGCGAGGGCCACCGGCGCGCCGAGCGGGGCACCGACGTCGTCGTGGCCTTCGTGGAAACGCACGGCCGGCCGCACACCGCCGCGCAGGTCGAGGGCCTGGAGGTGATGCCGCGCCGGCGGCTGGCCTACCGCGGCTCGTCCTTCGACGAGATGGACATCGACGCCGTGCTGGCCCGCCGGCCAGAGGTGGCGCTCGTCGATGAGTTCGCGCACACGAACGTTCCCGGATCGCGGAACGAGAAGCGCTGGCAGGACGTGGAGGAGCTGCTCGAGGCCGGCATCGACGTCATCTCGAACGTCAACATCCAGCATCTCGCGTCGCTGAACGACGTGGTCGAGAAGATCACCGGCGTGCCGCAGCGGGAAACCGTCCCCGATGCGATCGTGCGCGCCGCCGATCAGGTCGAGCTCGTCGACATGACGCCGGAGGCGCTGCGCCGCCGGATGGCTCATGGCAACATCTACCCGGCGGAGAAGATCGACGCGGCGCTGACGCACTACTTCCGTACCGGGAACCTGTCCGCGCTGCGCGAACTCGCCCTGCTGTGGCTCGCGGACAAGGTAGACGAGGGGCTGCAGCGGTACCGGGCGGCGCACGACATCCAGGGGACCTGGGAAGCGCGGGAGCGGGTCGTCGTCGCGCTGACCGGGGGGCCCGAGGGAGACACGCTGATCAGGCGTGCGGCCAGGATCGCCGCCCGCTCGTCCGGCGGCGACCTCCTCGCGGTGCACATCACCAAGTCGGACGGCCTGACCGGCGCCAATCCGGCCACGCTCGCCGAGCAGCGCCGTCTGGTCGAGTCCCTGGGCGGGACGTATCACCAGGTCGTCGGCGACAACGTGCCGGAGGCGCTGCTGACGTTCGCCAGGGCCGAGAACGCGACCCAGCTCGTGCTCGGCGTGAGCCGCCGCAACTGGCTCTCGGCCCTGCTCACCGGGCCGGGCGTCAGCAATCGCACGATCCGGGGCTCCGGCGCCATCGACGTGCATATGGTGACGCATTCGCAGATGGGCCGCGGCCGCGGCCTGCCGCGGGCCACCGGCGGGCTCCCGCTGCGGCGCAGGCTGGCCGGCTACGCCCTGGCCGTGCTGCTCGCTCCGCTGCTCACCCTGTTCCTTGCCAGCTTCCGCAGCGGCATCAACCTGACCAGCGACGTCCTGTTCTTCCTCGTCGCGGTTATCGCGGTGGCCCTGGTCGGCGGGTTCGTCCCGGCACTCCTCGAGGCCATTGCGGGATCGCTGCTGCTCAACTACTACTTCACCCCGCCGATTCACATGTTCACAATCGCCCAGGCGAACAACGCGCTGGCGCTCGGCATCTTCGCGGCGGTCGGGCTCGTGGTCAGCTGGGTGGTGGACGGCGCGGCCCGGCGCAGCAAACAGGCGGCCAGAGCCGGCGCTGAGTCCGAGATGCTGGTCACCGCCGCTGGCAGCGTGCTGCGCGGCCAGCAGGCGCTGGCCGCCGTGCTCGACCGGGTGCGGGAGGCCTTCGGCATGGAGTCGGTGACGCTGCTCGAGCGCGCGCCCCGCTCGTCCGGCGGGGCCCGCGGCCTGGGTACCGGCTGGGTTCCGGCCGCGACCTCGGGCGGCCCGGCCCTGGCCCGGCCCGAGGACGCCGACGTGGACGTCCCGATCACCGACACGCTCACGCTCGCCCTGCGCGGCCGCGCGCTGCCCGCCAGCGACCGCCGGGTCCTCGGCGCTTTCGCCGCTTACGCCGCTGCCGCGCTCGAGCAGCAGCGGCTGTCCGCCGAGGCCGAGGCGGCCCGGCCCATCGCCGAGGCCGACCGGATGCGGACGGCGCTGCTCGCGGCGGTCAGTCACGACCTGCGCACGCCGCTTGCGTCGGCGAAGGCGGCCGTGACCAGCCTGCGGTCGAACGACGTCCAGTGGGCGCAGGAGGACCGCGACGAGCTGCTCGCCACCGCCGACGAGTCGCTGGACCGGCTCGCGCACCTGGTCGACAACCTGCTGGACGTGGCCAGGCTGCAGGCTGGCGCGCTCGCGGTGTTCCCGAGGCCGACCGATCTGGACGAGGTCGTCTCCCGGTCGCTCGACGACCTCGGTCCCACGGCCCGGGCCGTCATGGTGGAGATACCCGGGGACCTGCCCGAGGTGCGGGTCGATCCGGCGATCCTGGAACGGGTCATCGCGAACCTGACGGCCAACGCGCTGCGGTACTCACCCGCGGGGTCGCCGCCGCTGCTGCGGGCGAGCGCTCTTGGCGACCGGGTGGAGCTGCGCATAGTCGATCGCGGGCCGGGCATCCCCGAGGCCGACAGGGACCGGGTCTTCGTGCCGTTCCAGCGCCTCGGCGACACCGATAACACCACCGGCGTCGGCCTTGGACTCGCCCTGTCCCGGGGCCTGACCGAGGCCATGGGCGGCAGCCTGGAGCCGGAAGACACCCCGGGCGGCGGGCTGACCATGGCTATTTCACTTCCCGCCACGCCCGCGCCGGCCGCCCCGCCCGCCCTCTCCCCCGGTGGCGAGCCCCCGGACGCCGTGGACGGCCAGGCGGCCGGCGACGGCCGCGCGGAGATTCCGTCGGCCGCTACGGCCGCGGGTACCCGCGATCCCGATTAGCCGTGGCACGGTTGGTGCTGTGAGGACAGTCCTCGTCGTCGACGACGAGCCACAGATCGTGCGCGCGCTCCGGATCAACCTGCGGGTGCGCCAGTACGAGGTGCACGCGGCGGCCAGCGGGACCGAAGCCCTGCAGGAGGCCTCGCGGCACCCGCCGGACCTGGTCATCCTGGACCTCGGCCTGCCGGACCTGGACGGCGTCGAGGTGATCCAGGGGCTGCGCGGCTGGACGACGGCACCGATCATCGTGCTGTCCGGCCGGTCCGACGCCATCGACAAGGTCGAGGCCCTGGACGCAGGGGCGGACGACTACGTCACCAAGCCGTTCTCGATGGAGGAACTGCTGGCCCGGATGCGCGCGGTCGAGCGGCGCGCCGTCGGCGAGGGAGAACCCAGCATCCGGCTAGGCGATCTCGTCGTCGACCTTGCGGCCAAGCGGGTGATGAGGGACCCGAGGCCCGGCGGCCAGCCGGGCGACGGGGCGGCGGCCCAGCAGGACGCCGACATCCGGCTGACCCCGACCGAGTGGCACCTGCTCGAGGTGCTGCTGCGCCATCCCGGCAAGCTGCTCAGCCAGCCGTACCTGCTCAAGGAGGTGTGGGGCCCCGGATACGCCGACGCGGCCGGCAACCTCAGGCTTTACATGGCCCAGCTGCGCCGCAAGCTCGAGCTGGACCCGGCCAAGCCCCGGTGGCTGCTCACCGAGCCGGGCATGGGGTACCGGTTCCAGCCAGACCCGGACGGCGAGGGCCCGGCGGGCATGGGCTGAACTGCTAGTCGCCGGCCGGGGCCGCGGCGTCCGGCAGGACCGCAACCGTGGCCAGCTGGTAGCGCAGGCGGCAGACGACCACGTTGACCGTGTCCCGCTGGATCGCCCGCTGCAGGATGACGCCGCGCTGGTTGTACAGGATCCACTGCCACCAGTGGGCCGGCTGCACCTCGACGATGAGCACGACCAGCCGGTCGTGCCGGTCATCGAGCTCGAGCTTGCGCAGGTACTTGACGATCGGGGGCGCGAGCACCCGGTGCACCGAGCGCAGCGTGATCAGCGGCACGTTCGGGTGCCAGGCCTCCCAGTTATTCCGGAAATCCGCGTCGGCCTGCTCGTCCTCGGGGTCGGCGAAGCAAACCGTGACCGCGCGGACCTCGTCTCCGATCGACAGCGCGACCGAGACCGCCTCCGTGGTGAGCCGGGACAGGCCGGCCACCGGCAGCACCACGAGCGAGTTCATCTTGTGCGGCGGCGCGGGCTCCTTGCCCAGCTCGAGTTCCTCGCCGATCCGGTCGTAGGTGCGGTGGATCCGGTCAAACATCAGCACCAGCAGCGGGACCACGATGACGACCAGCCAGGCGCCCTCGGTGAACTTGCTGACCAGCTCGATGGCCAGTGCCGCGGCGGTCAGCACGGCGCCAAGGCCGTTGATGCTGGCGCGGGCGAACCAGCCGTCCGACTGCGACTCGCGCCAGTGCTTGACCATGCCGGCCTGGGACAGCGTGAACCCGACGAACACCCCGATCGCGAACACCGGGATCAGCGCCTGGGTGTTCCCCTTGGCCACGACCAGCAGGATCGCGGCCAGGACCGCCAGCACGCTGATCCCGTACCGGTGCACCTGCCGGTCGGCCTTCAGCCGGAACAGGTGCGGCAGGTTGTTGTCCCTGGCCAGCAGCGATGCCAGGACCGGCAGGCCGCCGAACGAGGTGTTGGCGGCCAGCGCGAGCAGCACCGTGGTGATCAGCTGGATCGCGTAGAAGATGATGTTGTGCCCCACGGCCGCTGCGGTCAGCTGGGCCAGCGTGGTCGAGTCGTCCGGCGGGATGCCGAGGTGGAACTTGCGGATCAGCACCGAGATGCCGATCAGCATGGCGCCGAGCAGGATGCCCAGCCACATCTCGGTGTGCTGCGCCCGCCTGGCCCGTGGCTGCTTGAACTCGGGCACGGCGTTGGCGATGGCCTCGACCCCGGTCAGCGCCGAGCAGCCGGACGCGAACGCCTTCAGCAGCAGCAGCAGCCCGACCGCCGCGGTGGCCTGCGACACATGCGCGCCCGAGATCACCACGTCGGGCTTGGACCGCAGCAGGCCGCCGACGATCACGATGGCCATCGACACGATGAACGCGACCGTGGGCCCGATGAACACCCGGGCCGACTCGGCCACGCCCCACAGGTTGACGCCGGTGATCAGCGCGAGCACCCCGAGGCACAGCCAGACCCGGTACTCGTACAGATTCGGAAACGCCGACCACAGGGCCGCGACCCCGGCCGACACCCCGACCGCCGCGTTCAGGACGTAGTCGACGATCAGCGACGCCGCCGCGATCAGGCTGGCCTGCCGGCCCAGGTGCCGGCTGGCGACCGCGTACGCGCCGCCGCCGCCGGGGAACGCCTCGATCACCTGGCGGTAGGAGAAAACCAGGACCGCGAGCAGAATGGTGATCGCGATCGTCACCGGCAGCGTGTAGTCCAGGGCCGCGGCGCCCGCCGCCCCCAGGACGATGACGATCGCCTGGGGCCCGTATGCCACGGACGACAGCGCGTCCAGCGAGAGCGCGGCCAGCCCTTCGAAGGCGGTCAGCCTGTGGCGCTCTTCCCGGTCTTCCGCCGTTCGGACGGTCATGTCCGTCATGAAAGCATGCGCAAAGGCCGGGGCGCCGGCCGGCCAGCGTTAACGCGCCGTGGACGGGAAGCCTTAACCGAGAGTTGGCTACGCGTTTAACACCGCGATGGCGATGATCACGAGCACGACCGCGACGACGATGATGACCCCGGCGAGCAGGGCGACCTTGCGTTTCGGTGCCCGCATGTTCCACGGCGACTCCGCCTCACCGCCGCTGCGGCTGGCGAACGCACGGAACTCGGCGGTGTTGCGGGAGGTATCAGCGTACGCAGAATCCTCGGCGCTGGCGGGGAAGTCGGTGTCACGCTCTGACATGGGCATGACCATAGCCGATCACGGGCTGGAGAATGGGCCGGTCAGCCTAGATCCGCGCGAAACCGGGCAGTAGCGACCGTGCTCCTGCGTTCCGCGGGCCGCCGTAACCTGGCTAGCCCGCGCCAGGCGGGCAGGGGCCAGGGGCTGTCGGCGCGTGCGCCGGAAGACCTAGCTTGAGTATCACAGCGACTGCCCTATTTGCAGCACGATCTTCCCGCGCGTGTGCCGGCCAGCGACCTGGGTCAGCGCCTCGCGTGCCTGATCCAGGGGCAGCACGGCCTGGACCTGGGGGCGTAGCCTGCCCGTATCGACTAGGCGGCGCAGTGCCTCTAGCCGCTGCCGGGTGACGTGGGCGGCGAACGATTCGCCGGTGATGCCGCGCTCCAGCTGGGCGGGAGGACCTGGGAAGACTATGGAGATCGCCCGGCCGCCGTCGCGGACCGCCCCGATGGCCTGGTCGCGGGTATGGCCGCCGGCGCAGTCGAGCAGCAGGCCAACGCCGCCGGGAACTGCGGCACGCACCTGCCGGACCCAGTCGGCGGCGTGATAGTCGAAGGCCTCGCTGGCGCCCAGGCTCCGCAGGTAGTCGTGATTGGGCGGGCTGGCCACGCCGAGAGGGCGGGCGCCCATGGCCGCCGCGATCTGCACGGCGGCGCTGCCTACGCCCCCCGCGGCGGCAGTGATAAGCACGGTTTCGCCCGCCTGCAGCCGCCCCCGGTCGTCCAGGCCCTCGTAGGCGGTCCCGGCGCCGATCACTAGCGCGGCCGCCTCCGGGAAGCTCACCTGGCCAGGCATGGGGGCCAGGCGGTCGGCCGATGCCAGCGCCAGTTCGGCGAACCCGCCGCCCGCCGGGAACAGGCTCGCGTATACCCGCTCGCCCGGGTGGACGCCGGCCCTGTCGCCGGCCGCTTCGACGACGCCGGCGATTTCCTGTCCCGGAACGAACGGCAGGGCAAGCCCTGGGAAGCCGCCGCTGAGGAACCCGACGTCCCAGGGGCCGATACCCGCGCCGTGGACCTTGATCAGCGCCTGTCCCGCCGCAGGTGCCGGATCTGGCAGGTCACCCAGTTCCACACTGTCGATACCGCCCAGCTCCATCGCAAGCGCTACTCGCACGGCTCTGCTCTCCTCACCATGCGCCCCTGCTGCCTGCGGGTCGTGCTTGGTGTCTGTTGACGCTGGCGGTTAGCGGCGGGGCGGCGGGGGCGGGCCGCCTGACCTGGATGACGGTGGCCGCGACGACCGAGGCCAGCAAGGTAAGCCCGGCCGCGACGGCCATGGCCAGGTCGTAGCCCGACGTCAGCGCCTGCGGGCCGGAGTCGCGGGTCAGCGATGAAGTGCAGCTGGCCGCGACGGCGGAGATGACGGCCAAGCCGACCGCGCCGCCGATCTGCTGCGCGGTGGTGATCAGCCCGGAGGCCAGGCCGGCCTGGCGGGCCGGCACGCCGGAGGTGGCAGCCGCGTACGCCGACGGGAAGGTCATGCCGTAGCCGGCTGGCATCACCAGCAGGCCCGGCAGCAGGTGCACCAGGTAGTTTCCGTGCACGGGCAGGAAGCAGGCCCAGGCCATGCCAGCGGCGATCAGGGCCGGGCCGAGGATCAGGTAGCGCCGGTATCCGTGGCGGGCGATCAGCCGGCGCATCTGGGCGGCGACCAAGCCCAGGATCACCGGGACCGGGAGGATGGCGATCCCGGTCCCGATCGGGCTGTAGTGCTCGATGAGCTGCAGGTAGAGCGTGAGCAGGAAGAACATGCCCAGGTTGCCCGCGAAGACCGCGGCCATGGCCAGGTTGGCTCCGGAGAGGTTGCGGTTCCGGAAGATGGCGAGCGGGACGAGGGGGTACGGCGCCCGCTGCTCGTGCGCGACGAACACCGCGAGCAGGATGAGCGCCGCGGCCAGCGCCGGAAGGGTCCGGGCATCTAGCCAGCCCCAGGCCGGGGACTGGCTGACGTAGAACACCGCCGCCATCAGGCCGGCCGTGGCCAGCACCGCGCCTGGTACGTCGAGCCTGGTCGGCGCCTCTGCTGGCGCATAAGCCGGTACCACCCGGGCGATCACGACGCTCATCACCGCGCCGACCGGCACGTTGATGAAGAAGTTCCACCGCCAGCCCGCGTACGACGTCAGCACGCCGCCGAGCAGCAGGCCGACCGCCGCGCCTCCGGTAGCGGTCATCGACCAGTAGCCGAGGGCCTGGTTGCGCTCGCGTCCTTCGCCGAAGGTGGCCAGCACGATCGACAGCGCGGCCGGCGCCATCAGGGCGGCGGACAGGCCCTGCGCGCCGCGCAGCACGACCAGCAGCGCCGGATCCGGGCTGATCCCGACGAGAAACGAGCAGACGGTGAACGCCACCATGCCGGACAGCAGCATCCGGCGCCGCCCGAACAGGTCGGCCGCGCGCCCCCCGAACAGCAAGAACCCGCCGAAGGTCAGCACGTACGCGGTGACCACCCAGCCGATCGAGGCGTTGCCGAAGTGCAGTTGCACCTTAATGACGGGCAGCGCCACGTTGATGACCGTGACGTCCAGGATGACCATGAACTGGGCAATCGCCACGCAGGCAAACACCAGCCATTTCGAGTGGTGAGTATTCATGGCACCAGCCTGCCGTCGTCCCTCAGACTGGTACAGGCAAGCATTTATACTGGTACCGATGACACCAGAAAGACGTCGCGCGAAGGTGGTCTGATGACAGACACGGTCCAGCGTGAGGAGCTCGCGTCGTTCCTGCGGTCACGGCGCGAGGCCACCGACCCGGTCAGCGTCGGCCTGCGGCCGGGGCCCCGGCGGCGGACCCCTGGCCTGCGCCGGGAGGAACTGGCGCAGCTATCCGGGATCAGCGTCACCTGGTACACCTGGCTGGAGCAGGGCCGCCGCATCGGCGTCAGCCGCCAGGTGATCGAGAGCCTGGCGCGCGTGCTGCGGATGGCCCCGGCCGAGCGCGAGCACCTGTTCACCGTGGCAGGCCTCGCCCTGCCCGCCCAGACCGCCGACCCGCCACATGTCGATGACACCCTGCGGCGCCTGGTCGAGGCCCTTGACCCCAATCCCGCCTTCGTCGTCAACCCCTGGTGGGACCTGCTCGCCTACAACGACACCTACTCCTTCCTGCACGGCGGCCTGGACGGCCGCCCGCCCGCCGAGTGCAACGTGCTGTGGCTGTTCTTCGCCACCGACCCGGCCCGCTCCTTGTTCGTCAACTGGCCCGACGAAGCCCGCCAGCTCGCCGGCCAGCTCCGCGCGCACCTGGCCCAGTACCCCGGTGATCCCCGCGGCCCCGAGCTTGTCGCCACCCTCGCAGCAGCCAGCCCCACGTTCACCGAACTGTGGCAGGAACACGGAACCGCGCGATTCCGCAGCTACCGCAAGGGATACCAGCACCCGGTCGCGGGACTGCTCAGCCTGGACTACATCAAGCTCACCGCCGCCAGCGACGACCACCAGCAGCTCACCGTCATGCTGCCGGCCGACCAGGTCACCGCGGACAAGCTCCGCCAGCCGCGCTGAGCGCGCCTTCGGAGTGATGGTGACACTCAGGCTAGGGAGGACCGTCGCTGTCGCCCGGCAACGGGTGGCGCCGGAGCCTGCGCTCGTCGGCAGTGACAGATGAGACAGAATCCGGAACGGTGTCCGGTCGATGCACCAGCCGTGAGAGCACGATCACGCTGCGGGTGCGCACCACCAGTGGCTCGGCGCTGATCCGCTCCACCACCTGCTCGAAGTGGCGCATGTCGGCCGCGCGGATGTGCAGCAGCGCGTCCGCCTCGCCGGTCACCGTGCACGCAGCGATGACCTCCGGATGCTTCCCCACCGCCGTGGCGATCTCCGACGGCGACGTCCGGCCGCGGCAGAACAGCTCCACATAGGCCTCGGTCGTCCAGCCGAGCGCCGAGGGGTCGACCCTGGCGGAGAACCCGGTGATCGCGCCAGAGGCACGCAGCCGGTCGACCCGCCGTTTGACAGCGGGCGCCGAGAGCCCCACCTGGGCGCCGACCTCGGCGTAGGTGGCACGCGCGTCGTGCACGAGCGCGGCGATGATCCGCCGGTCCAGTTCGTCGAAGGCCACGGGTCAGATCCTGCCATCCGCGGCCCCGGGATCGAGGGCGGTCATGTCACCGGGCCGCGCAGGCCGGTCAGCAGCAGGGTGGTCACGGTGTCGATGATCTCGTCGTCGGAATAGCCGGGCGCGCCGGACGGCGGCGCCGCGGAGCCGAGCATGCCGAGCATCCCGCCCATCGCCGCGGCCACCAGCGTGGGATCGCCCGGAAGGGCGTGGCCGCGGTCGCGCAGGTACTCCAGGTGCTCGCGCAGCATGCCGGTGTCCTCGACGAGCTGCGCCCACGCCCGGCCGGAGCCGAGGCCCTCGGCGAGGGCCGACTCATGCAGGGCAACGACGACCGGGAGATTGGCGCGCATCACCCGCCAGGCCACCGCCAGGTGCGCCCGGAGCTGCTCGCGGTCGGTGAGGTCGTGATCTGCGGGGTGATCCTGCTGCGCGATGTCGGCGCTCGCCTGCTCGCGCATGTCCGCGAGCAGGGCCTGGAGCAGATCCTCCTTGCTGGCGAAGTGGTCGTAGAACGAGCCGGTGGCGCGCCCGGCCGCCGCGGTGATGTCGGTGATCTTCGTGTTCAGGTAACCGCGCTCCACGAACTGGCTGCGGGCCGCGTCCTTCAGCGCGGCGGCAGTGCCGGCGGCCCTTTCCTTGCGTATGCCCACGTGAGGTCCTTTCCCGCTTGACGGCGGCTGCGGCCCCCCAGCATACTGAATGGAAATTCGCCGAACTTAGATTCAGTGAATATGGATTCAGAACGAACGAGGAGGCCGGGATGAAGATCGTGGTGGCAGGGGGCGGCGTGGCCGGGGCGTCGAGTGCGATCGGGCTCGCCCGGTCGGGCGCCGAGGTCACGGTGTATGAGGCGCACGAAGATCCGGCGGGCGCGGTCGGGTCGTTCCTGAGCCTGGCCGTCAACGGGCTGCGGGCCCTGGAGTATCTCGGCTGCCTGCCGCAGGTGCAGGCGGCCGGGTTCGCCGTGGCCCGGCAGCGGATGTGGGCGGGCAACGGCAAGCTGCTCGGTGACGTCGCCCGCGCGCGGCGGCCCGGCGATCCGCTGCACAGCGTGACGCTGATGCGCGCCGATCTCGTCACGGTGCTGCGAGATGAGGCCGTCCGCGCGGGCGCCCGGATCATCACCGGGCAGCGGCTGACCGGGGAGGACCTCCGTCAGGCCCGCGCCGCCGGGGCAGCGCGGCACGACCTCGTTGGCCCGCGAGGCGTGATCGCGGGGGCGGACCTGGTCGTCGGGGCGGACGGGATCTGGTCGGCCGCCCGAAGGATGCTGGACCCCACCGCGCCCGAGCCCGCTTATGCCGGCCTCTACAGCGTCTCCGGCGTGTCCGGCGGTCTAGCTGGCGAAGAGCCTGGCGCCTGGAACATGATCTTCGGGCGGCACGGGGCATTCATCTACCTGCCCGCGCCCGACGGCACGATCTGGTGGTCGGCTCAGGTCTCGGCGAAGGTGCCGCCGGAGGATCTGGCCGGCATCGGTCCCGGCGAGCTGGCCACGGTATTCAGCCACGAGCGGCGGGCCGTCGCGATCCTGCGCGGCGCGCGCACCGTGCACACCGCCACGCTGCACCATGTGCTTGCTCCGGTGCGCCGCTGGCACGGCAGCGACATCGTGCTGATCGGCGATGCCGCTCACCCGGCCGGGGCCGGCCAGGGCGCCTCCATGGCCGTCGAGGACGCGGTGGAGCTCGCCCGCCAGCTGCGCCGCCCGGGAACCGTCGCCGGCGCGCTGGCCCGCTTCGACGCCGCCCGCCGCGACCGGGCCGGCAAGATGGCCAAGACCGCGGCCGCCAACCGGGACGCCAAGACCGCCGGGCCGGTTTCGGCCGCGCTCCGCAACCTGATCATGCCGGTCATGTTCGGCCGGTTCTACGAGCGCGCCACCGGCTGGCTCTACGACTACCAGCCCGGGACGGCACCGGCCGAGGGGGAGCTCACCGGCCTGGAGGCGTCGCGTAACGGGCTCTCATGAGACGCGGCGCCGGACCCACCAGACACAGAACCCGGCCAGGGCAAGGGCCAGGGCGAGGTAGATCGCGGTCTCGTACCACTGCAGCGCCCAGAACCGGCTGCCGGGCTGGTAGACAATCACCTGCCGCAGGTGCAGCCGGGCGATCGCGGCCGTGCACGCGCTGTAGGTGAAGTTCGGGCCGCAGGCGGGCAAAGCCGGCCCGAGCGAGGTTCGGCCGGCGGCGGTGGTGACCTGGGCCGAGTTGACCCAGGCGCCGGGCAGGTTCGGTGAGATGCCGACGAGCAGGGCGCTGTGGCCAGGCCGGCCGAAGGAGCCCGTTTGCGTCACCCAGCTCATGTTGAGCGGCGCCGTGAGGTGAAGCGGAGGGATCAGGTGGAACCTGACCCTGAGCGCGAACCCGGCCACGACGGCGGCGAAGACCGCGAGGGTGCCCGCCATGGCGGGCACGGTGCGGCGGATCAGCATCCCGGCCGTGACTCCCAGCGCGAACGCGAACGCCGCGTAGCCGACCGGGACGATGCCACGCTCGCTGAAGATCGTAGGGTCGAGGCGGTTCATTCCGAGCCGGTCGAACGGGCTGGACCACCAGGTCACCATCAGGCTGAGCAGCCCGGCGGTGGCCATGCTGACCAGGCCGGCCAGGCTCAGCTTGACCGCCAGCCAGCGCAGGCGGCTCACGCTCTGGGTCCAGGCCAGCCGCTGCGTGCCGGTCTCGAGCTCGTGGGCGATCAGCGGCGCGCCCCAGAAGATCCCGATGAGCGCCGGCGCGACGAGCATGACGACAGGGATGAGATCCTGCAGGAAGGTGTCCTCGGACTCGAACGCGCCGATCGCAATCTGGCAGTCGTGGTGCGCCTGGCAGGTCGCCACCGTGGTGTCGTACAGATGCACGAGCTGCGATCCGGTGACCGCGAGGGCGACGGCGAGGAGGGCCAGGGCACCGGCGGCCACGACCGTCTGGGCGCGGAACTGGCGCCAGGTCAGCCAGATCATCGCTGTACCTCCAGGGCGGGCCGCCGCGCGGCGTCGGCCGTGCGGCTCATGTAGGCGAGGACCAGGTCCTCGAGGCCGATCTTCGAGACGGTCCAGGCCGGGTCGTGGATCGGGCCTTCGGTCCGGACGGTCAGGGTGGTCTGCCGGTCGGTATGGCTGGCCGAGATGACCTGCAGGTCTTCCGGAATGCGGGCCGGGTCACGGCGGGGCCCGGTGAGCAGGTGATGCGTGTCCAGCAGGTGATCGACCTCGCCAGCGATCTGCACCCGGGAGCCGATCAGCACGATCAGGTAGTCGCAGGCCCGCTCCAGGTCGGCGACCAGGTGCGAGGACAGCACGACGCTGAGCCCCTGGTCGACCACCGCCTCCAGCAGGGACTGCAGGAACTCACGCCGGGCCAGCGGGTCCAGGCTGGCCACCGGCTCGTCGAGGATCAGCAGCACGGGCTTTTTGGCGAGGGCGAGGGTCAGCGCGAGCTGGGCCCGCTGGCCGCCGGACAGCTTGCCGGCCCGCTGGCGCAGGTCCAGGCCGAGGCGCTCGATCCGGTCGGTGGCCGTTCTGGCGTCCCAGCCGGGGTTCAGGTGCGCGCCGAGCCGCAGGTGATCGGCGACGCTCAGACCGCTGTAGGTGGGCGTGTCCTGGGCCACGAAGCCGACCCGGGCCAGCTGCGCCGGGCTGGCTGCCGGCCGGTCGCCGAGCACCTCGATCGTGCCCGCGGTCGGCTGCAGCAGGCCCACGGCCAGGTGCAGCAGCGTGGTCTTGCCCGCGCCGTTGGGGCCCACCAGCCCGACGACCTGCCCGGCGGGGATGTCCACGGTGCAGTCGGACAGGGCCCACCGGCGGCGGTACCGCTTGCCGAGCCCCTCGGCCCTGAGGACGGCGGTCATGCTATGTCCTCCTCTCCCTCGGTGGCGGACCGAAAGGTAGTCAGGAACAGAGCCTCGATGCTCTCGTCGTCCAGGCCGGTCCGGCGGGCCTTGCCGATCCACCGCTGCAGCTCGCGGCGCAGCGGTGCGAGCGCGGCGAGCGAGCCGTCAGCCAGCGTCCGGGTCACGAACGTGCCGACCCCCGGCCGGGCCGCCACCAGGCCCTCGTACTCGAGTTCCCGGTAGGCCTTGAGCACGGTGTTCGGGTTGATCGCCAGCTGCCCGACCACGTCCTTGACCGTCGGCAGCTGGTCGCCCTCGCACAGCAGGCCCAGCCGCAGGTACTGGCGCACCTGGTGGATCAGCTGCAGGTAGGGCGCGACACCGGAGCGGGCGTCCAGGTGGAACTCGATCACCACGACCTCTCATTCATCTAGGTTCTTAGTACTTTAGCTCTGCAGCATGCTGCCATGTCAAGGGTTTTGGTTCTGGCGAGGTTTGCGGGCGACACTATAACGAGTATGCTAATCGTTATGGAATCCGTCTGGCTTGACCGTTGAGCGTCCGGCATGCCCTGCTGGCCCTGCTCAGCGAGGGACCGAAGTACGGCCTGCGGCTGCAGCAGGAGTTCGAGGAGCGGACCGGCGAGGTATGGCCGCTGAACGTGGGGCAGGTGTATATCACCCTGCAGCGCCTTGAGCGCGACGGGCTCGTGGAGTCCGACGACGGGGACGGGGCGGGACCGCAGAAGAGGTTTGTGATCACCCAGGCCGGTGGTGCCGAGCTGGACGCCTGGCTTCGCACCCCGGCCGGCGACATCCCTCCGCCGCGGGATGAGCTTGTGATCAAGATTCTGATCAGCCTGCGGGTGCCCGGGGCCGATGTGCACGGCATTGTGCAGGTCCACCGGCGGCACATGATCGAGCTGATGCAGCGGTACTGGCACATGAAGGCGGAGGCCGCAGAGGACGACATCGGGCTGGCACTGATCGCCGACGCCGAGATGTTCCGGCTGGAGGGGATCGTCCGCTGGCTGGATGCGGCCGACACCCGGCTGAAGCTGCATCCGGCACCCGATCCGGCCAGCCTGCCCGCAGCGGCCGCGGCGCCCGCCGCGCCTGCCGCGCGCGCCGCGCCAGCCCGAAGGCCAGGAGCGGGGGCACGGCGATGACGGCGGTGCTGGAACTGCGCGAGGTGTCGAAGGTCTACGAGACCGGGGCCGCCGAGGTGCACGCGCTGCGGCAGGTCAGCCTGTCGGTCGACGGTGGCGAGCTGGTGGCGGTCATGGGGCCGAGCGGCTCCGGCAAGAGCACGCTGCTGACCATCTCGGGCGCTCTGGAGGAGCCGACCAGCGGGCAGGTGCTGGTGGCCGGGAACGATCTGTCGGGTTTCTCAGCTAACGACCAGGCGAAACTGCGCCGCCGCCAGATTGGTTATGTCTTCCAGGACTTCAACCTGCTCGCCGGGCTGACCGCAGTCGAGAACGTCACCCTCCCCCTGGAGCTGGATGGCGCCGGGGTGAAGGCTGCGCGCCCGGCGGCGATGAAAGCCCTGCAGCAGCTGGGCGTTGCCGAGCGGGCCGACCGTTTCCCCGACGAGCTGTCTGGCGGGGAACGGCAGCGCGTGGCGATCGCCCGCGCAATAGTAGGCAACCGCCAGATCCTGCTCGCCGACGAGCCAACCGGCGCCCTGGACTCGGTCAACGGCGAGGCAGTCATGCGGCTGCTGCTCGCCGTCTGCCGGCGCGGGGTGGCCGGCGTGGTCGTGACGCATGACCCGCAGTTCGCGTCGTGCGCTGACCGCGTGGTGTTCTTGCGCGACGGGCGCATCATCGACCAGACCCGGACGCCGCCGGGCCCGGAATCGCTGCTCACGCCGGGCCCGCAGCGATGAGCGCGACACTGCGCGACCGGCCGGTGCTGCCCGGCCCCGCTAGCGGCGGCGTCCCGGCACGGCGGGCAGTGGCCCGGTGGGCGTGGCGGCTGCTGCGCCGCGAGTGGCGCCAGCAGATCCTGGTGCTGGCGCTACTGACCGTCACAGTCGCGACAGCTGCCTTCAGCGTGTCCGCCGCCTACAACGTGGCGTCCCTGCCCGGCCCGCAGTTCGGCTCCGCCAACCACCTGCTGCAGTTCGACGGAGCCAATCCGAAGACGCTGGCGGCGGACATCACGGCGGCCAGGAACGCATTCGGCACCATCCAGGTGATCGGCCGCCGGATCGCGACGATCCCTGGCTCCACCCAGACCATCGAGTTCCGGGCAGAAGACCCGCGCGGCCCCTACAGCGGCCCGATGCTCGCCCTGATTCAAGGCCATTACCCCTCGCGCGCCGGGCAGGTCGCCGTCACCGGCCAGATAGCGCAGACCCTCCGGCTGCGCATCGGCTCCCGGCTGTCCCTCGGCGGTTATCACCAGACAGTGACCGGAATCGTCGAGGATCCCAGCGACCTGAACGACCAGTTCGCCCTCCTCTCGCCCTCGGGCGCGGGCCCGCCGCAGTCGGTGACGGTGCTGCTGAACGCCAGCCCGGCCAGCTTTGGCGCCTTCCTCGCCGCATTCCGCGGCCCGCTGGAATGGCAGGCACGAGGGGCCAGCACCCAGGCAGCGGTCGCGGCCGTCGCACTCGCGCTGGTCACGGTCTTGCTGCTCCTGGTCTGCCTGGTCGCCGCCGCGGGCTTCGCCGTTGTCGCCGCCCGCCGCCAGCGCCAGCTCGGCATGCTTGCCGCCGTCGGGGCAACGCGCAAGCAGCTCCGGATGGTCATGGTCGCCGGCGGAGCCGCGGTGGGCGTCATCGCCGCCGTCGCCGGAACCGCCATCGGCCTGGCGGCGTGGGTCGCCGCCGCCCCGGGCCTCGACGCGTTCGCCGACCACCGGATCGACCGGCTCTCGATCCCGTGGGACCTGATCGCGCTCGGCATGCTGCTCGCAGTCCTGACGGCGACCGCCGCGGCGTGGTGGCCAGCGCAGGCCGCCGCCCGTCTCCCGGTCACGCTCGCTCTGTCGGCCCGGCCGCCACGGCCCAGGCCGGCGCACCGCCCGGCCCTGCTGGCCGGGGTGATGATCATAGTGGGCGTCGCCTGCCTAGGTTTCGCTAACCAGGACCGCCCCCCGCTGATCATCGCCGGCGCTCTGGCGACGGCCCTGGGGATCCTGTTCATTAGCCCGCTGGCCATCAGGGCCCCTGCCGCGCTGGCCGGGCGGTCGCCGGTCGCGGTCCGGCTGGCGCTGCGCGACCTCGCCCGGTACCAGGCCCGCTCCGGCGCCGCGCTGGCCGCGATCAGCCTCGCCCTGGGGATCACCGCGGCGATCATCGTCAGCGCGGCCGCTGCCGAGCCCGCCGCGAACGCGGGCAACCTGCCAGCCACCCAGATCCTGGTCTGGATCGGCCAGCCAGATGGCGGAAATGGCCCAGATGGCCCGGTCGTCCCGGTCAGCACGCCCGCCCAGCTTGGCGTCCTGGCCGCCGCAGTGCACCAGATCGCCGGAACATTGCAGCACCCCGCGGTCATCGCCCTCGACATGCCCGTTAACCCGGCCGACAAGCCGCAGCTCGCGGCCCAGGGCAGCCAGGCAGGACAGCCGGTGGCGGCCTTGGGAGCCCCGCTGAACCCAGCCGCCGGCGGCCGCGGCGGGACGTACAGCACGATCCCTCTCTACGTCGGCACCCCGGCGGTACTCCGCTACCTCGGGATCAGCCCGGCCACGATCATCCCGGGCACCGATTTCCTTACCGTCCGCCCGGGGCAGCTCGTGGTCACCACGGCCTCCACCTTTGCGGCCGTCACCCACGTACAGCGGATCCAGGCCGCCGGCTACACCTCCGAGCCCACCTCGCTGATGACCCTCGGCGGCCTGCGCCGGCAGCACTGGACCCAGATACAGTCCGGCTGGGTCGTCCAGTCCAGCCGCCCCATCACGGCCGCGCAGCTCGCGGCCGCACGGGACGCAGCCGCCAAAGCGGGCCTGACCGTCGAGGCCAGGACCAGCCAGGCGTCACTGACGACGATCAGTGACGCGGCGACGGCGGCCGGGGTACTGCTCGCCCTCGGAGTGCTGGCGATGGCCGTCGCGCTGATCCGCACCGAGGCAGCCCGCGACCTGCGCACCCTCACCGCCGCCGGAGGCACCAGCACCACCCGGCGCACCCTCACCGCCGCCACCGCCGGTGCGCTTGCGCTGCTCGGTACGCTGCTCGGATCCGCCGGTGCCTATCTCGCACTGGCCGCCGGGCACCGCAGCGACCTCGGCACCCTTAGCCACGTGCCCGTCCTGTACCTCGCCATCACGATCCTCGGCGTTCCCGTCGCTGCCGCTCTCACCGGCTGGATCCTCGCCGGGCGCCAGCCACCATCTATCTCCCGGCAGGCGCTCGATTGACGCCAGGCCGTGGCGGTCCCGTCAGGAGATCCTAGGCGCGAGGAACGCTCCGGTAGTGTTGGCGCCCTTATGTCAGCCGACCCGTCACCTCAGGCCAGGTCTGAGCTGGTCGCCAGGCTCCGGGCAGCGGGCTGTGTGTTCGCCGAGGACGAGGCCCAGCTGCTGATCGCCGCCGCCCGCACACCCGCCGACCTCACGGCCATGGTGGACCAGCGGGCCGCCGGGCTGCCGCTGGAGCAGGTGCTCGGCTGGGCCGAGTTCTGCGGCCTGCGGATAGCGGTGGCGCCCGGCGTGTTCGTGCCCCGCCGCCGCACCGAGTTCCTGGTCCGCCAGGCGATCACGCTGGCCCGGTCGGCGGGCCAGCCTGCGGGAGAACTTGTCGTCGTGGATTTGTGCTGCGGCTCGGGCGCGGTGGGCGCTG
>Ga0208725_1000058_pt1 | contig 23259 bp, 23 predicted proteins | sample MicForSoSWNH13_O_FD_188004 | JGI IMG/M metagenome (GOLD analysis project Ga0208725, IMG submission 188004) | Forest soil microbial communities from Harvard Forest Long Term Ecological Research site in Petersham, Massachusetts, USA - MetaG HF011... | ecosystem: Environmental > Terrestrial > Soil... | reverse complement strand
TCCAGCCGTGGCTGGCCAGCAGGCTCTTGGCCTTGCCCGGGTTGTACGGGAACGGGTCGCCGTCCCGTTTGGCCTGCGGGGACAGGAACTGGGTCGCCGGGGTGCTGCCGACCGGCCCGACCGTGAGAGCGCCGTAGCCGCGCAGCGGGCCCTGGATCACCGCGGTCTGGTTCATCAGGTACGCCAGGGCCTCGCGGAAGTACAGCTGCTTGATGATCGGCCCGTTGCCGGTGGTGGACTGGAAGTTCACCGTGTAGTAGCCGATTCCCCACGCGTACAGCGGCGCCAGCGTGTAACCCGGCACCGGGTTGGCGCCGACCGCCGCGTTGGCGGGCTTGGCCGGGGCGTCTTCCGGGGGCAAATACCCGTAGTCGATCTTGGTGCTGGAGCTCGGCGCGCGCAGTACGTCGTACTCGGCCGAGTCGGTCGTGAACGGCACCTCCTGGAACGCCGCCAGCTTCGGCTTCACCGGCCCTGAATAGGACTTGTTCGGCACGAACGTGATGTGCCCGTCGGCGTTGAACGCGCTCAGCCGCCACGGCCCGTCCACGATGCCCCAGATCGGCGACGTCACGTAGCCGGTCACGTCCTTGGACTGGTCGTTCAGGTAGTTGTAGACGGCGGCGCAGTCGCTGACCGTGGTGTCGCAGCTGGACGGCCCGGACGCGGTCCGGTCCCAGGCCGCCGGCATGGGCGTGACCTGGCTCAGCTCGTTGTACTGGAACCAGGTCGGCGAGTACGCCTTGTCCATCACCATGGTCAGTTCGGTGGAGCTGACCGCCGTGATGTCCTTCACGTTCTGCGGGAACCCGTTGCCCAGGCCCCAGTCCTGGGGCACGGCCAGCAGCATGTTCAGCCAGAACGTGACGTCCTGCGCGGTCACGGGGGTGCCGTTGGACCACACGTAGTGCTTCAGCTTGATCGTGACCTTGGTGCCGTTGAAGGAGGGCGGGTAGGCCAGGCTGAGCGAGTTGTTCACCGTCGGCTGGGCGCCGTTGCCGAACCAGTACAGCGGCCGGTACATCAGCCAGTCCAGATCGAAGATGTTGGTGTTGCTGGCGTAGACGCTGCTGGCGAACGGGAAGATGTAGTTGGGTGGGGTCGACGGCGCCTCCGCCATCACCGCCGTGCCGCCGTTGACCGGCGCACTCGACGACGCGGTGCTGCTGCTGCTGCTGCACGCCCCCGCGACCACGGCAAGCGCTGCCGCGCCCAGGACCGCGGCGAGCATCCTGCCGCGCCGCCCGGACCTGGATCTGCCGTGCCGCTCCGTGGACGACCCCATCGTTGCGTCTCCTTAGCTCAGCGAACCCCGCACGGGCACCACCGGCCGGGCGTGCGGCCCCCGCAGAGAATGACAGTCTGAAGATCGTGGCGCCAGGCGGTGTTCGGTCGTCCAGTCTCGCGCCGTCTCACCGGTGCGGCGCTGACGCCGGCCGATGGCCAGACCACGAGGGCCCGCTGCCGGCCCAGGCCGCCGGCGGGCAAGGAAAAACGTTTGTCTTCCGGCCGAGTATAGGCAGCTATGCCGGAAACGATCAACGCCGGGCACCGGCATCGGCCAGGAACAACGTGACCCGGACGGCGTTGCGGCCCGTTCATGATGTATCCGATCAGGGGGAGGACGGGGGAACAGGCGATGCGCCGGGCTGACCATGGAAGTGCTCGGCGAGCAGCACAGCCACCTGGCCGGCGGCCTGCTCGGGCAGCCAGTGCGAGGCGCCGTCGAGTTCGGCGCTGCGATAGGGCCCGGTGACGTGGCTCCCGCACAGCTCGGCGGCGGCCCGCGAGACGAACGGATCGCGGTTGCCCCAGACGAACATCGTCGGCACCTGGACCGGCCCGGCCGGCTCGCGCAGGCTGAACGGCATCGCCCGGTACCAGTTGAGCGGACCGCGCAGCAGAGCCGGGTCCCGGGCCCGGCCGGCGTAGCGGTCCGCGCTGGCCGGATCAAGCCCGGTGCGCACCAGAACGTCGCGGAAGGCCCGGCCGCCGCGGCGGCCGAGCGCTCGCTCGGGCAGCCAGGGCAGCTGGTAGGCGGCCATGTACCACGAGCGTGCCGCCTGGTTGCTGGAGATCAGGGCCTGGGCGAACGCCTGCGGGTGCGGAACGGACAACGCGGCCAGCGAGGTCACCCGCCCCGGATGGCGGCCGGCCACGTACCAGGCCAGAGCGGCGCCCCAGTCGTGCCCGGCCAGGTGGAACCGCTGCGCTCCGGCCGCGTCGGCCAGCGCGAGCACGTCCGCCGCCAGCTGAGAGTTCCGGTATGCGGACCGGGCGGCCGGCCGGGCCCCGGGGGAGTAGCCCCGCAGGTCGGGCGCCAGCACCCGGTAGCCGTCCGCGGCCAGCGCGGCAGTCACCCGGTCCCAGCAGCGGCGGTCCTGCGGAAAGCCGTGCAGCAGGATGGCGACGCCTGCCGGCTCGTCCCGGCCCGCCGCGGGAGTGTCGGTAACTTCGAAGCTGAACGCCCCGTTGGTGAAGCGCTCCATGCCGCCATCTTCCTCCCCGGGAGCGGGCCGTCCAGCGCTGGTCAGGTTGGGAAGAGCCGGATTCTGACCCCGAGGGAGTCGGCAATGCGGGTCAGGTCGCCTGGGTCGCTGGTGACAACAGGGGCTTGGTGGCGGACGGCGGTGACGATCACGATGGCATCGACGACGTCGGCGGTCCCGGAGGCGGCGCAGGCGACGCCGGCGGCGCTGCCGGTGGCCTCGTCGTCGGGGAGAACGTCGCAGCCTTTGAGGACGCGGGAGATCTGGTGCTGGGGCCCGCCGCGCCAGGCCCGGGCCACGACGACGACCGGGACGAGGGGGCGGATGCGGGCGCTGGTCAGCTCGTCGTGCAGCGCAAGGAAGTCGGGGTTGCGCCGTTCGGCGGCTAGCAGTGCGCCGGTGTCGTAAACAATGGCGGGCATTACCCGGCGGCCCGCCGGGGCTCGTCGTCGGTCAGTCCGGTCTCGATCAGGAACTCACGGGCGCGCCGCCGTGAGGCGGCAGGGATCGGGCCGTGCTCGCTCTGGTACTCGGCCACCAGTTCGCGGGCGGCAGCGCGCCCGGCGGCGTGCAGTGCTGCTGCGCGAGCTTTCTCGGTGGCAGCTTCGGCGAGCCAGGCGGAGACAGGCTTGCCCTCGCTGGCTGCAGCTGCCTTGATCGTTTCCTCGACCTCGGGGGGGACCGAGATCGAGAGCTTCCGTACGGTCATGCTGCGATTATCGCGCGTGGTAGGAATGTGTTCCTACCAGCGACCATTGCGGTTTCTCGCGGGCTCGGGCGCTAGCCGCGGATGAGACCCAAGGAGCGGGCCCGGCTGACCGCCTCTTCCCGGCTATGGACGCCGAGTCTCCGGTACAGACGTGCCGCTCGCTCCTTGGCTGCCGACCGGGAGATACCCAGCTTGTCGGCGATGACAGAGAAGGGGAGTGGTTTGGGGAGGTATCGCAGAACCTGGGCCTCTGCCATGGTGATCGACGCAGCCCTGATCCGCTCTTCGGCCTCTCCGGTGGCTTCGACAGCCACCTCGTCGGCTGCGCCGATGGTCGCGAGAGATACCGCCAGAGACGCGGCGGTCACCTCGTCGGCGGCTTCCACCACGGCGGCGTCTTCGGCTACGGCCTCGGCGGCTACCTCGTCGGCGGCGGCAATGATGAGGCCGGCCGCGGTCAGCGCGCTGACCGCTTCGTGAGCGGCCGCCTCCTCCACCAGCCCGGCAGTGATCAGCGCCTGGACGGCGGCCGCGCTGGCGGCAGACTGGATCCGCTCCGAATCGGCCACTGCCTCGGCCGCTTCCGCTCTGGCCGTCACCGCGGCGAGCAAGGCGTCGGCCTCAGCGGCCTGGGCCAGGGCGATCACCCCAGCTGCCTCCTCCATGGCGGCGACCTCGGCTCCCACCACCAGCCCGGCCTCGGGGGTCAAAAAGCCCTCCCCGATCAGCGTGCCGCCGGTCTCGGCGATGGCGTCAAAAAGCGGAGCGGCCCAATGGTGCTCGACGAGCAGGAAGGCAAGAGCGGTCCCGGGCTCGAGGGAACCAGCCAGCGCTTGCGCATCGGCCGGGTCAAAGGCCGCCAGGCCGTCACCCGACGGCGACACGGCCGCCGCGCCGTCCGCGAAGGGAACGACCGCCGCCAGGAGCGAGCCGAAGTCCTCGTCATCACCGATGGCCAGCCGTTCGATGCTGCCATCCTGGGCCTTGGCCACGAAGAGCATGTCAAGCAGGCGGAGAACCCCCCGGCCGCGGAGACGGTCGACCTCGGCCAGGATCCGGTCCTCGGCACCGGCGTCGCGGCTGAAGCTCAAGGCGATCACCTGCAGCGGTGCGCTCATCGTTGCCCTCCTCGTTCCGGTGCGTAATGCCGCCGACCGTACCACCGAGCACGGCCGCGGCCGGCACCCGGCTCGCGCATCCGCAGGAATGAGCGGCGCCGATCGGCAACGCGACCTGACCCGAGAAGGAGGAGGATGAGTTCATGTCCACCACCAGCACTCCCGCCATCGGCTCTGAGCGGCGGAGATCGGCGCGGCGGAGATCGATGACGGCGCATGCCGCGGCGGGCGGTGACGTCCGATGAGGGAGGACGTACGCCGGGCGCTGGCCATCGATGCCTCCTCGACGATGGAGGACCGCACGATCGACATCACCACCACGGGCCGACGTTCCGGCGAGCCGCGGCGGATCGAGATCGTCTTCTACCGGCTGGGCGACGACATCTACCTAAGCGGGATCCCGGGACCCAAGACCCGCGACTGGCTGGCCAACCTGGCCGCCCAGCCGCAGTTCACCTTCCACCTCAAGCACGGCGTGGTCGCCGATCTGCCGGCCACGGCCACGGTCATCGTCGACCCGGCGGAGCGCCGGCGCATCCTCGCTGTCTTCGCCGAGCAATTCAACCGCCGCCAGGGCCCGGACAGTCTTTGGCCGGAGGCCGTCCTCGATGAGTGGGTGGAGCGCAGCCCGCTGGCCAGGGTGACCTTCACCGAGACGGGCTGACCGGAGCCGGCCCGGCGACACCGGTGGCCTCAGCCGGGTATACGACGACACCATCGTGGCCATGTGCAGGGCGGATCGCCTTGTCTGCGGCGCTACGCTAGTGTGCTGAAACTAGCAAAAAACTTCCAGAATTGGATGGGATCGTTGTCTGCGCCGAGCTGGACTTTCCTGACCAACCACGCCCGAGTCCTGCTATGCATCGCACACGACCCGGGCATCCGCCTGCGTGACATCGCGGCGAGGCTCGACATCACCGAGCGCAGCGCCTACGGCATCGTCACCGACCTGACTCAGGCCGGGTACATCGTCAAGCAGAAGGACGGCCGCCGCAACCGATACCAGATCCAGGCGCACCTCCCGCTGCCAGAAGCGACCAGCCGGGAGCGCACCGTGGGCGAGGTTCTGGCCCTGCTCGTCGGCGACAACGCGCCGTCGTGACCGACCGTGGCTTCCCCCCAGGCAGGCCGGGGTAGCCGATCTGTCCCGCCAGCGGGCGCGATTTCTGGGGTCGGCCCCGGTCAGGTTGTGGCGAGCCGGGCCGCCGGATTGAGGACCCGCCGTAGCCGGGTTGCGGTTGCGGCGACTGCCGGGGAGAAGGTGAGGGGATGACGGGCGAGGGCAGACAGCAGAGACCGCGCCGCCGTATCCAGGGCAGTGTCGTCGATGCCATCGCGGGCGCGTGCCATCGCGCGCAGGGCCGAGGTGAACCGCCGGCTGGGATCGGCATCGTGCCATGCGTCGGCGCACGCCAGCAGAGCGGTGACCGCCCCGCGCAGTTCACCGGCGTCGGCCGGGACCCGGGGTGGCTCCGCGAGCCCGTCCGCGGGCCCGGGCTGCGCTCCAGCAGCCCGCCCGCTTGCGGGTGTGCCTGGTTTGCCGTGCTGGATATCCCGCGCCGCGGCTGACGCGGCCTGGACGGTGGGGAAGATCGCGAATTGCCGGCGGAGCCCGGTGACGTTCAGCACGTGGCCGACCTGTGGCGAAACCGCGGCCAAGTGCAGGAATCCGCCGAGCAGCCTGGCCCGGCGCCCGGTGTTGACCAGCACCGCGAGCCCGCTGGCGTCACAAAAGCTCACCTTGGACAGGTCGATAACAAGTCGGCTGGAGCCGGGCCGGAGCAAACTGAGCAACCGCTCGCGCAGCGGCGAGGCGCTGGCAATGTCCAGTTCGCCGGTCAGCTCGGCGATGGTGATGTCGCCAGCAGTCTGGGCGGAAAGGTCCAGGCCGGGATTGCCGGGGAAGCCAGAGCTGTTCACGATTGAAAGGTTATCATGATTTCTGGAAATAAATTACTAGTTATAGATTGCCAGCGTGAGGTAGGCGCGGGCTGGCGGCGGTCAGCTGCGCGAGATCATCACTCAGGCGGTTGCCGAGGCCTTCGGGGTGGTGCTGGGCGGCGCCGTCCCGGCCGCGTCGGCAGACGGGTTTGCGGGCGCGGTGAGCGCGGGCACCGGCGGCGGCGCTTCCTGGCTCTCGGCCTCGGCGGCCGGCGATTCGGCCAGTCCAGCGGGGGCGGCGCGGTCGAAGAATCGCAGCAGCTCCACCGGGACGGGCATGACCAGGGTGCTGTTCTTCTCGGCCGCAACCTCGACGACGGTCTGCAGCAGCCGCAGCTGCAGGGCGGCGGGGTCGGCGGCCATGACGGCGGCGGCCTGGGCGAGCTTCTTGGATGCCTGGTACTCGCCGTCGGCGCCGATGATCCGGGCGCGGCGCTCCCGCTCGGCCTCGGCCTGCCGCGACATGGAGCGTTTCATCGACTCGGGCAAGGAGACGTCCTTGACCTCGACCCGTTCCACGCGGATGCCCCAGGGCTCCTCGGTGGGCGCGTCGATGACGTCCTTGAGGTGGGCGTTGACCTTGTCGCGCTCGGACAGCAGCTGGTCCATGGTGCTCTGGCCGATCACTGACCGCAGCGAGGTCTGGGCGACCTGGGATACGGCGTAGGTGTAGTTCTGCACGTTGATGATGGCCTTGAGCGGGTCGACGACCCGGTAGTAGACGACCGCGTCCACGCGCAGGGTGACATTGTCGCGGGTGATGGCCTCCTGGCCGGGAACGGCGGCCGCGATGATCTGCATGTTGACTTTGCGCAGCCGCTCGGTGAACGGGTTGACCCAGGTCAGCCCCGCCTCGCGGGTCCCGGGCAGCACCCGGCCGAAGCGGAAGACGATGCCTTTTTCGTACTGCGCAATGACCTTGAAGCCGAACATCTCGGCCGTCCTATCCCTCGGCGCCGGGGCGCCGGGCTGACCACAGCCGCGGACGGCGCCGACACGGCCATCGGCGTTCGAAAGGCCCTCGGCCAGTTCTCATTTTACACACCAGCGAGTAAGCAGAATCTCCGGCTGCAGACGTCAGGCCAGCTGCAGCTGGTGATCTCGTGAGCTGGAGCACCAGTCCGCCGGAATTAGCGATGCCAAAATCTTTGCGGCTGGTTAACGTCCGTTTAAGCGTCTTGATCGTTCAGTCATTTACTGAATATCTCGCGTGTCACAGCGCGCCGGCCCCGGGGCGCTGCACGTCAAGGAGCAGGCCTCTCTCGCGGATCAGTTCTTCCCTCCTCCCGGCGCTGGTCCTCGATGACCGAAGCGACATGCCGCAGGCATACCTCGAATGCCAGCGGGTCCTGCTCATGCATGCCGCGCAGCTTTTCCATGAACATCAGCATGTGCTGCACGGTCAGCCCCGGCAGGCCCTCCACGCTCATGAACGTCCCGGCACCGGTTTCCGCGAAGCCCGGAACGGCACCCGGCTTAATTCCGTAAAAATCACTCATCGAGTGTTCTCCGGTCGGTTGAGGCCCTCCGGCCAGACGTCAATGCGCAGAAGGCCAGGCATATCCATCATGTCAGGCGCAAACGGCCCCACCGACCTAAGTGCTCCCGCCGCGGCCAACGGCCCACCCGGGAAGATTCGTGTTTTCGCTGACTGTCAGAGGGGCTCGCTGACCCATTCCCAGCCCTGTGACTGGTCGTGGACGGGCCGTATGACATGGGCGCCGGACTCATCACCCATCTGGGCCACGATCCGGATCAGCTGGCGGTGAAGGTCGCCGGGCTTGTCCTCGTCGAGATGCGCCCTCTGCGCGACCAGCGTCACGACCGTGGCGTCCTGGCCGGCCAGCCGTGCGGTGACGTTGCCGTTGTAGTCGAGGCTGACCGCGACGATGTCCCGGGCCCGGATGATTTCGGTCCCGTCGTCGTTGATCACCCAAAGGTCTGGCGCCTCCATGCGTGCCTCCTGGCCTCACTATCGCACTGGCGTGCATGTGCCGCGTACGGCGGGCTGCCGCTCGACGCGGCCGGGAACCCCTTAGTCAACGAGGTCGAGCGCTGCCCCGACAATCGAGTCGGTATCGATGTGGTGGTAGCGGTACACGTCTTCCAGGTCGCCCGACTGGCCGAATTTCGTCACCCCGAGGTGCGCGGCTGGCACCCTGCGGATGCCGGCGAGGAACGCCAGTGTGTGCGGGTGGCCGTCGAGGACAGTGACCATGGGCATCGCCCGCTCGGCCGGGAGGATCGCGTCGAGTATCCAGTCCGGCGCGTCCGCCAGGCCCCGGCGGGCCTGCACGGCTGTGAAGAGCAGGCCGGGGCTGGTCACGCACACGACGTCAGCCGGATGGCCCAGCGCGGCGAGCCGGTCGGCCGCGGCCAGCGCCTCGGGCACGAGCGCGCCCATCGTGACGATCGTCAGGGCGGGCTCGGCAGCCCGGCGCAGCGTGTAACCGCCGGCGACCACGTGCCGGCGGCGGCGCTCCCGCCCGGCCGGGTCCTCGGGCACCTGCGCCAGGGCCTGGTCGACTGGCCTGGTGGACAGCCGCAGGTATGCCGACTTGCCGCCGGGACGGCCGATCTGGTCCATCGCCGCGAGCAGCGCCCACTGCGCGTCGATCGCGAAAGCCGGCTCGTAGGAGAGGCACTCCGGCTGCTCAAGGCCGATGGACGGCGTGGTGATGGACTGGTGCGCGCCGCCCTCGGGAGCGAGCGAGACGCCCGACGGGGTGCCCACCAGGATCGACTGGCCGCCCGCGTAGCAACCGAACGACCAGGGCTCCAGCGCGCGGCCGACGAACGGGTCGTAGAGCACACCGATCGGGATGAGCGGTGCTGCCCACCGGCTCCAGGTGGCACCGAACTCGCCCATGGCGCCGACGAGGTTCACCTCGGCGATGCCCAGCTCGACATGCTGCCCGGTGGGCCGCTCCCGCCACTGCAGCAGCGTCTCGCCGTCGTCGGCGAACCAGTTGGGCCGCTCGGCGTGCGACCAGACGCCGACCTTGTTGACCCAGCCGGCCAGGTTGGTGCTGGAGCTCACGTCGGGACTGATCGTGACGATCCGCTTGCCCACCTCGGGGGCGGCCCGGTTGAGGTCCAGGAGGGTGCGGCCGAGCGCCGCCTGGGTGGTGCCGGTGCCGCGCGGCGTGTGCCCCAGGTCCGCCGGCACGGCGACCGCCCGGGCCGTGGGCACCGGGGCGCGCCGCAGCCTGGCCGCCGCCTCGGCGCAGGCCAGGGCCTCGCGGCTGCCGGCCGGGAACCGCGCCCAGCGGTCCTCCAGATCGATGCCGGAACGGGCAGCGAGCTGCGCCAGCTGCTCAGCGGTCAGCAGGGCCGAGTGGTTCTGCGGGTGGCCTTCGGTGGCTAGCCCGTACCCCTTGACCGTGTAGGCGAAGATCACAGTAGGGCGGGTGTCGTCGATGGCGCCGAACGCCGCGTCCAGTGCCCGCAGGTCGTGCCCGCCCAGATTCCGGAAGGCCGACATCAGTGCCGCGTCCGGAACGCCGGCGATCAGGGCACCGATCGCAGCGGCGTCCGGGCCACCGGGCAGGCTCGCGCGCAGCTTGTCGGCGGACAGGCGCAGCAGCCGCTGGTATTCGGGGTTGGGCATCTCGTCGATGCGCCGCCGCAGAGCTTCGCCCCCGGGCTGAGCGAAGAGCAGCTCCAGCTCGTGGCCGTACTTGACGGTAATGACCTGCCAGCCCGCGGCGGCGAACATGCCCTCGATGCGGAGGATTCCGATGTTGGGGACCACCCGGTCCAGCGACTGGCGGTTCATGTCGACAATCCAGACGACCTCGCCCAGCTCGGCCACCATCGGGTCGATGATCGCCTCCCAGCAGGCCCCCTCATCGAGCTCGGCATCGCCGAGCAGGGAATACTGGCGGCCGGCGCCGAGGACCTCGCCGGCCACGTCGGTTCCGAAGTGCTGGCTGACGTAACGGCGCGCGATCGCGCCCCAGATCGGCGCGGTGGCGCCGATCCCGACCGAGCCGGTCGAGTAGTCGGCCGCGTCAGGGTCCTTCGAGCGGCTCGGGTAGGCCTGCAGGCCGCCCAGTTCGCGCAGCCGGGTCAGGTAGGACGCGTCAAGGTTGCCGAGCAGGTAGTTGATCGCGTGCAGCATCGGCGAGGCGTGCGGCTTGACCGACACCCGGTCCTCTGCGCGCAGGTGGCCGAACCACAGGGTGGTCATGATCGACGCCATGGACGCGCTGGAGGCCTGGTGGCCGCCGACCTTGACCCCGCTGGGGTTTGGCCGGACCTTGTTGGCGTAGTCGATGATCGCGGTCGACAGCCACAGCGCACGCTGCTCGATGGCACGAAGCACCGCGAACCGCTGGTCGTCAGCGGTCGCACCGGGGCCGGGGCCCGGCACGGTGGCCGGGACCCGCGTCGGAATGGTCATGGTTGTCATCCTCGCTGGAGCAGCTCCCAGATGAAAGCGCCGGCCATCCCAAACCCGGAACTAAGCGACACAACCGTCCAGCGCATGCCCTAACTCGGTAGCTGAGTAGCTCCATGAGCCATCCAGCTACCGAGTTACGGCGGCAGGTTGTCGCACGCCCACTGGGCTATCTGGTCAAGGGCGGGCATGAGGGCCCGGCCGCGTTCGGTCAGCTCGTAGGTGACGGTCACCGGAGGGCCGTCACATACGGCTCGGGTTAGCAGCCCGCCCGCGGCCAGGCCGGCGAGCCGCTCGGACAGGACGGAGTCGCTGATCCCGCCGATCCCACGGGACAGGTCGCGGAATCCGGCCGGCCCGTGCGAGAGGTGGCCGAGGATTATCGCGGTCCAGCGCTTGCCAAGGAACCCGAACGCGCGGGCCAGATGCTCGGCGGCTGGCTCGCACTCGTCCGCGGAGACGTCGTCAGCGGCCACGGCAGGCTCCTGAGGGAATAGCGGCTTCGATTTTAGAAGTTACTAGTGTCAGGATAGTCGACGTTGGGGAGTCTGGTCATGACTGACTACGGGCACGATCTCGTCTTCGGCACCTTCCTCACCCCGCAAAACGCGGAGCCGCATACGCCGGTCGCCCTTGCCGAACTGGCTGAACGGGCGGGCCTGGATCTGGTCACCTTCCAGGACCACCCGTACCAGCCCGCGTTCCTGGATACCTGGACCCTGATGTCCTACGTTGCCGCTAGCACGGAGCGGATCAAGATCTCCGGTAACGTGATCAACCTGCCGTTGCGGCCGCCGGTGCTGCTCGCGCGCCAGGCCGCCAGCCTCGACCTGCTGTCGGGGGGCCGGTTCGAGCTGGGGCTCGGGGCGGGCGCCTTCTGGGACGCGATCGAGGCGATGGGCGGGCCGAGGCGATCGCCCGCCGAGGCGGTCGCCAGCCTGAGCGAGGCGATCGACATCATCCGCGCCACCTGGGACGCCGGCCGGCGGGGCGGCATCTTCACCGACGGCCAGTACTACAAGATCCGTGGCGCCAAGCGCGGCCCGCAGCCCGCCCACGACGTGTCTATCTGGCTCGGCGTCCTCAAGCCCCGGATGCTGCGGCTCACCGGGGAGAAGGCCGACGGCTGGCTGCCCAGCCTGTCCTATCTCAAGCCCGGTGACCTGGAACGCGGCAATACGATCATCGACGAGGCCGCCGCCACTGCTGGCCGGGATCCGCGCGAGATCCGCCGCATGCTGAATGTCACGCCGGAGCAGGCCACCGTCGACCGTCTGCTCCCGTTCACCCTCCGCGACGGCGTGTCCGCGTTCATCCTGGCCAGCGACGACCCCCGGGCCATCCAGGCCTGGGGCGAGGAGGTCGCGCCGGCGCTGCGGGAGGCCGTCGCCCGCGAGCGGCAGGCGGCCGGCACGCCGTCCGGGGAGGTGGTGCGCGGCCCAAAAGCCCTGGCTCTCCGGCGTGACGGCATCGGCTACGACGCGGTGCCGTCCGCGCTGACGGCCACGGCGGTCGAACCCGGCGACAAGGCCTATCCCAAGGTGCGCTCCACCTATATGCGCTCGGGCACCCCGGGGCTGGTGCTGCGGCCCGGTACCGCCGTGGAGGTCGCCGAAGCGCTCGCTTTCGCCCGGCAGCAGAAGGTCCCGCTCGCGGTCCGCTCCGGCGGCCACGGCATCAGCGGCCGGTCCACCAATGATGGCGGGATCGTCATCGACCTATCCAGGCTCGACAGCGTCAGCGTGGCGGGCACCCGGGTGCGGGTCGGACCGGGGGCGAGCTGGGGACACGTGGCGCAGTCGCTCGCACCGGCCGGCCTGGCGATGAGCAGCGGCGACTACGGTGACGTCGGGGTCGGGGGACTGGCCACGGCGGGCGGGATCGGCTTTCTGGCCCGCAAGTTCGGGCTCACGATCGACCACGTCAGCGCCGCCGAGGTGGTGCTGGCCGACGGCCGGATTGTCCGAGCGGACGCCACCGAGAACCCAGGCCTGTTCTGGGCACTGCGCGGTGCTGGCGGCAACTTCGGCATCGCCACCGCATTCGAGCTGGACACCTACCCGGTCAGCGACGTCGTCTTCGCTCAGCTGCTCTACGACGCCTCGGACACGGCCGCGCTGCTGGAGCGCTGGGGCAAGCTCGTCGAGGCCGCGCCGCGGGAGCTGACCAGCTTCCTCTACCTGTTCGCCGGGCGGCGCGGCTCGCCCCCGGCCGCCCAGGCCGTCACGGTATGGGCCGATGACGATACGGACGCCGCCGTAGCCGCGCTGACGCCGCTGCTGTCGGTCGCTCCGGTGCTGGACCAGCAGGCACAGGTCCTCCCGTACGCGGCGATCGTGGCGCCGCACGATGCCACGCACTATGGCGGCCAGGCCGACCCGCTGCTCAGCAACGGCCTTGCCGTGCACCTCGCACCGGAGCTGAACGAGGGCATCGCGGCCGGACTGCGCAGCGGGGCGACCCCGTGGATCGCGATCCGCGCGGTCGGCGGCGCGGTCAACGACGTCGACCCGGACGCCACCGCCTACGCGCACCGCCACCAGAACTTCAACGTCTCCTCGGTGGGCGGGGACGCCGAGCGCTTCCATGGGCACTGGGACGAGCTGCGCCATTACCTGGACGGCCTTTACCTCAGCTTCGAGACGGACCAGCGCCCGCAGCGCCTGCATGACGCGTTTCCCGGCAAAACCCTTACCCGGCTCCGCGAGCTGAAAGCCAGCTACGACCCCGAGAACGTCTTCGACCAGAACTTCCCGGTCATACCGGTCGCCGCGGTATAAGTCTGCCGGGCGTAGCCTGCCGGGCGCCCGCGCCGTGGTCAGCGCGCGAACTTCTCGACGGCGGCCGGGGTGACCGGAGTGAAGAAGTTGACGAGATTGCCGTCGGGATCGCGGAACAGCAGCGACCGGTTGCCCCAGGGCATCGTGGTGGGCTCGTTGACGAAGTCCTCCACGAAGCCGGCCAGGTTCTGGTGCACGCGGTCCACGTCGTCGACGAGGAACTCGATGATCACCGAGCGGTTCTCGGACGGACCGGCGGCACCGGGCCCGAACAGCTGGACCGTGCGGGTGCTGGCAATCGCGAGCGTGCCGCAGGCGGTCCTCAGCTCGGCGAAGTCTTCGCTGGCCCGGACCGGCTGTACTCCCGTGGCTCGCTCGTAGAAGTCGGCCAGGCGGGTGACGTCGCCGGTGATGATGCGGATCGAGACAAACTCCATGATGATCTCCCTGTCTGCGTGGCATCCGGGTACCACGCTAGGAGTAATACCGGACACAATCCGCCCGGTATCTGCGGGATACTTGTGAACATGGCCCGGCCGACTGCTCGCGTACTCGCTCTGCTGGAGCTCCTGCAGTCGGGCGGCATGCGGACGGTCGCCGAGCTCGCCGACCGGCTCGGCGTCGATGAGCGCACCGTACGGCGATATGTGGACCACCTGATCGACCTCGAGGTGCCGGTCGAGTCGGTGCGCGGCCGTTACGGCGGGTACCGCCTGGCACCCGGCTACCGGATACCTCCGCTCATGCTGACCGACGATGAAGCGCTCGCCGTCCTGCTCGGCCTGATCGCCGGCCGCCGAACCGGGCTGCTGACGAATACGGGCACCGCGAGCGAGACGGCGACGGCCAAGATCCGGCGGGTACTGCCCGGACGGCTCGCCCGCAGGCTTGATGCCCTGCTCGAATCCCTCACCTTCACCGCCTCGCCCACCGAGACGGCCGTTCCAGAGAGCGCGGTGCTGCTGTCGATCGCCGACGCCGTGCACCACAGCCGGCCGGTCACGATCAGGTACACCGCTGGCGACGGCAGCCGCAGCGAACGCACCCTGCACCCGTACGGGCTCGTCATCCACTCGGGCCGGTGGTACGTGACAGGTGCAGATCCGGCGACCGGCGCCGACCGGACGTTTCGGCTGGACCGCATCGCCGATGCGAGGACCCTGCCTGGCTCGTTCGAGCCGCCCGCCGGACTCGACCCGGCCGAGCGCGTCGTCTCAGGATTCGCCTCGGCGCCGTACCGGCATGAAGTGAGCCTGCGGATCCAGGGAACGGCCGAGCAGATCCGCGCCCGGCTGCCCGCCAGCGTCGCGATCCTCGAGGAGCTGCCGTCCGTGCCCGGCTCAGGTGCGGAGACCGGGCGATGGTTCCGCGCCGAGCTGCGTGCCGAGCGGCTCGACTGGCTGCCCTCCCTGCTCGCGTCGCTCGACCGGCCGTTCGTCATCGAGCGACCCGATGAGCTCCGCAGCCTCGTCACCGGGCTCGCCGGACGGCTCATGGCCTCCGCGCGGGAACGTCCGCCTCGTGCCTGACCAGGGCGCCTGACCAGGGTTGACCCTGATGCTCGCGGGATGCATCTCAGGGTCGAACCGGTGCTGATCCGGATCGACGCGGGCGGCCGGCGGCGGCAGCCTAGAGGTATCGGCACAACCACTACGACATGAATGGAGACCGGTCGCCATGTTTGCGATCATCGCCCTCGTCCTCATCGCCATCCTGGCCGTTATCATCTTCAGCGCCGCCGTGCACCTTCTGTTTTCCCCGTGGCTGCTGCTGGCGGCCGTTGGCATCCTGGTCTTGATCAAGTTCCGGCCGCGACGCTCCCACCAGTAGCCGGGCGGCACGGCCGTGAACGCCGGCCGCTATTCCCGGTGCACACCGGAATCGCATTCGCGTGGTTTCGCTACAAGCTGCCAAGGGTCGCCGGGTGCACCGGGCATGCGGCGTTATAGTGCTTCAAAGTCAGCTTTCCCTGGGAATACGCCCACGAGCACGTACAGGAATTAGGCACGCGTTCGGATGTTATGACCTCGGTGGGCATGCCGCTACGCCGCTCGGCGCGGCCTGGATGGTAGGGCAGGGGCTGTCCAAGCAGGGCAAGAGCAGGGCCTTCGGTCTTGGCTTCCTGGACAGCTCCGTCAGCCAGCGCCAGCCACTCCCGCGGCCTGGCATCGGATGAGATCTGGGCTGGTACGCGGCGCTTGAGGCGCACCCTGGCTCCGGGGATTTTGTCACTCGCCCGGCTGTCCATGTCATCCAGGATATCCGCCGCCGGCCAGAGATCACCATGGTGAGCCCGGCGGGGAGGCCGGCTGATCCCCCGGCCGGGCCGGCAGCCCGCAGCGGCTCATTTTTGTGTTATGAGTGATCCTGGGCAGGTCGCCCCGTGCCAGCTCTCCGGGCGCCTGCGCAAGCCGAGGGAAGGAAGGCACCATGACCGCTCGACCCGAAGTAGTGGCGCTGCTTACCGACTTTGAGGTGCAGAGCGACGGCGCCGACCAGCGGTTCGTGCACCGGGATGGCAGGCCCTTTACCGCGGAGGAGACCGAGCTGATCGGCAGTACGACCGATGACGACATGCGTGCTGCCGCCCGTCAGCTGGCTACCGTGCCACAGCGCCTTGTCGAAATGGTCGCTCCTTATCTGCCCACGGGCGCCGAGGACACCGCCGGGGACACCGGAGACGGCGGGCCACCAGCCGGGGCATGATCGGTCTTCAGTGACGGCTCGCTCACCGAGTCCCGCTGTACGAGCCTGGTCGCAAGGACGTGGTGGCGGGCCCGGCTGGTGTCGCCGCGCACCCGGCCGATCAGGGAGGTTGCCGAGAGCTCGCCGAGCTCGGCAAGGGGCTGGGCGACGACGGTCAGACGTGGCCGCACGACCCTCGCCCAGCCGACGTCGTCGAACCCGATGACCGAGACGTCCTCGGGGCAGCGGATCCCGAGCGCCTGCAGGCGCTCGACAACCCACAGGGTGACGGCTCCATCACCAACGAAGATCGCCGTCGGCGGGAGCGGGAGCGCGAAGAGCCGGTCGATGTGATCGTGGGCGGTAGCCCGGTCTGTCCCGCGGCAGAGGTACTCGGGGCGGGTCTCCAGGCCGGCCTCGGCCAGCCCGGCGGCGTACCCGATGAGGCGGTCCTCGTAGCTTCCGTAACGGGGATCGACCCGCTGCCGGGCCAGATCCGTGCCCGCGTGGCGGCAACCCACCGCAAATACGGCGATGCGTGCGTGGCCGCGTCCGGTGAGGTAGCGGACGGTGTCGCGGGCCGCTGCGAAGTTGTCGATGACGACGCTGTCGGCCGCCACCCGCGACGAGCCCCGGTCGACGAGTACCAGGGGCACCCCCTGCCGCCTCGCCGCCACGACGTGACGGAGGTCGTTGGGTTGTGCCGGGGCGATCGCAATGCCGTCCACCCGGCGCTCGCGCAGCACCCGGAAGGCATCCCGCTCACGCGCGGGGTCCTCGTCGGTGTTGGTGATCACAACGTCAAAGCCCTCGCGGTGGCAGACGTCGCAGAAGCCGCGGGTGAGGCATGAGAAGAAGGGGTTGTCGATGTCGGCGATGACCAGGCCGACGGTGTTGGTCCGGCCAGTCACCATGGACCGAGCCAGCCCATTGGCCTGGTACCCGAGGGTTTTGGCGGCGTCGAGCACCCGCTGGCGGGACTGAGCGCTGGCCGCGCCGTACCCGCCGAGCACCCGCCCGGCGGTCGCCCGGGAGACCCCGGCCTGCCTGGCGACCTCCGGGATGGTTGCGCCCGAGCGAGACTTGGCGCGGCCCGCCTGCATCAGTAGTCGACTTCCCCCATGTAGCGGCGGGTCTTGAGCGAGTGGCCGGTGATCTCCTCGCAGAGCTTGGAGATGCGGCCGGCGATGGCATTGAGGATATGCGGGCTGAGCTCGGCACGGAATCGTTCCGGGATCCCGTCGAGGGCCACCGTCTTGGTGTCGATGAGAGCGAACTTCTTGCTGTACCGCTCGATGAAGCGGACGGCCCGCTCTTCCATCGGGCGGGCGGCATGCTCTCCCATCATGACAACGATGGCCGGGTCGTCCTGGGTGACGACCTCGAAGGCGCCGTGGAAGAACTCCCCGGCGTTGAAGGCCTCCGAGTTCAGCCACTGCATCTCCTGCAGGTAGCACATGCTGAGGCAACGGGCGATGTCCTCGTCGGGACCCGCGCCGAGGATGAAGCTCAGCGAGGCGGAGGTCAGCAGCTCGGCGGCCTTCCGGGTGTCGGCGTCGACGGCGAGGATGGCGTCATACAGCACGCGGGTGAGGGTGTCGTAGGCGCCGGTGGCCTCGGCGGCTTCGGCCTCCGACTCCACCTGCGAGACCTCGAGGATGGCATGGGTTAGGTGCCCGTACAGGCGGGCCTGCGAGGAGCTCGCCAGGTCGTGGTGGTACACGAAGCTATGATCGGCGGCCTGGGCCAGCGCGGAGTCCTTGGCACCGCTGACGGCGATGACCTGCTCCGCTCCGAGGGCTCGCGCCGTCTGCACCGCCCGTACCGTCTCCGGTGTGCCGCCGCTGTGCGAAGCGACCACGACCAGCGAGCGCTCGCCGACGATCGGCGGGCGGCGCCAGTTGAACTCATCGGCGTTCATCCGCAGCGCCGGGTAGGCCGCCACCCGCTGCTCCAGCAGGTAGTGGCTGGGCCCGGCGCCGAAGTAGGACCCGCCGCATCCCACGAAGCACACGCCGCGCAAACCGCCCCGGGCGATGTCCCGCACCGCCTCCCGGACGAGCTGTCCCTGGGCGTCTTCGTCGACCGTCGGGCGGGGGACGTCGTCGGCGATGACCGCCGTGGTGTCGGTTTCCGTCATGTGCCTTCCTTGAGTTGAGCACGTTCTCAGTTCGGGTATGTGAGAACGTTCTCAGCTTCGTGCGGGCGATGTCAAGCGGGCCTTGCCCTGCGCGCGGGATGTGCCGGGGCCGGAACGCGACGCCGCGGGCTGAATCTGGTGCCGCTGGACTACTGGAGTCCGGAGCGGACCGACGTGATGCGCTGCGTGTTGAAGCCGAGCCAGTGCATCCGGCCCAGGTAGCGCGCGTGCTCGACCTTGAGGCATCGGTCCATGATCACCGTCACGCCGCCGTCCTCGGCGATCTGAGCGCCCTCGGCGTTGATCACACCGAACTGGCACCAGAGGGCGCCGGCGTGGATCGCCACGGCCTCCCGCGCGATCCCCGGCAGTGCATCCGACGTGCGGAAGACGTCTACGATGTCCACCGGCTCGGGCACGTCCGCCAGGCTCGGGTAGCACTTCTCCCCGAGGATCTCCGTCTGGCGGGGATTCACCGGGATCACGCGGTAGCCGTGCCGCTTGAGGTAGTAGCCAACGAAGAAGCTTGCCCGCAGCTCGTTGTCGGACAGGCCCACGATCGCGATCGTCTTGGCCGTGTGGAGTACCCGCTGGATCGTCAGCGGGTCCTGGTATCGCGCGAGATCGGTCATGCCGTCGCCGCCTTCCTTCCTGCTGTAGCGGCGACGAGCGCGAAACCCTGCTGCAGATCCCAGATCAGGTCGTCCACGGATTCGGTGCCGACCGACAGCCGCACCGTCCCGGGCCCGACGCCGGCCGCCTGCAGTTCCTCGTCGCTGAGCTGGCGATGCGTGGTGCTGCCCGGGTGAATGATGAGGCTCTTCGCGTCGCCGACGTTCGCCAGGTGGGACCAGAGCGTCACGCCCCGGATGAGGTCCTGCCCGCCGTCCCGGCCGCCGGCGCAGTCGAACGAGAACACCGCGCCGGCACCGAGCGGCAGGTACTTCTGCACCAGCGGCCGGTACTTGCTCGACGGCAGCCCGGGGTACCTCACGTTCGACGCCAGCTCATGGGTTTCGAGGAAGGCCGCGACCGCCAGCGCGTTGTCGACGTGGCGTTCCATCCGCAGCGACAGGGTCTCCAGCCCCTGCAAGAACAGGAATGCGTTGAATGGCGAAAGCACCCCGCCGAGATCGCGCAGGGTCTCGGCCCGGAGCTTCATCAGATAGCCGTACGTCCCGAAGGTCTCGTGGAACTGCAGGCCGTGGTAGGCCGGCGATGGGTCCGCGACCACCGGGAAACGTCCGTTGGACCAGTTGAACGCGCCGGATTCGACCACGACGCCGCCGATGCTCGTGCCGTGGCCCCCGAGGAACTTGGTCGCCGAGTGGATCACGATGTCGGCGCCCCACTCGATCGGGCGGCACAGGTACGGCGTCGCGAACGTGTTATCCACGATCAGCGGAAGCTCACGGGAGTGCGCGATGTCCGCCACGGTCTCGATGTCCAGCACGTTCCCGGCCGGGTTGCCGATCGTCTCGGCGAAGAACGCCTTCGTGTTCGGCCGGATCGCGTCCCGCCAGGCGTCCGGGTCGTCCGGATCGACCCACGTCAGCTCCACGTTCATCTTGCGCAGCATGTGCTTGAACTGGTTGACCGTCCCGCCATAGAGCGCCTGGGACGAGACGACATGATCGCCCGGCTCGAGCAGTGTGAAGAGCGCGCCCGCTTGTGCTGCGATCCCGCTGCCGAACGCCACCCCGCCCGCGCCGCCCTCGAGGTTGGCCACCCGCTCCTCGAATACCGCGACGGTCGGGTTCATGATGCGCGAGTACGTGTTCCCGTATTCCTGCAGGTTGAAGTATGCGGCCGCCGATTCCGGGTCCTCGAACACGTAGCTGCTCGTCTGGAAGATCGGCACCGCACGCGCTCCCGTGTTCGGGTCGGGCCGCTGCCCGGCGTGCAGCTGCCGTGTCTCGAACCCGAACGCGTGGGGTTCCTCGGCCCGGGAGCCGTTGTCGGTCACGATGGCCTCCTCCTCGACGTCACCTGCGAGTCCCCGCCTTCGGCCAGGCCGTGTTTCCCCAAAAACCGGCGGATGATGGGCGTCTGCCGCGCTTCCTCGAGCAGGAAGCAGTCGTGCCCGTAGGGCGCGTCGATCACGTGAAATTCGGCCTGCTTGCCGAGAGCGCGAAGCGCCTCATCGATCTCCCTCGACGCCGACGGCGGGTACAGCCAGTCGGAACTGAACGCGATCAGCAGGGTACGCGCCGAAACGCCTTCGAGCGCCCGGGTGAGCGATCCGCCGCCGTGCTGCCGCGCGAGATCGAAGTACGTCAGCGCGCGCGACGTGTAGACATAGGTGTTGGCGTCGAAGCGCTTGACGAACGAGTCGGCCTGGTGCCGCAGGTAGCTCTCGACCTCGAACTCCGGCTCGGTGATCGTGTAGCGGATGTCGTCGGCGAACTGCAGCCGCCGGCCGAACTTGTCGTTCAGCGCCGGTCCGGACAGGTACGTGACGTGGCCGACCATCCGCGCCACACCCATGCCCGCATCGGGCGTGCGGCCCGTGCCGTAGTAGCGGCCACCTTGCCAGGCCGGGTCGCGCAAGATCGCCTCACGCGCGATCGCGTTCCAGGCCACACCCTGCGGCTGGAGGGCGTGCGTGGAGGCGATCGACACGACCGCGTCGACCTGATCAGGAAACAGGATCGCCCACTGGAAAGCCTGCATCCCGCCGAGCGAGCCCCCGGCCACCGCCGCCAGCCGCTCGATGCCGAGCTCGTGCAGGAACGCGCGCTCGGTCCGCACCATGTCCGCGACGGTGATCACCGGGAAGTCCGGCCCGTACGGCTTGCCCGTCGCCGGGTCTGCCGATGACGGCCCCGTCGTCCCGCGGCAGCCGCCCAGCAGGTTTGTGGAAACGACGAAGAAGCGGTCGGTGTCGAATGCCTTGCCCGGGCCGATCATCCCGTCCCACCAGCCGAGCCCCTTGCCGGCCGTGCCGTCGCGATCTTCGGCCGCGAACCCGTCGCGCGTGCTCTCATCCGGCGGCGTCTTCGCGAAGCCCGCCGCGTGGGCGTCGCCGCTGAGCGCATGGCACACCAGGATGACATTGTCGCGCTGCGGCGCGAGGGCACCATAGGTTTCATACGCGACGCGAACCGGGTGCAGTTCCCGCCCGCAGTCGAGCTGTACCGGCTGCGGCAGGTCTAGATATTGTGTTTCGACAGTGCCGACCGAGCCGGCCGTGAGCGTCGAGGCTGGCTCCGCCATAGGGGCTATCGTAGCTTGCCCTGGTCAAGGTATTGTCAAGCATCTTGGTGGGGAATCGGGGACATAAGCGAAAGGGCATCAAAGTTATGACTACCGTCACCAACGGCGTTAACGTGCAGGCCCTGCTCGACGCACGCGAAGTGCTGAAAGGCGCGCCTGAAGCCGCTCAGTTCACCTGGCGCGCCTCAGCCAAGTGGCAGAGCGGCGTCCACAGCACGATCAAGGTCCAGAGCTTCTTCGGCCTCGGCGAAGAGCAGAACCACAACGAAGAGTGGACGTTCCAGGCCGACCACCCCGAGGTCTTCGCGGCGGAGGACAACGGCATCACGCCGATCGAGTACCTCCTCGTCGGCCTGGCGAGCTGCCTGACCGGTGGCATAGCGTCCGTCGCGGAGAACCGCGGCATCCAGCTGCGCTCGGTCGAGTCCGTGGTCGAGGGCGGGCACGACATCCGCGGGATCCTCGGTGCCGACAGCGACGTCCGCAACGGCTTCAACGACATCAAGGTGACGTTCAACATCGATGCGGACGCGTCGCGGCAGGAGATCGAGGCGCTGGTGGCCCAGTCCCAGAAGCGCTCGGCCGTGTTTGACGCCCTTACGAACCCGACGAACGTCGTCGTCGAGGTCGCCTGAGGGGGACAGCCATCGAGCGCTTTACCACGGTCGTCATCGGCGCAGGGCACGCGGGGCTCGCCGCCAGCCACTTCCTCAGCGACCGGTCGATCGATCACGTCGTGCTCGAGCGCGGCGAGGTGGCGAACTCCTGGCGCCGCGAACGCTGGGACTCGCTGCGGCTGCTCACGCCGAACTGGCAGAGCCGTCTGCCGGGCCTTCGCTATGAGGGGCCGGAGCCAGACGGCTACATGACGGTGGGCGAAGTGACCGAGTTCATCGAGCGCTTCGCCAAGGTCTCGGGTGCTCCGGTCCGGACCGGCGTGAACGTCACGTCGGTCCGGCCGGCCGGCGATGGATACCACCTGACGGTCGGCGGCGGCGAGATTCACGCCCGGACTGTGGTCATCGCGAGCGGCGCCTGCAATCGGCCCGCGGTGCCGCCGCTCAGCGATGCGGTGCCCCCGGTCGTCGAGCAGCTGACGCCGTTCGGCTACCGCCATCCCGCCCAGCTCCCCGACGGCGGAGTGCTCGTCGTGGGAGCATCGGCGACCGGCGTGCAGCTGGCCGCCGAGCTGAGGCAGTCGGGCCGGCCGGTGACCCTCTCGGTGGGCGAGCACGTCCGGTTGCCGCGGACGTACCGGGGACGCGATGTGCTGTGGTGGATGGATGCGTCGGGTGTATGGGACCAGCGGTACGACGAGGTCGAGGATCTCACCCGGGCCCGGCGGCTGCCCTCGCCCCAGCTCGTCGGGACTCCCGAGCGGGCCATGCTCGATCTGAACGCGCTCACCTCGATGGGCGTCGAGCTGGTGGGCCGCTGGGCTGCGGTGCGGGACGGCAGCGCGCTGTTCTCCGGCGGCCTGCGCAACATGTTCTCGCTCGCGGACCTCAAGATGGTGCGCCTGCTGGACACGTTCGACGAATGGGCCGCCGCGAGCGGGCGTGACGCTGAGGTCGGCGCTCCCGAGCGCTTCGCGCCGACACGTGTGCCCGAGTCGACGCGGTTGCAGCTCGACCTGCGAAGCGGCGAGATCCGCGCGATCGTGTGGGCAACGGGTTTCCGGCCCGACTACGGGTGGCTCGACGTGCCCGTGGTCGACGCAAAGGGCCAGCTGCGCCATGAGGGCGGTGCGGTCGGCAGCCCGGGACTCTACGCGCTGGG